>Ga0316229_1001248_pt1 | contig 27137 bp, 30 predicted proteins | sample TBH18023metaG_FD_206011 | JGI IMG/M metagenome (GOLD analysis project Ga0316229, IMG submission 206011) | Freshwater microbial communities from Trout Bog Lake, Wisconsin, USA - TBH18023 | ecosystem: Environmental > Aquatic > Freshwater > Lake > Hypolimnion/Profundal zone | place: USA: Wisconsin... | reverse complement strand
AGGTAACTGGTTTTGCGGAATGGCGAATAATACGTTGACGGGTTGCACTTGTGCGATGCTAACAATCGGTGTGGCTGTCGCGGCTGTGCCGGACAGTGCGCTGTTGCCGCCACCAATAGCACCGGTGGTGCCTAGCATATTGCCGGTATCGACCTGGCGCAGACCAGCGATGCCTGAAATCGGTGCAGTGATGCGGGTGTAAGCAAGCTGTAATTGTGCGTTGTCTGTTGCGGCTTTGTCGGTAGCGACGGTGCCGGTCAGTTGCGCTACCAAAAAGCGTTGATCTGTTACCTGTTGAGCTGCAATGGAATCCTGTGTCAGCAGGGTTTCATAACGCTGCAAGTCGGATTTTCCGCCCTCAAGGGTTGCTCTATCGCGCAGCATTTGCGCCTCTGCCTGTGCTAGCAGTATGCGGTAGGGTTCTGCATCCAGGGTTGCCAGCAATTGTCCGGCTTTAACTGCCTGACCTTCCTTAAAATTGATGCTGGTCAGCAGTCCTGCCACGCGCGGCATCACGCTGACATAACGCTGCGGAATTGCAGTGCCCTGCGCTTCTATCCATACGGGCATGGACTGCTGCTGTACGATGGCTGCCGCGACCGGTGTCGGACCGTTACCACCTTGACGACTATCGCCCCCTTTCGCATGCGCAACAGAGATAAAGCCTGCCAGAAAAATCAGGGCGGTCAGGCGAGAAGGCGAGGAGTGTGGGGGCTGAGATGGCATGGTATTCGATGTATGCAAATAAGTTGGCTGGATTATACGGAAGAATATGAAAGTCACGGTATTTGAAACAATTTTTTACAACTTTACCGCTTGCTATTGAGTGCGAATCTACATAGCTAATTATTGCTCACCACATAAATCTTCACCTCGCTGTGAATCAAGTAACAATTGATTACGAATTATGCAGTTCTGCAAACACTTTTCTTACACTTGCTCACTATTATGCCTGCAACAGCACACGTATTGAAACTGTGTTGCCGGAAATTACCCACGGCTTAGGGAGATGCAGTTTTGCATAATGACCGACTCCCTGAGTAGCGAGAAAACGGACTATTAAACAGTTTTATACTCATTCAATCAAACAGGAGAAATAACATGAATAAAAAACATTTGAGCACCTTTCTTGCCATCAGTTTTACCGCTTTATTGAGCAACAGCGCGTTTGCTCATGAACAATATCATCACGGATGTGAGTATTCATCCGGCAAAGCACATGACGCTTTTTTTGAAAAACATATGGACAAACTGCATAGCGCGCTAAAATTGAGCACGCCTCAGGAAGCGGGTTGGGGCGATTTTGCAGGTAAAATGAAGTCGCCCGAAATGGCGAAGCATGAGGATTGGGCGACGCTGAGTACGCCTGATCGGCTGGATCGCATACTGAATGGCATGAAGCTGCATGAAAAGAATATGGAGGAACACGTGGCTGCGGTCAGAATCTTCTATCAGGCCTTGAATGCCGATCAGAAAAAGATTTTTGACAGTGAATTTATGGGTAGACGCCATATGCAACACCACCATGTGCGCCAGGATCGTGATATGCAGGATAAAAAATAATCCCCGCCGGGCCAAAAAAGATATCTCAGGTTCGTTCGGGCTTGAAATTTTTTTCATTTTGAAACACGATATACCTTGAAGTGAAGGAATTGAATATGCCAGCAAAATTTCTATGCGTAGTCGCCATATTTGTACTATCTACTGCGGCCATGGCGGATATTGATCCTGCCGCATTTGGAACGGGCTATCACGGCAATGGTTATCAAAGCGTCAGTAAAAGTCCGGATAAACCGGTTAAACGAGATCATCATCGCGGGCAAGCCAAGCAGAGGGACGCGTCCGATACACACAATCAGCAAGACGATGCCAAACCAGCGAATCCCGTACAAAATTAGCGGTATAGTATATCGCCTGTCCGCAGCTTAAATCGTTTAAAGGATGACGAACAGGCTGTGCGGTTACTCAATCATAAAAGGAGTTCATCATGAAAGACATAGAGCAAATTGAGTTGGACAGGTATCGTAATGAAATTATTGCGGACATGCGCAGTCTGGTTGAAAAGTATCGCAGAATTTTTGATTGGGATATTCCTGACATAGACCAGTTGGCGGCTGATAAGCTCATTCTGGCGGCCATGCACACCGCTCTGGACAGTATTACAATTCCCTTGTCAGATTAAAGTCGCATAGCCGTTAACTCGCCTATCTGGATACCTTGTCTCTCAGACGTAAAATCAGCAGGCAAATTGAAAATGAATAAATCCGTATTTATAGAGTTTGATTTTTTTGCGCTGATCATTTTTTCAATGATTTTACCTGTTTCTCTGTATGGCTATATGATGTGGAAGCGAGTGATTTCACGTCATACGGTGCTGCTGTTCGCAGTTATCCTCATTATGTTATCCGGCGTGGATGTGTTTCTTTTGCAGCGACTGAAAGCGATGGCACGATTGTCGACTTCTTTACTTGACGATACTATTTTCAGATCGGAGATCTCTCTTGCGCTGTATTTGATACCGGCCGTGTTTGCAGGCATAGGCGTGAATATGATCTCTCACGTGCTGGTCAGTCATTTGACCGATGCTGAGAATAAGTTTGACCGGGAGCATCGTCCTCGTTGAACTGAAGTCTGTCGATACTCTGCTGGTCAGTAGTTGCTCACTCGTTATAAAGTCTCTAATGCGATGCTTTCTGCATATCGTAACGCTATGCATCGCCTCGATATCCAGCAAACAGCGGTGCCGTCGCGCTTTGTTTGCTGGGTATAGAGGTGCGCCGACAGATTTGCAGCTGCCAGTCTGCCCCGGCGAAGTTGTTTTTATTGCGTAATATCAGTTGCTAAGAATTGTCCGGCTTATTGTCCCGGGGGCGGAGGTGGATAATAAGCTGGCGCGGACGTATTGGGTGGCGGAGGGGGATAGTATGCCGGTGCGGATTGCACAGGAGGTCTAGAATAAATTACCCTGGGCCGGTAAGCGTTGCTTTGCGGAAGCTGATTTCCTTTGGCATACATACATTGCTCATAGGCAATGTCATAGCGGCGCTGAGTCTCACGCCCGCTATATTGCGCCTGATTTGAACCCACGGATGCGCCGCCCAGCATCCCTATGGCCGCACCCGATCCGGCACCCTGATGTCCGCCCATAAGTGCGCCGGCCACAGCGCCTATTGCTGTGCCGATTGCAATGCTCTTTACTTCACTGTTTGCTGCAGCATCGTTGGCCGATGTTCCAATCGCATTTTGGGCGTATTGTCTGCATAGATTGTCATCGGCATTGAATTGCTCAAAAGATTTGCCGGGAGCCGGCATCACTGCAACACTGGGGCCATTCGGAATATTTGCACACCCCGACAGCACGCCCAGTAAAGTTACTGCAATCACAGAATAACGCATGGTTTCAATCTCCAAACTGTTGTTATATAGAATAAATTGTTACTTTAATTCACACCGTAGATGACTCAACACATAATGTCTAACGAGCCTGAGGAGGTTGCGCAGGAACAGATTTCCATCCTTCAGGGCAATTGGGCACATATGGATAATAACTTCTTGCCGATTCACAGTAATACCAGATTTGGGCTGGCGGCTGAACTTGAACAGGCTGTTCATAGATCTGAGAACTTTGTACGTACACCGGATAGGGTTGTTCATACACAGAATAAGGGTAGGGACGACTATAAGCTAAATCGTAAGCAATAACACTACCTACAATAGCCGGAGCGATCCAGCCGCCTCCCCAGTAGCCTCCCCTGCCGCCACCCCAACCCCTGCCATGATCAGCGTAAGCTGGCGTGATTGATACGATTACAAGAATGAGAACCAATAATTTTTTCATGATATATGCTCTTTCTAATTCATTTTTACAAAGCGTTTGCATCCGACATATGTGCTTTAATTGCAAAATATTCGCATAAATTCAGCCGTATCCCGGGAGCTTCGTTAAAATTTACCGGGCAAGCGGTCTGCCGAATTGCAGATACGCTAATTAAACCCACGGTACTTTATTTTTTATCCTGCCCGTCATGATCATGATGATGTTTCCAGTGATGATGACCCTCATGATGTTGACCCGTAAAGTTGCTATCAAAGGTTTTTTTCTGATCGGCATTCAGGATCTCATAGAAGGTTTTGACTGCGGCCACATGCTCTTCCATGCTCTTTTCATGCAGCTTCATGCCATCCAGCATACGATCAAGACGATCAGGCGTATTCAACTTTGCCCAATCCTGATGCTCATGCTTTGCCATTTCAGCCGGTTTCATTTTACCGGCAAAGTCGGTCCAGCCGGTTTCCTGCGTAGCTGTCAGTTTTAACGCGGTGCGCAATGCCGCCATGCGCTTTTCAAAATGTGCGCCATACTCTTTAGCTGTTGAATGCTCACAGCCATTCCTGTGTGAATGCTGTTCATGGGCAAATGCGCTGGTGCTCATTAAGGCGCAAAAACTGATACCAAGAAAAGCGCTGAGATGTTTGATATTCATGATGTAGATACTCCTAAGTAATATAGTAACAAACTGTATAGCAGGAAGAGAATAAAGCGCTGTTAAAGCCACCTTGCAATCAATTACCTGTGGAACTGATAATCAATCCTGAGTGATCTGTCGCTTGCCCTGCTGCTTGTCTCGAACCAGTCTTCAGAACGGCTGGTTAGTACATAATAGAGCGGAAGTGTAAATAAAATGTTTATAAATCAGCAGAATTTGTAATTAATTGTTACTACTTCTACATGCTAACCGATGGTACGCGCTCGCGACAACCCTTGATAATTATTGTTCAGAGTTTTTTCTATTGATTTTAAAGTGCTTTTCGATCTCTGTGGACTAGGTTTTGCGTAAAACGACCGTAAAACGATAATGCAAATGCTCAAAACCAGTGATTGTTATGTTAGTCCGACACCAGAGGCCGCGTCATGTCTCAATCAAACTGGTTTACAACTCACGGGAGTTTGTCCGACTGCTACGGGGATATATGGCAGTTCCACCGGTATATCATTGACGCCCCCTGGTTTTAGCCCGACTGCTATTGGTTTTGGAGAGTCTTCTATTGGCCCGGGTCGAACCTCTACTGGCGGCAATGAGACCTTTATGGCCCTGCATCAGACGCAAGGCAAAAAAAATAATGCGCAACAATATGATTGATAAGTAATAAAATGCATTGCAGTAGAGTGCTCAGCGGCACGAGTGGGTGACTTACTGGCATCAGTGAGACATCCATTGCCATGACACGGCCCCCCGGGTATGAGCGAGCCTTCACGGTTTTTCGGCAGACCTTGCCGCGATACAGGGAGACTTGAGCTGGCATATTGCCGATTTTCTCGCGCATGACCTGAGTAAGCCTGAGCAATGCGGCAACGATAGATTACTGATGTGACGCAGCAATATCCGTCAGTTAAACACTAAACCAATTTTGCAGGAGGCCAAACGGCAATAAGATCCCTGCAGGTTTGGCTCTGGCCGCAATAGACAGGCTAACTTCGGCGGCGCACAGCGGAGGCACACACAGCGCAACAAAAGGCTACGCCGAAACTTGATGGCAGATAGGTAACATCCGTGAAGGAAAATGAAGTCCAGGTGCATTCTTTAAAGCAAGATGCAGCCAAGCAGCTGCCGGGCTGCCCTGGAAAAATTGGTTTTATGCCTGATTAACTGAGGTTACAGAGGAACATCAGTTAATCATTCGCCCCTGCCGGGGCTGAGGCTATAACCAGTGACCGGAAAAGGGTAGTGGCATCACAGGGGTGATGAAAAGCGGGCTGATCAAGACATTGAAGAGGGAGATGAAAATGCTTGCGAACAAGGCCGTCCAGAATCCCGATACGGTGAAGCCACGCACTATTGATGAAACCAGCAGTATCATCAGCGCATTTATCACCAGCAGAAACAATCCGAATGTCAGCAGCGTCAGCGGCAGGGTAAGCAGTATGAGTAAGGGTTTGATGATTGCATTCGCAAAACCAAGCAGTAGTGCCGCAATCAGCAATGAGGACGGGGTGGTAAATCTGATGCCGCTGAAAATATAGCTGGCAACCCAGAGCGAGAGCGACATAATCAGCCAGTGCAGTAAAAAAGGGTGGTTAAACATATAGGCTTTCAGTTAACGTAACTCACGTAGCGGTTCGTATGCCCTTTTCCGTGTCTGCGGGGGGGGCGGTGACAGGCGGGGCCGGCGAGTATCTTTGCAATGTCTGGGATGGCATTATTGCCCTGCCCGTTCGTGTTTGTGCATTCAGGCTTCGGTTGAGCCTAGCGAGGTGGTGTTGAATCCGCCATCCACATAGGTAATTTCGCCGGTAATGCCGCTGGCCAGATCGCTGCACAGGAAGGCGGCGGCGTTGCCTACTTCTTCTGAGGTCACGTTGCGTTTCAAAGGGGCATTTTTTTCATTGTAACTAAGCAGTTTGCCAAAATCGGCAATGCCCGCAGCAGCCAGCGTGCGGATTGGCCCTGCAGAGATCGCATTTACGCGTATGCCTCTGCTACCAAGATGCATTGCAAGGTAGCGCACAGAAGCTTCCAGGCTAGCCTTGGCCATCCCCATCACGTTGTAGTGAGGCATGGTGCGAACCGCGCCCAGATAGCTTAAAGTCAATATGGCCGCGCGTCGTCCTACCATCATCGGCAGTGCGGCTTTCGCCATGGCGGGGAAGCTGTAGGAACTGATGTCGTGTGCAATACGGAAAGCTTCACGACTGAAACCGTCGAGAAATTCGCCCTCCAGCGCTTCGCGCGGTGCAAAGGCAATCGCATGTACAAAACCGTCAAAACCGTCCCAATGCTGCTTCAAATCCACAAACAATTGATTGATTTCATCATCGCTGGCGACATCACATTGAAATACCAGTTCACTGTCAAATTGCCTTGCCAGTCCGATCACACGATCGTGTACCCGTTCGCCTTGATAAGTAAAAGCCAGCTGTGCGCCTTCGCGATGCATCGCAACAGCAACCCCGTAGGCGATTGAACGGTTGCTGATCATGCCGGTGATCAAAATGCGTTTATTGGCCAAAAATCCCATGTGAGTCATCCAAATTGCTTAAAGTAGTTCGATTATAAAGCAATGGTGCGTAATGGTCAGATGCAATCGTATATAATCCGGCATTGTTAAATTTCAGGTTATTTCCATGCTGGAAGTCAGTAATCTTGCTTGTAGTCGCGGTGATCACAGACTTTTTTCCGGATTAAGCTTTACCCTTTGTCCAGGGCAGATTCTGCAAATTCAGGGTGCGAATGGCAGCGGCAAGACCAGTTTGCTGCGTACTTTGTGTGGTTTTCTGGTGCCTGATGAGGGAAGCATATGCTGGCGTGGTGAGGATATCCAGAAGATGGCAGAAGATTATTACGCGCAAATGATTTACCTTGGGCATTTAAATGCAATTAAGGATGAATTGAGTGCGCTGGAAAATCTGCGTATTTCGGCGGGGCTGGCCGGCGGGCATTTGACTGAAAACGAGGCGCTTGCCGCGTTGCGACGTATGGGGTTAAAAGGTCGTGAACGTTTGCCGGCCAAAGTGCTGTCGCAGGGGCAGCGACGCCGGGTCGCACTGGCCCGTTTGCTGGTTAATGATGCGGCTTTATGGATACTGGATGAACCTTTGACTGCCTTGGATGTCGGAGCGGTGGCGCTGATTGAGGCGTTGATTGACGAACATCTGCAGCGGCAAGGTATGATTGTTTTTACTACCCATCAACCCTTGAAGGTGGCGGGAATGGAAATTTTGTCGCTTTCATGAAGACTTTATTTTACCTGCTGATGTTAGTGGTGCGCCGTGATTTGATTCTGGCCATGCGCCGTCGCGCAGATGTGTTGACAACGCTGATTTTTTTCGTGATGGTGGTTAGTTTGTTTCCGCTCGGTGTCGGACCGGAAACGGACATGCTGCGCAAAATGGCACCCGGCGTATTGTGGGTGGCGGCTCTACTCTCATCAATGTTATCGTTAGGCAGGCTCTTCTCAGCCGACTATCTGGATGGTACGCTGGAGCAGATGTTGCTGGTCCCGCAGCCCTTGTCTATGCTGGTGCTGGGTAAAATAGCTTCGCATTGGATGGTGTCCGGTTTGCCGCTGGTATTGCTCACGCCGGTGTTAGGCTTACAGTTTGATATGTCGATAGCGGCGATAGGGATGCTGATGCTGACGCTGCTGCTGGGGACCCCGATTCTCAGTATGGTGGGCGCGATAGGTGCCGCATTAACCTTGGGGTTGCGGGGTGGCGGTGTGTTATTGTCATTGCTGGTATTGCCCTTATGTATACCGGTGCTGATTTTCGGTACGGGTGCAGTGCAGGCTGTGGTGAGTGGAATGAATGTATCGGCGCATCTGTCCCTGATGGGTGCCTTGCTGGTGTTAGCGCTGGTATTTACCCCCTGGGTTACGGCACAGGCTTTAAGAATTTCGATGGAGTAAGATTTTGGCAATAAACTGGTTTAAATATGCTGCACCAATCAACTTCTATCCATTGGCCGGCAAGCTGATTCCCTGGTTTGCAATTTTATCAGCACTGCTCTGTGCGACAGGGCTGTATCTGGGGTTTGTGGTGGCGCCTGCCGATGCAACGCAAGGTGAGTTTTATCGCATTATCTTTATTCATGTGCCCTCCTCAATACTGTCCATGTTCCTGTATATGATCATGGCCGCTTATGCCGCGATGGGATTGATCTTTAATACCCGCCTGTCTTCCATGATGGCAACGGCCATCGCCCCGACCGGTGCGCTGTTTACCTTTATTGCGCTTTGGACTGGTGCGTTGTGGGGCAAGCCGATGTGGGGCGCATGGTGGGTTTGGGATGCACGTCTGACTTCCGAGTTGATCCTGTTGTTCCTGTATCTGGGCTTTATCTCGCTGCATGCTTCGATTGATGACCCGCGCCGTGCTGATCGTGCCGCGGCCTTGCTGGCAATCGTGGGGTCCGTGAACGTGCCGATTATTTATTTCTCGGTAAAGTGGTGGAATACCCTGCATCAGGGTTCTACCATCAAGTTTACCGGAACATCCATGCAAATCACCATGCAGCAGGCAATGTTCACCATGCTGGCTGCCTGCTGGCTGTATGCGATGGCTATCGCCTTGACCCGGGTGCGCAGCATTATTTTGGAACGTGAACGCAATACTCAGTGGGTTGCTGAGTTGGCGGAGGTAAAACAATGAATCTGGATATCTGGATGCACGCGCATCCGCTGACCTATGTGTTGATAGGATCATATGGAGTTGCCTTTCTGATTTTTGCGATTGAAATCGCGATGGTATTGCACAAGCGAAAAATTACCTTGCAACAGGTGCGCCTGATGCATGAAGCCTCAGAAGAAGAATAGACCTTAAATTCTTTTTCCCCACGAAAGTCACTAAAAAAACAATTATACAAATTTAGAAGCTAACCTAAAGTGTGATTTCGCTAGGTGTTTTTGATTTTTCGTGTTTTTTGTGTATTTCGTGGACAATTTTTTATAGGATTAATATGAAACCGCGTCAGAAAAGAGCATTATTTATTATCGTAGGCATCGCTGCGGTTGGACTGGCAGTGGGACTGGTACTGAATGCGCTGAAAGATAACGTCAGCCTGTATTTTACCCCGACTCAGGTTTACAACAAGGAAGCACCACAGAACCGGAATTTCCGCATCGGTGGTCTGGTAGAAGCCGGCAGTGTCAAGCGAGAGAAAGACGGCTTGACCGTACACTTTATGATCACGGATTTGAAGCGCAGTCTGCCGGTAGTCTACAAAGGTATCCTGCCTGACTTGTTCAAGGAAGGCAAAGGCGTCGTGGCACAAGGCAAGATGGAAGCTGACGGACAGATGCATGTATCAGAAGTGCTGGCCAAGCATGACGAAAATTATATGCCGCCGGAAGCCAAAGATGCATTGAAGCGGGCCGCCGCCCCTCAAGTTGTTGCACCCGTTGCCAAATAACTGTTGAAAGCTTATACATGATTCCAGAACTAGGTCATTTTTCACTCATAATCGCACTGTTTTTAGGCATGATTTTGGGCGTTTTGCCGATATTGGGTGCAGCACGGAATAACAGCGTATTGATGGGCGTTGCCCGCCCGTTGGCTTACGGACAGTTTGTGTTTGTCAGCCTGGCATTCTCAGCACTTGCCTATGCATTTTTAGCGAATGATTTTTCCGTGCTGTATGTTGCGGAGCATTCCAATTCTCATTTACCCGGTCAATATCGCTTTGCGGCGATCTGGGGCGGTCATGAAGGGTCGTTGCTGTTATGGGCCCTGTTTCTGTCAGTTTGGACGGCAGCTGTCGCGATTTTCAGCCGGCATTTGCCTGAAGAAATGGTCGCCCGCGTGCTGGGTGTGATGGGGCTGATTTCAGTCGGTTTTATCATGTTCATGCTGTTTACCAGCAGTCCGTTCACCCGCCTGTTGCCGGCAGCGGCGGACGGGCAGGATTTGAATCCCTTGTTGCAGGATCCGGGATTGGTGATCCATCCGCCGATGTTGTACATGGGTTATGTCGGTTTTTCAGTCGCTTACGCCTTTGCTATTTCGGCTTTGCTGGGCGGTAAGCTGGATGCAACCTGGGCGCGCTGGTCACGCCCCTGGACTACGGTTGCCTGGGTCTTTATGACCATCGGCATCATGCTGGGTAGCGGCTGGGCTTATTATGAGCTGGGCTGGGGTGGCTGGTGGTTCTGGGATCCGGTTGAAAATGCTTCGTTCATGCCCTGGCTATTGGGCACGGCATTGATTCATTCGCTGGCAGTGACGGAAAAACGCGGCGCATTCAAAAGCTGGACCGTACTGCTGGCGATAGGCGCATTTTCTCTTAGCCTGCTGGGCACCTTTCTGGTGCGTTCAGGCGTGCTGACCTCGGTGCATTCGTTTGCCGCAGATCCAAAACGCGGTATTTTTATCCTGAGCTTTCTGGTGCTGGTGATAGGTGCTTCATTGTTGCTGTTCGCCTGGCGCGCGCCGAAAGTAGGCCTGGGCGGCAAGTTCGATATCTTGTCGCGAGAATCATTGCTGCTCTCCAATAATGTATTGCTGTCAGTCGCCTCCGCATCGGTGTTTATCGGTACTCTGTATCCGCTGTTTATGGATGCGTTAGGCTACGGCAAACTCTCGGTAGGTCCTCCGTACTTCGAAGCGGTTTTCGTGCCACTGATGATCCCGATGGTATTTATGATGGGGTTGGGGCCGCTGGCGCGCTGGAAAAAAATGTCGGTGCCCGATCTGGCTCGCCGTGTGCAGTGGGGATTTGCCAGTGCGCTGGTCTTGGCGTTGATTTTGCCCTTGAGCATGGGGCGCTTCCTGTCGCTGGAATCGAATAAATTTTCAGCAATGGTGGTATTGGGCTTGCTGATGGCATTCTGGATTATCGCATCGCTGGTGATCAGCTTAAAGCAGCGCTGGAGCGGGCAAGGTACATTCATGGCGCGTGTACGTCGCCAAAGCATGAGTTATTACGGTATGCAGGCGGCGCATCTTGGTATGGCTATTTTTATCATCGGCGTGACGCTGGTAAAGGGCTATGAAACCGAGCGCGATGTGCGCATGAATGTCGGCGATACAGTGATGGCGGGCGGCTTTGAATTCCGTTTCAAGGGTGTGACGCAAACAGCAGGACCAAACTATACCGCAAGCACGGGACATGTGCTGGTGTATCAGGATGGCCGGTCGCTGGGCGAATTGCTGCCTGAAAAACGTCAGTACAATGCCTCTGGCATGCCGATGACTGATGCTTCTATTCAACCCGGGGTGTTCCGTGATTTATATGTATCGCTCGGTGAACCGATTTCGGAATCGGATGGTGCATGGGCGGTGCGTGTTTACATCAAACCTTTTGTCGACTGGATTTGGGCCGGCTGTCTGCTGATGGGGCTGGGGGGAATTCTGGCCGTGTCTGATCGCCGTTATCGTATCCACAAAAAGGCAGTACTTGCAACTGCGCCGCAATCATCAATCCACATTTAAAAGGATTAACATTATGATGCGTTTTATTCTTCCCTTTGTACTTTTTGTTATTTTGTCCGTCTTTCTGTACAGAGGACTCGGGCGCGATACTGCTGAAATACCTTCGCCGCTGGTAGGTAAGGCCGCTCCCGCTTTCGTGCTGCCGTTGTTGCATGAACCGGCCAAACAGTTTGCTTCTAAGGAGATGCTGGGGAAAGTCTGGTTGCTGAATGTATGGGCTTCCTGGTGTAGTTCGTGTAAGGATGAGCATCCACTGCTGATGAACTTTTCACAACAGCATATCGTGCCTGTCGTGGGTATGGATTACAAGGATAAGCCCGTGGACGGTAATGAAACGCTGAAGGCGGCCGGGGACCCTTATAATCTGGTGGTGTCAGATATTGATGGCAGTGTGGGTTTTAATTTCGGCGTGTATGGCGTACCTGAAACCTATGTGATCGACAAGCAGGGGATTATTCGTTATAAACTGATCGGTCCTGTTACGCCGCAAAATTTACAGAAAACCATACTGCCTATGGTGGCGAGGTTGCAGGCACAATGAAAATCGCTAAATTAATTCTTCCTGTTTTTCAGGTATTTTTGCTGGTCGCTTTAGTCGCTTTATGGCTGCCGGCGAACGCTTATGCCGCAGTGGCGAAAGATATCGCTGATGATCCTGTTGTGGAAACGCGCATGATGCATCTGGCTGAAAAAGTGCGCTGTCTGGTGTGTCAAAGTGAACCGGTATCCACTTCTCACTCAGACTGGTCACAGGACGTGCGACGTATCATGCGCGATAAAATGAAGGAAGGGGCAACCGATCAGGAAATTATGGACTTGCTGGTGGCGCGTTTCGGCAAGTCGGTACTGTATGACCCGCCTGTGGATAAGGAGACCATGCCGCTCTGGTCTGCGCCTTTTCTGTTGTTGCTGATCGGCGGTGTATTTCTGGTCATACAGTTGAAAAAACGCAAGGAGCTGGTTGTTGAAGCTAAACTCACAGCACAGGATGAGCAACGTGCTGCAGCACTTTTAGATGAAATACCAGCGCTTTCAGTGTTGAATCCCTCTAATGACAATAAGCTAAGCGCCAGTTCACTCTCTTCTGCCTCTCTCCCGCAGGGTGAGAGTGCTGATGTATCGCTCCGCGATGCTCGTACTAAGGAAACCCAAGCATGACCTTATTCTGGATAATTTGCGCTGCACTGCTGTTAGTTGCACTGCCTTTTGTGGTATGGCCTTTGTTGCGCAAGACAGTCGTCAGTAACAAAGTGCTGCGTGATGCAGCAAATCTTGATATTTTGCGCGATCAGGCTAGCGAGTTGGAAGCAGATTTAAATAATGAACTGCTCACGCCATCTTCTTTTGAACAGGGGCGACGTGAATTGCAAGTGCGCCTGCTTGAAGAAGTTAAAACCATCGAGCAGCCTGTCGTCGTACTGGGCAATCCGGCAAGATTACTGGCTATCGTATTGATGGTGCTAATCCCGCTGGCGAGCGTGGCACTCTATCTGAAAATCGGTAACCCGGGCGCGATGCTGCCGCAGCAAGATACTGCTGAAGGGTTCAGCTTGTTGCGTTCAGATGCCGCATTGCAGGAACTGGAAGCCAAACTGGTCAAACATCCGGATAATGCGGATGGCTGGCTGATACTGGCACGTTCCTATACCGAGTTGCAACGCTTTACGGAAGCTGTGCGCGCTTATGGCTATCTGGTTAAGTTGATGCCGAACGAGTCGCATATATGGACGAGTTATGCCGATGTGCTGGCAATGAAAAATAATCAGTCACTGTCGGGCGAACCGACTCAATTCATTAACAAGGCATTGCAACTTGATCCTGAAAACACCACCGCATTGGCGCTGATCGGCTCATCTGATATGGAACGCGGCGATTATGTCGCTGCGATTACACACTGGCAAAAGCTAGTCAGTCTGCTGCCTGCTGATTATCCGCAAATTCAGATGATCCAGGACGGTATTAATCAGGCGCGTATATTCCTGTCTAAGCAAAAGGGCGGAAAAGAGATGCTGGCCAAGTTGTCTGCTGCGAACCCGCCTGCTGCTGAATCGTCTGAAAAATCCGTCGCAAATCCGGCTTTGGCAATTACCGGTCGTGTATCACTGAGTCCGGCACTACGCGCGCAAGCATCGCCTGATGATGTGGTTTATATCCTGGCGCGTGCGGCAGAAGGTCCAAAAATGCCGCTTGCGGTAATACGCAAGCAGGTTAAGGACTTGCCGATGGACTTTGTACTGGATGACAGCATGGCGATGCAACCACAGCTGAAACTGTCCGGTTTCGGGCAGGTGGTGGTCGTGGCACGTGTATCAAAAACCGGTTCGCCTATGGGGCAGGCAGGCGATCTGGAAGGCGCCGGAGGATCCGTCAAACCTGGATCGAAGGGACTTAAAATCAGTATTGATACGGTGGTGAAATAAGACCCTCCAGCCATCTTTTATCGTATCGTCTGCTGTCTGAAGCAGCTCAGGGGGCAATTTATATTTGCTTTGTGACTACGGATAGGCGGCGTAACCCTTTACCTGAAATGGACACGAAAAAATAATTAATGTTTTTTTCGTGTCAATCCGGCGTAGGCTTTCCAAAAGCCTGCAGGACGTTTTTCCTGAATCGGATAGGTTTATTTTTTCCGCGTGCAAGTGATGAACAGTTTGGCTGGCGTGAACTGCAAGGCTTCTATACTTTAAAAATACCCGTTACCAATGAGTTGTCAGTAGAACAAGAGTACTGAAAATAATTATGAGCTATGGTTCGCAACTCAAAACTTGCAACTGACGGGCAGCGCGGCAAACAAGCCCTATCTTCTTCTGTCCATCCGCACTAATAACATACGGTTAATTTTATGGGAATTTTAGGTATTGCGTTCCTCGGTGCCTGCATCACGTTCTGGGTAACTCAAAATGATTATATTTATGAGCCAGCATCGACTTTGCAAACCACACCGGAGAGGGTGGGACTCAAGGCTGATACGATTTTGATTTCTTCCGGAACAGGCGGTGGGCGAGGTGATCTGTTCTCATGGTGGATAGCGGCTGAGAGTAAGACTGCACCGACCCTGTTGTATTTGCATGGTAATGACAATAATATCGGCTATGTGCGAGAGATTGAATATGCCAGAAGGATGCACGAGTTAGGTTATAACGTGTTGATGATTGATTATCGGGGTTATGGTAAAAGCACGGGCGGAAAACCGAATGAGGCCAAAGTCTATGAGGATGCCGAGTCTGCGTGGAATTATCTGCTAAACCAGCAACATATTTCAGCCTCGCATATCTTCATTTACGGACATTCACTTGGTGGTGCGATTGCAATCGAATTGGCGACACGCCACCCGGAAGCGGCCGGCGTCATTGAGGAATCATCGTTTACCAGTATGCCTGCCGTGGTAACAACCATGAGTCATAATTTGCCAACAGGTATTCTGATCCACGAAAAGTTTGATTCCTTGTCCAAGGTGGCTGAACTCAAAATCCCGCTGCTGATCATTCATGGCACGTGGGACAAAATAGTGCCCTATCACATGGGGCAGCAACTCTACGATGCAGCACCTCAACCCAAGACAATTGCGCTGATTGAGGGCGGGACACACGAGGGTAGTTGCATTGTCGGTCAAGTCGAATGCCGGCGAATATTCAGTACCTTTGTATCACAGAATATGCATTGAGCCGGATAATGTGTAATGGCGCTGCTTCAGACTGTGTTCAATTCAGCTCACAGGACAATGGTTTTTTCCGGATATGTGGCAGAACGATCTTTTGAAGCCGGCTAATCGGAAATGTCATTTTCTGTGATGTATACAGGTTGATGATGGTCTCGAATGACCTTTGCTGCCAGATTAGTTTGACAAACAACTGTTTGAAAACTACATTGCATTCCCTTGTTAAGCATCATCCCCCGGTAATGAAATCTACACTCTTGTTTATCGTACTTGCCGCAACGCTGACCGCTTGCGGTGGCAAACAAACTGCTGTGCCTGTCAATACTATGCAGCCGGCTTTAACGCAACTGGTCGGCGTCTCGGAGATTGACAGCAACAGGCAGTATAGTGGAGAAGTTCGTGCACGCCATGAAGTTGAACTTGGCTTTCGTATCGGGGGGAAAATCATTGAACGCAAGGTCGTTGTCGGCGAGCAGGTGAAAGCAGGTGAAGTGCTGGCGCGTTTGGATTCGGCCGACGCGAGATTGCAAGCTGGAGCCGCAAAAGCCCAATTGCAACTTGCCAGGCAGGATGCGCAGCGGTATCGCGAATTGCATCTTAAAGGCTTTGTCAGCCAATCGGCGCTGGATGTGAAAGAAGTCACGCTACAGGTAAGTAGCGCGCAGGCGGGGCTGGCGGACAATCAACTGGACTACACCACGCTACGCGCAGGCCATGACGGTGTGATTGCGGCTGTTCTGGCGGAAGCCGGTCAGGTGGTTAGCGCAGGTCAACCGGTATTGCGCCTGGTACAGTCAGGTGAGCGGGAAGTGGCCATCGAAATACCTGAATCGCAGTGGTCTTTGTATCATGAGGGAGACGCTGCGCAAGTATTTATTGGTGTTGACGCGCCAGTGGCAGGTTTTTTGCGTGAACTGTCGCATGCAGCTGACCCTGCCAGTCGTAGCTATGCTGCACGCGTGGCATTTATTGCACAGCAGCCGGCACTGGGTATGACTGCACGGGTACAGTTTGTTATTAAGCATGATGCGCAGACAGATTTTTTGATTCCGCTCACGGCAATTTATCAGCAGGGAATGCATGCTGCGGTATGGATAGTGGCAGCGGATCATCGCGTCAGTCTGCGTCAGGTGAAAATTAAGTCTTATCGAGATGAAGGTGCGGTGATAACAGGCGGCCTGCATGCCGGTGAACGTATCGTTAGCGCCGGGGTGCATCGATTGACCCGTGGTGAAAAGATTCAACTGATTGATTCGGGTATTGCGCAATGAAAGGTCCTAATCTTTCGGCCTGGGCGCTGACGCACCAGCAAATGGTGCTGTATCTGATGATTGTACTGACAGCCGCGGGCGTGATTTCCTATGTTAATCTGGGGCGCGCCGAAGATCCGGATTTTACCGTCAAGGTGATGGTGGTGCGGACCCTCTGGCCGGGCGCTTCCGCGTTGCAGGTGGAAAATGAACTCACCGAAAAAATTGAAAAAAAATTGCAGGAAACGCCCTGGGTAGATGTGCTACGTTCAGCTTCCAGACCTGGTGAGTCGATGGTGTTTGTCATGCTTAAGGATTACACACCGAAACCGGAAGTGCCTGAAGCCTGGCGTCAGGTGCGTAAAAAGCTGGATGATATTCAGCATCGCTTGCCGGCAGGCGTACAGGGACCGTTCCCGAACGATGAATTTGGCGATGTGCAAATCAGTCTGTTTGCACTGACCGGTGACGGCGTTGATCTGGCCGGGTTGCGACATTATGCGGACAACATTGCGCGGGAGTTGAAACGTGAGCCGGATGTCAGGCGAGTTGAACTGATAGGTGTGCAGGATGAGAAAATTTATCTGGATGCGACCCCTGCGCGACTGGCAAGTTTCGGTATTACGCCAGCGCAGATCGGCGCTGTGCTGCAACAGCAAAATGCGCTGATTCCTTCTGGATTTGTCGATACAAGCAGCGACCGGATATGGCTGCGCGTGAGTGGCGGTTTCGACAGTGTTGAGAAAATACGCAACACCGCTTTGCTGATTAATGGCAAACATCTGATCCTTGGTGATATCGTCAAGGTATCACGTGGTCTGAGTGATCCGCCCTCACCCATGATGCGTGTCGGGGGACAGCCTGCCATTGGTATCGGCATCATCATGGATAAGGGAGGCAATGTTATTCAGTTGGGTGAGAATCTGGATGTTGCAATGAAACAAATCAAGGCTACGCTGCCTGCCGGCGTGGATGTTCATGTGGTTGCTGATCAGCCGCTGGTGGTAAAACAGTCGATTTCCCTGTTTCAGGATTCACTATCTGAAGCCGTCCTGATCGTACTGGCGGTATCCTTTTTAAGCCTTGGGTGGCGCACCGGCACAGTTGTGGCACTGTCCATCCCGCTGGTGCTGGCGATTACCTTTTTTATGATGAAGATTTTCGGTATCGACTTGCAGCGCATTTCGCTGGGGGCGTTGATCATCGCGCTGGGTTTGCTGGTGGATGATGCGATTATTGCCGTCGAAATGATGGTTGTCAAAATGGAGCAGGGCTGGGATCGATTTCAGGCCGCGACCTTCGCCTATACCTCGACGGCGTATCCCATGCTGACAGGTACGTTGATTACCGCAGCCGCATTTACCCCGGTCGGATTTTCAAAATCGGCTGCCAGCGAATATACCTTTTCAATTTTTGCTGTGGTCACTATTGCATTGCTGGTCTCCTGGCTGGTCGCCGTCGTTTTTACACCCTATCTGGGCTTTAAACTGCTAGACCCTGTCAAGCTTATCGCAAACGCACAGCGTCATGGTGAAGACATCTATGACACACCGTTTTACCGTTGTTTTCGCGCACTATTGATATGGTGTTTACGGAATCGCTGGAAAGTGATCTGCGCGACGGCCTTGCTGTTTGTGCTATCGGTTACCGCGTTTGACAAGGGCGTGCAAAAGCAGTTTTTTCCCTCCTCCAGTCGTCTGGAGTTGCTGGTGGATATATGGTTGCCGCAAAGTGCATCGCTCAAAGCTACCGAACATGATACTGAGCGTATTGAATCCTTGTTAAAAGCTGATCCGGCTGTCGCCAGTTACTCCTGCTATATCGGCAATAGTTCTCCGCGTTTTTTCTTGTCGCTGGATGTAAAACTATTCAGTGATAATTACGCGCAATGCGTTGTACTGAGTAAAAATTTCGAGGCGCGTGAAGCGCTCAAGTCGCGTCTGGAAAAAACTTTCTCTGCCGCGACAGGTGGCTTCAGTCATATATATGCACATGTAATGAGGCTGGAAAATGGCCCGCCGGTAGGTTATCCGGTGCAATTCCGCGTCAGTGGTGCGGATGTTGAGCAGGTGCGCGTTATTGCTGATCAGGTCTCGATTCTGATGCGCGCTAACCCGCATTTGCAGGACGTCAGTTTTGACTGGAATGAAAAGGTAAAAAATGTACGCATCTCGGTAGATCAGGGTAAGGCACTTACGCTGGGTACTTCAAGTCGCGAAATTTCTCAGGCTTTGCAAGGCTGGTTGAACGGGGTTGCAGTCACTCAGTACCGTGAAGCGGATCAGTTAATCGATGTGGTGTGGCGTGGCGCTAATGTACGTTTGCTGGATCAACTGGAGGAACTGGATATCCCGTTAGCAAATGGTCACCATGTGCCACTGGCGCAAGTGGCTACGCTCACACCTGTGCTCGAAGAGGCTGTCATCTGGCGCCGTAATCGTCAGCCAACCATGACAGTACAGGCTGATATGGCGGACAATGTTCAGCCTGATACTGCGTCTACTCAACTGGATGCGCAACTGGATACTTTGCGTGTGAAATTGCCGCAAGGCTACCATATCGACATGGGTGGCAGCGTTGAGGAATCCGCTAAAGGTCAAACTGCGATTATGGCGGTGATGCCGCTGATGCTGATTGGTGTAATCACGCTGTTGATGATTCAGTTGCAAAGTATCAGTCGTACTTTCATCGTGCTGCTTACCGCCCCGCTGGGGTTGATCGGTGTAACGGTGGCATTGCTGGTGTTTCGAGTGCCATTTGGATTTGTCGCCAATTTGGGCTTTATCGCGCTGGCCGGGATGATTATGCGTAACTCGGTGATCCTGGTAGATCAGATTCGACAGGATGAGGCTGAGGGGAAAAGCAGTTGGGAGGCGATTGTCAGTTCAACCGTGCGCAGGTTTCGTCCGATCACGCTGACTGCTGCGGCAGCTATTATGGCCATGATTCCGCTTACCCGTCAGATATTCTGGGGGCCGATGGCGGTGACTATTATGGGCGGTCTGATCGTTGCAACATTACTGACTTGTTTGTTTTTGCCAGCATTGTATGCGGCATGGTTCAAGGTTAAAGAAATCTGAAAATATTGAATCTGATGAGATGAAATAAGCTGGCTGATCGCAGTGCAATGTAATAATTATCAGCTTAGGTTAATTGATAATGTATAATTACAAAATGATAAGTTTTAATGATTTATCGTACCAATTAATTACCTTATATCAGGAGACAAACATGGCAGCTCGCAGATCAAAAGAAGAAATTATCAAGGAACTGGAAGCTAAGATTCAAAAGCTGAGAGATCAGGCAAGTGTAAAAAAAGAAGTAAAAATTACTAAGGAGAGTTTAGGGATTGCTGAAGTTATTTCTGCAATTGAACAAGCCGCAGAACAAAATAACATTTCAGTTGCAGAGGTGATTAAAGTTGTTTCGAGGATTAAACGCACCGGCTTGCAAATCGAAAATTCAGTTCGAAAATCTCAGGATTAATGCTTTAATCATGCCTTAACAGGTATGGCTCCTTAGCAAAAACGGACTATAAAAATCCCGCAAATGCGGGTTTTTTATAGTCAAAAATAAATTTTGATGTATTCGCTTTGCAAATTGGCCCTGTCAGTCTTAAAAAAGCTTTTAGCCGCATTATCGATTTCCTTCACAGGGCGCCTGGTACAAGTTGATGCAGGTTGAAAGGTTGGATGCTAAGTGGATACTACAATTACTGAAAGTTATCTTGTCGACTAAAAAACTGAATCCCCTGCAATCATATCTATCCGATGAAGAAATGGAAGAGCTTGGCAACTTCTTGTTATCGGATACCATTTCCGATGAAACGATGATGCCAGATTGCCTTGATGGTTTTTTGACGGCCCTTGTCACGGCACCTGTCATGCCCGCCTCCAGTGTCTGGTTGCCGCAGGTGTGGGGTCCGTCAGTCAAAGACGAATCCACGTTTGATTGCCATGCACAGCTTGAGCGAATTACCGGGCTGATCATGCGGCACTTTGGTAGCCTTATTTTCCGGTTGCAAGAGAATCCTGATGCCTGCGAACCGCTATTCGATAGCGCTGTTTATCCAGATAGTTCGCGCGAATTTATAGATGGTGAAATGTGGGCGCATGGCTTTATGAGTGGCATTGAGCTTCAGCGTACGGACTGGCAACCTTGTTTTGACGATCCGGTTAGTGCCGGTTTTTTGCGACCGATTTATCTGTTGGGTACAGAGGATATCTCGGTGGATGACGAATCATTGATAGCAACACCTGAGCAGCGCGAGGAATTATCCAAGCTGATCCCGGAGAGTGTCGCCGGACTATACCGCTTCTGGGCACCGATTCGTCGTATTGTGTTGGATCCCGCTGTTCCTCGTGAATATCTGAAAATCGGACGCAATGAAAAATGTCCTTGTGGCAGTGGAAGAAAGTTCAAGAAATGCTGCGGCGTAACGCCTGAATCAGACTTAACGTAACCGATGGTGGCACGGCAAGGTAGCAGGGCATTAGCGGAATCAATGCAGTGGTTTTTTCAGTATGAATGTAATGCATTTGTATTGAACTAACCTGCCTTGCCGGAGGTGTATTTAGCATATGGCGTTGATTTTCGTCTATTTATCGATGCAGGCGGCGGTTAAAAATCGTAAAATGCCTGCCCTCATTGCTTTTTATTCATCTCTATGACCATACGTACCCGTTTCGCCCCCAGTCCAACCGGTTATCTGCACATAGGCGGTGCGCGCACTGCGCTGTTTTCCTGGGCCTATGCCAGGCGCTTGGGCGGCACTTTCATTTTACGCATTGAAGATACCGATCTTGAACGTTCTTCTCAGGCATCGGTGCAGGCGATTCTGGATGGTATGGCCTGGCTGAATCTGGATTACGACGAAGGCCCATTTTATCAGATGCAGCGCATGGATCGCTACAAGCAAGTGCTTGAACAAATGATTGCACAAGGTCATGCATATTATTGCTATACCACGCCGGATGAGTTGGAGTCGATGCGTGAAGCGATGCGTGTGCGCGGCGAAAAACCACGTTACGATGGCAGTTGGCGCCCTGAAAATGGTAAGGTGCTACCCGCAGTGCCAGAAGGAATCAGGCCGGTAGTGCGTTTCAAAAACCCATTGCACGGCGTTGCTGCCTGGGATGATATGGTCAAGGGGCGCATCGTCTTTGAAAACAGCGAGCTGGATGATCTGATCATCGCACGTCCTGACGGCACGCCAACCTATAATTTTTGCGTGGTGGTGGACGATCTGGATATGGGTATTACTCAGGTGATACGGGGTGACGATCATGTCAACAATACCCCGCGTCAGATCAATATCCTTAAGGCATTGGACGCTGAAATTCCGCAATATGCGCATGTGCCGATGATATTAGGCAGCGATGGTGAACGTTTGTCCAAACGTCATGGTGCTGTGAGCGTGATGCAATATGCCGAAGATGGATATCTGCCTGAGGCGCTGATCAATTATCTGACGCGTCTGGGCTGGTCGCATGGTGATGAAGAAGTTTTCTCTGTTGAGCAATTCGTGGCATGGTTTGACCTTGAGCACATCAGTAAGTCGGCTGCACAATTTAATCCGGAAAAATTGCGCTGGCTGAATCAGCACTATATCAAGCTGGCGGATAACAGACGGCTGGCAGAGCTCACAGCCGGGCATCTGCTGGCGCGGGGAGTAACCGTGAGTACGGCTCCCGTACTCGAAGCCGTCATTTCCTTGTACAAGGGGCGTGTGGCGACCTTGATCGAGCTGGCGGATGAGGCTGAAGTGTTTTATACCGATGTGCATCCGCAGCAGGCCTTGCTTGACGAACATCTGTTGCCTGAAGTATTGCCTGCCTTGCGTGAGCTTCATGCGCGTTTCGCCGAGGTAAGCTGGCTGGCACCGGAATTGGCCGCGTTGATTAAGGAACTGTTGGTCAAACATGGTTTGAAAATGCCAAAACTGGCGATGCCGTTGCGGGTGATGCTGGTAGGTCAGACGCACACACCGTCGGTTGATGCCGTGCTGGCACTGTTTTCGCGCGAGACTGTGCTGACACGGATGGCCAGATTTTTGTAAAAACAGCAAATAACGCTTTACAAGGAAGGTCGTTGTCAATATAATGCGCCCTCTTCGAAGTAGGGGGGTATAGCTCAGCTGGGAGAGCGCTTGCATGGCATGCAAGAGGTCAGCAGTTCGATCCTGCTTATCTCCACCAAGAAGTTTGTCCCTATCGTCTAGAGGCCTAGGACATCGCCCTTTCACGGCGGTAACACGAGTTCGAATCTCGTTGGGGACGCCAGATTTTACATAAAGCGAAAAAGCTTTATTGCAGTTTAAAATATTGAGCCATGCTCATTTAACAAAGAACAACGTCCCTATCGTCTAGAGGCCTAGGACATCGCCCTTTCACGGCGGTAACACGAGTTCGAATCTCGTTGGGGACGCCACAACATAGCCTGTGAATTGGCAGCATTTTTAGTTGACAGAAAAGCCCGTTTTATTCACGGGCTTTTTTACGCCTGTTGCTGACAGGCTGCTACGTTCATTCCCTTATCCCCATACCCGTCTGTTGTTATTTTGTCGAAAACTTTCACCGTTCTATTGTCATTAGAAGAGATTATTGGTAGTCTGCCTCTGCATGATTCTGCTTAAAGGGATCGTTTCAGTTTACGGGGTCGTGATGCTGCGAATTTTTGAAAAAATGCAGCGACAGGAGATCGGATGGCTGGTTTTGTTATTGCTGTCACGGGTGCTGGCAGTTTGGTACCTTGTCAGGGGTAATTTCAAAACAGAATTTAGTACGTTAATTGAAAAGCAGCAGCGTACTGCCGGCGCTTCGCCCACTCGACCATTCTGTTCAATTTGTTTCGCGTTTAAACTCTTACTGGGCCCTATTCAGAGCCGTTTATTCGTAAGGTTGAACAGTGTGCCGAATCAGGAATACTTTAGGGAGCTCGCTCAATAATTAACAGCAACACCCCGGATAGAATAATCAATTTTTACCTGAAGAACACACTAATGACTAAAGCGCATCATATTATTATCGTAGGCGGCGGTGCCGCCGGTCTGGAACTGGCAACCAAGCTTGGCAATAAGCTTGGAAAAAAGAAGCTTGCTGAAATTACATTGATTGATTCGAGTCGCACGCATATCTGGAAGCCGCTGTTGCATGAAGTGGCAGCAGGGACGCTGGATTCATCTGAGGATCAGCTGGAATATCTGGCGCAGGCGCAATGGAACAACTTTCGTTACCGTCTAGGGCGAGTGATTGGCCTGGATCGTGAAAGTAAAGAGCTGCTGCTGGAACCTACTTTGAATGATGAAGGGGAAGAAATTATCCCCGAACGTCGTTTCAGTTATGACACGCTGGTCTTTGCCGTGGGCAGTTTGAGTAATGATTTTGGTATTCCAGGCGTAAAGGATCATTGCCTTTTTCTCGACAGCACTGAACAGGCCGAGCGTTTCCAAAAAAATCTGCTAAACCGTATGCTCAAAGCACATTCGCAGAGTAAACCGATTGAGCAGGGACAGTTGCACGTCGCCATTGTCGGGGCTGGAGCTACCGGCGTGGAGCTTGCCGCCCAGCTTCACCATGTCACCCGTCTGGTTTCCGCTTACGGGCTGGATTCGATTGATCCCGCCGAAGATATCAAGCTGCATGTCATTGAAGCGGGCCCGCATATTCTGCCGGCGCTGCCGCAGCGATTATCCGATGCGGCGATGCGCGAATTGCACCGACTAGGCGTCACTGTGCACCTTAACCAGCGCGTGGTGGAAATTAACGCTGCCGGTATCGTTGCAGCTTCAGGCGTGATTATTCCGGCGGCGATCAAGGTCTGGGCGGCTGGCATCAAGGCACCCGAATTTCTGAAAGACATTGCCGGGCTGGAAACCAACCGGATTAATCAACTGGTGGTCAAGCGCAATTTACAATCTACCCGCGACGAGAGTATTTTTGCCATCGGCGACTGTGCAGCCTGTCCTATGGATGATCAGGGCAATAATGTACCGCCGCGCGCTCAGGCCGCACATCAGCAGGCAATGACATTGTCCAGAACGCTGGTGCGCAGGCTTAAAGGCGAGCCGCCGCTCGATTATACTTACCGGGATTTTGGTTCGCTGGTCGCGATGGGGCATTACACGACCGTCGGCAATCTGATGGGAGGATTGGCAGGCTCGATGATGGTTTCTGGCTATATTGCGCGCTTTGTCTATCTTACGCTGTACAAGATGCATCAGGCTGCGCTGTATGGATGGCCGCGCGCGATCCTCATCAGTTTATTGCATTTCTTACGCAAGGGAATTGATCCCCAGGTAAAATTGCACTAGCCGGAACCGTTAAAGCCTGAGTGCGTTGCGGACTTGCTGCGTCAGCTTGTCCGACAGGCAGTCGAGTTCCACCTTGTCAGCCATTGAACGCAACCAGGTCAGTTGCCGTTTGGCTAGTTGGCGGGTGGCGATGATGCCTGTTTCAATCAATCGCGCCTCGCTGATTTCATTTTCCATATACTGCCATGCCTGGCGGTAACCGACGCAGCGCATCGAAGGCAGTTCAGGGTGCAAGCTGTAATTACCTCGCAAGTCTCGCAACTCGTCAATAAGCCCTTGTTGCAGCATCTGTTTGAAGCGAGTTTCGATACGCTTGTGCAAAATGCTGCGATCGGAAGGAATCAGTGCAATTGATGTGATTTGAAAGGGAAGTATTTTGCCCCCACTCTCATCCTTTTCTTCTTCTGAGAGAGGACTAAGTTTAAACAATTCCGACATCGGTCTACCGGTTAAATGGTAAATCTCCATGGCACGTCCGATGCGCTGCGTGTCGTTGGGCGACAACCGCGCGGCGCTGACCGGATCAACGTTGGCCAGTTGCCGGTGCAGATAAGCGATGCCGTGCTGCGCGATGATCGTATCCAGTTCCGCTCGCACAGCGGCATCGGCGACCGGCAAGGGGCTCAAGCCTTCTTTTAAAACTTTGAAATACAGCATGGTGCCGCCGACTAACAGCGGAATTTTGCCGCGTGCGGTGATCTCATTCATCAGTTTGAGTGCGTCCCGGCGAAATGCGGCGGCTGAATAGGCTGCCGTCGGGTCAATAATGTCAATCAGGTGATGCGGCGCGGCAGCTAATGTTTGTGCATCTGGTTTTGCGGTACCGATATTCATACCCCGATAGACCAGCGCTGAATCTACGCTAATGATCTCTACAGGAAACGTTTGCAACAGTTCAACGGCTACGCCGGTTTTGCCGCTGGCAGTAGGACCCGTCAGGAAGATAGCCGGGGGCAAATTAATTGCGGATTGCGAATGACGGATTGCGGATTCAGGGGGCATGTGAGTTCCTTGTTGCTTTGATAATGCCGGCAAGTACGGCGCGGCGGTGACCGGTTGCCTGTACAAATACGCGATGCCATGAGGAGCCGCGCACGTCTTTAAAGTTTGCCGGTCTGGCAGTAACTTCATGCAGGAATGATAAAAAACGGATATTGAAAGCGGGCTTTAACCGGCACAACTGGATAGTACATATTCGGTTTTTCAAGCCTGTCATGATGCCTGTGCAAAAGCGCCTATTGTATCTCGACCATTTAAAGTAGTGCTGAATAAACTTGAGTAATGTTGCCGATAAGTTTGACATGTGGGACGTTAAAAAATCGGGATGCCAGGGCCGCATCCCGAACAATGTCATTGTGCCTGTTAGGGTGCGAGGGTAATTTTTTGTATCGTGGAAAAGTCACCGTTCGCTTTGTCGTTATCCCACCAGGTAGCCCGATATTCGCGTATTTCCGGGGTTGCAGCATTCAGCAAGGGGCGCTCGTCATACCAGGGTTTAGTCATCACAATACACAAAAACTCCCAGCGGCCATTGTTGCGGCGCGTTTCAAGTGAAATGCCATCGTGATTGAGCTTGCTGAAAATTAACTTGACTTTTTTGCGTCCTTCAATCCTTGCTATGGTGAGGGATAGTTTCGTCGCCGGCTGCGACGGCAACTTCTGGCCGTCAATAATGCACAGATCACGTCCGATGGCTTCCGTGTAGCCGTCACTTGATTTGATGCGCTCAATCATATTGTTTATGCGAATTAAAATGCCGGGCGAACGCACCGGTGAACCCGGCTTGAATTCTATATGAAAGGGGTGCTGCGGAATATTCGCATCGGTGTCGGGTTTATTTGCGGGTAACGGTTTGCTATTTATCATGGGTGCGCTCAAAAACCAAGTGCAACATTTTTAGAGGAGAATGTTGCATGGGAAAAATTTACAAGCAGTTGAGTATCGAAGAGAGAACAATGATTCAGACACAGCTATCAATGGGGTTCAAGCCAG
>Ga0316229_1001239_pt1 | contig 27330 bp, 42 predicted proteins | sample TBH18023metaG_FD_206011 | JGI IMG/M metagenome (GOLD analysis project Ga0316229, IMG submission 206011) | Freshwater microbial communities from Trout Bog Lake, Wisconsin, USA - TBH18023 | ecosystem: Environmental > Aquatic > Freshwater > Lake > Hypolimnion/Profundal zone | place: USA: Wisconsin... | reverse complement strand
AACTGGCGCCCGCACCTCCTGACCAGGAGAGGTGCGGGCGCCAGCGCCGCGCGAGGAGATTGCCCGTACTGTTTACCCGACGCGATTCCAGCTTACCCCCTCCGCCCCCGGTGCGCAACCCTAAAATAAGGCGCCGCCCGCGCATCGGACGGACGATGGCGGGCGGCGTGCGCGCTAGGTGAGGTGGAGGGGCCTAATCGCGCTGTAGGGTCCGAAGGTATTACGCTTCGACCCTTCTGTCAAGACGTTTACTTCGCCCCGATTACAGTCACGACCTCTGTTTTGAGCCGCGGGGCTACTCGCTGAAATTCCGTCGGTTCGGTGCGCTCCGCCCGTTCCGCCCAGCGCGTCGCACGGCTTCCCTTGCCGGTCTTGGGGATGGTCCGGGCATCGTATTCTGTCTCTCGTCGGTCTATTTCCTGGATAGCTTCACGGAAGCGGATGTCTGCCGCGGTAAGGGCGCTGGCGAGTGGGATGCCGGTACCCACGAGATACCATACTCTCGACTCCGCTAGCTCTAGCTCGCTAGCCCCGCAGGACCTTGACCATCCCGACGATAGGTCTTTGGCGCGGTCGCTATGCCGCTGCATTCGAGATATGCAAGCTTCAAAGTGCGGCATCGTCTCTGCTAATTCAGTAGGATCGGTTGGGAACACGAACGATTCCGTTTCATGTCCGCCGTACATCATAGGGCCACGAATCTTAGCCCTATCTAGGTTATCCGCTAGGAACGTCCAGTGTATCCATCGACCGCCGACTAACGGCCTAATCTCAATGCGATATTCGTTCATTTGAGTTTCCCCACCACGATTTCGATTCCGTCTGCGATTTTGATGGTACGGAACGAGTCTCGCTTGAATAGGTCAGGGTCCGCTTGACGTGCCCGCCAGTGCTTTCCCACGAGGTCGAGCGTTGCGTTGCGCCCGTGGGCTCGGAGCCACGCTTCGACCTCGTCACGCTGCCAGCGGAGGTCAAAGAGGTAGCTCTGCGCGACCATTGCCTTGGGGTCGTGGTGCGTGGGCAGCTTGGGAGTGACGTGGGGCATGGTCCTAGCTTAGCGCCGTTTCGCGCGGCGCGGCGTTCAGGGTCTAGTTTTCAGGCACGACGGACATTGCCATCCATGCCCCGCTTGCCATTTCCAGCCCCTAGCGCCTAGCTCGACGAACACATTTGATTGCCCATCACGTTCGATGAATTGCTCTGACCCGCATTTACAATATGCGGCGTCATACACGACACCGTTATCGCTGTAGACTCGTAGCTGTCCGCGGTTAGGTTTCTCTTTCATGGTTCACCTAGTCGGGTAGACGAATCTACGGACGCAAACGATTCGGCCGCATGTGTAGTGATATAGAGCCAACTTCTTATCCACTATCGTGTTATCGAGATCGGCGATAACGAACAGGTCACTGTCGTTCGCTTTGGTAATATACTCTTTGGATACTACTGACAGTGGCTCACGGTTACCAGGCGATTTCATCGCCGATTTGCGTTGTTGCGGCGACCTGTATTGATCGGCATTCGGGTCCGTGGTCTTCTGCGAAGGCGATGACGTCTCGCAGTTGTGGGGCCCATCCTTCGGTTGTGAGTGCGATGACGGTTCCGTATTCTGGCTTATCGAAGCATCGTTGTAAGATGGCATAGGTGACCTCGTTATTACGGTTTGTAGTAAGCTCCTTTCCGAAGATAGCAACCCATCCTTTGCGATAGGCTGTGGACCCTAACCCAACTGAAAATTTTGGCTTGAGATATTCTGTCATAGGTTTTCGCCTAGCTCGTCGGTCAGCTCGTCTATCAACCTAGGAACGTTGTCATTCTCGATTCCTAGCTTGTGCAGCGCGAAGGTAACACACTCGACGCACAGACCGCTAGGAGGCAGATTGTCTAGATCCGGGTCGTTCCCACAGACCGGCAGATCGGGCGGAGTGTCTGAGTCGTCAAGTGTGCGATAGAAGTGTATGAGTCCATCCTTACACATGCGTATGCTAAAGAGGCTCATGACTCCCCCAATCGGTTGCGGACGAGACGAACCGCGGTCTGGAGCCCCGCTTGGAAAGCGGTCTGCTCCAGGCGCGAGTCCGCCGCCTCTTTCAAGGCGTCCATGATGGCGCGGCGTTCAATGTCAAGAGGTTTTGTATGCCGCGCTGGAATCTTACTAGTTTTTGACGTAACCCCTTGACCTTTCATTGATTACTCCCTTGTAGACTCGCGAATGGCGACGATATCGCCAACCAGGATTGCCAGGACGCTAGCGGCGCCCAGTGTGACGAGCATTGCGCCGCCCGCCTTAGTGAGAATATGCCGCGCTTCGGCACGGTTAGCCTTCAAGAGATCTGCGATGAGTCGCCCATGTCGCTTTGCCTCTTCTGTAGCACCTCTCTCTTTGTTAGATTCTACACGGCGCTTCTCGACTTCCGCCTTATAGGCTCTGTATTCGTTTAGTTCCGCCTTGAAATTCTCGAATTCCTCGCGATCCTTATCCGTGATATTCATGATGACCCTTTCCTTACCGTTGCGGGTTCTAAAATACGATCGTTGGACCTATGGCACCCTCGTACTATTATTTGGTTGCTTCGATGATGTCCGGGTTGTCGTCGACCTTATCACGCTCCGTTTCGTAGGCATCGCGCGCCTCGTTGGCGATGCGAGCGCAGAGCTTCAGATCTTTGCCCGTCCCTTCGGTACCGGGGATCTTGACGAGGCAGCGGATCTGCCGTTCCCAGTCAAAGCGTGGCGCTAGGTCGACCACGCCGATTCGTACGAGCTTGCCTAGTAGTCGGCCCACGCGTCGGGCCCGACCATCTAGGCTAATGACTGTCCCCTTGCGCCCTCCCTTTTCCCGCCCCTCTTCGACTTCCGCCACTGCCGCCTGATAGTGCTCCGCCTGACGCTCTTTCTCGTGGCGGATTACGATGGTCATCCGTCCTAGGCCGATCGGTCTGGTAGGCGTCGACCGCCATTCGTCGAGTACCTTCGGGTCGCCCTTTTCGCAGATAGCGATAGCGTCCCGCACAAACTTTTCACTTCGGTTGAGCCGCGCGGCCATCGCCTTGATCGCGATCTTTGGGTTGAGCTTCCGCAGGTCGCCGATACCATAGACCACGTCTGGCGCACTGACGGATTCGCGGCCGAGGTTCTCTATCAGGTTCGCCTCGCGGGCCTCTGGCTCTGACATTCGGGTGAAGACGCGACAACGGATTTGGCCTGGCTCCAAGCCTAGGATCGCCCGCTTCTGTTTTGCGAGTAGCACTGCGGCACTGTATCGACGGAAACCCGTGACAATTCCGAAAGCAGTGCCGCTATTGATAGTCACAGGACGCACGTCAATAGGCGTGTCCTGACCTCGCGCTGCCATACTTTCGGCAAGCCCTTCTAGCCCCGGCGCATCTTCGTCCCCTAGCTCGTCAGGATGCGCGCCTGTGGCTAGGGTTCTCGCTTTTGACCGACTATTCCATGAGTAGTCCGCGACTAAGCATGAAACGGCTAAGACCATTTCTTGATATCCCAGGACGGACCTCTTGCCTTCCGTTCCCTGGTTACGCGATTCGTCTCGTATGGTAGTCATAGCGGTCATCCTTTACGCAAGGTCTCTTGATAGAGAACCGTCTTTGTCGAGAGAATCTCCTCGATTCTCCGCTCTATTGGATGGTCTCCCACAAGAATCGTAATCAATACGGGTTTTGTTTGACCATGGCGACAGAGACGGTCTTTCGCTTGGAGGTTTGCCGCAGGGGTCGGCATGCGATCGATGAATAAACAGTGCGCCGCCCGAGTGAGGGTGAGCCCCGTTCCCATGGCCTGAATGGTCCCGGCGATTCCCACAAGATTCCCGCGCTGGAATGCCTCGACACGGCGGGTCCGCTCGCTCGCCTCGATGTCCCCCGTAATCGTGGTCCAGCCGTTCCTCGCGCCGATTACGTCAATCGCCGAACGATGCGCGGAAAAGACGACGGCCGGCAATCCTTCTGCCTCGTGACGCAAGACCCATTCGATTGCTGCTTCGGTCTTGCGCTGCGCCACTTCTTTCCGCACCGTCGACCAATCCGCAAAGGAGGGCATCCTGTCGTGCCACTCCCACTCATCAAGCGAATGGGTTATCGCCTCGCATGCCCCGTCGAGCGCGCGCGCGGCGCGTTCGCCCAGCGTCACCGGCAAAAATTGGTAGGATTCATGAGGGATCTCCGCCAGCACTTCGGCGCGAGTACGCCGCAAGCTGATACGCGCGAGCCCCGCACGGATTGCGTCGCTCGGGTCGCTCCGGTAGCGATTGCCGTACGGCGTCTCTACCAGCCCGTAGCCTTCGGCGTACGACTCGAAAGAGCCCCACGCGGTGCGGGCGAGGCCAAACGTGGCAGCAAGATGCCATAGCTCAAGCGGGTCGTTCTGTATGGGGGTTCCGGTCAACGCGAACACGGCGCCGCCGCTGGCCGCGATCGCCTTGACGAGCGCTGTCATCCGCCTTGCCCGAGTCGAGCTCTTACCCTTGTAGTAGTGGGCCTCGTCGACAATCAGGGTCGCGCGGTCTGGCGTCGCCGGCCGGTCTGTCAAGCTCTCTGGCGACAGGATAGCGACCTCGCCTCGCAGGGCGCGGTACCCGTGGCGTCCCGCAAGCACGGTCGGTCGCAGATCGGGGCGCCAGCGCTTTAGCTCTGCCAGCCAATTACCTTTGAGGGTTGCCGGGCAAACGATGATGGCGCTTCCGTCCGGCGGAATGGCGGCTAATGATTGAACCGTCTTACCGAGGCCCATTTCGTCCAGAAGGAATGCCGCCGGACGACTCGCGAGATAACGCGCCCCGTCGCGCTGATAGTCGCGTAAGCGCAAACCTTGCGCCGCGAAGCGAGCTTCGATCGCGCGGAGCATGCCCGCGGCGCTTGCCTTGCGCCGCTCGATAGCGCGCCTTGATTCGGCGATAAACCGCTTGACGGCGTCTGCCTCGACGATCAAGAGGTCATGGGGAGGATTCGTCGACGCCTCAACCCAAAACGCCCACGGCACCGTAAAGTCGCCGTGGCCGAAGTCAAACTCTGCGGCGCGTAGCCAAGCCTTGATCGGCTTGGCCGCGGTCGACGCGAGGTTAGGTTCGCAGCGGAGCACGATAGCCCCACTGCGAACGCCTGTCGCCGTAAGGACGGCCATCGCTGTCAGTCAGGCAGCTTGCTGATTACGCCATTGCGCAGGCGGATCCGCCGATCCGAAAATCCGGGAATGTGCGAGGAGTCGCGCGGCCTCGTCGTTAGCTGACCGTGGTACACTTCGAGCACCCACTTGCGGTCGCTCCGCGCCTTGTCCCACATTTCCGCCGCCAGCTTCGGGGGGCGGGACTCTTTGATGAGCTGTGCCTCGACTTTGGTCCACCAGGGCGGATTGCTCCCCTGCTGCGGGAGGTACGGGGCTAGCTCTCTCGGGTTATAGGATCCCGACTTGACCGCGATATCCTCTGCGAGGATAGCCCGCCGCTCGTCAAGCTCTACCTTTTCGTTGCTGCGCTCCCATGCTTGCGCTACTGCCGCCTCGTCGTAGTCTGACATGACGTGAAGCGTGGACATAATCCGATATCTCCCGATGGTTTTAGCGTACGGCGCCCCATTCAATACGTATATGCCAGATCCGTTAGAGCGGCGTACGATGCTGCCCGCCTCTCCTCCTAACGAGAGTGAGACGGGCAGACTCTTACGGCGGTCCAACTGTACGGACCCTCCCCTCGTTACCCGAGGTCGATCGTCTCGCGATGCGACTGACCTCGCAGGACGAATCTTTCCGGCGCCCCCACCTTCTTGCGTCCCGGCTGTTTGACGACCGTGAAAACGGTCGGAACGTCGCCGTCATGCAGGCGGACCGTGAAGGGGCCCGAGCCGCCCAGCTCGAAAATCGACTGGATAATAGGGGCCTGGCTGTCCTGCACCGCCTGCATCTGGCTCTTCAGCTCGTCGATTTTGTCTAGGAGGCTGCCGTACGCCGCGAACGCCTGCCGCAATGCCTCTTTCCGCTCGTCGGCGGTCATTGCGGGAGCCGCACTCCCCGCCGCGATGGCCGCGGAAGCCGCGGGGGCCGCAGGCGCCGCAGTAGCGGCGGGGGGCGGAGCGGCGGGGGTAACCGGCGGAGCCGCAACGGCGGCGGGCTTGGCGGCGGGGGTAACCGGCGGAGCCGCAACGGCGGCGGGCTTGGCGGCGGCGGGAGCGGACTTGGAGGGGACGATCTGGAGATGCTTATCGTGATTCGACATGATTTTTCACCTTGGTTGAGGGTTTCTGAACCGTTTGATAGGAGCCGCGCACTCTAATGGGCGCGCGGCCCTCGTAAGTAGGAATTTAGCCGTTGACAGGATCGGTGGCGATCAAGAGTCGTGGTCGTGGTCACGGTTGGTCTCCTCGCGTCAGCTTCAACCGTAACCTAACACACCATTTCGCGACCGTCAAGAAATTTTCTTGGTCTTGAAGTCGAATTTTCCGGCGTCCTCATCCGCCACGATCCTAGACCAGCATTTCGGCGCCTCGGGCGCGTTCCAGGTAAATCCGGCCGTCTTAGCCCTATCCCGATCATCGTAGCTGACCTGCGCTACATAGCGCGAGCTAGGCCGCAGTGCTCGGGTCAACATGACCTGGAGGTCAGACCCAAGCTCGGCGCACCGTGCGAAGAGCCGCGCAAGGATCTGGCAATCGGCGAGTGCTCTGTGGGCGTCCGTAACTGCGACGTCATGCGCTAGCGCTGTCGCCAGTAGGCTCTTTGACGAGCTAGCGCGCGGCCATTCGATTTGGGACATCGTGCAGATCCATGGTACATGGTAATGCTCGGCGAGATCAAGTCCGTGTGCCTCGAAAAAGGAGCGGTCGAACGTCGCATTATGTGCGACAAGCGCATCCACTCGACCGGCGACTAGATCGAGGAGGCCTGCGAACGCATCGCAGAGGTCAACCCCCCAAATCTTTAGGGCCGCAACTGGGATCCTGTTGATATTTTCGGCCGGGTTATCGTCGGCATGGATGAGGTTGCTGTATGTCGCGACCGTACAGAGGTGGTCGACCGACCACAGCACGGCACCGATCTCTATGATCTTATCCTTTTGCGGGTTGAGGCCGGTTGTCTCCGTATCGAGGATCAATAGCGTGTGTATGCCCATTCGTCTTTCCCTTGTGAGCGTCAGACTTTGAAACCTTATCTATCGCCCCATAGATGTCAACCCCATTTTCCGGCCTTACACCTTTTCCTCTCACCTTTCCTTACATGTGAGCTGCCGTCGACAAACGGTAGCCTTCGGCGTACCCGCCGCCAGTCGCGCCGCTCGACTGCCCCGCGCGCCTCTCTACGATCCGCGCACGCCGTCAGATAGCCAAGGCCGCTCCCCCCCTCGCCTACATCCTCCACGTCTAGCAGGCAATGCCAGACGTAGCGGCGTGCGTAGCTTGGCAGCGATTCGTAATCGGGAGCTGCTGCCATGAGCTTATGCGAAAAACAGTTGCACGCCATATCAGTCTAGCTTATCGAGGTCCGACATTAGCCGGCTAATCTCACGATTGAGATACCACCTAGCCTTTTCCAAGTCTTGAACCCTAGAAGCTAGCACCTTTCTCTCGTTATTCTTCTCCTTTGGGTCTGAGAAGACCGCGCCGCTTATCTTGAGCCCCGCACGCCAGCAATACTTGATGACGTTCCCAATACAAAACGACATGTGTTCCGACACTTGAATACACTCAATGCCGGATGGATGGCTTCTGTAATATATCGGATGGTCTATGTTGGCGTCTTGCCATGCCTCGATCGCTCCTTTACAGGTATCCTTCGCTTCGCGCGCCTTAGCTCTATCATTTCTCGTTGGCATGATACTTCGCCTTTTCGCAGATTGGATAGTCCGTGGTGACTTGAATTGTCATGGCGACGCCTGACAATCCGTCCATTGCGGGTCTTACGCCCCAATGCCACTCACATTTGCCAGGGCCCGGCCCTCGATAAATACTTCCCGTCGACATGACGGTTGCGCACCCTGTATTTCCAACCTGCAATCCAACGATCAGGACGGCAGTCAGAAATACCACGCTTAGGCCATGCCCCCGGCCGGCCCTCCGCCTTACGCCTCGTGCTGCCCCTTCGCCCCCTCCGCGTCGACCCTCGCGCATTCGAGGCTCCGAACAACTCCCTTCCCCCGTCGCACGAGCGTACATTCGCAACGGCGCACGGCGCACCCTCCCCTCGGCCGTAGGGGCGAGGGGCGGGCGTGCGCCGCGATGGGATGGCCGCAATCCGGGCATAGGTCGGGCGTCGGCGGGTCGGAGGCCAGCACGGAGTGAGCAGTCGGCGAGCGGCCTACTTTTCGACTCGGGGGGCCTGGCACGGGAGCACCTTGGCGCACGACGGACAGGTAACCGAAATCGAGGCGATGAATCTTGTCAGGTCTCCCTTTGCGATCATCGCCACGGCTTCAAGTTGTTTGGTTGGGACGATGACGATTTGGGCAGGAGCCTGATAACCGCAGGCGCAGCTAAGTTTGTGAGGATTGTTAATTACGAATCGCATGAGCTTGCCCCTTGTCAAACGGTTTTCGGCGTTAGCGGCTACAGATGAACACGTACCCGTGCTCCTCCTCGCCCCCTGCCACAATCTTTCCGAATCCGTGGCGGTCGGGGGTCACGAATCTCTTTGAGGTCATGGGGCGGTTCCTGAATTCTGGGATAAGGGTACCACTGGACGACGCTCGGGGCCATCAAAAGGCGCCTGACAGTCGCCGCTCATCCGCTTACACAGCGCGGTCAGGTGGCTGGCAAGCGTCTCCGCTTCGCCCCGTGTCAGTGTCATGAGCCGCGCCCTCTCCGTCTCGCGGTCGGCTGCACACTCGGCGTCAATCACCACGGTTTCTTTCACCTTCGTCAAGACGAGCCGCATCATGGTTATCCTCACTTCTCATACCTCGTTACTCATTCCGGTTCATACAATTCGGATAGGTCGCCGTCCGGTTGCTCATACATTTCCTCTGTAGCAGCCTCCAAGAGTCTAGCTTCTGGCGACTTCATCGCGTTCCGATAGGGTTCGCTCTTCACGTCAAGCGGCATTTTGCGGAGCGCTAGATGCACACCGTCCGCCATGACTGCGGCTCGCTTTGGCATGGGATTGAAGTCCATTTCAACGCGCCGCTTTACCCACTCTCCGAACATGGGTAACTCTTGACCCTTCTTTCCGAGGCCCCCGCTTGCACGGGTGAATATTCCAGTGCTGGCCCCATAGCTAATACTTGTCTTTGCGCCGCAGAATCGCTCGATATCTTTGACGGTCACTTTCTTCTCAATCCCATGATCGCGATAGGCTTGGACGATCATCGCATGATTCTCTAGGATGGTCCCCTTGCCAACGCCACGACCCTTGACTTTCTTGATGTCGTCTTTGGTAGGGTTCAAGGGGAAGTAGATGCCAGGCCGAGCGGCGAAGATTCCTTGTGGGATGTCGCCCCGTTCCCATCCACCTAGCGGCTTCTTTGTGCCCCACGTATCCGTGTCGCGCGGCAAAGGTGGCGCAATAGGTTCGCAAGTGAAGATACCGTCTGTTGCGACCATAAGGGCATTGCGGCGGTTATGGTGGAGTGTTACCATGTCGAGTAGCTGACCTCTACAGCCGCTCGTGATCATTCCAGCGTAAATCCACGATTGATATCTAGCAGACCCGACGCTCTGTGCGAGTTTTCCGTAGGCGCTATTGGGGCCTAGTTTGAATACGATGCCAGCCCCCTCTTTCCCGATACGGATACGCTCTCTATAGTAATGGGGCATATCTTTGAAAGGCTGACAGTCACAATCGCTGCGCAAGACCCACGCGCCCACGAATTGCAGTGCGTATGGGTTCTCTACCTCGCAAAAGCGCTCCGCTGCCAGGTATTCGCTCATCCACACCCATCCGCCTCCTGACTCCGATGGGAAACAGATAGACCCGTTACCCATGCGATACGGCAGTGGCCCCCAATCTTTGATCTCCCCGCGGGGGCTACAGCCTAGCTTGTACTCGACACATGCCTGGCGAGCCCCGTCTAAATCCTCGCGACGTGTCGTGCGCTCCCACTTGCCATGCACCAAACACGGCAAGAAACAGGTCTGATACGGGTAGGCCGACGAGATATCGAAATTGTATACTGATCGCTCGATACAGCCGATGACACTATTCTCGAATCGACCGCCAAAGAATGCGGAGGCGACCGCCTCTTTCATTTCTTCGCTGGGCGGTCGCAATTTCTCGCGAATGCCCATGACCTTGAGCATGGCGCTTGCGGTGCTACCGGCGCCGTAAAACGTGGTCAGCTTTAGGCCCGCCTCCTCGTGTGCCGTCACGAGCTTATGTGCGAGAGTCGCCATATCGCGACACTCGGAAAAGCAGTAAGTGCGTATCTCGGGCATATCCTCCGGGCGGAAGCGATTGCGCAGTGCCTTCATTCGCTCGGTCTCTTCGACCGTTTCGCCCGTGCCCACCTTCCAGTCTTTGAGCGCGTCAACGAATTTGCCCTGGTAGAATTTCCAAATATCCCATACGGTCGTTTTGTAGCCGTCGGGACCGCGGACCGTAAACTTATTACCGAGGTAATTCAGCTCGTAACCGTGAAAGTGAATCGCCGCCGGTTCGTGGCCTACCTTTCCTCGCCTATCCGGTCGAAAGAGGCGGTAGAGCCGCTCGTTGTCAAGCCCCTGGAGTATTTTGGTAAGGTCGTAGCCGAAGGAATAGGCGAATAACTGAACGCGGTCACGACCGATACGCCGGGGCAGATTGGTAATGAACCGTAGGCAGTCGAGCGTCGACAGACCGTCCACATTTTCGGTCCACCAATGGCGACTTGGCGCTTTGGTAATCGGTTCTTCCGCCGCCGCGAGGAGCACATAGCGGTGTGGGCGTCGGCCGATACCTTCACCGTCGATTCCCATGTAGACGACGCCAGATTTCGACTTGGGCGATCCGGCATCATCTGAGAAGTCTAGCTCGCGCCTCACGGATTGAATACCCGGCTATCACGACTCTCGACAACGATCTTACGCGTGTAGACTATGAGGAGCATGCCCGCATTCAGACTTACCACATGAGTGATGCGCCACCCCTTTCCAGAGAGGTTCGCGTTGATAGACTCTTTCGCCTTCATAGCGAGGTCAACGGAGCCAGTGACGTAGAATTCCGCGTATTGCTCATCCACGGTCCGCTTTGCTCCTCATAGTGGTCGCACCTTTCGCTCCTGCTTACTCCAGCAATCATCACACAATCCATTCGCGTTGACGCATGGCACGATTGTGTGACAGCCCTTACAGCCGCGGATATGCTCGCGCTTACAGGTAATCGGCGGAATGGCCCCCCCTTCCTTACGCCATTCGAGGATCGCGTCATAGTCGTTCATGCAGGTGTTACACGGGATTTTCATTGGATCGCCAGCGCCGACACGTAGGTTACCTCGATATGCACAATCTTGACCGTGAGGTCGGTGGCGGACGTCGTAATGATCACCCGCCGACGCGGTTGATTCTCTGTAGAGCGTGTCAGAAATACCGCCCTGAAGTGTGATTTACACTTCCGGTTCTGCGCCATGCTCCAGGCGCCTGCAATCGGGTCCTTCACCTGGATAGACGCGCGCTTCTCTGCGATGTAATCGCATTCGAGGTAGATGCGCGCCATCCCCGTGGGAGTGTCAAAGTAACCGATACGCCTCTTATTAGCTAGCTTACAGGCCATGTTTTACCCGTTCGTCCAGAGTAACTCTTTCGAGTGGTGCTGACAGTCTGCCTTACGGCGCGAGGTAACGCGTGATTGCCAGGCCGTGAAGGGCAGCCAGTCAGGAACACGCCCCGTCTTCGGCTCTATCGCCTCGCAGACGATAACCTGATTACGTTCTGCCAACCTTCCTACAGTCATACCTAGCTGTGAATAGCCTATAAGCAGCGGCGCCTTATACTGGTAGTTATACAGGTACGGCGGGTCTACAAAGAATGTGCTGTCTTTGGCGCCTAACCCCACACATTGATGAAGTACGGGAATACCGTTTGACCATAATTCCCAGTGACGTACCGCATCGACCTCAGACGCCACTCTAGCCCGAGTGTTCGCGGTCCATTGACCAGGTAGGTTACCCCACGGGCTGATAGTCCAGCAATCCCCTACGTTGTTCGTCCGTTGCCACGTTTTGAGTAGCAATGATTGTCCCCGACTCAATCCTAGGGACAGAATGTTTGTACCTACAGGAACGGATAATGGTATTTCACGGATGAGCGCTTCTGTCGCGTCACGGATGAGCCACTGCCACAATTCATGTAGGTGGGAATTGGATTCGGCGATGACTACTTTCCTATCAGCGTACCGCAGGGAGTATCCAGCCCCACCTGCGAACGGTTCGATGATCGTATCGTAGCGCGGCGCCGGCAAATGCTTCGAGCTTAGCCACTTGGAACCGAACCACTTGAAGAGCGGACCCGTGACCTTTGATGACTTGTCAGACATAGGTACCCTCTATCGTGAATTTGAATGTATAGCTATCGGACGCCTGCATCCCCTCGGGAATCTCTCCTGAATAGATTACGCCCATTTCGATCTTGCCGTACTTTCCGACCGTGTTTTCGTCGAATGACGGTTGGGCGCTAGAATCCGCGAAGTCGCTTACCGGCATCCCCTCCCCATTCCATCGGAGCACCCCCTTGCTAAGTAGACAGTGATAGCCTCCCACAACGAAGTGAACGATTCGGGCAAACTCTCTGTCGCTTCCGTCGGGAACCTCGACGTGCATGGTGGTCAATCGAGCCCTACGGGGCATTTCCGCTGTCAGGTAGAATTCTTCGCGGATACCCACAATCACGCTCTTCTCTAGCGTCATGAGGTCTTCCGTCTTGACAGACGGGAGCGAATCTGCCGTGTAGGGTGGGTCCAATTCGACCGCGCTACCCTTGTCTCCTGCCGTAGCCCCCTCCGCGCCGCCCCCTACGCCGCCCCCTACGCCGTCTTCATCTTCGCCCCTCGCGCCACCTCTCTCCGCCCCGCCGCCCGTCGCCCCTAGTGCGGCACGCGTCAAACCTAGCGGAGGAAGCGTGGATACGCGGGCCACGTCACGACGTACGGACGGCGGATCACTCGCGGCATCCATCGAATACTCTGGCCACGTTTCAGGACGCGTATCGTCAACTGCGGACACGGGCTTAGATGGATTTGCGGGGCCGTCTTGACCGCCGATATCGATCGCGTAGGAGCGGGCGACTTTCCGCCCCTCGTATTGCGTCAGGAGGTCTCTAGCTTCCTGGACTAGCTCGTATTCGCCAGGCCGCAAGTAGTCATCGCGTTCGGGTCGCGATGGGAGGAAGCGGCGGAGCATTGCCGCAAGCTTTGATTCGTAGAAAGTGGACGCGTCTTGATTATCCATGATTTCCCTTGTCAGTCTTTGAGGCCATCCCAACCCTGGTATTCGCTGCGCGCAACGATTTGGTGGTGCGAATGCTCGCGAATCCACTCGAAATCGACAGCGCCGTTTATGGTCATGATCGCGAGACCTTCAGATACTCGCAATCGCCGCAATCCGTATTGCACGAGTCGCACTTATCTGTCAGACATGTATAACCATTGTCCCTGAAACCGTCGAAGAGTACGGGAATCGCCTCACAGCATTGGCGAGCCGCCAGCCCCGCTAGATGCCGCATATCAGGATGCGCCGCCCCGTCCGTGCGCAGTGAGAAGAAATGGACCCATTCGCGGACGTTGGCCGTCATGTAAATTTCGGTCTTGAGCGAATTGGGCAAGACGCCTCGCGCTATTTGCGGTGACTCTCCGCGCTCTATCATCCGCAGATATTTCGCTTCGCATACCAGCATATGACTCTTCCACTCGACGTATCGAGCGCTAATGAGGTCGTCAGTCTCCTCATGCTTCCAAGAATTGTGATAGACGGTGGGCACCACGAAAGTCAGCTCGCCGCCGAACTTCTCTTTTGAGTAGTTACAATAACGGGTTGACTCTTGGGTGTAACTCGCGATCCGATGGCGCACAATCTCGTGAGACACGCCGCGGTCACACACGAACCTGAAGGATAGGCTCGCGTGTTCTAGGACACTCAAGTGCCCGCGCTTGATGATCATAGCCGCGAACGCGGCGGTTGACTCTGGCGTCATCTGCTCTTCGGATCTGTACGCGGTGCGACCGGCTTCTTCGATACGGCGGAGCATTTCGCTAGCCGGAGAGTGGAGTGATAGCGTAGCGGAGGATTCTATGAGCTTCACGGTTGCACCACCTTTTTCATGTATTCTTTGAATTCTTGAAGACCGCATAGCATATTGGATACCTTAGCCTCCATTTTTGCATACGCTATGTCGCGGAATGCGATACTACGCTTTAGCGCGTCGTTATCCGCTTCTGTAGCCGTCAGCTTACTGTGTAACCTCGTTATCCCTTCTCGCGAAGCGTTTAGTTCGCGCGCCAAGTCATCCGCCTTGACTCGCCACTCTTCCACTTCACCCTTTTCAGAACCGTTCGGAGTTACCTTGTCGGCCGCCGCCGCACGCTCTTCAAGCTCTGCGATGCGCGTGGATTGGGATGCAAGCCTTTCCTCTTGATCGAAAAGGGCGGATTCGTAGTCTGATAGGGCCGCTTGAAGAAGTGTGATTTTTGAGTCGGCGGGCAAGCTGTCGAAGTCGGGATTGTCGATGGTCATGGGGAGCATCCTTCGGGGGGGGGAGTGCGCGACTAGGTCAAGTCCGTGTCGCCTAGGTCCGCAATGGTCCATGTACCTTTCGGCTGGAAAGGCCGTTTCCAAATGAACCACGCGTATTCTGAAGCGTCCGTCTTGCCGTCATCTGTGAAGCTAGGGCGCTTCGGCAAGACGAGAATATCCGCAGGCGTATTACGATGAAACTCAGCGCGCTTTCGGCTTGCTAGCCAGTTGAGCCGCAGAAGGAACGCCGCAAAGAAGACAGGGGGATCGCAGCGTGATAGCGCCTTCTGGACGAATTCCATGGCAAGACTGTAAGGCGGGTTTGTGATAACCGCTTGTGCGCTCATGTATGTTACAAGCGCATCACCGCAATAGACTCCGAAGCCGTGTTCGCGCGCCTTTTCTGCGCGCGTAGGGTCAATCTCTATTCCGACCCCTTTGAATCCGTAGGAGTCTAAGACCTCAAGAATGGCGGCATCACCGCATGCAGGGTCAAGAATCGAGGAATTGTGGAGTGCGGCGTAATCCTTTTCGGAGGTGGTCTTTACGTATTTCAGGAGGGCTCGCACGCACCATGCGGGTGTACGATAGTAGTCATCGGCGTGGCGTACATTATTCCGACCTGTAGCGCTCATGATGTCAACCCTTCCCTTTGGGGAATCCGTATCGCATAACGTGCGGTGACAGACGTTTGCCGTGGCCCAATGCGACGACCCATCGATTGAATGCCGCACGATCGGAGCCGAATGTCGCGAAGGCGTACCAATCCTCTTTGAGAAGACGGGCGATGATTGCCCGCTCTCTTTTGACGGCGCGGCGCACTGCACGGCGTATGGTATTACGAGCTTCTGTATTCATGGTCTTAGGATTACCTCCGATCGATAAGAGCGCGGGCCTGAGCACTAGGGCATGACAACCGACGCTTGTCATCGCAAACCTCTAGATCCGATTCGCATTCATGACCCGGTATACCCCCTGAAGAGCGTAAAGAACCTATCCAAGAAAACGATCTCCGCAGTTTCGGGCGGGTCCGCATGCCCTCCAACGGATGCCGCTGGCGTTATGCCTTCAAGTGATTCCCACTTGAGGCCACGTTTGGCGCACGGCGCCATGAATTCGATGCGTTCACGGGCGAGCACTGCGAGGTCTGCGACTTTGATGTATCGCGCGTAAACATATTTGGTAAGAGGTGTCATGCCGAAATGGTGCGCTATGGCTCTCAAGACATCTTGCTCATAGTCGTTATAGGTCGACATACCTTCTAGGCTGTGACGTAGTGGACTCGCGATATCTCCGATATACGCCTCCGCCGCGTCGTGCATGAGTGCCCAACGTAAAACGTTCTGTTGCTGGCTGAAAGAGAGTGCGCTGAATCCGTCGACCGTCTCTACATGATGCGACACAAGCACGCTGTGCTGGGCGACGGAATAAAACTTGAGGCAATGGCCGTGGAAACGGCAGATTTTGCTAAGCGCTGCTGCGATGTCGTGAATTGCGATATGCGAGCGGTCTGGATGCGTGTAGTAGAACGCGTTGCCTGAATGCGTTTGAAGCCATGGATCGGTCATGATTTTTCATTACTCCTTACCATAGGACAATTTTCCCTTGGAACGTCCCGCGATGGAGCCCCTCGTGCGGGCCGCGCTCTAGCGCAATCGTGCATACGACAGGAGGGCTAGCCCGAACCCACGGGTTGCAGGCGCCGCAAACCGCGGGCGGCGGAGGCGGAGGGTAGATAGCCGCGTGCGCACATGCCTGGCATGTGGCTCGGGACCCATCTACGCGTTGACCGACCACCGTCCAGCGCGCTCGCGCTGGGCTGCACCCGCAGAGCGCCAAAGCGTGCGCAGGTCCCTTGCCGTGGCAGGGGCATTTACACAGCGTGTCGCCCGCCTTGCGCCGCTTGCCGGGCGAGGGGCAAAGGCAGGTGCAGAGGGGGGCTATCTCCTCGCTATACGCGTAATGTACGATACCGCTACCAGGGTCCGCAACGAATACGAGCGGACGATATATCTCTTTGGCCATTTATCTTCCCTTTCGGTCGGTTCACGGAGAGAAGCACAGGGTATACACCTCTTGAAGGTGAACCTGATACCTCTCCGCCATTTCCTTCGCCTTATCTTTGAATATCTGCTGACTCATTTGATCCAGAGCATCTAGGTCCGCCTTGCTGCGCACGTCGCCAACCTGCCTAAGCTCTGACTCGATTTTCTTAGCGTCTTCGTGGTCACGGAGGCTCGAATAGTTGTTCGCGATAGTGCCATCCTGGCGCATCCATCCGGGTTCAAAGACGTCAATGAATTTCCCGGTCTCTTCGCCTCGTGTATCCGCCGGAGCGAACCGTCCGTGCCTATCGCGTAGCCGCTTCGGTTTTTTGCCTTTGCGAATGGGCAGCGGCTCTTCAACGGACCGCGGTTTGTATTCTCGTCGCCTTCGTTCTCTGTCTTCTTCCCGTTTTCGCTCTCGCCTTACCTCGTCCCTGCGGATAGCGCGTACCAGCGACTCGATACGCGCCCTTTCCTCGGTGCGACGCGCGGCGCGCTCTGCATTCCGTGCCTTGCGAGCCGCAATTTCGGCGCGAGACGGTTTGCGGGCCGGAACCATCCGCGCAGGCTTGGGGGCCCGAGGCTCGGGAGTCGTTTTCCGGGCCGGAGTCATCCTCGCGGGTTTGGGGGCCCGAGGCTCGGGAGTCGTTTTCCGGGCCGGAGTCATCCTCGCGGGTTTGGGGGCCCGAGGCTCGGGAGTCGTTTTCCGGGCCGGAACCATTCGCGCGGGTTTAGGGGTCGACGCTCCCGTTCTCCGTCGCGAAAGCACGCGCTTCTTTGAGGGGGAGCTGGTTTTCCCTTCAATTGTATTCTGCACTAATCGAGTTGGTTTTTTGCGGACCGTCGATTTACGCATGTGCCATCATCGCGATTCGTACCGCCGATAAAAACGGAAAAGGGGGAGTCTCACCTTAGGGAGACTCCCCCAATTCCTCAACCTGCCGAACGTCTTGCTAGCTCGCACATTCTATTGTGCAATTGCCGTACAAGCCCTGTAATCTCGGTTCGTTCTGCATCTTGTAAAGAGGCGTCACGTTCCAGACTGATAGCCAAACGGCCAAGACGCTCCGCTTCTGCCCAGTAGCGATCCGGTGATCCGGGCTTGACCTGCGGAGGCATTCAGCGACCGCTTATCGGACGTGCAGACTGGTCTGCTCCGCCCTGGATGTTGAGGGGGAAACCGGCAGAGCATTGACCGCGTTCCTACGCGCGTCCAGCGCCGCCTGGCGGACCGCATTGGCCTCCGCGATCATCCGTTCGCGCTTACGAGCGCTGAAAACGGCGCTGTCATCCGCGCTCATCTTGAGCTTGAACGTGTACATGGGGGCGCGCGCCGTCCCATCGGGCAACGGGGGGAGCTTCATGCGCCCGTTGCAGATGACCTGAACCCGCAACCCCATAAGATCCTCGAATGGGATCCCCTTGTAATCGGAGATAGTGTATAGCTCGCCCTTGTTGACCTCGACAGGTTCGGCCGCATCGACCGGGCCCGACGCACATACGATCGGGTCGTCCCCCTCGTGCAGGACGACGTGCCGCAAAAACTTCGGGTTGCGCGCGTCCGTATACTGCGGCGTGAAATCGAGAGTCAAGCCCACGCGAGGCTTGAGATAGGGGGGAAACCCCGATGCGATGAGGTCTACGCCGTCAGATGCGTCGAACGCTGCCTGTGCGGCTTCGAGGGCGGCGGACTCGTCATCATCGAGCGCGTCTGCGGTAGCGGCCGAATTCTTGCTGGCCTGTGGCTTGTTCGCGGGCTTTGCCATGCGATTCCTCGTGGTATGGTACGATAACACGGAGGCTCCGCAAAGGGGAACCACTCCCCATTGCGGCGGCCTCCACGCTGCGAAGCAGACTCAACCACGGATAGGCGCGACGCGCAACTTTTCATTTCTATCAGCTGACGATTGTACAGTGCATGCTGCCAAGTCACTGTAATTCAAGGGGTTTTCGATGTTGACCTGTCACAAATGTGGGATGGCTCTACCGAAAGGGGCCGCACTTTGCAGTAAAAATCGAGGGGGTTGCGGGTCGTGGACCTTACAGCCGCCTATGGGGGACGACGATTTCATCAACCTTTCCGACGCTCAAGACGAGACGTTGGAACGGATTAGCGGAGATACCTGGTGGGGCGGATTACTAGGCGATGGAGACCGCCGCGGATTTGTTCGCGGCTCGTCTATCCTTCTAGGCGGTGAACCTGGCGCCGGGAAATCCACGTTCTCCCTTCACGCAATCGATCAAGCCATTGAGGATACGGGTCAAGTCGGCGTGTACCTGGCTATCGAGGAAATGGCTGGAAAGATCAAACCTAGAGCCTATCGCATCGGCTGTCGAAACGTCGACAAGATCATGATACCGAAAAGCCGGATCACTCCAGACCTTGAGATATTGGAAGCGGTAGCCAATAAACGGCCGTGCTTTACGGTATTCGATTCGTTGACTAGGTTGGCTGGCCGTGATATGAGGCTTGCGGTTACAATATGCGAACGACTCGCCACCTTCGCACAAGATACGAATACGGTCATGCTAATCGTTGACCACGTTGTCAAGGGCGAGTCTTTCGCTGGATTCATGGACCTACAGCACGAGGTTGACGTCACGGTCTATCTGAGAGCGGACCCTAAGAAGCGCTCGCGGACATGGGAAACCATCAAAAACCGTCACGGCGAAGGCTTTGTTACGCAAGCCTTATTTCTCGATGGTACCGGACTGCATCCGTCGTTTACGGAAGACGAGGTGATAGAGGCGGGGGATTCTAGGGAGACGGACGGTAATGACTTTTCTCAGTGATGCGCTATCAAAGGACTTCGTGTATTGCCCGCAGATAGGCGCTTGGTACTACGACGATTTTCCAGAACGCGTTATCGTTATGGGCATGCCATTCGTGAAATCGCGACTGTCAGAGAGGTGCCCGCGTGTTCTAGCGCAATATAGGGAATTATGCCCGTACGGTTCGATGCACTTGAAAGTGTCCTATGAATACGGCAAAAGCGGTAGACAGATATTATGGTGGTCTGTAGACCATATCGACGTATTCAACCCGCAGAGAAGTGGATTAGGGCTGAAAAATAGGGGGCGACCAATAGCACACTTTCTAACGGACCACCCTTCCGGTCGAATCCTAAAGCCTGCTATCACAGCTTTGGCCAGTACGTTGACTCTGGCCGCTTTGTAATGGTTGACCTTATGAATTCGACCTGTAATCCTAGACACGTTCGTCAGCTCTAACGGGGCGCGCTCTGAGGGATTCCCCCTTGGTTCCTCTGCTAGAGCGCGCCCCCTTAGAGCGGGCGAATTTCTCGCTGAAAGGATAATGAAAATGCCGTCCGACCTCGCCGTAATTGATTCCGTCCAGCGCTCCAACCTGCCGGCAAGCGAAAAGAGTGCTATTGCCCGGTTCTACGACAGGTTGACCAGGGCGCGCGGGGCCTCGTCGATGGCCCGTAGCGCTTTCGGTGGTCTTGGGCAGACGGCTACCAAGGGCGTCACCGCGCTGCGCTATGGCGGTGAGGGGCTCGTGGTGGGCGGTCTCCTCGGGGCACTCGACGGTACCCTGTCTAAGGATCCCACGAAGAGCGGCCTTGACGTCCACGTTCCGATTGGCGCGAGCGGGATCGATGTTCCGGTCGATGCTATCGTGGGCGCTACTGCATTGGGCGCTTCGATGCTCGGTGCCGTGGATAGCGTTTCGGGCGACCTGCATACGGTGGGCGCCGTCGCTATCGCGTCGTGGAGCCAGCGCATGACGCGGGATTGGGTCCGCGGCCGTCAGTCGACTGCTACAGGCGCCGCGGGTTCTACCGCTGCTATCGTCTCTGGCGATCCGGTTCTGGATTGGGCGGCGCGTCAGTCCTGATTCACGATGTCGATCGATAGCCGCCTGATTCGCCATGGGCGCGCGAATCAGGCGGTTATCCGGTCACAACGCTTTGCGTAAGTTCAGAGGGAATCCGACTTACGCGAATCGTTGTGCTGTACAGCGATTCGTACCGAAGGAATCACAATCATGCGTCCCTCTACTCCGTCTCTTGCGATGCGTCGTCCCGGTCTCGCGGCTCTCCTCGGAGTGCTGCCTAGCGCTGGCGAGCCCCATTTCGGCGGCGATTACGGCGAGCCGTTCGGCGGCTTCTCGTTCGGTGCCGAGGATGTTCTGACGAGTCAGGGCGTCCGTGAGGCTGATCCGCTCGGTACGCTTGGCGCGCTGCATGCCGATCGCAGCATGCTGACGGCCGACCAGGCGCGTCTGGCTCACATGGCCTACCTGGAGGAGGAGCGCCGCCGTCGGGCGATCGCTCACATGATGGAGCTTGACCCGAATCACGGTCAGTCGCTCAAGCTCGGTCACTACAGTTTCGGCCTTTCGATCGCCATCACGATCGGTATCGCGGCGAGCCTGTACGCCTCCGATTCGCCGTCCACCACGATCCGCACGAAGAATGTCGTGATGAATGCGCCGTGCGTCGGTTTCGCGAGCGTTTCGAATCTGCTCATCGCGAACGTCGCAGTTACCGTCGGTGGGCAGGAAGACGCGTATGCGTACTCGGCCGGCTCGTTTTCTAACCATGTCGATTACCCGACCCTGCCGCCTTCTCAGAAGGCCACATTCTCGGGCGGGTACTCGGGTCTTGCGCCCGCGCCGCTCTTCGCCGGCATGTCGATGGCGTTCAGCGTTCGTCTGTCCGGCAAGTCGACGATCGCCGGAGGCGCCTGATACAAGTTGCGGTAGCTCCCTACCGCGCAAATTGGATTGGACGAATGAGCGGGCTAATTGGATATTCGATTCGATTAGCCCGCCCTTCGGGTAAGCGAGGTCCCCATCCTCGCCCGTTCAGACTATCGGTATAGTCTGCGCAGGTTGGGGCGTATGGTGACGATTCCGTTCGTACTCTCGCACGAGTTTTCAGGCGGTGCTAGTGCCGAAGAAAATTCGTTCGCTTTGAGGGCACTTTTGGTAGCCTTGATCGCTCTTGATCGTAGGTACCTTCGGAACCATCCGAATACGCCCCCGCTTTACGCTTCGGGTGTCGTCTATATGAAGACACCGGGTTGGCTCACGATAGAGGCGATGTACCGCAAGGGGTACGGGGATTGTAAGAGTCTTGCCGCGGCCCTTATCGCAGAGCGTGCCGAGCAAGGGATAGAGTGTAGACCTGTATTCCGCGATATCAAGCGCGGCGATGGGGGGTACGAGTTTCATATTCTCGTACAGTGCCCGGACGGTCGATATGAGGATCCCAGCAAAATTTGCGGTATGACGGAGTATCAGCTATTACACGAAGACTCGCGGGAGTAATACCATGGCGCAGATGACTGCTGAATCGTTCTGTCGCGCTATTGGCAAGTGTAAGAAGCTGGGTAATCAATCTATTGAGATTCGGTCTGCCTCAAGAGAGGTAGATAATCTTGCGCGGATCATAGACTTACAGGCGTTCGCATCGGCGCTTGGCATGAGTCTGCCGATGGAGCGGCGCAAGGCGCTTGGCCTCATTCTGCACGAGGCGCGTGAAATCAAGCGTAAGCTAGCGTATACGCCGAAAACCAACGCGCTGTATAACGCGGCGTTGATAGGCTTTGCCACTGGCGCCTGTTTCGCTCATGACATCGCTATCAGCCCCGCCGTAAGCAGTACGTTTACGCCATTGACAGCGGAAGCGGTTGTCTTCGCAGAAGCGGTCGACAGCGCTATCGGGATTGTAAGCCCGTCAAACGCTCAAATCGCGTTCCTCGCGAACATCTGTCAAGCGGCAATGGCGAATAAGTATTCGACGCTTGTGACAGAGAGCGCATTCGCGGCAATGGCGGCAAGCCTAGCCGCGTTCTACAGCGAAGCGGCTGGCGCATTCGCAATCGTGCCGCCGCCTGCCCCTACGACCGAAACCATTACGTCGAGCACGGTTCTCACAGAGGCGGACCTCGGACCGCACCTTTTCGTCGATACCACGGGCGGACCCGTCACACTCACGCTCCCGCCAGTCTTGGACGGCGGTGAATTGTGTATTGTTGATCCGGTCAATGGCGGAAGCTGGCAGACTCACGCATGCAGTCTAACCGTAACGAACGGGGCTAAGATTCAAAGTCCGAATCAACCGCTTGTGTATTCGGCAGTCAACGGTACTATCGCTCTAACAGAGGGTGGCGCAAGCATTGAATATGTCGGATGTTCTGCTAGGAACACCTGGATAAAGCAGTGATATCATGGTGACAACGTGAATAATCCTGCTCTATACAATGCGGCCTTTACCGGCTTCATGGCTGGCGCCATCTTCCAGGTCGATATCACCCTGCTCACGCAATCGGAAATGGCGCTTCTCAAAACTGAAGCTGAATTGTTCGCGGTAGCGCTAGACGCTGCGATTCCAACCGCAACCGTCTCATCGTCGCAAGTGACATTTCTCTCAAAGCTCGTGGAATCTGTAGTGGCGGAGAAATACTCTGTTGGAATTGCGCCGAATGAATACTCTGCAACCATAGCGAGTGTCGCGGTCTTCTACAGTAGTGTCACATTCGTATCGGATCCGACGGTCCGACCCACTGTCACGGTGTCCGCCTCTACAGCGCTCTCTATTGACCAGAGCGATAGCATCGTTTTCGTGGATACCGCTGGCGGACCCGTAACGGTCACCCTTCCGCCGTTGACCGAAAATTGCCTTTTCACGTTTTCTGACGACGCTGTCAATTGGCAGAATCAACCGTGTGCGCTCCATTCTTCCGATAGCTCGGTTATACAATCACCCACGAATCCGAAGGTGTACTCTAGCGCTGGCGGCACCGTAACGCTCACTGAAGGCGGCGCTTCAATTACCTACGCCGGATTTGTCAACCTCATGCAGTGGGTGAAACTATGATCCGTAAGCCCGTCCAGACTCAAGCGAACGCTATTGCTAGGACCCTCAAATTGACTGTGCATAAGCGCCGCCTATCGACTTACACACCGATTAGCGGTGATATCTACAACGCTGCTATAACCGGCTTTATTACAGGAGCCGTGTTAGGGGCCGATGTAGGGATTTCTCCTACCACGAGTCAGGCGGCCCTCGCAGACGAAGCAGCCCTGTTTGGCCAGGCGGTCGACGCGGCGCTTGCCGCCACCTCCCCCTCCAGCGCGCAAGTCGCCTTCGTTCGGAGTTTCGCGCAAGCGGCGACCGCGAGCCGCTACAATGCCGCGGCCCCCGCGACGAGCTTCGGCCCCGTGGTCGATGCGCTAAGCACGGCGTACGCCGCCGCCAGTGCGGTCTTTGTCGCGGGCAGTGGGACGGCAGAGCTCTGGCAGCAACCAGGGGGCACAGGCACGCCGCTGTCCCCTCTGGACGCTACCGCCCCCATTGAGGCTTTGGGCGGGACATGCCTGAATTCCGGCGGCGGTTTGGGCTGTATGGCGATTGGGAGCGGAAATACCGCCTACTCGAATAGCGGTGTGATAGGCGGGTCTGGAAATATAGCAGGGGGCGCCAATTGCTCATGCGCCGGAGGCGTAGATAACGCTACCAGCGGTAACGGTTCTGCATGTCTGGCAGGTCAATATAATACTGCCAATGCAGACTGCTCCTGTACCCTAGCCGGCGAAGGTAATATCATTTACGCGCACTATGCTATAGTCCACGGAATGACGGCCTTCGGCCTGCAATATGGTCGGGCATTCGCATGCGGCTGTATGACTACCCCCGGCGATACGCAAGGTGGAGACGGTCTTGTGTTGACGGGGATTACATCGGGTTCGGGCGCTCCCGAAACCGTTACCCTAGCTACCTCTGACGGTTTCAACCTAGAGTTTTCTGTCGTCGGCCCCTACGGCGATGCCACTGCGGCCATGGTACATATCGACGCTTGCGCGTCGGATGGTACGAATACGGCCGGTTGGACCTTCGACGCCTTATGCCACGGTAGCTCGACATTGCCCGCCGTGTTAGATGGCAGCACACTCACGACAGGGGCCCCCACAATCGAGTCTACCCCAACCGATTGGACGATATCCGTCTCTTGCGACGGTACTACGGGTTACCTACATATCAAGTTTACCGGAACAAGCGGAAGTCCAATTCGATGTACAGCATCAATCAGCTATGCGCAAGGGAGCTATTGACATGAGCGGTGTGACCGTCAAGCCCGTTACCACAACAACCGTTGAGACAGTGGCGTCCGTCATTGTACGTTGTTCACCCCTGATTATCGGAGGCGTTACCGCGTGTGTCGTCGTCCCTATCGTAGCTAAGAATGGGGCCCCCGCAAGGTTGCGGCATTACGGCGGCTATAGGGCGAACCTTTCGGAAGTTGTCGCTTTGAATGCTGTGGCGCCTGAAAAGGGGGAAAAGCCGCAGGATTGGGCAAATCGAGCTGCCATCAAAGCGGGTATCGTCATTGCAGCAGGTTATGTAGCCTGCTAAGAACGGTCTGACTCTAGGAGCTGTACGCTATGACCCTTCAAGACTTGGCAGATACCCTCGGAATCAACGGTCAGCAGCTACGCGATTGCGAGCGCATGACTCGTGAGTATGTAGCGGGTAGCTTTGAGGCTACAGAATTTTTCAGTCGATGCGAGGCGAGTCGTGAGGCTCATAGCGCAGCTATGTTGCGCATTCGCGATGCCATCTTGAATGCCGCCGCATCGGCCGCACCATTGCCGCCCGCTAGTCCTTCGGTGCCCATGGCTCGTGGTGAGGCGCACGCGCGTGCTGTGACGGAGGCACGCCTCTATCAGCAAGGGGGCAGACCTGTAGACGGGTCGGCGAGCGCGGGCCGGTCCGCAGCAGCCCTGATTACATGTTTGCCGCCTCTGGATACAGAGGAGGGGCTAGCCCTTGTCGAAGTCGCGGCGCGCGAGGGCAAGATTTTCTCCGGCGAGGTCGTGCTTTGGCTCGTGTCGGCGATTCGTAAGGCGAGGGTATGATGAAAGATTCTGGAATCGCAGGAACCCTGATTGCATGTGTCGTACTTGGCGCAGTAGGTACCTACTGTCAGTCACAAGCCGTTGAAGGGACGAAACGCGCGCCAATCGCTTCCCCACATAAGATGGGAAGCAACTACGATAATGACATCCCGGTTTCTAACCTGTATCCGCCTGACGTAAGTGCGCCGCGAGTCGTGGGGTCTCTAGATGGCGCTGTCGCTTGGATTCCCCTTAGCGAAGTTCAGGTGGACGGGGCTGTGACCTCGGTGTTAGGTACGAAAGGCCTTGTAGCGTCGCAAACCGGAGGAACCGTAACCATAGGCCCAATTGTTGACGGGGCTATCATAGGCGGTTATTGGCAACTGCTTGACGCGGGTTATGCCCGATTCACAAACTTGCCAGCGCAAGCGGTCGTACCTTTGTCGAAGCTCGGGGGCGACGGAGGGATAGACGGTCAGGTGCCCACTTGGAACGGTTCGGCCTACGTACTCAAGACACCGGCCGGATTCGTTCAAGGGATCGTACCGCTGTCAAAATTGGGGGGCGACGGAGGGATAGACGGTCAGGTGCCCACTTGGAACGGTTCGGCCTACGTACTCAAGACGCCGGCCGGATTCGTTCAAGGGATCGTACCGCTGTCAAAATTGGGGGGCGACGGGGGCATCGACGGTCAGGTCGTCACCTGGAATGGTACGGCCTACGCTCTCAAGACGCCGGCCGGATTCGTTCAAGGGATCGTACCGCTGTCGAAACTCGGGGGCGACGGGGGCATCGACGGTCAGGTTCCGACCTGGAATGGTACGGCCTACGCTCTCAAGACGCCGGCCGGGTTCGTTCAGGGGACCGTGCCGCTGTCGAAACTCGGGGGCGACGGGGGCATCGACGGTCAGGTTCCGACCTGGAATGGTACGGCCTACGCTCTCAAGACGCCAAGTGCAGGATTTGACGCCGCGGCCATTACGCCCCAAAGGCCCGCGTCGGATACCTCTACATTGATTGACTACCGATTCAACGAGCAAGCATTTTGCGTACTCGTGAATCACGGTAGCTATGGCTCGCTTTTCAGCCCTATAGGTCCCATTCCTACGACGACATCGGGTAGCTATACGCAACCGAGTATCGGGTCATCTGTATCGATTCCACTGACGTCCACTACTGGCTTCAAAGTGGGTCAAGAAATTAGGGTCGGCGCACAGGGTACCCCACTCGGTGCAGGGTCTAATTACTATTACGTTACCGGTGTGTCCGGTTCGAATTTGACGGTTACCGCCATCGGTTGTGGAACTACATGCCCCTCTAAGGGGAACTATATCAGCAGTGGTAATACAGTTTCGGCCGGTACTGCCGTAGCGGTGTCGGTCGATTTGGTTTCCCCTGGCAACGGCTGTGCAGACACTCAATCTACGAATACCACGCTATTACGACAGATTGGATTGTACGACTTCGTAACCAGTTGGCCTCAAAATTCAGGGATCAACCAGTGGACGAATGGTAATCAAACGAAAGGCTCTCCTGATTTCAACGGGCTTACACAGTTTTCGGTACACGTTCTCCTAAGACCGCAGTGTTACAATAACACGAGCTATTCTGAATTGTTCGGCTATCAGCATACAGCAAACACCTATACCGGATATGCTGATATGGGTATAGCCCTAACAAATTGTCTGAATGGTAACTGGACGACACGCGGTAACAACGGTAGCCCACCATTCGGAAATGTGACCAGTAATAACTGGCAGGGTGCCGGACAGGCTGTATGG
>Ga0316229_1001230_pt1 | contig 27450 bp, 28 predicted proteins | sample TBH18023metaG_FD_206011 | JGI IMG/M metagenome (GOLD analysis project Ga0316229, IMG submission 206011) | Freshwater microbial communities from Trout Bog Lake, Wisconsin, USA - TBH18023 | ecosystem: Environmental > Aquatic > Freshwater > Lake > Hypolimnion/Profundal zone | place: USA: Wisconsin... | reverse complement strand
GGCATGTCCGAAGCCGTCCACCCGCCATCGAGGCCGTCCGTTTCAGTCAGGCGGCCCAGAGAGGCCTTGAAATCCCTTTGCATGGTGTGCTGTATGACAGCATAATCGGTTGATTTTGGAAACTGTGCCTTGATCCCTGGGACAATATAATAGTTTTTGGTGTCGTATTTGGCGAAGGGATTATTGCTGCGAGGTACTCCGTCAATATATGCTCTCATCCCGTAGGGCGTGCCATTGCGAACGAGTTCGAATTCTCCCGCGTACTTTGTGTAGTTGGCGAGCTGATCCTTTTCCCACGTATCCGCATAATACGAAAGTGCCGCTACTGCCAGTAGTGCGACGATAACAAGCCCTTCCCTCGCAATGACATATTTGATCTTATGTGCCTCAAGCTTCATGCCCGCACCTCTCGCTTTGGTCATTCATGGGAGCCTTGTGGCAAACTTTCGTACGCTCATGTTTCTCATGAACAATCGAGCATTCCCCCTCAAAACCCGCTCTAGACTTTGGTAGCTACCTCAGCCTCAAGTTTGGAAATCGCCTTCTGCACTCGTTCATCCTTTACCTTCGCCTCAAGTTCGGAAATTGCTTTCTGCACTCGTTCAAAGATAGCTGTGTCGTGTATGAGTTCCTTTCTGAATTTCTTAACTGCCGTAACGGCATCGTTCTGTGAGAGCAAAAACTCGACGGTTGCCCCGTTTTCGCCATTCCAGATCAAGCGTATGGTGTATTCCGTGTCCGATGATGCGAACACACTGATCTGTGGAAAGCCATCAAGCATAAACAAATTAACACGGAGATCGTGAAGTGCAGCGGCGGCTACGGCACCTGCGATCTCGCAACTTGATACACCTTGTTTCGCATAGAAAACCATTATAACACTCCGATCTATTTACCCACGCTTGATCCCGATCACCACGACAAAATTTCCTACCGACTAAACGAAACTCCGTTAACCTCGAGGAGTTCCTCATACTCGTAGTCAAGGATCTTCTTGCGAATTTTCAGCAATGCGTCCTTTAGTAGAAACGATAAGTAGCCGGTAAAACAGTAGTTATTTCTGCACCATTACGCTACAAGCCAAGTAGTGTTCGGCTGAGCGTGGTTGATACCAACCACTAAATACTCTTGCAAAATAGGAAGAATGTAGTTTATACAACGAACATTCTTATTTTCCTCTCTAGCTGCAGCACAAAGAGGACCAGCAGTCGCCTTTGCATTGGATGATTTTATTTTACAAGGCGAGCTCATGCTGTGTTGATTCGATTTTAGATAGTGTATTGTGGCGATAAAGGCTTTTTTGGATATTTTGATATTCTGTGGACTAATGACTATAAAATAGCTGTTCCTTTCTTCAATCTCAAACAATACTCCTTTGACGTAGTCTGGAGTCCTGTAGGTTCTATTGACCGAAATAAAGTTCCAAACTAAATCAACCATATTGCTGCATGACTGGCACATAAGGCCACCCCTCGCTGAATGAATGATATATTTGTGCTACCTAAGCGGTTTAATATCTCAACGGTACTAGAAACAGTACCCCAGTATTATTTACTTCTTCCTTAACTCTAACTTCTCCAGCACCCCACTCTATCACCTTATCATTCTTTAAAATTACTACATAATCAGCCCTGTCTCTATTGCTAGGATCATTGTTGATAAATCTGTGAGTATATTTAAATGATGTGTACTCACCTTTTCGCTGGAATCCATCTGGTTGGCCTATTGTGTCAATAACTTCAGCTTTTGTCATACCCTCCTGTAGACGTGAGATTCTTTGTCCGAAGACTGAACACCCACCTAAAAAGACAAAAATTGAAAAAATAAATAGTTTTATAAACTTGTGGGGTTTGGTTTCAGCACAGCTCATGGTGTTCCCTCCAAGGTAAATTCCCGTAAAAGTTCTATTGCTCGGATAAATCTTGAAAGCCAGAAGATGCCAGCCATACATTAGTAGCTGGATCGATGCCTAAACCTAATATGCCTGGGTCTGAACCTATTCTAAACCTACGCATTGGGTTCATCCTCCTTTTCCCAGTCTAGCCTTTGGTAAGGTGTCCCGTTCTCGTGGATAGAGAGGACCTTCCAACCGAGACGCTTTGCACTCTCTACACATGCGTCCACATCCCACGGGCCCTGCACCTCTATCTCAATATTGTAGCTCATTAGGGTTCCACCTCCTCGACGGCTATCGTAGGAATATCAACCACTGTGCCTCTGTCAATAATTAACCGAGATAAACACCTGCTCAATTAGGTCAACATCTTCCGTCCCCCCTCACCTCACTAATCGCCTGACCACCCTACCCATCACTTGCAAATGTTTTGCTGACTCGCCTCTATAAGTCTCCGACTCATAGCGCGGGTTGTCGCTCTTAACCGTAATCTCGCCGTCAAGTTTTACTTGGACCCGCTTCACTAAGAGCGAATCGCCAAATTGCAGGACGTACACGGCATCGTTTTCGATTCTCGTAACGCCGAAGTCTACCATTATCAGGTCGCCATCAGCCAGGTAGGGTTCCATATTATCGCCAATAACACTGATTACTACTACGTTATTTGGCACAAGCCCAAGGGAGGCCTTGAGCCAATCAGCCTTGAAAGTCAAGAAATCGACGATCTGCTCGCTGTGTGCCGGGGCGCCGCCACCGGTGATGGAAGAAACCTCGGAGTTGGGCTCTGTCATGAAACTCTTTGGCTTAACATCCGAAAGCTCACTTTCCTTTGATCGAGAGTCATAGACAACCTTGCTAAAGCCTAGTAGTTCCATGATCTTCCTTCTGGTATCACTGTCCGGAATCGTAGAATCATCCTCGAGTTCAGAGACAAGGTCGACCGAGAATCCAAGCGCGCTGGCAACGTCTTCCTGCGACATTTTATGCGCCTCCCGATAATCACGTAAACCTTTACCCAAAGTGTATTCACTATCGCTTCCCCCAAACGCCTCGCCCTCGCCAGTTTTCAGCCAGTTGTAGCTCAACCCTCTACATCTTGTAAGAATTAGATCTACATCACCAATCTTGTTTCTGGTTTTCCAGGCATTGAGCGTACCCTCTTTGACCTCCAGGAAAGCCGCAAGCTCTCTGTAAGTCCTCAATCTATAATGGCTTTTCAGCTTCTCTAAAACTATTTCTACATTATGTAGTTTTTTGTCTTGCATTTCGTAGAACTCCCTGATATAAAACTTAACTATATTGTTGGCCAGCGAAACGGGGGGCGTCATGCCCTTCCCATAGGGGCAATAAAAACTAATCTAGACCAAGGGGAGACTAACAAATGGAACACGACAAGGCAACAGAAATCAAGGTAGCCCTGCTGCGGCTAGGTATTACTCAGGCACAGATCGCCAGGGATCTTGGCATTCACATTGTGAGTGTAAATCAGGTGATTAATGGCAGATTCAAAAGCCGTAGAGTCTCGAATTACATTCAAAGGTTAATTAACCGCGCTTCTTGATTAATGGATACTTGTTCACGCTGAGACATTTTCATAAAAACACATAGGGAGAGACACGATGGAGGAGAACAAATTACCAGAGGTAGCAGGCAGAGCACATTCAGGGCGTGACGAACGCGCAGAGGAATACTTCCTTTGGAAAGTCAAACGAACTGCTTACGACTTCATTAGCTACATTAAAAATGTCCGTGGTGAATTAAAGCTAAGTCACAGCGGGATACTGAAAGATGCAGGCATATCGGATTCCCTCGCTCGCTCCAATCCAAGCATCAAACAGGATTTATTGGAGATGGAGCAACAGCTCCGAGACAATGGTTACCTACCTGATATTGAGATACAGGCTGCTGCTGACTCTCCGCATACAGATACTGCAGCCAAGCAAACGAGATCCCTTCGTGACAAGAAACGCATAGAACAGCTTGAACAGTCGCTTGCTGCAGTCCGGCTTGAGCGTGATGAAATGAAAGAAGCACTTAGCCGTTACGATCTTCTAGAAAAATATCTTTCAGACACAATGAGGATACCACGATGACTAATGACTCTATTACGGCTAAGCGCTGGACAGGCACAGTATTGGTGCGATCGGAAAGATCAAGAGATCCGTTGGGATTCGGGGGAGTCATCTTCTCAGGATATCACGTTAACGACAAGGGCGAGAAACAGTCTAAGTATCGTATTGCCGTACGTTGCGAAGCACGGTTACTCCCTGGCAAGGACGCCGTCCAACCTTGGGAATTTTGGCATGTTGAGGGTGATTCAGTAGAAAGTTTCATGGAGATCAACGGTGTCAAAATACCCGAGATCAGGGTTAAGGCATCAAGCCTCCATATGGTCAGACACAGCGGCGCCGTTATCGTCGATATCCTCGCACATAGCTGCAAGTTCAAGGGGATTGGCACGACTAAGGCTAGGGAACTCTGGTCTCGATTCGGCGAAAAAATCTACACCATACTGGACGAAAGTTGTGTCGAAACCCTCGCCGAGGTCCTAACGCCCACTGCTGCCGCGGCAGTCGCCGGAGCATGGCAACTTTACGCAGAAGGCAGGCTCGTTGCTTTTCTGCAAAGCCATAACTTCCCGGCAAGCATGGCACGCAAGGTGGTTGAATTCTATGGCAAAAATGCCGAGAAAATGCTGCAGGATGATGCGTATCGCCTACTTGCATTTTCAGGTTCCTGGCCGAAAGTCGATGCCCTGGCTCAAAATGTCTACGGCGTAGCATTAGACAGCAAAGTGAGGCTCATGGCTGCGATTGAGGAAGCTCATTACAGGATTCTCAATGACAAAAGCACTGCGGCAGATTTGAAGACGATGAAAGAAATGCTCCGAAAGATTCTTAAGGTCGCCAGGAAAGATGAAACCATTATCGAATTGGCTGACAAGGCACTAGCACTAGGTGAATCGAATGGTGCTTACCTTATTACGGCGCAGGGGCTTTACCAGGCTGTTGGTCCATTCATAATGGAACGTACAGTCGTCGACCGCTTGGTGAATCTCATAGACCGACCGGACCCCGAACCGTCAGTGATTCTTTCAAGTGCCACTACTTCCGATATCGAAAGGCTTATAGGCCAATTCGAGTCCAAAACCGGATTTACCCTTAACCCTGAGCAACGTAAGGCCGTGTGCACGTGCGTCGCCAATAGGTTCACAGTTATCACTGGTGGCGCCGGCACCGGCAAGACCACGGTCCTAAAATGCCTGTACTATGTCCTGAAATCATTAGGCTACAGTGCGGTACAGATGGCTCTGGCGGGCAAGGCAGCGAAACGAATGCGGGAAGCGACTGGTATGGAATCACACACTATTGCCGGGTTCCTTGCCAAGTCGTCGGATATTATGCAGGTTCACGGGGCTCACACCTACTTTGTCATTGACGAAGCAAGCATGCTTTGTCTGCCGACAACGTACCGCATCATGAAAAGTCTGCCAGACACCGCCCGCATGATCATGGTCGGCGATCCCTATCAGCTAGCCCCAATCGGGCCGGGCCTTGTTTTCCAGAAGCTTATCGGCTCCTCAAAAGTGCCACAGGTCACCCTGACGGAAGTCAAGAGGCAGGAGGACTCGACGGGCATTCCCGCCTTCGCGGCAAAGATCCGGACTCAGTCATGGCCATCAATCTGTGTGCCTGGAGTCAAATTTATCGAATGTGCAGATTCCGACATTATTTCAAACGTGCTCGGGTTGTATGTGCAAGCGCCTGAGCGTACTCAGGTTATCTGTGCCCTGAATTCCAACCCCATGGCAGGGGTAGATACCATTAACGCAGCCTGTCAGGCCGCGACTAACAAAAATGGACGTCCCATCAGGATACGCGCCGCCAACGGGATCCTGTGCGGCCTCGGTATTCGCGAGAACGATCGCATCATATTCACACGTAATGACTGGGAGCGAGGAGTGATGAACGGCGACATAGGCACCGTAATTGCCGCTTTCGATGAACCGGACGAATATTTCGCTGGCGATGACCCAATTGTCGGGAAGGCGCTAGTAGACGGAGTTGTACATCCCATTTTGTTGTCCGACCTAGATTATGACGACCCGTCTCTGTCGTTGGGGTATGCCATCACCTGCCATAAGGCGCAGGGATCTCAGTTTCCTCGGGTAATTGTGCCTATCAAGAGCTCTCTGGATCATGAGGGTAATGTCTCCAGTCGCATCCTGGACATGACATGGCTCTATACCGCCGTCACACGTGCTGAACACGAAGTCATTTTGGTAGGGTGCAAGCAAACAGCTAGGAAAGCTGTCGAGATGGGCAGTCGTTGTCATGAACGTATTGTCGGTTTTGAAATATCAGAAGGAAGAAATTCATGAGTTATGTTGTACTCAAAGCCAAGATCATTGAGGATAACTCAATGATACCTCAGGAAATTCAAACTATTCTGACGGAGGATGGCGTCCTGACACCGTTGATAGATTTCTTTTTAGACAGAATTGGTTTGAGCGAATCGTGGCGAACCAGAACAGTCCAAGCTGCCGGACTGATGCTCGATTTCATTGAAGCGAACCAGGATGTATTTGACGACCCTCAGGAAATGTTTAAGGTCTTTGTCAAGCGTCTGTGGCATGGCACCATCGGTGAAGACGGTACGGACCCAAGCGGTCTGTATTGGCACGCCCGCAAAAGGCAGGATGCAGGTTTTCTTGTTAGTAGGCTAAGCGAGTTATCTGATTTCATGGCGGACAAACTTGGCACAGTGCAAATTAACCCATTCCGATGCGCCACCTCACACGAGGAAATGCTTAACCTAGCAGCCTATCAACATCGTAAATCACGTGCGTTTCTAGCACATTTGTGGACAGCCGAGCTCGCAGGAAGTAAGGGGACGCGGAAATCCTGGGTCAAAGGAGACTCAAATAGCACGATGGTAAGCACTTATAATTTCCCCGAGGACCGCATCTTCGAACTCCTCTTTAAAGGGTTTGCCCTGCCGGGCAAGAAGATTGGTGCCCCACTTTACGAACGCTTCAACTTACGGAATATCCTGATCACCATTCTAATGCACGGCGGAGGACTGCGCCACTCCGAACCATTCCATTTGTATGTACAAGATGTGACCGAGGACCCCATTTACGAGGGTAGGGCGCTAGTACGCATCTACCACCCGGAGGAGGGAGCGGCCCCTCTTGATCTCCTTGACAGAAAAGGTAACCCCGTTAAGTGCCACCGAGAGAAATACCTAAGGGAAAAATTTGGGTTAAAGCCTCGGAACCAGTATCTCAAAAGTAATCGGCTACATGCCGGATGGAAGGATCCGCTGCTAAATGACAATACGCAAAAGTACATGCAGGTCTTCTGGTTTTCTTCCTTCTGGGGGGAATTGTTCTATCAGCTTTGGGGTATCTATATGGAACAATTAGCAATGGTGGAGCGTGATAACCCGTATGCTTTTGTAAATTTCCACGGGCCGAACATTGGTTCACCGTATGCCTTAGGAAGTTTCAGTAAAAGCACCAATGAAGGTGCAGAGAAAGGTGCCCATGCGGCAGCCGTTAAAAAGATCGGTCTGATCCCAGCAAAAAACCAAGGCACAACGGACCATGGCCACCGCCATAGCTACTGCAAGCGGGTAGACGACGCAGGTCTTCATGAGAAGATTAATATGGTGGCAATGCACCACAAGAGCATTGAAAGCCAGTTGAAATATGGCATACCTACGGTCGTTGAAGTGACGAAAACCATGAACGAGGCAAGTAGGCAATTGGATGCTGGGAAAACAGCTCAAATACTCCAAGATATGACAATGTACGGTTTTAAGGACGTTGATCCGCTCGGTTTGTTCTCCGGGCCATACCCAAAACTGAAAGGTAAATTCTAAAATGAGCAAAAATTGTAAGGTCTCCCAATACGCGGATGTGGAATTTTGTTATCTTTTGCAAATTGACCCCAAGTTGGAGGAGTGGCGTGAAATGGCTGCCTCCTACCTACGGACAAAAACCAGAAGCATGGATACCATTCGGCATGCTTTGAACAAATTCATAGGCACCTTCATCCCACAAATCGGATTTAAGTTTCCCGCAGAATTTCTGGATATTAGTTACGATTCGCCAAGTTTTTACGACTCCATGCCCCATTTGGTACAATTGTCACGGGCAGATTACAACAACATGGTAGTTGAATTTCTTGACTGGGTGCTGGAGAACCGCTTTTCCGCAGAGGATGACTATGGCCGAAAGACCATCAGTCCGGGTTTTGCAAATCCATTAAAACCTGTGAAAAAATCCTATAACGTTGAAACAAATAAAGCTGCTCTACCGCACCGCTATATAAAAGAGTTGCGAGAGATAGTCTGCCCTAAAGACGCTAAGTCCTTCAGGGACTGGACTTGGGCTATGGAGAACAGTACCGAAGGCACCAATGGGGGCGAATGGTTCGAGGTCGATAGGTCTGTGGTGGATGAAAATGATCCTGACTGTGTTTGGCGTCGGCGTATGGGGCCAGTCTACCAAAACAACGAATCAAAAACCGGAAACGTGGTGGGCAAGCGGGAGATTTTCGAACTGTGGTCACCGGTGCGCTGGGTAGTAATGTACGTCAAACTTGAACTGCCCCTGCGAACCTCGCAGATTTGCTGGCTTGAAAGCGGTGAAGCGGACACATTTCGTTTCGAGCAAGGTCAGTGGGTTCGGAACACACACCCAATTGTAAAAGGAACTGAGAAGCACCCTTATCAAAAAGGTGTCTTCCGGCGCTCCTTCGACATGAAAGAGGGTAAGAGCATGTGCAGTCTTTTCATTAATACAAATAAGACTGCTGACATCGAAAAATCCGAGGACGCCAAAGGGTATGTAGTTCCATGGGAACACCCGAGGGTTATCCCATGGTTAGAAAGGTTGCGCAACTGGCAGATGAAGTACAACCCAATTAAGGCTCCCGTTCGTTGGAGGGATCTGAAGAAAAAGCACACCGGCGCCCTTAAACACCCAGAAATACTAGCAGAAATGGGTGAGGCATGCTTCCTGTTCAGAGATGCGTCTGCCAAAAATGGTGATGATGTTGACAAGCCAATAGCCTCAAAACTTTTTGCTTACAATTGGCGAGTGCTCCTCGAGGAACTTGAGCGGCGTTGCGAAGTGAGGAACGAGGTTCTCAAGGGAAAGCAGAAAATCAGATTTGTTAAATCAGATTCTAGGACAGCCACCTATTTCCCCTTACATTCTCTGCGAGTTTCGCTCATTACTTTGTACGCCCTCGACGGCGGTGTGTCTATGGCGGTACTCTCAAAGTGTATTGCAGGGCATGCACGAATTATTATGACTCTTTATTACACAAAAGCCGGCATTGGGCGCGTCACTGAGGTTATGGAAGAGGCTGAACGCAAGATTCTGGCGAAAGACAAGGAGTCTTATCAAAGCTTCCTCACGGACGCGACCTACAAACAGATCGAGCAGGCATCAGCCTTTAATGACCCGGTGGCTATTCAGGCGGTCCTTGACAACCGCTCACCTGCCGGATGGGTAGTTGAGGATAAAGGTATATGCCCGTTGGGATGTGGCAGTTGCGACAAGGGCTTCCTGCTGCAGCGCCAGGGTAAGGATACGCCAGACATAGTCCCTGTGCCTGGTTACCCGCGAGAAAAGAACTGCGTGCGTTGTCGTTTCTTTTTATCCGGTCCGGCATTCCTGGATGGCCTGATCGACCATTTTAATTCACTATCCTACCAAATGAGCGAATCTTCCGAGCGCTACAATAAGCTTGGGAAGCAGGTAGAAGCGCTTGAGGACGAGCAGATCGCTTGCACGGAACAGGAACTCCCTTTCACAAAGGGTGCCGAGTTTCAAAAGCTTAGTCGTGTCTACGAAATCGAGGCCGAGAAGTGCGACAAAGTAAGTGCGGACTGGGGTGCCACTGCACGACTGGTCAAACGCAGCATTGAGATCATGATCACCAAAAAGGACGTCCAAGATGACAAATTAAGCCTGGTTGCAGTTGGCAGCATGGAGGACTTACAGTCTATATTGATAGAGGTATCCGAATTGCACCAGCTTCAGGTGCTGTGCGATGGCGCAACGGTCTATGCCGAGACTGACGCTACTAAGGCGGTTCTCCGCCGCTCTCAGACGCTGGACTTCTGGTTGGAAGGTAACGGGCTTGCTCCGATGTTCTTCAAGCTTCCGGTTGATCTTCAGCACCAATTTGGTAACGAAATCATGAACCTTCTCAAGCTCAGAATGGGGTCAATCAAAGGGGCCGTCGATGTCGTTGAAGGATTAAAAAGTTTAGAGAGTCTTGGTATGTTAGGTAACGTCACTGAACTCCTAGAGAAAAGAACCGGAATGTCTCTCAAGCTGAACGGCACCAAAACGGTGGACATTCCCTGCCCAGTCGAACTTCTTCCCACAGGCACTGGAGGTTATTAATGGCACCGGAAGTACAAGAGCACCCTGATGACGTATTGGAGAACCTGTTGGCGCAAACTGGCAATGAGCGAAGCCGTGGGAGCCTCTCAACTATCCATTCTGTTTGCCGTGAGCAGAAGGAGCGCAACTCTTATGATTTTACCCTGCCTACTATTGGTAGGCTTTCAGAACAAAAAAAAGGTCCCAAGTATACCACTATCCGCACCCAAGACGTGCAGGCTCACAGATATCAGACACTTATCAACGCGTGGGCCAATTATTCTGGCGGGATCACAAAAAAAGTAGCCAAAACAACTGAGTCCACCCAAACCAGCCTTGTAAGTCGTTGTGTAAAATATGGTATCGACCCTGCGCTTTTGTCCATAATTGGAAGGCTGGAGGCGGACTACAAGAAGGCCATTAAGGCCCTTAACCTGCTCAAAAATAAGGAGGAAATCATTGTCGATAGACGTAAGAATGCACCTCAAATCAACCTGGCTCAGCAGGAGGTACTTCCGCTCTTAACTCTTTCAGACCTTGAGCGGGAGGCTGTGAGAGATGCCCTGTCGGATGAATTGTTAGCGAGAGAGAATTGGTCGGCAGATAAAGTTGGTCGCATAAAAAACGCCAACGGACGCACAATTTTTAAAGCGGGCTTTGCCACTGCAGTGCGGAAAATGAATGAGTCCCTCAAGCCTCTAAAGGTTGGCTGAGCTTCCTGCTTGTAATTAGATAGTATATTCGGGGTGTTATGGCTTTTCATACAATTTAGTATGAATCATGCTATAATCACCCCTTTTTTGAAATGAAAATTATAAAGATGCAGCGATAAAATCGCAGCCCCGTCAAAGACAAAGGCCGTTTTCGGAGGTTTCCATACAGTGCTGACACCCCTTATAACGGTCGCGAAGGAAGCAGGTGCCACGCAGGCCGAGCTGAAAGAGGCCATCGCCTACGGCATCATCGCACCCTCAGGAAGGGCGAAGAACTTCGCCCTCGGCATGGAAGAAGAACTCGGCCTCTGAGCCAAACAACCCAAAAGCCCGGCCTGGCGCGCGTCCGATAGCCGCGATCGGTCCGATCCGACAAATCCGTCGCATCCGCGCGCGCCGGGCTCAAGCTTACCACTGAAGGGACAACCAGAGCATGCAGTCTTGAAGCAGCGTATTTTCCCGGCCAGGGGCGCCAAGCGGGTATCCATCCGGCGCGACGTGGCTGCCCTCTCCCTGCCGGTGCTCCTGTCGTCGCTGTTCCAAAGACTCGTCTCGATCGTGGACATCTTCATGGTCGGCGGCCTGGGGGCGGCGGCTATCGCCGCGACCGGACTGGGGCAGCTCCTCATCTTCGTCGTGATGACGGTCTTCTGGGGGCTCGCCACCGGTGCCACCGTCGTTATCGCCCATCTCTGGGGCGCCGGGCGCCGTCCCGAGGCGCGGCGGGCTGCCTTCGCTTCCTGCCTGCTCTGCGCGACGCTCGCCGTGGCGGCGACCCTCTTGGGACTATGCTTTGGCGGCGAGGTGGCCCGTTTCCTGGGTGCCACCAACGACGTGCTCTCCTTCGCCTCGGACTACATCCGGCTGGTCTTTCTCTACTTCGCCTTCACCGCCGGCCTCAACATACTCTCCGCCATCATGCAGGGGATCGGCAACACCAGGACACCGATGCAGGGTGTCCTCCTGGTCAACGTCCTCCACGTCGCCATCGCCTACCCCCTCATCTACGGACACTTCGGCCTCCCCAGGATGGGGGTGGTGGGTGCCGCTTACGCCATCAACCTCTCCGAGATGTGCGGTTTCCTGTACCTCCTGGTGCAGGCCCTCAGGAAGGGATACCTCAAGGTGGGGCGGCCCGACCTGGTCCTGCTGCGCAAGGTCTGGGACGTCGGCTACCCGGTGGCGCTGGAGCGGATCGCCCAGCAGTCCGGGCAGCTCTTCTACTCGAAGTTCATCATCGGCTACGGCACCGCGGCCTATGCCGCCCACCAGATCGGACTCTCCATCGAGTCGCTCTCCTTCATGCCTGGCGCGGGGATGGGGATCGCCGCCTCCACCCTCATGGGGCAGGCGCTCGGGGCGCGCAAGATCAAGCGCGCGCAGCTGAGCCACACGGAGGCGCTGCGGCTGGCGATCATGGTCATGTCCGGCATGGCGCTGCTCTTTTTCTGCCTGCCGCACCAGCTGATTTCCCTATTCACCAGCGACCCGGAAGTCATCGAGAAGGGAAGCGTATTCCTACGGCTGGTCGCCTTCGCCCAGGTCCCGCTCGCCGTTTCCTTCGTGTACGCCGGAAGCCTGCGCGGCACGGGCGACACCCACTACGTCTTCCTGGTCACCCTGGTCGCCATGTGGGGGATCAGGGTGCTCTTCTCCTACCTGGCCGCCTACCCGCTGCACCTCTCGCTCTACATGGTCTGGGGGGTGTTCCTGCTGGACTGGTTCTTCCGCGCCGCGGCCTTCGCCTGGCGCTACCGGCGCCGCGACCTGCACAGCGTGGTGCTCTAGCCATGGAACTCTCCTTCACACCGACCCTCGACCCAGCCGTTGCGGCCGGACGGCTGGACCGCCTCCTGGTATCCGGTGAGCTCCGGGACCCGGAGCTGACCCGGAGCATAGACCGGCTGGCTGCGGCCTTTGCCCGCTACGCAGAGGGCTACCCGCTCCCCCTCTGGGCTCCCGGGCTGGTCCTGACGGGCGAGATGCGCGGGCTCACGGAAGCGCTCTTCCCGATGTCCCGGGTGAGGGCGGTCTTCGAGCTGCTGCTCAGCAAGGGCTGCCGGTTCCCGCCGCTGCTCTCCGGCTCCTACCTCTACAGCTCGGCGAGCTGGCTGGACCTGCTGCAGAGGTTCAGGCCCCAGCTGTGCCACGCGGACCCCGCGGCCACCCTGCGCGAGCTTGCCGGGGACCCGGAGAAGCGGATGCGCTTTCTCTTCGCCCTATTGTTGCCGCACCACTTCGGCGGCGCCTTCGACCGCTACCCGGAGCAAGCGCAGTGGCTGGAGCTCTGGCTGCGGGACAACGTAGGGAGGCTCGGGGGGCGCATACGCGCGCTGGACAGCGCCTGCGGCAGCGGCGAGGGGACCTACGGTCTGGCCGAGCTGATAGGTGCGGCGGGTTTCCGGGGGGAGGAAAGCCTCGTGCACGGCTCGACCCTGGAGCCGATCGAGCTCTTCGCCGGGGCCCACGCCTTTTTTCCGCACGATCCGGACCGGGCCCGCGACTACCGCCGCAGGGTAGCGCCCTTAGTGACGGGAAGCAATGCCGTCGCCATGGAGTTTTATCTTGATGAGGTTGGTGAGGTCCGGAGAGAGAGTGACTACCATCTGATCTTGTGCAACGGCCTTTTGGGGGGGCCGCTCCTGCACGGGCCTGCCGAATTGGCAGGAGCCATCGGGGCGCTCGCGGCGCGGCTGCTCCCGGGCGGGGTGCTGCTGGCCGCCGACCGGTTTCACGCCGGCTGGCGCTTGCGGGTTCCGGCAGAAAAGCTGCGCGCCCTGATGCGGGCGCACGGCCTGGTGCCTTTGGAGCTACCCGAGGGGGTGGGGGCTAGAAAGGCGTGAAAAACGGGAAAATCGTCGAGTGGTCGAGTGGTCGGCTCAGCGACTTAACGACTCAACGACTCAACCGCCTCTACGCCTCTACGCCCGAATCAGCACGCCGCCCCAGGAAAGACCGCCGCCAAAGCCCATCATGAGCACCAGGTCCCCGGGCTTGATGACGCCGCTGCGGCGATTCTCGTCCAGCACCAGTCCCACTGAGGCAGCCGCGGTATTGCCGTAACGGTCCAGGTTGAGCAGGAACTTCTCCTTGGGGATGCCGGTCTTCTTGGAGATGAAATCGATGATCCTGACATTCGCCTGATGCGGGATGATGTGGTCGATCTCCTCCGGTTTCACCCCGCCGCGCTCCGAGAGGTCAGCGATGATGCGCGGGATCACGTCCGTCGCGAAGACGAAGACGCTTTTGCCGGCCATCTTGAAGGTATTCTCCTTGAGGGCAATGCTCTCCGCGGTGACCGGTTTGCGCGAACCGGAGGAAGGGACCGTTATCAGTTCCCATCCCTTGCCGTCGCTCTTCATGACGCTCTGCAGGATCCCCTTGCCCGAGGTCCCGGCACCCAGGATAACCGCGCCCGCGCCGTCGCCAAAGAGCGGGGCCGACCCCTTGTCATCGAAATCGAGGATCTTCGAGTAGGTGTCGGCACCGATCAATAACACTTTTTTATATTTGCCGGAGCGGATCAGGTTGTCCGCGATCTCCATGCCGTAGATGAAGCTGCTGCAGACCGCGTTCATGTCGAAGGCGAAGGCGTTGACTGCCCCGATGTTCTTTTGCACCATGCAGGCGGTGGCCGGCAGGATCATATCCGGCGTCGAGGTGGCGACGATGATGCAGTCGAGCTCCTGCGGGTCCAGGTCGCTGTTCTCCAGGGCGAGCAGGGCTGCGCTGGTTGCCAGATCGGAGGTCGACTCACCCTCCGCGGCGAAGCGGCGCTCCCGGATCCCGGTCCTGGAATGGATCCAGTTGTCGGCGTCGTCCACCAGGTAATCGAAATGACTATTGCCAACCACCCTGGCCGGGACGTGCCCCCCAGTACCGAGTATCTCAGATTGCAGCATAGCGTTACTCCTCATGAAGCGAAAACTTGCACATCCTTACTTTATCTCATAATAAAATCATGTTTGTCAATTTGTTACTGCTCCCCTTTGTCGAGGGCCGCATCGACCACGCCGAAGATCCAGAGCAGCAGGAACCCTCCCAGCATCCAGCGCGCGTAGGGCGCATCCGCCTGGATGCCCGCCAGCACCCGTTCCGCATCCACCGGGCCGACCCTGCCGGCCAGCATCAGCTTGCTGGCGCTGCGCAGCGCGACGAAGAGCGCGGCGAGGATGAAGATGTTGTCCAACACGATCATGATCCCGCCCTTCACCCGGCGCCCCCGGCAAAGCTGCCCAAGTCCCGGCAGCACGAACGCCGACAGTGCAACGCATTTGATCCTTTCTTTCATGGTACTCCCTTTCCCGGTTCGGGTTGATGTAGTGCCCGCCCGGCCATAATTTCGTTTTTTTCCGTTTCGAGATGCAGCGCTGCAAGCGAACTTGGTTTCAAATCCCCCTTTCGGAGGGGATTTTAGTCATCAAAATCCACCCTGCAATCTAACACACACGAGACCCGCCGCAAAATGGAAACGGACGCTCACCCCTGCGTCCTTACGCCCACCCCTGCGTCGTCCCCGCCGGCCGCAGTCAGCGCCTCCAACCTGCGCCGCTCCCCGCCGGCCGCGGCCCGCCTCTTCCCTTAGGGCCGGCCCGGGCGTCCCCGCGCCTTGAGCATTGGAATTTTCTTGTGGAATGGCCGGTTTTTTGTTAGTTATCAGGCATGGAACCAGCATCCCGCATAAAAAGACGCGACGCGATCATCCCCCTTCTCAAGGACAGCAGCGCGGACGTGCGCCTAGCGGCCGCGCAGGCGCTCGAAACGCTGGAGGCGGCCCAGAGCCTGGAGGAACTGCTGACTCGCTTGAAGCAGGGAGACCGGGGGACCAAAATCGGGGCGATCTACGCTTTGGGGCGGCTGGGCGGAGAGAAGGTTCTGCCTATCCTGCTGTACTGCGCGGCGCGTCCTGAAGAGGACATCAAGTGCGCGGCCATCAAGGTGCTGGGGGAACTGGCGCTGCCGCAGGCCCTGGCGCCGCTGGTGGAAAAGCTTCGGGACCCCCTGGTCGCGGTGCGCGCCGTCGCCATCGAGGCGCTCTCCCACTTCCGGGACCCCGCCCTGGTGCCGCGGCTGCTGCCCTTTCTCGATGAAAACGACGGCCTGCTCGACGCCGAGGCGGCACTGGCCCTGGGACGCATCGGTGATGCCACCCTGGTCGAGCCGCTGCTGCGGCTGATAAACTCCCCCCACGAAAGGACCCGCTCGGCAGCGGTCACGGCCCTCTCCCAGCTCCCCTGAAACCCGCTGGAAACAACCGGAAGCTTCACCCCCCCGCCAGCAGCAGCGGATCGGCCAGGTCCACGACGCGCGCGCCGCTTTGCGCCAGGCTCTTCAGCACCGGCTCGGCAAGCGCGCTACCGGAGCCGTCCCGGACCACCTTCACGGTCGCCGCACCTCTGGCGTCCGAACTCGGCGTGCAAACCACCGCGATCTCGTTGCTGTCCAGCCGGACCAGGCTTCCCACCGGGAACCGGCCGGCCAGTTCCAGGAAGCTCTGCACTATGTCCCGATCGAGGCTGGTGCCGGCTTGGCTGCGGATCTCCTGGACCGCCTGCACCGGCTGCATCTGCGGCTGGTAGGCCCTGAGCGTGGTGGCCGCGTCATAGCAGTCGGCCACCGCGACGATCCCGGTCATGACCCCGAAAGAGCGCTCCCGAGCCCATTCCGGGTAGCCGCCACGGTCGAAACGGATGTGATGCCCGAGCACCCCGTCGGCCACCCGTGCGTGCACCCCCTCCATCTGGAGGATGATCAGGGCGCCATACTCCGGGTGCCGCTTCATCTCGTCGTATTCCAGGTTCGTGAGCTTGCCGGGCTTGGTCACGATCCCCTGGTCGACCTTGCTCTTGCCGACGTCGTGCAGGAACCCGGCAATCCCGGTCTCCTCCACGATCGGCAAAGGGTGCCCCATGCTCGCCGAGAGCGCCATGGCCAGCACCCCGACGTTCACGCTGTGGTGCAGGCTGTTGGCGTCGAAATCCTTACTGATGGTGAGCCCGAGGAGCGCCGCCGGGTCCCTGACGGCGAGCGCCGCCAGGCCGTGCGCCGCCGCCTGCAGGGGCCGCACGTCCGGGGTTTCGTCCTGGTCGATCTCCCGGTAAATCTCCCGGACGGCGCTCAGCGCAGCGTCGTAGCCGCGGGCCGCGGGGTCGCTCGCCCCTGCCTCCACCAGGCTGACGCCTCCCGCGCCGAGGCCTTGCACCATCTCAACCATGGAACCTCCCGCGACCCTTGCCGCCCCGGCGCGTCGAGCCGGGCGCCCAGCGAAAGCGCCTGCCGATTCGCCGCGCTGCACCGCAACTGCCGCGCAGCAATTTTATCTTAGGTTGTCAAAGCTTGTCAAACCACAATCGGCGCGGCTGTTGACAGCAATCGGCAAAGAGAATAGTATTTCTGCTATGCGAGCACCGCTATTTCGCGGCATAACCCCGGGGGCACATTGGCAAAAGTGAAGGTGAAGACGGGTTACGTCTGCTCCGATTGCGGGGCGGTTTATCCGAAATGGCAGGGGCACTGCACCGCCTGCGATGCCTGGAACACCGTGCAGGAGATCCGGATCGCTGCCCCGAGCCGCCGCGAGGGGTTCGCCGGCGCCGTCTCCGTCGTGACGCTCCTGGGCGAGGTGCACTGCTCCGAGGAGGCGCGCTTTTCCAGCGGCAGCGAGGAGTTCGACCGCGTGCTGGGAGGCGGCTTCGTGCCGGGCTCCGTCATCCTGATCGGGGGAGACCCGGGCGCCGGCAAGAGCACCATCCTCTTGCAGACCATGTGCCACGCCGCCCGTTCCCGGGAGGTGCTCTACGTCTCGGGCGAGGAGTCCCTGCAGCAGATCGCCGGCCGGGCCAGGAGGCTGCAGCTTCCGGTCGACCGGGTCAAGATGCTGGCGGAGAGCTCGGTGGAGCGCGTGCTGGAGGCGGCCGGCGTCGAGCGCCCCGAGGTCATCGTCATCGACTCCATCCAGGTCATGCACGTGGCGGGGGTCGACGCGGCGCCCGGCGGCGTCTCCCAGGTGCGCGAGAGCGCCGCGACCCTGACCTGCTACGCCAAGACCTCCGGCGTCGTGCTGATCCTGGTCGGGCACGTCACCAAGGACCAGTCGCTGGCGGGCCCCATGACGCTTTCCCACATGGTGGACACCCAGGTCATGCTGAGCTCCACCGAGGACGCCCGCTACCGGCTGATGCGCACCACCAAGAACCGCTTCGGCCCGGTCAACGAACTGGGCGTTTTCGCCATGACCGAGCGGGGCCTTCGCGAGGTGAAGAACCCCTCGGCGATCTTTCTCTCGCGCACCGACACCGCCGCCCCCGGCAGCCTGATCAGCGTGCTCTGGGAGGGGACCCGGCCGCTCTTGGTGGAGATCCAGTCCTTGGTGGTCGCGGCCCAGTACGGCTCGCCCCGCCGGCTCGGCATCGGCCTGGACCAAAACCGCATCGCCATGATCCTGGCCGTCCTCACCAAGCACGGCGGCCTGGTGCTCTCCGACCAGGACGTCTTCGTGAACGTGGTGGGGGGGATCCGGGTGCTGGAGACCAGCGCCGACCTGGCCGTGGCGCTCGCCATCGTGTCGAGTCTGCGTAACGCGGTGCTGCCGCAGGACCTCATGGTCTTCGGCGAGGTGGGGCTCTCCGGGGAGATCCGCCCGGTCTCCAACGGCGAGGCGCGGCTCAAGGAAGGGGTCAAGCACGGCTTTACCCGCGCCATCGTCCCCAAGGGGAACGCCCCCAAGCACGGGCTGGCCGGCATGGAGATCGTCGCGGTCGCCGACCTGAGCGAGGCGCTGGACGCGATCTGATCCCGCCAGCATCCGCCGGGATGACCGGGATGCTCCCCGCAGCAGGGTGCTCCGGACGGCACTTATTCGATGAGAGATGATATTTTACTTTACTAATGCTGAAAAATCATCTTTAATAACGAATTGATCGAAAAAGGGACAGGTGTCATGAATACGGAAAAGCTCGAGTATTTCAGAGGTATCCTGCAGGAAGAGAAACGATCGCTCCTCGAAGAGGCCGGCAAGACCGTCTCCGAGATGACGTCCGATACGACCAATTTTCCCGATCCGACCGACCGGGCCACCCAGGAGTCGGACCGCAGCTTCGAGCTGAGGATCAGGGACCGGGAGCGCCGGCTCATCAACAAGATCCAGGAGGCCCTGGGGCGCATCGACGCCGGGACCTTCGGCATCTGCGACGTTTGTGAGGAGGATATCAGCGAGGCGCGCCTGAAGGCCCGGCCGGTGACCACACTCTGCATAGACTGCAAGATGGAGCAGGAAAAGAAGGAAAGACTGCGCTAATCGGCTAACCCCCGCGTTCGCTCTAAATACCTGCTTCGGAGTTTCCATGGCCGCCCGGAACGGACAACACCTCCTGGAGGAAGCGTTGCGGATTGCCCAGGCAACCTCCCGCTCCCATCCGGCACGGCTCACTGGCCTGCTCCGTCTGGCGACCGACGCCTTCGGCCTCTCCTCGGCCACCCTGTACCTTCCCGACCCCACACGTAACGCCCTTACCCAGCGCCACAGCACCCTTTTAACACCCTCGGCCCACGGCTGCCTGATCCCCTTCGGGGAGGGGTGCGCCGGACGCGCCGCGGCGAATCTCACCCAGGCCTGCGCCGCGCCGGAGAGCCTGCACGGCGACGAGCCGAGCTCGGCCGGCGACCGGCAGCACCTTTCCCTTCCGCTATTGGACGGCAAGCGGCTGATCGCGGTGCTTTCCCTGGGCTGCGCGCAGGGCCCCGTCGCGCCGGACGCCGTCCAGGGGCTGCGGCCGCTTTTCCCCGTGTTCGGGATGCTCGCGGCGGAGACCTTCTCCGAGCGGCACGCGGAGCGCAACCGGCGCAACCTCTCCCTCATCACCTCCTTCGGGAAACTCCTGAACGCCCCGCTGGATCCGGGTGCGCTGCTGCCGCGGCTCTTGAGGCTCTGCACCGGGTCGGAGCTCGCAATCTGCGCGGTCGTCCGCTTGAGCTCGGGCGGAAAGGAGAAGGTGCGCCTGTTCCGGAGCTGCCGCAGGGAGGCCCAGGACGCGCTTCCCGGGATGCTGCGTAGCGAGCAGCAGCTCGCGGCGCGGGTCCTTGCCAGCGAGGCCTCCTGCAGCGAGCCCCCCGGGGCGTGCGGCACCGACTATCACGCCCTGTGCACCCCGCTTGCTTGTAACGGCAGGATCCTGGGGACCTTCACCTTCTTCGACGGCCCCGACCTTTGGGACGCCGAGCAGAGCGAGTTCGCCGAGACCCTGGCCAGGCTGCTATCCAGCGCCCTGGCCGAGGCGATCAGCTCCGAGCGCATCTCCAGCTTCGCCCTGGAAAACGACAAGAAACTCAAAGAGCTCTCGCTACTGTACCGGATGAGCAACACCATGCTCTCCACCATCAAGTTGAACAAGCTGATCCACCTGACCCTCACCGCGCTCACCTCCGGGCCGACCCCCTTCTTCGACCGGGCCATGCTCTTTCTCACCAACGAGCGGGCCGGCGTGCTGCTCGGCATGCTGGGCGTCACCAGCGAGAACTCCCCTCCCCTCTCCACGCCCAGGGACGGCGGGAGCGACCTCCTTTCCAGCCGCTGGGACATCTCCGAAGAGGACATGGCGGCCCAGCGGGACTCCGAGTTCAGCAGGCAGGTGCAGGGAAAGCGGCTCGAACTGAACGCCACCCAGAACATCGCCTCCCAGGCGGTGCTGGAGAAGCGGCTGATCTACGTCCCCGGCGAGCCCGAGGGCCCGGAGAGCGAGCTGCATCCGGGGTATGGCACGGCTTTCGCGGCCTCCCCCCTGATAGCCCACGGGCAGGCGGTGGGTGCGGTCATGGTGGACAACGCCCTGACCCGGGCGGCGATCACCCAGGAAGACCTCCGCTTCCTCCAGCTCTTCACCAACCAGGCAGGCATGGCGATCGAGAACTCCATCCTCTACAACAAGATCGAGGACGCCAACCGGCAGCTCTGCGAGGCCCAGGAAAGCCTGCTGCAGAAGGAGCGCCTGGCGGCCATCGGCGAGATGGCGGCGGGGATCGCCCACGAGTTGAAGGGGCCGCTGGTCTCCATCGGCGGCTTTGCCGGTCGCCTGACCAAGAAGCTGGCCCAGGACTCAAACGAGTGGGCGCATGCCGACCTGATCGTGCGCGAGGTGCTGCGGCTCGAGTCGATTCTCTCCGAGATCCTGCTCTTTTCCAAGAAGGCCACCATCTGCTACAGCCGCTGCAACATTGCCGACATTGTCAATGGTTCGCTGGCGGTGGTCACCACTCCCCTCGAGGAGAAGCGGATCAGCGTCACCACCCGTTTTTCGCGCCGCAACCTGGTGCTGCTGGGCGACGGGCAGCAGTTGAAGCAGGTATTCATCAACATCATCCTGAACGCCGTCGACGCCATGGGGAGCGGCGGCAAGTTGGCCATACACGCCGCGCCCGACGACTTGGACGGCAAAGAAGCTGTCTGCGTGCGGATCTCCGACACCGGCGGCGGCATCCCGATCGAGGCGCTGAGCAGCATCTTCACGCCGTTCTACACCACCAAGGAGAACGGCACGGGATTGGGGCTTCCCATCGCCAACCGGATCATCACCAACCATGGCGGCAAGATCCAGATCGTGAACAAGCCCGGTCACGGCGTCGAGTTCCGGGTGATACTGCCGAAGCACGTGTGATTATTAGCTTTGAGATCGTGCGGGATTGCGGTATATAAGAACCTGTCGCTGGGAAAGTTTTAATCCGTCAGGGAAAGAGACAATTTAGGGGATGTAGCTCAGTTGGGAGAGCGATGCGTTCGCAACGCATAGGCCGTCGGTTCGATCCCGATCATCTCCACCAAACAAATCAAGCACTTATCGGACAGCCGGTGGGTGCTTTTTTGTTAACGGGTATCCCGAGTGGCACTCTGAGTGGCACTTTTCATTAGTGGTGACGATGTGGACATTAAATCCCAGCACACTTCCACCACGCTCCTGAAGATAGATTCCACATTGCTTTGCTCCTACCATCCAGATATCATCTTGGAGACCATGCCCTCTCAACTCTGGAGCTGAATCGAAATGTGTGGCAGATATACCATCGACATCCCACCCGAACTGCTCGTCGAAATCTTCGGACTCACCGACCATCCCGCCATCTCTCCAAGGTACAACATCGCCCCGACTCAGCAGATCCCAGTCATCCGTCGTTATGGTGATGGCCAGAGCCATCTCGACTTCCTGCGCTGGGGTTTGATCCCGTCTTGGGCGCAGGAGAGGTCCATCGGCAGCAAGATGATCAATGCTCGGTCGGAAACCGTGACCGAGAAGCCTTCATTCAGACAGGCGATCCGGTATCGTCGGTGCTTGGTGTTGGCGTCATCTTTCTACGAATGGAAGCAAGAAGGGAAGGCGAAGCAGCCGTGGCTCATCCGGCTCAAGGATGGATCGCCCATGGTCTTCGCTGGGTTGTGGGAAACATGGAAATCTGTCGAGGGTGAGGTGGTCGAGTCCTGTACCATACTCACAACCGCCTCAATTCGGCTTGTAGCGCCACTTCATGATCGGATGCCAGTCGTACTGTCTGTTGACGAATATCGGACGTGGCTGGATCGGACGACGACCGATCCGACTGGCCTGAAGAAACTGTTCCAACCTTACCCTGCCGACCTCATGGAGATGTGGCCGGTATCGCCGATGGTGAACAGCGTTAAGAACGATGGGCCAGAGTTGGTAGTACCGGTGGTGGCAGTTGATGGGACTTCTGTCTTCGATCTCTAGGCACCCCAGCTGCCATGACGAAGAGGGGAAAGGTGAGTTTTTCAACGACCCCTGCGGAGATGTAAAAAAAGTGGGTCTAGCACCAGCACGTACGGGCACGCAGTTGATCATTCACTTCGCTACTGCCCCCCCCATATGCACTGGAGCACTCCGGCTCCTAGTTACTTTTTCTTTATATGGTTTGTCTTGACACTCTTGTCGAGTTTAACAATGTATCTATTTAGGTAGCCAGCAGCAACCACCCCCCGTGCGCTCACCTGCTCCCCTTGGTAATGCTGCACTGAACATGGCCGTATCCCCCAGCGCATCCCCACCACGCTTGATTTCGTCTGTAATATCCTGTACTTTTATTCCAGATGCAACACAAATCAAATTACCCAAAAGGGGTGCTGCCATGGGATCAGAGACTCAGGAGCAATTAAAGCAAAACGAAAAAAAATGGACCCAGACTTTGATGAAAGCGGGATGGACTGTTTTCCCCTCTGTAATCCTTGATCGGCAGCAGGCATTCGGGCTTGATGCCTTGGACATCAATATCCTTCTTCATCTTGCCAAATATTGGTGGTACTCCGACAACCCTCCACACCCATCTAAACAATCAATAGCTGAATGCATGGGTGTCAGTAAAAGTACGGTCCAACGCCGAATTGCCCACATGGAGAAAGACGGGTTAATTTCTCGTAGACCACGATTTGAACCGAAATATGGACAGAAGACCAACAGCTATCACTTTGATGGATTGATAAAAGCAGCGACACCTTTTGCTGAGGAGGCCATTGCATCAAAAGCGCAACAAAAGGAGGAAGCCACCCAGAGACGAACACGAAAACGGCCGGTCAGGACGAAGGATACTGAGGAGGACTAAGGTGATGGACATTTTAAGCGGTCTACTAAAAGAATACGGAGCCTCGACCTTGGTCCTCCTTGTGTGTCTGTACGTATTGCTTAATAGCCGATTCACTCTGCAATATCCCCGAAATTCCAAAGAGAAAGATGGGGACTGATGGGGAGTGACTGGCTTCCCGAACTGCAGGCGACAAATCCTGCTGGTTTGGTGCATCTGTTCCAACCCTATGCGAGCATGTGCGGTGAGCATCCACTCACCGCACTTTACATGCTTGAGATTATTTTTTACCCGAAGGGAGAACCGCCTCTACCACTGAGGTGACAACATTTGTGCCAGCATCCACCAAAGCACCGATGATGCCGCCACCGCTGCTAGTTACTTCCTTCAGGGTCCCATCGTCCTTGACCTCAAACTTCGTCCCGTCGTCGCTTGTTACGATATCCTTTGACATTGGCGTCTCCTCCCCAATGAAGGCTGACCTTCTACTTATATTTTAGCATCTTATAGGTTCCCATGTGAACTCACTTGTCGGAGGAGAGCCAGCACATAGTTCAACCGTGCTGCGGCGTCCCTCTTCGCGGTTTGGATCGAAGACGACAGGTCACCCATTCTCGTGGTAGCAGGGTGATAGGAACTCCGACTCTTCGACCACGCCAAGCGTCCATGTGAACTCCTCAGTGTTCAGGGAGAGCCGGTAGCCGTTCCCACCCGCAATGACGGCGAAGTTGATGATCTTGGCCGACCCTTGGTGGTGTGACCATGTGGAACAGATCTCCTTGATGAAGATGCGGTCGGCGCTCGACTTGCCGGTGTTCTCGAACCAGACAGGTTTCAGCTTGCCAGACTCGATGACAAGTGCGACCCGGATTGAAGCGGAGGATGGTTTTGTCTGGACGGTGGTTGTCATGCGGGGAACGTTACCAGATGACAACCATGGACAGTCAAGTTAAATCATAGACCGAGCCTGACATCGTTTCTCCTTGAATTCCCAACTCTCTGGGTGTAGGTTAATCAACGTTAAAGTGGAGGGGCGTGGCAAGCCCGTGCTACGCATGATGTGATCTGAATGGACTGAGGACCGTGATGCTCATGACTTGGAGGGACGCATGAGAACATTTCTCGCTGTATTCATCATGTTGTTGGCTGGCTGTGCGAATCCATACGCCAAATTCTATCGAGGTGTTCCAGATGCCCGTTTGATTCCAAACTATGAGATGGCTCAGGGGGATCTACAGATCTACGGAACAGATAACTTCGATAGAGACACCCGAGCCTTGATGCGGCGCGGATATAGTCCAATCGGTCAAGCAACATTCAACGCTCCAGCGCACAAGGTTTCTGAAAGCCAGCTTCGACAACAAGCCGAAAAGATTGGAGCACATGCGGTTTTAGTCTCATCCAAGCACACCAATACCGTCTCGGGTGCCATGCCACTCACCATTCCTCAGACGACAACCTCCTATTCCTCAGGGACAGCTACAGCATACGGCGCTGGTGGGGTCGTGAACGCATACGGAAGTGGGACCACGACTACCTTTGGTTCGCAGACAATGATGATGCCATACTCGATTGCTCGTTCTGATTTCAGCGCCTTGTTCTTTGCTAAAAGGAAAATGCGACTAGGGGTCTATCCTCGACCAGTTGATGATGAAACCCGAAGGCGACTTCAAACAAATGCAGGGGTATCTGTCCTTGAAGTAGCTGAGGGGTCACCAGCATTTGCTGCCGACATTCTGCCGGGTGATGTGGTCCTTGTAATTGGTACTGACTCGGTTCAGTCCGTACAACACTTCTCTAAATTGTTGGATAAATACCAAGGACAAACAACGGTATTTTCGATTGACCGCGACGGCAAGCACATAGAGAAAAGCATTGAGATTCTTTCATTCACAAACAAGGTTTCTCAATGAACACGCATCCAGATTAAGGTGTATTCCATTCAACGACTGGATATGATGTGTGATAGGTGACCCCCATGAGAGTTGATCTAGGTATGCATTCACTTCCCGGTGGTAGAGGGTATGCTGTCGCGAACATCATTTCGTTGTGTGCAGGGCTATTTGGAGCATTCGTCGCGTTTTCACTGGTTCAGCCTTGGTATGTCGGTCTACCTGTAGCCATCATCACAATCTGGATCACCACTGGTTTATCTGGCCTTGTTTGGTATCAACTCAGAGAGTTTCTCAACTGCTCTGAAAAATCACATCGAATTCAATCTGGAATGATTCTTTCTGCTTCTCTTCCGATAGGCTTAATTGCTCTACTTACCATTCCTAATTGGAATGACTTTGAGTACAATGGGCATAATAGCCTTCTCGCACTTGCTGGAAGTATTATGATGGGGCTTTTATCTTTTATTTATGGTGCCGGTATAGTGACATTGCTCGGAATATCTGTGATACTTATCCGCAAAAGACTGAAAAAATAATTAGTACACACTAACCGAATACTGGCCTTGGTGGCATACTTGCGGGAAAGATTGGGCCACTGGTGACAACTACACTGGCTCAAGGTATACGTCATCGCATCGGTGTCCTCTGTTGTAAATCCAGAAATCCCGTTGTTCAGAACCTCGCTCGTATTCAACTGTGACACGGATGCGGTGCTTAGTTCCTGTGAGCTTCCAGTCCGGGTTTGACAAGTGGGGGAATGCGTAGCTCTCGTTCGTGAACAAGTAGACATCTGGGTCGTTCTTAGTTTTAACTGCTACGACGAGTGCCTGTGCTTCATGTGCATGAATGTCTACCTTTCGTCCAGCAATTATCCGAGCAACATCTAGCTGTGGTATGCCCTGACAAGTGCAAGTCACCGGATCTGGCTGGGAATTCCATCGTGCGGGTATAGGGGCGACAAGAGTGGAAGCACCGTCAGAACTTACGATGGACAAATGAGCTTGCGATGACCACGCAGGCTTTCGACCAGCCAGCGGTTTCCATGCTGGAACGTTGTGGACGAAGAGGTGATAAAATTGTCGGTCAGGAACGTTCGCAATGTCGTCTTGATTGTTGCCGTTGCCAACTTGTATTGTGAGCTTCGGCCTCTCTAGGCGCTCTAGAAACACTGCAGCGGCCATTCCAGAAACAAAGCCTATAAGTAGATCACAGGCTACCATATATATACATCCACCACCTTTTGATGATAAGACGTCTCTATCAATACTCCCACTCACCATGCTCAAGCGGTGCTCGGTTCAGTTCATCCCGGTACGCTGGCCAAAGCGGCATGAACTTATCCATCAGTGCCGTGAAGCGGTCGTTGTGGTTCCGCTCAAGCAGATGCACCAGTTCGTGAACGATGATGTACTCCAGACAGTGGATCTGCTTCTTGACGAGTTCCAAGTTCAGCCAGATCCGCCGAGCTTCGACGTTGCATGTTCCCCATTTCGTCTTCATCCGCTTCACGTCCCATGCAGCCGTCTGGACGCCGATGATTCGCTCCCACTTCTCCAGCAGCTCCGGGATCATCTCTTTCAACCGGGAGCGATACAAGTCATACAGCACTTGCTCACGTCGGGAGATCACATGTGTAGCAGGTGATTACGCATGCGATAACTCCCTCTCAAGATGCCGTGCCTCCTCCAGATCAATTCGGTAACTGCGACCATTCTTTAGAAGCATTTGGATTAACGCTTGGCCATCCACCAGAGATATTGGTTTGTCTTTTGCGAAGTCGTATGCATCTGGTCCATAACCACTTGTCGTCACCAAAATACCACGGTTGGCACCCTCGTTGTAAATCGGCGTGCAATAATGACCCACTTTGGGGGGTAATAGGCGTCCAAAATTGACCCACCCCAGCACTTCCTTCATCCTGTCCGGATCAAACCGGAGGGGAGGAAAAAAAGGAGATGCTGACTG
>Ga0316229_1001223_pt1 | contig 27596 bp, 28 predicted proteins | sample TBH18023metaG_FD_206011 | JGI IMG/M metagenome (GOLD analysis project Ga0316229, IMG submission 206011) | Freshwater microbial communities from Trout Bog Lake, Wisconsin, USA - TBH18023 | ecosystem: Environmental > Aquatic > Freshwater > Lake > Hypolimnion/Profundal zone | place: USA: Wisconsin... | reverse complement strand
CCAAAAATACCAGGAATTGGAAGCCCGTGGAGACGGTTTATCTGAACCCTGAATCAAAGGTGGAAACGAAACTTCTTGATGCTGCATAATTTCAGCAGAGGCGACAACTACCTTGACACCCGCCGCTGGTCCTCCTTATGTTCGGGAGGAAAATAGGCCATGTCATAGCCATTGCGGCAAATCTGGGCGATGTTTTTCTCGTCATATGGAAGATTATGCTCGTTCCGGTGATTCTCTTCCTTTTGACACTTGCAGTGGCGACAATTTATTATTACGCCCCGGACGTGGAACAAAAACAAAAATGGATCACCCCGGGCTCGGTTGTTGCCATCCCGAGCTGGATATGCTCATCCCTTGGTTTTTCTTACTACATAAATAACTTCAGCACCTACGACGTGACTTACGGGACTTTGGGTGCAGTGATCATCCTTCTCCTGTGGCTGTATATCAGTGGGCTTGTCGTTTTGGTGGGAGCGGTAATCAACACCGTGCTTGAGCACAGTTCAAAGGAAGGGAAGGAACCTGGTGAAAAGGTGGCCGGCGAGCATAAACGGAAGGCCGGGTGGCCACGGCTATGGAAGCACGAGCGTTAAAGGTAAGCGCTGCCACGCCACTTCCACCACTTCGCCCTTCGCCAAGGCTTCGAGTGGCGCCGCGCCAGCGCCGGTCGGAGCCTTATTTTTTAGGTGGCGCGCCAGGGTCGGTCATCTTGTTTGGCTTGGTTATTCCTTTTCCTTTCGCACCTGCAGGGGACTGGCGAGTGGTTTGAGGTGCAGGGCGCCGAGGTGCTCGACGCTCACGTTTTGCAGGCAGGCCAGCACCAACTGCTGCGCGAGTTCGATGCTGTCCCCTCCATACACCTGCAGGCACTCTTCACCCTTCAGAGTGAACACCTGCAGGCGCATGAGGTTTTCCCCGATTTTTTCTCCGCAATAATCCTTGTCCTCGAAATCGTCTGTGCCCAATGCCATAATATGGCCGGCCATCGCCTCGAAGAATTCCTCCATGTCCAGTTCAAGTTCCATATCTCTTCCCTCCCTTGTGCTGACAAAGTTAATGGTTATTCCCGCCGGTCGCCTGAGGTCGCCAAGGGGTGTTCATTGGTTTCCCTTGGTCACCTGCAAAGCCCGTCTGAGAGGGCGTTTGTGTAGAGCTTTGAGCTGGTCGATGCTGATTTTGTGGAGGCAGGCCAGCGCTAATTGCCACGCAAGTGCGCCGGTATCCTTGCCGGAAACTTGGAAAAGCACCTCTCCCTGGCTGTTTTTGATCCGGAGATGACTGAGATCGCCGGAAAGGCGGGTCTGAAATTCTTTCGGACCCTCGTCGCCGGTTGCAAGTTCCATGAGGTGAAAGGACATCCCCTGCATGACAGATCTCATCAACTGATTAAACATCTCCTGGCTCATGTTCCCTCCCGCGGCGCAATGCAAGGCCCGTATGTTGAATTAAGGAATGTTTATTATAGGCGGGGACGGCAATCCGTCAACGGCGCGGGGCAAGAATCTTTTCCTGGTGACCGCGGCACCGAGTGCCGGGAGGTGCTCTTGCTCGCCTGAGGTCAGGCAGGGCTTGCATCGCGGAGTTTTATTGGAATATTTTAAAATAAATTATTGACAGGGAGCGATGGGGATGGCTTACTTTGTCGGACGCAACCTGACGCCGAATTTTCCCGAGGAGGAGACTCGCATGTCAACAACGCATAAGGATCTCGAAATCGCTGATGTCAACCTGAAGAACATGACCCACATGGATCTCAGCCACTTCGTGATCAGCCTGGCTGATTCCATCGATGCGAGTCCGCAGTGGCAGGCGGAGGGATGCATCCCCAAGCCGGTTCCGGATGCCGCCGAACTCCGTGAGGTTGGCAACAAGCATTTGGCGATCACCAAGGCAGCCGAAGGCGGTGACCGGTACAAGACGGCGGAGCGGGACGCGTTGCGGCCTGCGACGGAGCTTGCCCCAACGATTTTCCTTCAGTGGGCCCAGATCAGGGCCGCCAGGGAAAACGATCACGTCATCGTGACAGGTTTGGGCGTGGCGCCGAAAATCCAGACTCCTAAATCCAGCACTCCGACCGTGACCATGACCGCGCCCCAGAACCCGCAAGCGAAACAAGGTAAGACCGGTTGTGCGTTGATCAGTACGGGCAAGGTGTCTAAAGCCCGCATCTATTGGGTAGGGATTTGCGAGGGGGATCCGTCCTCCGAAGAGTCCTGGAAACTGCAGGGGCCGTTTGATCATTGCCGGAACATCGAGTTGACCGGTTTGGAACCCGGGAAACTGTACTATTTCAGAGTGAAATGTTTCGGCGCCGGAAACGAAAGTCCCTGGTCCGCCATCATCAGCCTCAGAGTAATCTGAAAATCCGGAAACGCCAGTCTACACGGAGAAGGCCCTGATGGAGGTAGATCAGGGCCTTCTCTGTTTTTACCGGTGCGGGTGCCGGTTCGTCTCCCCCCGACCGGATGAACTTTTCCTCCGGGCAAGTTGCATCTCCTCCCGACCAGGTGAACTTCCTCCGAGCAAGTTGCATCTCCTCCCGACCAGATGAACTTTTCGCCAGGGTAAGTTGCATCTCCTCCCGACCAGATGAACTTTTCCTCCGGGGAAGTTGCATCTCCCCCCGACCAGATGAACTTTTCCACCGGAGAAGTTGCATCTCCTCCCGACCAGATGAACTTTTCCTCCGGGGAAGTTGCATCTCCCCCCGACCAGATGAACTTTTCCTCCGGAGAAGTTGCATCTCCCCCCGACCAGATGAACTTTTCCTCCGGGGAAGTTGCATCTCCTCCCGACCAGATGAACTTTTCCCCCGGGGAAGTTGCATCTCCCCGCGACCAGATGAACTTTTCCTCCGGGGAAGTTGCATCTCCCCGCGACCAGATGAACTTTTCCTCCGGGGAAGTTGCATCTCCCCCCGACCAGATGAACTTTTCCTCCGGGGAAGTTGCATCTCCTCCCGACCAGATGACCTTTTCCCCCGGGCAACCAACGTCTACCTCAACTCGCCTTGAATCGCAGCTGCTCGTTCGCTGACGAGCTGTAGAAAAGCGTCACGGGGCGGAGAATCCGACTTGGCACGCCAGCACATGACAAACGGAATCGGATCCAGTGCAGGCGAAATTGGCACATAGGCGACCTGCCTGCTGCGAAGCGCCTTGACTCCTTCGGGAACGACACTGACGCCCAACTCGGCGGCCACCATGGTCAGGACCGTTGCCATCAGGTCGGGACTGTGACTCACCAGAGGCGAAAAACCTGCCAGACGGCACGCGGCAATGATGTGGTCATAGAGGCCAATGGCCACCATTCGGTCCAGGAGCACGAACGGCTCCTGTGCAAGCTCTGTAAGGTTTATCCGTAGACGAGATGCCAGCGGGTGCGTCTCAGGCGTCACAGCAAGAAAGTTCTCCTGAAACAAAACCTGAACCGCCAAGTCGGGATGACCTGGAGGCGGCGGGCGGGTGAATCCCACATCGATCTCCTCCCGAGCCAAGGCACTCAACTGCCGGTCCGGCGCCAATTCATGCATCCGTATCGTGACGTTTGGATACAGGGCCCGATAGCGACGGATCAGATCCGGCAGAAAGAGCATGGTCGGCGCGGCAAAGAAACCGAGGGAGAGTTCACCCACCTCGCCTCGTGAGGTACGCATCGCCCTGTCTTTGGCGGATTCTGTGGCGGCAAGAATTGATTGAGCGTCCGCCAGAAACGCTTTGCCGGCCGCGGTCAACTGAACGGTGCGTGTATTGCGGAACAACAGCGGGGTACCGATCTCTCGCTCCAGGTCGACGATCTGCGTGCTCAGTGCCGGTTGGGCCACATGAAGCTTTCCTGCCGCCTTCGAGAAATTCAAATCCGCGGCTACGGCCACGAAATAACGTAGATGTCTCAATTCCATGCCTTATTGATAACAAAAACGTATCAATGCGACAATAAAAATATATTTCACAAATACCTGAAGCTTCTTTAGGGTAGGAAATCGAAATCAGATTGAAGAGGAGACAGAAATGGTAGATAGCGCGGTAATCGAGGCGTTCCACATGATGTGGGGCAGTTTCCCGGAGGCGGTACGGCTGATTCACAAGGATCGCAAGGTACTGGCAGTCAACGAAGTCGCCGCAAGCAAGGGGATGGAGGTTGGCGTCTCCTGTTTTTCATTCGGGCTTCCCGAATTTCACAAGTCTTGCGGTGCTAATGAGGCGCTCGCCTCGGATAAGGGGCAGCGCATGATTGCACCCGACGGGAGGGTCAGATTCTGGAGTCCTGTCAGGAACTGTCCGGATGTGTTTGTGCACTTCGTCATTTTTCCGGATACGCAACAATAAACGTGCTCCCTCGGTCGTACCACTGACATTTCCTCCGGGATCGGAAGAGAGCAACATGGAAATAGTACGGGGAGTCGGTAATGTTTAAAAGAATCGACCATATCGAGATAATTCCGACAGACATAAACAAAACAATCGAATTTTATCTTTCGGTCCTGGGGTTCAAGCTCAGGGAACGGTTTCCAATTGCCAATGCGCCCATGAAAGAAATTGCCTACCTTACGCTGGGCGATACGGTTATCGAATTGATTTCCGTCGACATTACCGCTGCAGCGCCGCGAAATCAGTGGGAATACGGGTACAGAGCTCTAGCCGTTGAAGTCGAGGATATGGATGCTGCGGTGAGTTATCTGGGGAGTAAAGGGATACCGATCACATGGGGGCCGGTATCCTTGGGGAAATCAAAACGGGCGGAAATACAAGACCCTGACGGTTTTCCCATTGAGTTAAGGCAGTGGTAACTACCTTTAGGGGTGGTCGGGAGGCAGGCAGCACGAAGGAGTTAAAGGTATGAGTGTGTCAATTGCCCTACTTGGTGAATACAACCCGACATTCCCGCCACATGCGGAAGTCCGTGTCATCGAATATCCCGGTCACCAGTTTTTCATAGGCACACTGTTCGTGCCACAGACGCGCTCCACCCCTGAGACGCCGCATCCGCTGGTCACTGCTTTTTTAAAGGCTGTCATTGACCGCGCAGCCTAACGCGACATGCGAGGCGGCTTGTCTGAAAAACCGCGCAGGCGAGCACTGATCCTACCCGAAGAATAGAGACTCATATCTTTAATAGAATGGTGATGATTCTGGCAGGTGTCAGCCGCCGTTCGCATTTATCAAGATGTCCGATTGGATTTAAACATGCTTTGTTAGCAACTCAAGATGTAACAGACATTATTTAGCTACGAACCCGAGGCTCATGTGGTGAGGCAACTGAAGGGGATGATGAAGTGTGACGTCGTTTTGACGCAAGGTGCCAGGGACGTTATATGTGTCCCGGAACAAACTTGCAGCCGCGCCAGTTGCCCCTTTGCAGTTTGAACGCCAAGCTCCTTAAAATATGGCAGTTGACCACTGTTGCCATATAGTTTACACTTCCAGGTGTAAATAACCGTTAAGGAGGTGAGCCAATGAATGCCACGGCGAAGGATCTGCGTTTCCACTCCAAGGAATTGCTTGATACTGTCAGTAGGGGGGAAGAGGTTGTGATCACCTATCGAGGAAAGCCGTGCGCCAGGCTTGTCCCCATGGCCGATGCGGGTCAACGGGCTGGAAAGAACGAGTTGTTCGGCATCTGGAAAGACAACGATGAAACTCTGAACGTGGACCAATTTGTGCGTAGTTTGCGCAAAGGGAGATTCTGATGCTGCTGGTGGATACGGATGTACTGATCTGGTACATGCGCGGCAATGACAAGGCGTATGAGATCATCGAGGATCTGAGCGGTTTTTCCATCTCAGTCGTCACATACATGGAACTGGTCCAAGGGATGCGAAACAAGCAAGAGCTGAATCATCTCCGGCAGGCACTCCGCGGTTGGAACGCCGGGATCGTCTATCTATCGGAGGAGATATCTGCCAAAGCGATGTTTTTCGTCGAGCAACATTTCCTGAGTCACTCTCTCGAACTTGCCGACGCCCTGATTGGCGCGACGGCCATAGCCCACGGCCTGCCACTCCTGACCGGCAATGCTCGGCATTACAAGGTCCTAGGCAATCTCGAACTCCGCAAATTTGTCCCATAGCTTTTCATGTTGCCGCTTTGCCCTTCACCACTCCTGATATCCAAACGTTCTCCCATTGACGACCTATACCGCTTTTTGTACCGCCTCGCCTTCGTTCGGTAATGAACCGGATTTATGACGGTTCTGGTAAGAAGGGACATTCATTCGACCCTGCCCCCATTTTATCCAAACCTTTGGTATATTAATTAGTAGATTACGAAGAGGCGAATTCTCTTGAGGGTTGAACCATACCGGTGTCTGCTCAGAGCTGTTACGCCTCGGAAGCTCTGAATTCGCGTCCTCAATTGTAGGGAGCCATCATGAAGCTCTATCCGACGCTTAACTTCGACCTGGGCGAGAACGCTCGCCTGATCCGCTCCACCGTGCAGGATTTCGCCGTGGCCGAAATTGCGCCGCGTGCGGCGGAGATCGACCGGCAAAACGGCTTCCCCATGGACCTCTGGCGCAAGATGGGGGACCTGGGACTGCTCGGCATCACGGTGGCCGAGGAATACGGCGGCGCCGGCATGAGCTACATCGACCACGTGGTGGCCATGGAGGAGATCTCCCGCGCCTCCGCATCGGTCGGTCTTGCCTACGGCGCCCACTCCAACCTCTGCGTGAACCAGATTTACCGACACGGTACCGAAGCGCAGCGGCAGCGCTACCTTCCTGGATTAGTTTCAGGCGAGCACGTGGGGGCGCTCGCGATGAGCGAGACCGAGGCGGGCTCGGACATGCTCGGCATGCGCCTGAGGGCGGACAGGCGGGGAGACCGCTTCCTTTTGAACGGCAACAAGATGTGGATCACCAACGGCCCGCACGCCAATACGCTGGTGGTCGCCGCCAAGACCGACCCCGACGCCGGCCCCCACGGCATCACGATTTTCATCGTGGAAAATAGCTTCAGGGGTTTCTCGACGGGCGACAAGCTCGACAAGCTCGGCATGCGGGGCTCCGACACCTGCGAACTCTTCTTCCAGGATTGCGAGGTCCCGGAGGAGAACGTGCTGGGCCAGGTCGGCAAGGGGGTCGATGTCCTGATGAGCGGCCTCGACCTGGAACGCGCCATCCTGGCCGCCGGTCCGCTGGGGATCATGCAGACCTGCCTCGACCTGGTGCTCCCCTATCTGCACCAGCGCAGGCAGTTCGGTCACCCGATCGGAGAGTTCGAACTGATGCAGGGGAAACTCGCCGACATGTACACCGCGCTCAACTCCGCGCGCTCCTATGTCTACGCGGTGGCGCAGGCTTGCAGCCGCCGCGAGGTGAGCCGCAAGGACTGCGCCGGGGCGATCCTGTACGCGGCGGAGCGGGCGACCTGGATGGCGCTGGAGGCGATCCAGTGCCTGGGCGGCAATGGCTACACCAACGAGTACCCTGCAGGGCGGCTGCTCCGGGACGCCAAGCTCTACGAGATCGGCGCCGGCACCAGCGAGATTCGCAGGATGCTGATCGGGCGGGAGCTTTTTAACGAGACTTCGGCCTGATACCCGGGGATTTTTAGATGAGCGTACTGGAAACTTTCATCACTCCTGAATCGGACGAGTTTCGCGCCAACGCACGCGCCATGTGTCAGCTGGTCGCGGAGCTGCGCCAGGAGGTGGCGCAGGTCGCGCTGGGCGGGGGAGAACCGGCGAATGCCAGGCACACGGAGCGGGGCAAACTGCTGCCGCGGGAGCGCATAAACCGGCTCCTCGATCCCGGCTCGCCGTTTCTGGAGCTCTCCCAGCTTGCGGCCTGGGGGATGTACGGCGGCGAGATCCCGGCGGCCGGCATCGTCACCGGGGTCGGGCGGATTTGCGGCCAGGAGTGCGTCATCGTCGCCAACGACGCCACCGTCAAGGGGGGCTCCTACGCACCGCTCACGGTGAAGAAGCACCTGCGCGCGCAGGAGATCGCGCTGGCTAACCGGCTTCCCTGTATTTACCTAGTCGATTCGGGCGGGGTCAACCTCCCGTTCCAGGACGAGGTGTTCCCCGACCGGGACCATTTCGGACGCATCTTCTTCAACCAGGCCAACCTTTCCGCAGCCGGCATACCGCAGATCGCCGCCGTCATGGGATCGTGCACGGCAGGCGGCGCCTACGTCCCGGCCATGTCCGATGAAGTCATCATCGTGGCGGGGCAGGGGACGATCTTCCTGGCCGGCCCGCCGCTGGTGAAGGCGGCAACCGGCGAGGTGGTGAGCGCCGAGGAGCTCGGGGGAGCGGAGGTCCACTGCCGCAATTCCGGCGTGGCGGATCATTATGCCCGAAACGACGAACACGCCCTGGCGCTGGTTCGCCGCGCGGTCGCCAACCTGAACCGGGTCAAGCGCACGGAACTAGCACTCTCCCCTCCTGTCGACCCGCTCTATCCCGCATCGGATCTTTACGGGATCATCCCCTGCGAGACCTGCAAGCCTTACGACGTGCGCGAGGTGCTAGCGCGGATCGTCGACGGCTCCGTTTTCGACGAGTTCAAAAAGCTCTACGGCGCCACCATCGTCTGCGGCTTCGCCCGGATTCTCGGCTATCCCGTCGGGATCATCGCCAATAACGGGATACTTTTTTCCGAATCGGCCCTCAAAGCGACCCATTTCATCGAGATCTGCTGCCAGCGCGGGATTCCCCTGGTTTTCCTGCAGAACATCACCGGGTTCATGGTGGGAGCCAAGTACGAGGCGGGGGGAATCGCCAAGGACGGGGCCAAGATGGTCGCCGCCGTCGCCTGCGCCCGCGTTCCCAAGTTCACCGTCATCATCGGCGGCAGCTTCGGGGCCGGCAATTACGGGATGTGCGGACGCGCCTTTGCGCCGCGCTTTCTCTGGATGTGGCCCAACGCGCGCATCTCGGTCATGGGCGGCGAACAGGCGGCCCACGTGCTGGCGCAGGTGAAGCGCGACGGCAGGGAGGCGCGCGGGGAGAGCTGGAGCGCCGAGGCAGAGGAGGCCTTTCAAAAGCCGATCCGGGACCAGTACGAGGCCCAGGGGCACCCCTTTTACGCCAGCGCCCGCCTCTGGGACGACGGCATTATCGACCCCGCCGACACCCGGACGGTGCTCGGGCTGGGGATTTCCGCGGCGCTCAACGCGCCGATTGAAAGGACGGATTTCGGGGTGCTCAGGATGTAGCGACCGGCTTAGCGGGGACTTCCCCGTGTTGTCCGGTTGGGAAAATACAAAATAATGCGATCGGCGTGAGATGACTGACTTTGTAGGGGCGAACCTTGTGTTCGCCCCGGTTTTCGCCATACCGAAATCTAAATTCAAAAGCGGGCGAATACAAGATTCGCCCCTACACATCTTTAAAGGCCGATTCTCGAGGTTTTTGCCAACGGCAAGAAATAAACCGCACAACGCTGGGGACTTCCCCGCAAGGGAGATTTTACTTATGGACCAAGCAACCGTCCTGACGCGGGTGGACGAACTCGGGCGGGCAACTCTCACCCTGAACCGGCCCCAGATCCATAACGCCTTCGACGACCAGTTGGTGGCGCAACTCTCCCATGCGCTCAGGCTTTTGGAAGCCGACGAGGCGGTCCGGGTCGTGCTCCTGACCGGGGCGGGGAAAAACTTCTGCGCCGGAGCCGACCTGGGATGGATGCGCCGGGTGGCGGACTTCAGCTTCGAGGAGAACCTCGCCGACGCGGGGGCGCTGGCGGAGCTTTTCCGGACCCTGCATGCCCTGAAGAAGCCGACCATCGCCGTGGTGCGGGGGGTGGCCTACGGCGGCGGGGTCGGTCTCGTTTCCTGCTGCGACATCGCGGTCGCCGCCCCCGGAGCCAGCTTCTGCCTGTCGGAGACCAGGCTCGGACTCATCCCCGCGCTCATTTCCCCCTACATCGTCCCCGCCATCGGGGTCCGCGCGGCGCAGCGCTACTGCCTGAGCGCGGAACCGTTCGATGCCGCCGAAGCCCACCGGCTGGGGCTGATTCACGAGGTCGCGGACGATCCCGATGCTGTTGCCGACCGCATCTCCCGCGCCCTACTGAAATGCGCCCCCCACGCTGTGGCCGCCGCCAAGGAGCAGGTGGCGCGGGTGGCGGGTGCCGAGCCGAGCCGGGAGCTGATAGAGGATACGGTGCAGCGCATCGCGACGCTGCGCGCCTCGGCCGAAGGGAAAGAGGGGCTGAGCGCCTTCCTGGGGAAACGGGCTCCAGGCTGGGCCAAGGGGTAGGCGCCATGTTTTCCAAGCTCCTGATAGCCAACCGCGGCGAGATCGCCTGCCGGGTGATCCGCACCGCGCAGCGCCTGGGGGTCCGCTGCGTCGCGGTCTACTCCGACGCGGACCGGGACGCGCTCCACGTGGCGCTTGCGGACGAGGCCTACCGCATCGGTCCGGCACCGGCGGCCGAAAGCTACCTGAAGGGGGACGCCATCCTGGAGGTCGCCGCGGCGAGCGGGAGTGAGGCGATCCATCCCGGCTACGGCTTTCTCTCGGAAAACGGCGGCTTCGCGCAGGCCTGCAGTGAGGCGGGGATAATCTTCGTCGGCCCGCCGGCCGGGGCGATTCTAGCCATGGGTTCGAAGAGCGAAGCCAAAAGGGTCATGGAAGGGGCGGGGGTGCCGCTGGTTCCCGGCTACCACGGAGAGGAGCAGGAGCCCTCGCAGCTTTTGTCCCGGGCGCGGGAGACCGGCTTTCCGGTGCTGATCAAGGCGAGCGCCGGTGGCGGCGGCAAAGGGATGCGGGTAGTACTTCAGGAGTCTCAATTCATGGAGATGCTGGCGGCGGCCCGGCGGGAGGCCCGAAGCGCCTTCGGCGACGACCGGATGCTGCTGGAGAAATACCTGGAGAGGCCGCGCCACGTCGAGATACAGCTCTTTGCCGACGCTCACGGCAACGCGGTGCATCTCTTCGAGCGCGACTGTTCCCTGCAGCGGCGCTACCAGAAGGTCGTGGAGGAGGCGCCTGCCCCCTGCCTCCCCGCGTCGCTCAGAAAGGAAATGGGGGAGGCCGCGGTCGCGGCCGCGCGCGCCATCGGGTACCGGGGGGCCGGGACGGTCGAGTTCCTGCTGGACCAGGCCGGCTCCTTTTACTTCATGGAGATGAATACCCGGCTTCAGGTCGAGCACCCGGTGACCGAGGCCATCACCGGGCAGGACCTGGTGGAATGGCAGCTGAGGGTCGCGGCCGGCGAGCCGCTCCCGCTCGCGCAGCACCAGCTGTCGGCCTCCGGTCACGCCTTCGAGGCGCGCCTTTATGCCGAGGACCCGGCGCGGGACTTTCTTCCCTGCGCCGGCCGGCTGGTTCACTTCCGGATGCCGGCCGAAGACTCGCACCTGCGGGTGGACACCGGGGTGCGCGAGGGTGACGAGATAGGTATCCACTATGACCCGCTGATCGCCAAGCTGGTGGTGTGGGATCTCGACCGTCCCAGCGCCCTGCGCCGGCTCCAGAGGGCGCTTTCCGAGTGCGAGGTCGCCGGGGTGACCAGTAACGTCGGCTTCCTGGCCGCTCTAACCGCCCACGACGCCTTCGCCGCCGGGCCGATCGATACCGGTTTCCTGGAGCGCTATCGCGGCGACCTGATACTCCAGCCCGGTCCCGTTCCCGATGAGGCCCTTGCCCTCGCCACCCTGGAAATCCTGCTGCGGCGCGGCTCTGAAGTGGAGCGCCTGGCAGCCGCCTCGGCGGAACCGTGCTCTCCCTGGAACCTGGACAACGGCTGGCGCCTGAACCTGGAGCCGTACGACCAGGTCCACTTCCTGGACGGGGAGTCCCTCGTCAGCGTCAAGATCCGCCACATCCCCGGGGGATATCTGCTTCACCTGCCGGGCGGACCCACGAGGGCGAGCGCCCAACACGCTGCCTCGGGCGAACTGGTGGCGGAGCTGGCCGGGCAGAGGGTAAAGGGGACGGTCGTCCAGCAGGGGGACCTCTTGACGGTGCTCGCAAGAGGGCGCAGCCACACCCTGAAGGTGCGCGCAACCGCAGCCCAGACGGAAGAGGAGGAGCGGGGGGAGCAAAGGCTCACCGCTCCCATGCCGGGCAAGGTGATCGCCGTCCTGGTGCAGCCGGGCGAGCGGGTGGAGCGGGGTCGCCCCCTGGTGATCCTGGAAGCGATGAAGATGGAGCAGACGGTGACCGCGCCCTACGGCGGGACGGTGGCAGCGTTGCACTTTGCACCCGGAGCGCAGGTCCGGGAGGGGGCGGAGCTCTTGACCCTGGTGAAGGAGGAAAGCTGAAATGCAGTTCCCCAAGCGCGTGAAGATGGTCGAGGTGGGGCCGCGTGACGGCCTGCAGAACGAGGCGACCCCGGTTCCCACAAAGGTGAAGATAGAGCTGATCGAGCGCTTGGCCCTGGCGGGGCTGACGGTCATCGAGGCCACCAGCTTCGTCTCGCCCAAGTGGGTGCCGCAATTGGCCGACCACGCCGCGGTGCTTGCCGGGATCACCAAGCGTCCGGGGGTGAGCTATCCGGTGCTGGTGCCGAACCGGCAGGGACTCAAGGAGGCCATCGCGGCAGGCGCCGGGGAGATCGCCCTGTTCGCGGCGGCCTCGGAGACCTTTTCCCTCAAGAACATCAACTGCGGCATCGCGGAGAGCCTGGTGCGCTACCGGGAACTGGCGGCGGAGGCGCTCGCCTGCGGGGTCCGGGTGCGCGGCTACGTTTCCTGCGCCCTTGGCTGCCCTTACCAGGGTGAGATCCCTGCCACGGCGGTAGCGGAGGTGGCCGAGCGCCTGGTGGAGATGGGGTGTTACGAGATCTCCCTGGGCGACACCATCGGTGTCGGAACACCGGGCAAGGCGCAGCAGATGGTGGGGGAGGTCGCGCGCAGGGTGCCGATGGAGCGGCTGGCGGCGCATTTTCACGACAGCTACGGCCAGGCGCTGGCCAACGTGCTCGCGGTGCTGGAGCTGGGTGTATCGACCTTCGACAGTTCGGTCGCCGGTCTGGGCGGCTGCCCCTATGCTCCCGGCGCCTCCGGTAACCTGGCCAGCGAGGATCTGCTCTACCTTTTGAACGGGCTCGGGGTAGAGACGGGGGTCGATCTGCGCGCCCTCGCCGCGGCGGGAAACTACATCAGCGCCTTTCTCGGCCGCCCTTCGGGCTCCAAGGCGGCACGGGCGCATCAATTCGCAGACCGGAACAATATAATGGGCCACCACCATCGGTAAAATTTCATAAAGCTGAAGGATTTATCGAAAGGTTCGATAAGGACTTTCGAAATGCAATAAATGGGAAGCCTCGTTTGGTGAGGATTTTACGCTGCGCGTCTGTCAAGAGCCGCCGTCGTATTCTTCTGCCCCGCCACAGAAAGATCCATTCTCCCGCCCAAATGACATCTGCTGGAAACCCATTGCTTTAATTTATTCAATGCTGCCAGAACCGTCACAATGAGCGAATCGTTGCATCTCGCCCATTTCTAGTTGTCCCGTCGCGGCTCCAAGAAGAGGTGCAAATGCCGCATGTTATAAAAAGTATTCGTTGTTAATTTCTAACAGTGTGGTATTTTATCTTGACCTTCCCGAATTTTGAATGCCTAAAGCTTTACCGACATGTGCCACTAGTGAGGGATTTCTATGGATGAGGCAAAGAATACCGATCCTCCTGTCGATGAATGCACCGTACTGGAAGAGGAGTTCAAGCATTTCCACGACGGGGATTTTCCCAGCGAGGTAGAGCCGGAAGAGCGGGTTAAAAGGCTCCGCGCCAGACAGCATGAAGAGAAGCATGCGGCACTTTGCTTGTCCGGCGGAGGGATAAGAAGCGCCACCTTCTCTCTCGGCGTCCTGCAGGGCCTGGCACAGCGAGGGCATCTCTCCCAATTCCATTATCTTTCAACCGTGTCTGGTGGCGGCTATATCGGCAGCTGGCTCTCAAGTTGGATCCAGAGGAACAAATCCGAGATAGTGAAGAGCAGGGGCCTCAGCGAGGAAGCCGCGGCACGTTGCGCACTTGACTCGGTGCTGGCCGATCTGGGCGGAATTAATGAAGAGGGCAACCCGGTCTCGCCGCTCCAGTCCCCCCATTCCACGATAGGACCGGCAGAGCCCTTACCGATTCACCACCTGCGTTCCTTCAGCAACTACCTGAGCCCCGTGTGGGGGATCTCGGTCGATTTTCTCACCCTGGTTTCCATCCTGCTGCGCAACCTCCTTTTGAACTGGTCGGTGCTGGTGCCGCTCCTCGCCGCCGCACTCATGCTGCCGAGGTTATACCTGTCGGTACTGAAAGGAAATGTGCCGTCGGTGCCCTGGTTGTACTTGATCCTGGGGATGGCGTTTCTCCTGATCGTTATCGGCATAGCCTATGTCGTTGCCGACCTTCCGGAACCTGGCAGCATACGGAGTCACAAAAATCGGTTTCCGACCTGCTGTTTTCTCCCGGTGCTGTCTGCGGCGCTCTGCCTTAGTTGGGCGGTTGGCCTCTTTCCCAGCATCATGAAGGGCTGGGACCATTGGAGATTTGCGGCGGCCGGGGCTCTCGCCCACGGAGCCGGATTTGTGGCCGGAGAATTCTGGCGGAAAAAGCGAGCGCTTGCGGAGGAAAAGCAGGAAGCGGAGGATAGGAAGGAAAAAGAGGAAAAGGAGGAAAAAGAGGAAAAGGAGGAAAAGGAGGAAAAGGAGGAAAAGGAGGAAAAGGAGGAAAAGGAGGATACGAAGGAAAAGGAGGATACGAAGGAAAAGGAGGAAAAGAAGATCAAAACAGCCGTCATGGATTGCGCCATCGTCCTTATCAGCGGAGCGGTGGGAGGATGGCTTTTCCCGTATTTGTTTAAGACCATTGCAGTAGCTGAGCACCGCTGCCTCTACGCCACTTTGGCAGTGCCGGCTCTCCTGTTATTTTACTCGCTGGCGACGACCGTCTACATGGGGCTTGCCCGCCAGTTCACCACAGAAGACGAGCGGGAATGGTGGGCGCGCTCAGGCGGGTGGTGGCTTGGCGTCAGCATTTTCTGGATCGTCGCCTTCCTGCTCGTGCTCTTCCTGCCCCAATGGTTGTTCCGCATCCCTTTCGTCGCGAAATACCTCAACCAGGCCGGGATCGGCGCCAGCGGGGCGATACTGGGGATAGTGACCGGCATCATAGGGTACTGGAGTAAAAACGGCGCCATGCTGCGCAAGCAGGCCAAAGGTTTCCTCGCATTCACCGGTCTGCGGCTTTTGGACCTTGCCGCATTGCTCTCCACGGTCATCATCCTGGTAACGCTCAGCTTCACCATCTCGTGGGGCCTTGCTAAAATCGATTCCGGAGTGTCGATACCGGTCGCCTCAGCCGGTCCTGGTACCGTGGCAGCCTCCTCGCCGACCCGGCCCGGTCCTGCTCCCGTTGTGGTGGTGAAAGCTTCCTATTACCCGGCCTTTGCTAAAGACGCGGCGGTAACGTCAAACATAGAGACGACCATCACCCCCGCGCCTGCTATGGTTGCCGCGCCGGGGACCCTCAAGCCGATGAACGCCGGGGAGCGGTACGGGATCGTGTTGGATTACGCCCCGTTCCTGCTCCTGGTTGGGCTCACCCTGGCGTTGGCATTGGTTGCCGTCGGGATGTCATACCTGATCGGGGCGAACACCTTTTCCCTGCACGGCCTCTATGGCAACCGGCTGGTACGGGCCTATCTCGGGACCACCAGGTCGAATCGGAAGCCACATTTGTTTACCGGTTTCGACCCCGAGGACAATCTCGACATGATGGAGCTGAAGAGCACCGGTAAGCGGCTTTTCCATGTCATAAACTGCGCCCTCAACGTGGCGCACGCTTCCGAGCAGCACCCGGAATGGCAGGAACGAAAAGCGGCATCCTTTATCTTCACCCCCCTCTGCGCCGGCAGCGCCAGCGTAGACTACCGGCCGGTGTCAACCTACGGAGGAGGCATAACCCTGGGCCGGGCAATGGCGATCTCCGGGGCGGCCGCTTCCCCTAATATGGGGTACCACACCTCCGCCATTGTTGCCTTTATCATGACCTTCTTCAACGTGAGGCTCGGCTGGTGGCTGCCGAACCCAGGAAAACGCTTTTGGGAAGAAAGGGAACCACCGATGGGTGCCCTGGCCGCGGAGGCCTTGGCCAGCACCACGGAGAGCAGCGCCTTCGTGTATCTATCCGACGGAGGGCACTTCGAAAATCTGGCCCTCTATGAGATGGTGAAGAGACGCTGCCATAGGATCGTCGTCGTCGATGCGGGATGCGACGCCAAATACGATTTTGAGGACATGGAGAACGCGTTGCGCAAGATCCGCGTGGACCTCGGAATCGGGATCGAGTTCCCGCAGGGGCTGCCGACGCCCGCGTCTGACCGCAACAGCAAGAAACACATCGCCATCGGAAATATCCGTTACTCGGACGTAGATGGCCCCTATACGGATGGAGTGATCATCTACATCAAGCCTGTCCTGACAGGGGATGAGCCCCTGGACGTCACCCAGTTCGCGGCGAAAACTGCCCAGAAAAAGTACCCGTTTCCACACCAGTCGACCGCAGACCAGTTCTTTGATGAGGCCCAGTTTGAAAGCTATCGCGTGCTTGGCAAGCATAGTGTACTCCAGGACTTTCCTGACTTCGGCAGGTGGCCCGAGGAGGTAGAGACCCGCGTCCCCCCGGGATTCGCCCCCCCGCCAGGCGCCTCCCCATCAGGTGCACCCCCACCAGGCGCACTCCCCCCAGGCGCACTCCCCCCAGGCGCACTCCCGAGTCCCCCCGGGACTTCCTCCGGGATGGCCGACCTCCTCGGTTCCTTAGGAAAAGGCACCCTGATCGCTTCAGGCATCGCCATTGGGGGAACCTTGGGGGTGACCGGGTCGGTCGCACTGCAACGGGCCACGGTCTCCCTTGATCGGGACGCCAAGGTCAGCATTCGAGCCGAAGATCTGGAAAAGCTGCAACAGGGAATAAAATTAAATCTCGTCGATCTGGAAAAGCTGCAACAGGGAATAAAAGTAAATCTCGTCGTGCCAAATGGGCTGCCAGTCTATCTCAATACCACGACAGTCATGGATAATAAGCTTTTCCAGAAGCTTACGACTCTTGAGCAATCAATAAGAGATGCAACAACAAAGATCCCTGCCGTTAATGATGTGAGCATTATCAACGGGACACTAATCAAACTGGAAAGGATGCTCGACACAAGGGTCAAAGATCCCGCTGAACTAATGGAACAACTCCGTATCTTAAGCGCGGACATCAACAACATAAAGGGCGAGATGAAGGGTATGGCGGGCGACACCCGCAGTCTGGAAAGGCTGGATAAAATAACCGCTGAACTGCGCAGTTTTCAGGAGGCCATGGCCAGCAATACCATTGCCGTCAAGGAAAATACCCGTATCCCTCGAACCTATATCAAGCCGGTGAATCAGTGAGGTCCGCGATGAAAAGCCTTTGGATGGTACTGCTGGTGTCGGGCTGTCTGTGCGGCTGCACTTCCCCGTTTAAGGGAACCTGGTACCTGGTAAGCGACGAACGGGGGGAAAACACCAGGATGTTTCTGTCCATCCTGAACACGAGCCCGAAAACCAGGACAATCACAAGGATCATCCTGAATAAGAGCGACGACGACCCCTCTTCCGCCTTTACTTTCGACTGCTCCGGTTGCCGAGTGGGTCCCGGTGAAATGCTGACAAGGAATTTGGCAGACTTTGTCCCTAAAAATGCCTGGCACTGCCGTATTCCAGTCAGCATCTCGGTTTCGGCTGAAGGAGACAAGGCCCGCCCAATCGAATTGACCGCTGGAATGCCAAGCTTTTTGCCTGAAACATGGGACCACTGTCCCGACGCCACGACAAAGTAAGAAATATTATTTAAAATGGCTTAAGTTTGCCACGAGGCATCCGATACCTTTAGCAAGGCTGCACTCAGTCATTGTCCCAGCGAGCAGTTGCAGCGCGGCCCACAATACATCATTCGGCAGCAACTAAAGGGGAAGGAGGATGCTATGAAACGGGTAATTTTCGTGATCTGCCTGCTGGTCGCCAGCGCCTCGGCCGGACAGGCGGCGGACGACGTCATCAAGATCGGCATGGTGAACGACCAGACCGGGGCGAACAAGGGTTCCGGCAAGGGGATGAAGGTAGGGGTGGAGGCCTACTTCAAAGCGGTTAACCTGAAAGGCGGGGTGAACGGCAGGAAGCTCCAGCTGGTCGTGGTGGACGACCAGTTTGTGCCCGAGAAAACGGTCGACGGCCTCCTGAAGCTGGCCGACGAGCAGAAGGTCTTCGCGGTAGTGGGATCGGTCGGCACCCCGAACTGCGTGGTCAGCCTCCCCATCGTCAAGGAGTACAAGCTTCCCTTCATCAACCCGAGGACCGGCGCCACCGAGCTGCGCACCCCCCTGGTGCGGGAGGTGATCCACATCAGGGCGAGCTACGAGCAGGAGATCGACAAGATCGTAGACCTGCTGGTCAAGAAGGGGGCCAAGCGTTTCGCGGTCTTCTACCAGAACGACACCTTCGGGGCTGACGTACTGACCTTGACTGGGAACGCCGTCAAGCGCCACGGCTTGAGTCTGGTCTCCAAGGGCTCCTTCGAGCGCAATACGACGGCTGTGACCGCAGGACTGGTCCCCATCATGGAGGGCAAACCCGACGCCATCATCGTGGGGGCGGTGTACGCCCCGGGCGCCGAGTTCATCAAGCTCGCCAGAAAGGAAGGGGTGAAAGCGCACGTCGCCTCCTGTTCCTTCGCCGGGGGGTACAACCTGGTGAAGGCGGCCGGGGACGCCGCCGAGGGGCTCGTGATGAGCCAGATCGTGCCGGAGCTCGACGACCTCTCGCTGCCGCTGACCAAGGAGTGCAAGGAGGCGATCGAGAAGAATCCCGAGGATGTCGGCTTCAACACGATCAGCATGGAGGGGTGCATGGCGGCCAAGTCGATCGTGATGGCCCTTGAGAAGGCGGGCTCCCCGCCGACCCGGGAGGGTTTCCTCAACGCCTACGAGAGCATGAAGGACGCCGACATGGGCGGCATCAAGCTGAACTTCTCACCCACCGATCACACCGGTCAGGACAACGTCTACATCGAGATCGTGCAGGGGGGCAAGCTGGTCCCGGTGAAGTAGCAGTCTTTGGTTCTTTCCCCCTATGAAATAGGGGGAAGCTGAACGTAGTCGCAGGGGGGTGTCTCGCCGGCAGAGAGACCCCCCTGTCTCGCTAGCGCGAGCCTTCCCCCCTACTTCGCAGGGGGGACACAGCTAAAGTCCCTCGCTAACGTAATGGCAGTGAGGGGTGGGGGGGAGATTTCCTTTTGCGGTGCCGCTAGCCGTCCAGGGGGCCGGCGGAAGGGGTCGACAGGTAAGCGTCATCCGGGAGCGCCGGGCCGGCGGCATCGTCTGCGACCGAGGCGAGCACTCCCTTCAGGATCGCGGCCGAATTGAGCAGTTTGTCCCGCTCGTCGTCGGCAAGACGGGGTTTCAGCACCCGTTCGATCCCCCGTTTCCCCACGATCGCCGGCATGCTGAGGCAGATGTCTCCGATGCCGTAGAAGTCGCTCACCAGGGTGGACACGGTCAGCACCTCCTTCTTGTCGAGCAGGATCGACTCGACCGCCCGGGATACCGACATGGCGGTGGCGTACTGGGTGCTGTCCTTGGTGACTCGAACCATGGCAGCCCCGCGCCTGGTCATGTCGAAGATGTCCTCCATCTCCTGCTGGTCGTATTCGGGGAATTCCGTCAGCGGTATCCCGCAGATGGAGGCCCGCGACCATAACGCGATCATGGAGTCGCCATGTTCGCCGATGATCAGTCCCTGGACGTTGGCGGGATGCACGTTGAAATGCCGGCTCAGAAAGGACTGGAAACGCTGGCAATCCAAGACGGTTCCCGATCCGATGACCCGCTGCCAGGGAAGCCCCGAGTAACGCAGCGTGAGCCAGGTGTTCACGTCGACCGGATTGGTGACCAGCAGGAAGATCCCCTCGCTGTTGTATTTCATGATTTCCGGGATCAGCTCCCTGAAGATGGCGGCATTGGCGGCGACGATTTCCAGGCGCGACTGTCCCTTCACCGTCGCCGCGCCAGCCGTCACCACGACGACCTCGGCCCCTTCGCAGGCGCGGTAGTCGCCGGAATAGATCTTCACCGCATGGGAGGCCGAAGCCAGGGCGTGGGTCATGTCCAGCGCCTCGCCGAAGGCCTTTTCCCGGGTCCGGTTCACGATGGCGATCTCCGATACGAATCCCTTGATCAGGAGGGTGTAGGCCAAGGTCGCCCCGATATGCCCTGCGCCGATGATGGCCACCTTCATGGCAATCCTCCCGCCAAGAGAAGCTGCCGCGCCTCTTCCTTGGTGGCGGTCGCGGCTATCACGGTGTGGAACCCGGACATCCTCATCAGGTCCTCCACGAACGGGTGCAGTTGGGCCAGCACGATCCCCCCGCCGAGCGCCCGGACCGCCTTGGTCATGATCAGCAGCACCCGCAAGCCGCCGCTTGAGACGTAGTCCACCTCGCTCATCTCCACGATGAAGTGGCAGCTTTGCTGGGTCAGGGCCTCCTGGAAGCGCATCTGGAGCAGCGGCGCGGTGCTGGCGTCGAGCCTGCCGGAAAGCGAAATGACCTGATGGTCCTGCTGTTGCTGTAGGGAGATCTGCATATCTTTCGCCTCCTGACCGTTACCCGGCAATGAAGAGGTTGATGAAATGGAGCGTTAGGGGAATGGTCACCAGCCCGGCCAGCGTCCCGAGCGCCACCATGGAGGCCGCCTTTTCGGGACAGTTGTCGAACTTCACGTTGAGCAGGTACGCCATGACCGGTCCGGGCATGGCGGCGTTCAGGATGATGATCGCCTCCGTGGTCCGATGCCCCAGCGTCACCAGCGGGTCCAGGTCGGCGCCGACCGGTATCCAGCCGAGCTTCCGGTAGAGAATGACCAGGCCGAAGGCGAGTGCCGGCCCGAGCACGACCCGCAGGAAGACCCCGGTGGCGTCGTCCCTGAAGGTCGACATCCTGGTGGTGGTGCTCATGGAATAGCCGAGATTGACGATCAAAAGCGGAATGGCCGCGTAGGCGAGCAGGTCGCTCCCCTTGCAGAGGATGGCGTACCCCTGCATCACCAGCTCGGGCGCCTGGTGGTCGGTGGTCGCGGCGAGCACCCCGAGGAGCGTGGCGTACAGGGCGGGGATCCGGAAGAAATGGCGGAAGTCCGTCTTGCCGCTCACCAGGTAAACGCCGAAGGAATAAAGGATCAGGATGTTCATCATGTGGAACATGATGGCCTTGGCAAGGCCGTCGTTGCCAAAGAGCAGCAGCGCGATCGGCAGTGACACGTTGCCGGTGTTCATGAAAATGATGGGGAGGCAGTAGCCGTTTTGCCGGACGCCGGCCCGGCGCTTGAAGTGAAAGGCGATGGGGGTCATGACCGCGATGAGCAGAAAGGCCGCCCCGCCGATCAGGGTGAACTCCAGGAAGTCGAAAGACCTCTTGTGCAGCGAGGAAAAGACCAGGCAGGGGGTGAAGAAATAGTAGACCATGTTGGAAATGGTTTTCTGGTTCAGCTCGCGCCGGCTGTCCGCCTTCCCCAGCAGCACCCCGAGCAGGGCGATGGTGAGGGAGGGGAGCATGGCGCGCGTCACCAACAGCATTTCAGGCGAGATAAGGCTCATGCATCCTTCTTATGGTTGATCCTGGATAGGCCAGTTTCTGGCGTTAACGGCGAAAGTTACGGTCCTTAGCCCTGGAATACATAGGCGTCGACCAGAAATAGCACCGTGATGACGGTGAACATCCCCCCCAACACGCTCACCAGGAGCGTGGCGCTCTCGGCCTGCGAAGCGACCAGCCCTCCCCCGGCTTCCATCCGGAGCGCGTGATGGGACGAGGGCAGGGACGCCCCCAGGATCAGCAGCGCCTCGGTGGTGCGCCGGTCGACAAACACGAGGATATCGTATCCCCGCTCCATGCTGAGCCAGCCGACCTGGCGGTAGAGCCAGATCACGGCAAACGCCAGCAGCGGACCGCCGACGATCCGCAGGGCGCCGCCGGCGAGCCCCTGGCGCAGTGCCGACAATTCGATGAGACCCAGCGGGTACCCGAAATTGATGAGCAGCAGCGGCAACGCGCCCAGGCCGGCGATGTGTATCCCCTTTTCCGTGAGCCACGCCAATTCCACCAGGTTTTCGCTCCCCGGCAGCGGCAGGGAGGCTGCCGCAATCCCCAGCGCCATGGGGTAGAGGAACGGGATCCTGAAAAAGGATCTCAGGTCGCTTTTCCCTTTGACCAGGTAGGCTCCCAGGGTGTGAAACAGCAGCAGGACGCACAGGTGGAAATAGATCCCCTTTACCAACCCCTCGCTGCCGAAGAGCACGTAGGCCAGGGGGAGCAGTAGGTTGCCGCTGCTCATGAAAATGATCGCCAGGTGGTTCCAGCCGGCTGCGCCGGGGCGATCCCGCATCAGACAGAGCGCGGCCACGGTGGAAAGGCAGACCATGACGGTAACCGCCACTGCGATCTGCAGCACCTCGTTCAGATCGAAAGGGTGCCTGTGGATCGCGGTAAACACCAGGCAGGGGAGGAAAACGTAGTCGATGAGCTTGGTGAGGGTCGACTGATGCCTGGAATCGTCCAACTTGCCGACCAGGACGCCGATGGCGACCACCATGACGGTCGGGATGAACCCGCGCAGTATCATGAGCGTCTCGGTAGAGCTGATGGAAAAAAGTCCTGTTTCGGTCACGATGGCCACCTTTTGCAAAGGCTGATCCTTGAAAAGAAGCTGCGGGCACGCCGTCCCGGGCGCGCCCGGGAGGGACCATTGCCGCCTAACGCACGACCGTCGACATGGACAACAACTGCAGGGGGAAGTCGATCCCCAGTCTGTCGGCGGTTTTGAGGTTGATGTATAGATGGAGGTTGCGCACGGTCTTTGAGGAAACCTGTGCCGGCTGCTTGCCCCCCAACACTTCCAGGGCGTTTTGGGCCGCAAGCTGTCCCAGTTCGTAATAATCGGGCCCCAGGGAGATGAGGGCGCCGTTTTCCGTGACCATCTCGGGTATGATGGCAATGGACGGGATCCGGTGCTTGTTGAGCAGCGCCACGATGGTCCCCGCGTTCGCCATGATGAAGGAGTCGGCGGGAAAGAAGACCGCATCGAGCTTTGCGCTGACCGCCTGCCGCATGGCCTCGGGGATCGACTCCAGATCCCGGACCGGGATGTCGAGTATCCGGAAACCGAACTTTTGCTGGATCTTTGCGATGTCGCCCCGCTGGATTTTCGACGCCGGATCCTGGTCGTTGTAGATAAATCCCAGCTTGCGGATGCTCAGCACCAGCGCCACGGTCCTGAAGGCGCTTTCCATGGCGACGATGTTCGAGGCGCCCGTGACGTTATTTGCCGAGCTCTCCCAGCTCCTGATGATCCCGGCCTCGATGGGGCGCTGGACCACGTTGTAGACGATCGGCACGTCCTTTATCTTGTCCATGGCGGACTGGGTCGCCATGGTGCCGAAGGTGTAGATGAGATCGTACTTCGAGGCGTCCAGGTTTGCCAGGATCTCCCTCAGCCGATCCGTGCTCTGCCCGGCGTTGAAGGCCCGGCAGCGCACCAGGAAATCCCCCGAGGCGTGGATCGTGTCCAGGAAACCACGCTCCGAGGGGGTTTCCCCCCGAAAGAGGATGATCGCCACCTTGCGCACCTTCCTGGCGTCTCCCGGGGCGCGGGCGGCCGCCAAGGTGGCGAGAGCGGCCAGCAGCAGCACCAGGATGAGCCTCCCCCTGCCGGGTCGGAAAAAATTAGCCATGGTCGGAACTCCCCCTGAACTTGAGCGCCAGCATGGTCACATCGTCGGACTGGGGCGCGCCGTCGGCGTGCTCTTCCACCTGGCTGCGTATCGCGTGCACCATCGCTGTCAGATCGGAGACCTCTCCCCGGTTGAGCGCCTCCCAGAGCCTTTTCTCTCCGTACAGCTCGGCCGCGGGGTTCTGCGCCTCCGTGACGCCGTCGGTGTAGAGGAAGAAGACGTCGTTTGCCCCGAGGGTGACCGTCTCGGTGACATAGGCGCTGTTGGCCATGGGGCCGAGCACGAACCCCGCCTGGATTTTCAGATACTCGAATCCGGTACCCCTGCGGTAGATGAGGGGCGGATTGTGGCCGGCGTTGGCGAAGCGGACCTCGCCGCTGTCGGTGTCGAGCAGGGCGCAGAAAACGGTGACGAACATGCAGCTGTCGTTGTCTGCCAGCAGGTTATTGACCCGGAACAGGATCTCGTCGGGCTCCGGGCCGCGCAGTGCCTCCGTCTTGAGCAGGGTTTTGGCCACCATCATGTAGAGGGCCGCCGGCACCCCCTTGTCCGAGACGTCCGCGATCAAAAAGCAAAGCGTCTTGTCGTCTACCAGGAAGAAATCGTAGAAGTCGCCCCCCACCTCCTTGGCGGGATCCATATGGGCGAAGATGTCGAACTCCTTGCGGGCCGGGAAGGGCGGGAACAGCCTGGGCAGCAGGCTCGTCTGGATGTCGGTCGCCACCTTGAGCTCGCCTTGAATCCTTTCCTTCGCGGCGGTGGTCTCGGTCAGACTGCGGATGTACTCCCGCAGGTTCTTGGTCATCTTGTTGAAGGTTTCGGCCAGAGCCTCGATCTCGTCTCCCGAATGCACCTCTATCCGGTGTTCCAGGTTGCCGTCGCCGATCACCTTGGCCCCGGCGTCGAGCACGAGGATCGGCTCGGTGACAAAACGCGCCACGGACCGGGCGACCAGGTACACCGCTGCGAAGGCCGCAACGAAGACCGAGGTCAGCACCAGCATCGACCTCCTGAGCCTGACGGCGACCTGGGAGGTGACGGCGGAGGTCGCAGTGAGGATCGCCTTTTCGGTCGGGGCCACCGGCGCGTTGATGATCTCGACCGGCATGATGAAAAGCACCGACCAGCGGGTCGTCTCCACCGGGGCATGGGCTATGTAGCAGTCCTGTCCCTTGTAGACGCCCCGGTGGATCCCCTTTCTGGCGGCCAGCAGATCTGCTTCGAACTCCTTGCGGTTGGCCGTCGCGGCGTCCAGTTCGAAGACCTCGACCTGCTGGGGATCGGCCCAGGTCTCGCCGTCGGCCGACATCCCCTCGCGCGCGATGATCTTGCGGCGCTGGTCGACGATGAGCGCGCTCCCCTGGTTGTTGAGCCTGGTAGAGATGATCCGCTCGTTGACGGTCTGCAGCGGCACGTCGATCCCGATGACCGCCTTCAGCTGTTTGCCGCGGTAAACCGGCTTGGCGTAACAGATGCGCAGGTTCCTGGCGATCGCGCCGATGTAGGGGACGCTCCAGCCGCCCGTGCCGCTTTGCAAAGCGCCCTTGAACCATTCCCGCTTGCGGACGTCGTAATCCCCGGAAACCGGCCCCCAGGGAAAACGCCGGAACAGGCCGGCCGGGGTGCCGACGATAAAGTCCGAGATGTTGGGGTTGTTGGCGAGCATGGGGCGGAAGAAGCTGTCCAGGGCGGAGGAAATCTCCAGATCCCCCTTGATGCGCTGGAAGCCGACCCCTTTGGGATACTGGTAGACCGAGACGAGCCTCGGGTCCTCGGGTTTCTCGTGCACGGTGTAGGAGCGGTTCCCGGGGAAGGAGCCGGGACGGCTCCACTGTCTTTGCGCGATGTCGACCAGGAGATTGACGGTGGCCTCGATCTCCTGGAACTCGGAGTTGCAGAGATTGGCCTGGTCGCTGGTGATGCGCAGGAGGCTCGCCTTGGTCAGGTCTTCCAGGGCCGACTTGCTTATCTTGCGGGTCTGCTCACCGAGATTGGTGCTGGATTGCACCGCAAAATCCCCGAGGCGACTTATCCCTTGCAGCGCTATGAGCGCGAAACAGAGCAAGGAGAGAAAGGATACTCCGAGCAAAGCCCGCAGGATGCGTGTCCTGATGTTTCCCTGGACCGGGATGGCGATCGAGATCTTCGGGAAACCGAGCAGAGCCCGCAGAATGCTTGTCCGGAATCTCGTCAGCATGGTTTACCCCCGGTACTGGCAGGCGCGTATCCTGCTTCGGGTAGTGATGGCTTCCAGCGTTTCCATGATGCGCTCCCGGCTGGGCTATCCTTCAGGACGGCTGGTCCCCGCCGGCGCCCTGCAGGCCGGCGCGTCCGGGGTGCGGTTCACGACGAAGATGTTGCGGTTTTGGTCCTGGTCCCGCTCGTACCGGAAGGCGTCGACCCCCTTGAGAACGAGGAAGATGCCGAGGCCCCCGATGGGACGGTCTTCCAGGGGAAGGTTCAGGTCTGCCTCGCCGGGAAGCGGGTGGCTCAACGGGTCGAAGGGAAGGCCGCCGTCCACGAGCACGACGGTCAGGGAGGAGTCGGTCAGAACGGCGCTCACCGTAACCTCCCCGCAGATTCCCGCTTCCTGATATCCGTGGGTGACAATGTTGGTGGCGATCTCGTCCACCGCCAGGCGCAGGCCGTAGGCCGCCTTGGTGGCAAGCTTTGCCTGCGTGGTTGCCCGAACCACGTATTTGCCAATCTCTTCGAGTGAATCCAGCTTGGCGGGCAGGCTTAACGGCTCCATCGGATACCCCTGCAGGAGGCGCCCCCCCCCGTTCCCGACGGCAACGGGATGGTGATTTGGCGGCGTCGGAAAAGTAACGTCAACCCGGTGGCGTGGTGAGTCAGGCGTCGGCGAAGGAGTCCTGGATATAGACGCAGTGGTGGAATCCACTCATCTCGAGGGTGCCCAGAACCGGGCCCTGGCTCCCGATCAGGTAGATGCCGACGTTGGCCCCCATGGTCCGCTTGGCAAAGATCAGCACCTGCAGGCCGGCGCTGGCCAGAAAATCCAGTTTTTCCAGGAAAAGCACCAGCTTCCCGGCTCTTTGAGCCGCAGCCCGCTCGATGACCTCCCTGAAAAGAGGGGCTGAGGCAGCGTCCAGAGAGCCCGTCAGGGTGACTTTGGCCACCCCGTCCGTCATCTGCAATTGGGCATCGAATCCCATGCGGTTTCCCTTGGCACGCGAGGTGGTTCGCCATTCCGGCTTCCGGCGACGGCAGGCCGGTACTGACCGCCGCGTGCCTGCTGCCGCCCGCCGGTGCGGGGATACGATTTCAAAGCGGCGGGTCTCCCAGAGGAGGTCCAGCTATGCGAGCCTGTTTTGACCTCCCTTTAAATCGATAATACATGGCTAGCGTCCTGCGTCAAGACGCTAATTTAATATTTTTAATGTTTGATTCCTGCCGGTGGGGGTCACTGCAAGGCGGGCTCGATCAAGCTTCGATTACACCGTTCGGGTAAACTCCCTATGCCCGATGAGAGGCGGACCAAGGGTTGGTCCCGTCGTGGCATATTGCGGGTAACATGCCGAAACGATGAGGTTATTGCCCGTGGATTGTTCGGCATGGTTTTGCTATACTACTAATGTGGCTGTTTTCGGTCTTGACACGGTTCGCAACCTACCAATGAAAAAACAGAGGATGGCGCCATGAAAAAGCATACAGAGTTGGAAAAACTCAAAGGGATAGGAGAAGTACTGTCGCAGCGCTTGGTTGAGTCCAGCTACAATACCATTGCCAAGGTTGCTGCTGCTGAATGCGTATTCCGCTGATGCCGACCGCTGTTCCGGAGTGATGCCGACCGCGAGTCCGCTGCGATGCCGACCGGAGGTCGGCTGATGGCGACCGCCTGATGATGTAGTCCGAGGTGGGACCCCTAATTTG
>Ga0316229_1001221_pt1 | contig 27623 bp, 27 predicted proteins | sample TBH18023metaG_FD_206011 | JGI IMG/M metagenome (GOLD analysis project Ga0316229, IMG submission 206011) | Freshwater microbial communities from Trout Bog Lake, Wisconsin, USA - TBH18023 | ecosystem: Environmental > Aquatic > Freshwater > Lake > Hypolimnion/Profundal zone | place: USA: Wisconsin... | reverse complement strand
GAGCTAACCCAATACAGTGGTTTTAAAGAATTCGTCATTCCTATATTATACCCATATAGGTATAATTACAATTATTATTTAAACCAATTCCCCACAGCCAAAAAGGGTTCGATACATGGCATTAGCGTACGTATCACTATCCTACTTAATGAGAACGAGTCCGTTTTGTAAACTGGGGCATCTTAAATAATCTTCTATTTCTTAAGCTTTCCAGGTGTAGTGCACGCTCACAATTTTTATTCAATTTAATCAATCTTTTCAATTCCTCTGCTTCACGCTTTTCTTCCCGTAGTAGCGCTAAATTATTCAACTGCTCCAAGCTTGGTATATACACCTCTTCTAGTTGCCCCTCCAATTTGAGAGATCCAGCATTATTGTCAGTATCAACATCAACATCGCCCTCCCCCAAAAGAGCCCTACCACTCTTAATCTCTACATTGGCTCCAATCAACTGATGCGGATGAATGGATCCTTGAGTATTTGATCCCTGATACTCCCTTTGGTGCCGACTTAACTCAGAGCAAGTCCTTGCCATCGACTTACCTAACTCCTCATAGAGTCGGTGAGTGTTGCTGCGGTAGTTCATCTGCATGTGCCTCTTATCTCGGATCTTTTCTATCGCCCTCTCAATTTCAGAAAGATGCTTGTATCCCCATAGAATCTGACTGGACTCATCCATCGCACTATATAGTTCCATCCTCAAGAATGACTGGTCGTCTTCATCCTTTCCGGTATGACTCACGGTTGCACTCAAAAGCCCCTCTGATGTGCGCATAAACGGTAATAACATCCGGTAGTCAGCCCTCATCTGAATAAATTCCTCCAGAGAGGGGCACTCAATATTCATACGATCTAAGTCGCTCGGCTGGAGCATCTGAAATTTCTTAATCATCTTTAGTGCATAGTCGTATCGGTGTTGGTGGGTCTGTGCAAATTCCTCAGTGAGGGCACAGAGTAAATCCAAGATCCACTCCCGATCCTTTGGGAAGAAGAACATCAGCTCGTCTTGCAGCTCCTCTGAGCTAATGGGGTCTTCAATTCGAGAGCTAATCATTCGGCACTCAAGGGATTCGAGTCTTCGTTTTTTCCATACCAAGACCGCTAGGTCGTGTACCAACATGAGTTGTACGGTGCCCCTTGGTGAGTGCTCGTCAATGAGTTGTTGCTTGAGTGCATTAAATTCGAACTCACTCTCACTGGGTAACACTATGGTTGGGCTATAGATCCCGTGCTTGGTAGAGTTACGGGAAGATCTGGACTTGCCATCCTCGGTGTTGGGGCCCCCTCCCTTGGTCTTGATTCCATAAAGTAAGTTGGAGTTCTTCATTGTGATTCCCTCTAGAGTTGCTCTTTAGAAATGCCAGCACCATGCTCGGCACTTTATACCAGCAGCAATTACCCATCTTAAGTGGGTAATCAGACCATAACGGGTAACGTCAGAATTACGGGGACTAGACCCGAACCCCGAGGGTCGAGTATTGATTGCCACTGACTTCATCTAAGTCACTCATGGTGATGATGTAACTAGAGCCAGCTGGAACGAACTCTAGCCAGTAAGGCGTACAACGTTTTTAAGTTGGGAGAGGTGCTATTTGCTATTGATAAGAGAAAGTGGGCAGCCTGTTAGATCAGCGCTTCTTAAAGCGAACCCCAGCTCCATCTTCTGGGGTTCCTATGAATTCAAGGCCCCCATGTTCTAGCGCCTTAATTATTGCATCCAGAGTTTTCACATGACTAGCGGGCACACCCTCTGCACCCTCCAGTCGAATTAATGTAGAGAACCCAATCTCTGCCTTTATAGCTAGCTCCCGCGCCGTCCACCCGAGAAGACTTCGAGCTGCTTTAATTTGACCGCTTGTAATCAATGTAAGATTAGCCTAAAATGACAACTAAGTATTCATTTAAAGAAACTAAGTTATCTTATTGGAGATAAAAAATGCTTAATAATCAAGATTTTGCACAATCTAGGAGAAAAAGTCCAGATCAATTAACCTCAGGTCAAGTCTTAGCTTTTAAGGGCAGTCTCAATGTATTAGCATCTACTATTGATCAGCCGCCTCAAGCCACAAAACTTCTTCAAGAAACAGTCCAGAAAATTGAGGGTGCCTATGCGTATTCAACGATTCGCGCGTACAAGGCTGACTTTGGTAAATTCATAGAGTCTTGTGAAAAATACAATGAGTGTGCTTTACCCGCCCTACCCTCATCTATCGCCAACTTCATCATTAAACTCTCTAACGACAAGCGAAGTTCAGCGGGCATTCGACGTGCTATTTGCGGAATATCCACTATTCATAAACTCAATCGCATGGATGACCCCACGAAGGATCCGGATGTCACCCTAGAGATGCGAAGAATGCATCGTAAGTTGGGGCGTTCCGCAAAGCAAGCCGGCAGTATAAATTTAGACACCCTAGATAAGATGCTATCAGCTACCGATAATTCAATCAGAGGCATGCGAGATAGAGCTTTATTACTTGTGGCTTACGACACGCTGTGTAGGCGCAGTGAGTTAGTGTCCCTGCAAGTCAAAGACGTGAAGATAACCATTAAAAACGGTATTGAGAGCACGTCGATTCTGCTCAGAAAAAGTAAAACTGATCAAGATTCCATGGGTAAATGGTTACGCTTAAGTCAAAGGGCTGGGCTTGCATTAATGGAGTGGATAAACCAACTTCCCGAGGGCCAGGAAAATATTTATTGCGGCCTCAACCGGGCAGGCAATACTTCACTCCATTTGGGAGGGGGTCAGGTTAATCGCATCTATAAAAGGATAGCCGAAAAGGCTGGATTGGATGAATCAATTATTAAGGGGATTAGTGGCCACTCTATGCGAGTGGGCGCAGCTCAAGATTTGCTGAGTTCTGGGGCAAGCATGCCAATCATGATGCAGAAAGGAAGATGGTCTAAGTCCGATACGGTGATGAGGTATGTAGAACACATTTAAACTTATCAGCCGGGAATAATGATCTAAACACTCCCTATCGCCAATGCGGGTGTACTCATAAAGTGCAAGTTGGGGCCCCATAAGCTGCAAGTTGATCTACCATAAAGTGCAAGTCAACTGAATGAGATAAGAAACGGGTCAAAATTTGAAATGCCTACATTGGGAAAATAAGGGGGTTGGTTAAATTTCAGCGAATAAATCAACAGATAGCTGGCTTATTTTCATTAATCTGAACTTGAAAGAAAAATTAGATGTGGAGAGGAAGAAAAAATCTTTTTATAGTCACCAACCGAGCAGGAAAAGTTACTGAAAAATTAGGAGCGGGACAAAGGCTTGCAGCTTATGAACCTACCCACAGATGCCGGACTCGACGAATTGGTTATTGAAGGAATTAGTGGCCACTCAATGAGAGTGGGTGCCGCACAAGATTTACTCAATTCGGGAGCAAGCATGCCAATCATCATGCAGCGCGGAAGATGGTCAAAGACGGATACAGTCATGAGATATGTTGAACATATTTCCAATTAGCAAAACTAATGGCCTCCACCCTTAACAATCACCAAAATACCCCTCCAGATTATCCAAAGATCCAAACAAAGTAATCCAAAAGAAGATCGCTTAAGATACTGATCAACATACTCGTATTCATAAACTGGGTTGCCCATTTCCGAGGTGCCTTTATTGATATGTCCCAAGCCTAATAAACCGCCACGCAATAAAAATCTAGTCACATTACCCTGCGCACGATCTCTCTCATAGTGCAATACAGATAATGGACGAGGACCAACGATACTCATATCGCCCTTTAGAACACTCCAGAACTGAGGCAATTCATCTAAATAAAACTTCTTAACAAATTGACCTACATAAGTTCGACTATCTGGAGTCCATTCAGCCGAGTAAGCAATCCAATCATGCCGCTTAGCGCCCTCGGGCTCTATGTATTTGGCCTTAATTAGCCGAATTTTATATTTAGGGATAATTTTCCCCGCGCTTACCCCGTTGTAATAAAAAAACATTGGGCCCGCATTTTCTGGAATAAGCCAACCTTCAATTAAAAAGGCCAGTTTTAGCAACAACAAAATTGGAGCGGAAATCACTAAAAAAATTAGTGCGACAACCTTGTCAAAAAGAACTTTGAAGAAGCGAGGCGGCAATGTCTCGTTCAATTTAAAAATATCCTCATATTTTTTTAATATTTCCGTCGTAGGAGGGGTGTAGGGAAAAGCCTCGGTTGGCTCAATAACTTTAGATTCCATAGCTAAAAGACTTTATAAAAATATAATTGATTATTTCCACTCTTCTGGACAGCACTTCTTCCAGTCAGCAAAAGCGCTCTCAAGCGAATATTGGAATTGATACCCATGCTCAACCAAATAAGAAGGAATAATATTGTTAGAGCGCACTAGTTTGCGAATTCGAACTGGGCTAAATGGGTGCTTGATACCAAGAGGTCTAGCTAAGGCGTCAATCACATAAGCAACACCCATCAGCGCCTTATAAGGAACCGTTGGAACAAAGCGTTTAATCCCTTGTGTCCTGCAAACAGCTTTGACATACTCGCCAATGCTGGGGCCAGGGTTCATAGACATATTAAAAAGACTCACAGTCTCTTCATTTTTCATTTGCCCCTGCATTACCCACCACATAGCATTACAAAGCTCTTTCACATAAACACCCGCTTTGCGGGTAGATTCATTACCCATGAAGAAGAAATATCGATGTATGACCGCATTTATTAGACGGGAGACATTGCCCCCCTCACCAGGACCAAAAACAACGCCAGGTCTAACAATTACCAGGCGACGATTATTTATATCTTTAGCTTGCCAAATTTGATGGATCTTTTCCGCAACTAACTTTGAGGCGCCATAAGCAGTAACTGGAATTGGTAAGGTTTTTTCATCTTTGGAAGCCTCACTAACGCCATAGGGAGCAATTGAACTTGTAAAAAATAGATTTTTGCAAGCAATCCTATCTGCAAAATTACATATATTTTCAGCGCCTAGTAGATTGGTATTAAAGTACTCAAAATCATTATGACCAGGCTCTCGATGAATGGCAGCAAAGTTTGCAATAAAGTCCACATCCACAGGCAAATAAGTACTATCAATAGGGTAACGTACATCAGCCTCTACAAAAAATACTTTAGTTAAATCACATGTAATCGATGGTGAAATTGGCTTTATATCAACCAAAAATATTTGATCAACAAGATTACGGTCAAGGAGGTATTGAGAAAAATGCATAGCGATAAAGCCTGTACCGCCAAAAATAATACATTTCTTCATTTAGGGTTTTCGAGCCACGATTAAGAATTGACCGCCCAGCAACTTCCAAAGGAAAGGAATAGCCAAATAGAGTCTAACTAAAATAGGCCACTGAGGTAAATTACTTGATGTTGAAAATGGAACAAATTTGGAAATAATTCGATCTATTGAAAAACCAGCTTTTTCAAACCCCTCAGCACAAGATAAATGACTTAACGGTAAAATATGATCATAATAATCCCAATATTTCCCCGGTTGAAATCTGATATTAGGCTGCATGGCAATATACAAACCATTAGGCTTTAGCACGCGAAGAGCCTCTTGTAATACCTCATCCATTTCCTGCTTACTTGAAAGATGTTCAAAAAAATTACTACTAAAACACACATCTATAGACTCAGTTTCTATGGCATTCATTGCTTTGGCACTAGTTAGATGCAGTTCAATATCATCAGAAAGGTACTTCCTGGCATCTGGATTTAAATCTACTGCAATCTTTCTGAAAGCATGTATATGATTTGAAAATTCGCCATACCCACAGGCAATATCTAAAACAGTATCAGTTGACTTTATAAAGCGACTAAAAAAAGAATTGCATAATACCCTCCAAACAGCATCTTTTTTAATGCGATCCTCTGCGGTAAACCTAATTTCATATAATTCCTTCATTCCTTTAAGGGCCATACTGCTTCCTCTTTCTTTTGTCCGGAAGATGATAGGTATCCGAAAAAATCTCTTTTCGCATCCTCACCATATCCCTAATTGTTAGGGCGATATTCTTAAATGATGTTGCTGATCCAGATCCAAATTCTCTTGGAAAAGTTTGAATGCCAATCTCCCCGACTGGAAACCCGCACAACATAGTTTTAATTGCAAGCTCCGCTCCAACAAATGGACTCGTAGAAGTTAAATCCACGTATCTAAAAATAGAACGATTAAATAATCTTATACCAGTTGAAATATCTCTGAACTTAGTTTTAAATAAGAACCTTAATAAGCTATTGTAAACATATGAAATAAATATTCTTTTTGCAGAATAAAGCTTTTTATATCATTATTTATCAACCCCCACCTGATATGAGTATATTTTAGTTTTTGCTATTTTTTGTTGAGTTATTCTAAATTCAATGTTATTGCTATCTTGATCAAGTGAGAATTTAAAATTACATATATCGCTAGATTTAGGTTTATAATAATATGAACTTATAGTCGTGATCGTGCTATTATTAACAGAAATGACATCACAAAGAATAGTGTTATCCTCCGCACTTGTGGAGCCAACAACTTTCATATAATAATTTCCAGCTTTAAAACTTATATTTGGTCCATATAAAATAGTGCCAACTTTATCAGAATATATATACCCATCTTTATGATATTCCCCAATTGATGTAGGTAAAATTTTACTCTTAAAATTTACGCTATACTCATCAAATAATATAGATTTTTTAAAATTAGTGAATTTTATAAATAAAAATTGCAATAATAAAATTATTATAAATAATAATAATTTTAACAAAAGCTTTTTATTTTTTATTAACTCAAAATTTACCATCAAAAGCTCGCATTCCTAAAAATTTTATACCACAGTGTAAATTACTAAGATTTTTAATTTAAAATTATGGCAATTAATATTATACGGAAAATAAAAAGATCAATTTTATTATGTTTCAAAAATGACTTGCATATTCCATCCCAAAAAAAATAGATGAAAGTGTTCAAGTATTATGATTGTAGATTAATATTAGAAAAATAAAATAAAAATTTATTTCAAGCTTAAATATATTGTTAAGGTTCTACCAAATTCTAAGTCAGCGGCTAGAGTCGAGTATTTAATATATTTGTCAATGTCTTTCTTAATCAAATAATTTTCACATATAACTCGTGTCATATGAGCCGGCTTACCTAAATCAGGATTTTTCCAATAATTTAACCTATCATGAGCAAGAAAAACTTCTACGGGGAAATCTGCTTGAACTGAGTGCACTTGAAATCCAGCAGAAAAAACCAGGCTAGTTAAACTTGTAATATTAAAATATGAAAGATGCTCAGGTGGGGTAAACCAAGTATTTTCAATTAGGCCACGTTTAAGAAGCAATTTTTGAAAAGAGGAATAATCATTTGGGACTCTAATTCTTAATATTGAATCCTTATCCATTAAAAATTTAAGTGAATTTAAAAGTCCCATTGGATCCAGAACATGCTCTAAAACATTTTGCAAGTTTAAAAGTCCAAACTTTCTCTTTTCTGAACTTAGATTTTCTATTGACTTATATATATCCCCTTTAATTAGAAAATCCAATAATTGAGGGTTATTTTTTTTAATACCAAAACTAGAAAAGTCACAACAATTAACTTCCCATCCCAATTTATATAAAGCAGCGGAAAAGAAACCCTCACCACACCCCAAGTCCAATAAATCTTTCTTTATTGGAAAATTTTTCAAGTACTGAATAGCTACTAGAGCGTTATTAGCGAACAACTCCAATTCATCACTAGAATAAGAAGGGGAATAAGATCCCTTAGAATTTTGAAAATATCTATCTCTATAAAAATTTGTTAGCTCTTCAGAGCTGGGCTTTGGAGATGCCTCTATATATCCTAACGAATTTACTATCTCTACATAATTCTTCATAATATCCAAATTATAAGTTAACATTAAATAAAAAACTAAAATCTTGTTTTATCTGATTCACCCATGTAGGGCCCCTGCTTGACTTCATAAATTTCAGATTCCTGAATCATTGTAAAGCCATGTCCACCAGACCTAAGTAATATTAAATAGCCAGGATATAAAAGCCTTGAATCACGTAAAATACAATTGTCATCATAAAAATCAACTTTTACTAATCCTGATTTGACAATCAATACCTCTGTTGAATAATCAACATTTCTGGGTAAGTAGTTGTGAATATGCGGAGAGATTACATAATTTGTAGGTCTTTTCATATACCCAAGCTGAAGTCCATCATCACTCTGTGTAAAAAATTGAATTCCCTCTGCATCAAACTTATCGCTCACGATTATAGCAAGCAACTTACCATCAAATATAATATTTTCAATCACTTGATACCCTATAAAATAATAGTTGTTTTCTTCTATTCAGCATGAATAAACTGGAGCTTATAATCAATGCTGTACTTGCACCGTATACGCCGTAAAAAGGCACCAGTAAATAAAGCAGAAAAAGAAAAGACCCAATAAATATTAGACCGCCAGTAGCTAATTCACGGTCTTTTTTCATTCCATACAGCATATATTGATAAATACAACCTACATTAAATATACACTGAGCTGCACATAATAGAAAGAATATTTTATATCCTGAGCTATATGAATCATTTGCAACGTATTTATTGATAAAAGTAATTGTCACCCCTCCAACAATAACATATATTATCCAGAATGAATAAATATATACTATAAACTTATTCATCAATTTTATTGCTTTATCATCAATAATCTTTATACCCACCACCAATGGAAGAAATAATCCAAGTATAATTGCATCACAAATGGATTGTGCGCCGTTTATATAATTTAAATAATATCCATATACTGCTAAATTTTTAGTGCCACTATAATGCTGAATAATTAGCCTATCAAAAATTTGAGAGGATTTTATTGAAATCGCTAATATAAGAAATGGTCTGATATGTATAAAGCTAGTGATGGCGATTCTAAGGCTAATCAACCTAAAGAATAATTTCCATTTTAATTTGATAACACCCATATAAAAATAAATACAAAATATTAAATCCAATAAGCAACCTAAAATCCAAAAATTTATTATTAAATCTAATGTAATTTGACCTGAAATTAGATAATAAAAAAATGATACTAACATCCATAAACTTGATTTTAATAGTAGATTAATATTGCTTATTATTTGATGATTAGAATACAGTGAAAATCGTTGAAATTCTGTAGTGATATGCTCAAGAATAATAATAATAACGATATATATTAGTGATATATTATAATAATATTCAAAATTAGACAGCAAAAAGCCAGCTATTAACAATACAATATAGATATAAATAAAATACTGAATTTTTTTACCGAATGGGTAGAGTTTTAGTTTAGATTTCTGCTCATTTTGAAAATATCTTCTAAGCGAAATTGTGTATATTTCACCTCCAACAACAAATACTCCATAGCTTACAATTCCTACTAGCAATATCCAAAGACCAAAATCTCTTAGCGTTAATTCTTTAGCTAGAAAAATTGTGAACAAAAATTTTGATCCCAGCATGAATGCTCTCAGCCCAGCGATTGAACCCTTATGTAAGAGTCTCTTACTTTTGCTTGGGATCATTTTCTAAACCAAAAATCAAAGTATTCTCCCTGAGAACACCATTTTTCTTTTGGTTAAGTTGCCTTCCCTCACAAATAAAACTATTTTTCAATAATGCCTTCACTGATCCCATGTTATTTTCGTAAGTTCCTGCGTTAATTTTATAAATACCAATTGAAAATAAATATTTTACAATTAATTTTATAGCTTCAGTTCCTGCTCCAAGGCCCTGGTAATTTTTATTCCCTATTAAATAGCCAATATCTGCCGTCTTATGATTCAAGTTTATATTATTCGCCTGAATATTCCCTATATGAATTCCATTTGATTTCCATATAATTTTGTAAAAAATAACTTTTTTTTCATTTAATTGTTTTAGAACATAATCAAGCGTAGTATCAATCGTGTGAGTCATCCATTTAACCTCTAGATACCTATTAATCTCTGGGTCGTTTAGCCAATTGGTATAATCAACTAAATTATCACCCATCTCAAATGGTAGTAATATTATATTTTCTGACTCTATTGGAGATATTTGTTGATTTGTCAGAAAATCAGTCATTAGTAACCTTTCCGATTTACAAATTCAACTTGACTTAAAATAAGAATCGCCTTTAATTTTAGCAGTTCTAATATTTGTAATTTATAAATTTTAATTATCCAATCTAACCCAAAAGAAATAATTTTTCCGTTATATCCAAATTTTTTACTATTCATCATTGCTGAAGTCATAAATCCTATTAGATCTATGTTGCTTGGTATTTCATTAAAAATTGACTCGATAGGTTGATTCAAATTTTCATATACTAATTCATAGCTATATTTTTTATAGTATTTAATATAATCATCAATTGTTTCAGATGGATGTAATTTTATGTATATTTTTTTGTAGTTTTCTGATAGGATATATTTATTTAATGATTCTAAAAGTTTTATATATTCTATTGACTGGCTTACTCTAAAAAATGGCTGACTTAGTATTAAACATCCTTTTTCAGTCTCGCTATATTCCACGATTTGATTTTTACCGTAATTAAACGCACTTAAATCATTTCTTGTTATTAAAATCTTTTTTATTATTGAATTCCTTGAAAGATGCTCCGGATTTATTGCATATACAAATCCATTTTTCTGATTATCATAAAATGGATATCGCGGTAATTTACTTAATCTTATTCTATCTTTATTTCTTATTATTATTAGTTTTATATTCTCTCGTAAATATCTCAATACACCTAATTTCTCAACACCATATAATACCATTCCTTCATCGTAGAAATTTATAAGCTTCAATCTTTTATTTATTTTTAATTCTGTATATAAGGCATTATTCATTGGCCACAGAATATCTGATACCCATAGCTTCACTGTCATTTCTATATATCCCAATATTACTGATATATTTTTTTTTATATTCTCTACATTGCACCCTCTTGTTTTCTCTACTCTGATAATCTTAACGTTTTCCTCCATTGCCGGAAAATAATAGTCTTCCTCGCAAAATATAATAACTTTCTCAGATGATAGGGTATGTTCTTGCCTTAATATAATCCAAGCAATCATAGCCTGAAGGGGGCTTGAGCATAAAAAAATATTTATTTCTTGATGCTCTTCTACCATTCAATATCTTCTTTTTGAACAGGGGTATTTTTTATAATTTTCTTTGTTACTTTTTTGCCCAATAATTCTTCATAGTATTTTGGTAAAATTCCATTACCTGGTCTCACGCTTTTAATATCTTCCTGGGTAATTCGTTGACCAGCAACTAATTCCCTTATAAAATATATAGATCTCCTATATTGAATGCTTCCCTCTTCACTTTTTTTTATCTCGTTTGTAATATTACCAACTGCTTCCCAAGCAATTTTTACATCTCTGCATAGCTCTCCCAGCTCTTTTGGTTCTAAAGAAAAACTATCATCAGGACCGCCATTTTTTCTGTCCAGAGTGAAATGCTTCTCTATTATCGATGCCCCCATGCCAATACTTGCTATAGCAGTTACATTTCCTAATGTGTGATCTGACAACCCCATAACAACTCCATATTTTCTAGCCTTTTCCTCTATCATTTTGAGGTTATAGTCCTTAGCTGGTGCTGGATACCCGCTGACACAATGGAGCAATGCTATTTCAGTGCAGCCACCTTCTCGTGCTGCGAGTAATGCCTCCTGTATCTCCATTGGAGAGGCCATTCCACTTGAAATAATCAGTGGCTTACCTTTAGATGCCGCATACCTTATTAGCGGAAGATCGACAATTTCAAACGATGCAATCTTATATGCTGGTGCGTTTAATCCTGAGAGAAGATCTACAGCCGTGCCGTCAAATGGCGAACTAAATATTGTTATATTCAATTCCTCCGCATGTTTAAATAGTATCTCATGCCAGTCCCATGGCATATGAGCTTCTTTATAAAGTTCATATAGAGTTTTTCCGGCCCATAATCCAGCTTTAATCAGAAATTCCTCGTTATTTGAGTTGATAGTTATGGTATCGGGAGTATAGGTTTGCAACTTTACTGCGTCAGCCCCAGCTTTTTTTGCTGCCTCTATTAATCTCAATGCCATTTCAAGACTGCCATTGTGGTTAGCCGATAGCTCTGCTATTACATAAGGCTCACTATTGGAAGAAATTAATCTATCGCCTATTTTTATTTCTGGTATTTTCATAATCAACTTTTTAATTAAAATTAATATACTCTTTTGCGCCTCGATAAAATTCAATGCCTTTTTTTGGCTTCTGAAATGGCAATTGTTGCATTTCGAATTTATCAAGAAGCCACCATTTTAAATCGCTAAAGCCTATGGCATCTCTGAATACAAGGGTGCTTGAAAGTCTTGGATTTATTTCAAAAAGATAAGGTCCGTTTTTTGTAAGTCGAATCTGAATATTCATTACACCATCTAAATTATAAATATTAGCAATTGAATTTACGTAAGATTCAATAATCGGGTCATTTACAACAATAGCCCTCCCTGTTAAGCCGCCTTGAAGCCATCGCTTCAAAATCAAGATTCTCGTACCAACCCTTTTTGATTTAAAAATTGCGCACGTATATTCATTGTCCTCAGTGCTTAAAAAGTCCTGCCAAACATATCCTGCATAACCTTTAATATCGAGAAATTCCTTATTGCAGACCTTATGAATACCCTTGCTTCCTTGACCAGCCCTAGGTTTAACAATTATTGGATAATCTATAGGGTCGTCCACACCAACTAAACCATGCCTTGGAACTTGAACATTATTTTTTTCTAAAAAATTTAGACACTCATGCTTATCGAGTGAAAATTGAACCGTTTTCTTATTAGAAATAAGAATTTTTGCATTTTTAATAGAAAATAAATTTAATTCTGATATTTTTAAAATTTCCGGCTCACTTGTTGGAATAAAGCAGTCTATTTTCTTACGCTCTATATAACTTTCTATCCATGATATGTAGTTCATTTCTGTTGCGCGGGGTGCAATAGTATATTCATCAAAAATGAACTTTCCTGGATGATTTTCATGTACATCAATCCCGTGTAAGTCAACGTGCATGTCAGAATTACGCAAAATTCTACCCGCTCCAAACCCTATATCACTTGCGATTCCTGAAATTAATATTTTCATCATCTGGTCATTATCTTCCACAGATACTCAATATCAGAATTTAAAGCGATAGATTTTTGAATTACAGGTTCAACATCAAATGGAATCCTTTTAAAAATGATTGCCTTATTTAATGTGTTTATAATCGCGTAACTTGCAAGCCCTCCCATGTCTCGGGGTTGACCAACTGACCCTGGGTTGATTAAGAATTTATTATTCAACCCATAAATAAATGGGTAGTGTGTATGGCCAATTATCGTAAAATCCACATCAGTTAGCGCCTTTTGTAATGTAGATGAAGGAGAATTTGGGTAAATATATTCATTGGAATCCTCTGACCCCTCGTGACTCAATTTGAAGGTTACCGCTTCAAATTTTAAATTTAAAGTATTCGGCAAGGCCTTTAGCCAACCAATCTGCCCTATCGACAATTCTTTTATGCATATATCGTAACCAAACCCATATTTTTTTCTATAAGCATCTGACGATTCAACCCCATCAACGAACCCCTCTAAAATATGCTCATGATTTCCTTTAATGCATATAAATCTTTCGTCCTCCATCAATATTTTTATGACCTCTGCGGGCCAATAGTAGTATCCAACAATATCTCCAGCTACTAATATTTTTGTAATGCCCTCTTTATTTATATCTTCATAAATTTTTAGGAATGCATATATATTTGCATGTATATCAGAAATGATTGCAATCTTCAATTATTAAAATTTCCCTTGATTATTCAGTATCTTCAAACTAAGAGATGCTTAATATTTTTTTATACAATAACTTACAGCCAGCCCCTTTGGTTATTTGAGATGCCTTTTGAGATATTTCTCCAATGTTCATTACTAAAAAATTAAAGTTTTTTTCAAATTTTTCACTTGTAATATCTTTAATATTTAGCATCTTAATCACTCCCTTATTTGCGAGGGCAGTTGTTGTTTTTAATTGATTTTCCGCTACAACTATCGTTAAAGCTGGCAATCCTAAAGTACATCTCTCCCAAGTCGTGGAGCCCCCCGCTCCAATTGCAACATCACTTTCAGCCATTACTTCTGCCATATTATTAATTCCAACCAAAAGTTCAACTTTATAAGACATTTGAGCTATCTGCCTTTGTATATAACTTATCCATGGCGCTGATGCACCAAGTACCACCTTTAACTCTATATGGCTGGGCAACCCAAGATATTCTAGCTTATCTAAAACCCTGCCAGTGACATTATCCTTGTCTACGCCCCCCATAAAAACTAATATTTGCCGGAATTCGCAGGCCTTTCTTCGGTCTAAGCTGTGCCTCCTTAGCCCATAAAAATCTTCTCTAAGTAATGCATATTGAGGTCCAACTAGAACGTGGCAGGTTGACGGAACAAGGCCCTCATAATCCTCTTTAAGAGTGCCAAAATTTTGATCAAGTAATACCTGACAGGAATGAGTTCTATTAGCTAAATCATCTATTACAAGTAGATTTCTATAAGAAGGCCTTAATATCTCCTCCCATTCCCACCCAATTTCATAATGATCAACCACCAACCAATCAACCACCGTTAGGCCCAGCACCGCCATCGTTTGCTTAGCGTCAAGCTCAATAGATATGCCCAACCATGAACGGCCAAACTTCTCATTAAATTTTTCGTTAAGGCTATTTTTTTTATCAAACGGCAAGACATGAACCCCAAAACCCTTGCTTCTTATAAGCTCTATAGCATTTCCAATTAAATCCCTACAGACAAAAGAGCATTGATCTCCCTGCGCTTTTAGATAAGTGGCAAATGTAAGACATCGCATGACATGCCCCAACCCAATCTCTAAAGATGCATCGACGCGAAAGATAAAAATCATTTAGATATTAATTTAATCTTTTGAACCCTGCATGGCAAATTGGACCCTTTAATAATTGCATAACATCCCTACCCTCTTCGCATTCCTTAATCAGCATAAATAAAGGATCAAGATCATTAAAAAACTGATCGAGAATCTCTTTTGTATGATCGATACAAACGTACACGCTATTCCCAACCAAGTAACCTTTTGCAAGCATTTCTTGTGTTATTAAAGTTTTATACGCAAGAGCGTTTTCCCCTTTGAATGAGTAACCTGCGAGGGATGGCAAACCCCACTGATCAATCTTCAATTGATATTTATCGGCCAGCTCTTGCCATCTTTGTTTTATATTTATGCCAGTTTTTGTAATTACCTCCCAGGACCTCTCTCTTTCCATCACTTCCAATGTCTTTAATGCTGCTGAAGGCCCTATTCGCTCCGTCCAAAACGTACTACTAATGAAGGTACTTTGAGCGGCATTCATAATTTCACGACGGCCAATTATTGCGGTAATGGCGTAGCCATTACCAAGCGCTTTTCCAAACATTGCCATATCTGGATCCACTCCATGCTTTTTATGAAGCCCTCCAAAGGTCTCACGAAATCCTGAAGTACATTCATCAAAAATCAAAACAATGCCATGCTCCGTAGCTATTTTACGTACTTTTTGGAGAAAACCATCCTCAGGACCCATGTTCCGAGAAACCTCCATTTTGATTACGCCAATATCATGAGTTGCAACTAAAGCCTCTAATTCCGAAAAATTATTATAGGCAAATGGGAATACGGTACCCTTCAGATCTCGAGGCACTCCATTAGGCTCAAGGCCAGGAAGTAAATGACCATCAAGGCTTTTATCATCACCCAAATTTGCCGATAAGTACCAATCATGCCATCCGTGATAACCACAGATTGCCACCTTATCGCGACCAGTGGCTGCCCGAGCGATTCGTATTGCAATTGCATTAGCCTCACCACCAGATCTTGCCAAGCGAACCATATCTGCCCACGGGTGCAACTCAATTAGCTTTTCTGCGAGAAACACTTCTTCAGGGCAATTAAGAGTCGACATATTGCCGGACCTAACCGTAGCAAGTACAGCGTCATCTACCTCCGGATGCCCATACCCCAGCGTATTGGTGCCAATACCCATAATGCACATGTCCGTATAGGGCTTGCCATCCAAATCCCACACAGTACAACCTTTAGCTTTACTAAAATACGCTGGCCAATGGTCCGGCAAAAACATCTCAGCACGTTTAGATAAAAGCATATTGCCTCCGGGAATTATTTCTTTAGCCCTTTTCCAGAGTTTCTGGCCCTTACCCATATCAGCTCCCTCATTACGTATAAGCAATTTATTAAGATCAAAAATCTCTGGATGAAGCTTCCAAAGCGAAAGGATTGAGCGCCACCCAAAATCAATATCGGGGAAAAAATATCCAAACACCTTAGAAACAACCTCAAAGTCTACCTTCTCATCTACAGTCCAACGCAACCCCGAATAGTCCTCATCATTTTCCAGGGTGCTAGTTTTAAACAAGCCTGATGTGCGTATATAAGGGGTAACGTGCTCATGATCGAATGCTTTATCAGACTCTCGCTGAGCCTTTTCAAGAGCGAGCAGTGTCATCACCTCAACATCTAATCCATCAGGATAGGTTGGGGGTGCCGTATTGCATAGATAATCGAGGTTGCCCATCCTAAAACTCCTTATGCAATCATCAACTAAGGATGGATCAGTCAGCGGGCAATCGCCAGTTATTCGAACAACAATATCAGCCTTGTGCTTCTTTGCCGCTTGAATATAACGATCTAGGACGTCATTCTCGCTACCTTGCTCACAGGCATATCCAAGTGAGCTGACATAATCGATCAACTCCCTATTTATTGTCGCATCCGATGTAGCCACAACAATCTCATCAATTTCTTTAGATTTTGATAGACGAGACAATAGCAAACCAATCATTGGAGTGCCCCCAATTAATTTCATGACCTTATTAGGAAGTCGTGTCGACCCCATTCTTGCTTGAATAATTGCAACTGTTTTCATAAGCTATTCCAGTTCCCAGGATGAACCAACATCTCTTCCTCCGATGATAGATCTGGGTAATTTAACTCTTCATGAAAAGTGCTTGCCTTGATCAACTCCGATAATTGTTGAGCACTATCTGCGCCAACGATGAATTTATCAATCTGTGGAAATTGCTGCACAAATCCTAGGCAGGCCTCAACTGGTTGAGCAGCATTTGCGCTCAACCAAGAATCCCACTCATCCCAACAATACCTCCATCGCTCAAATTTGGGCAGAATTTTTTTTCGCGGGGTCAATAACAATCCTTGCAAAAAAACTGAACGTACATAAATATCTACGCCTCGATCTTTTAATTTCTGCAGCCAACCACTGCTCAGGAGCCTTCGATCTATCAGATTGAATGGTGCCTGAACAATATCGGGCGTAAATACTTTAGTGATGGTATCGAGTTCACTAGGCGCATAAATTGATACTCCTATTTTCTCAACCAAATTGGTATTTTTTAATTTCGTTAAAGCAGAAACTAAAACTGGGCCAATGTCACCAAAAAGCTGGTCTGATCGATGCAGCAATACACCATGCAGCTTTGATATATTTAGGTGCTTTAAAGATTGTTCAATCTGCAGCATAGTCCAGCCTTCAATATCCCTTATGTTATCTGGTATGGAGGGTAATTTGGTGATGACCCTCCAGTCATGAACTCCAATTCTCCCCAAGCACCTCTCGCTTTCACCGTAGGAAACTGCAGTATCAAGCGTGTCAATTCCTCCGGCATGAGCAAAGGCCAACATCTCGCGAGCCGTTATACTGCTCACCTGCCCCGATTGATTGTTAATGCCATATGGCATTCCAAATTGAGCCGTGCCTAGCGCAAGCCTCATAAAAAAATCATCTTAATTTTTTCAATTACATAGTCCTGCTGAAATTCACTTAGACCAGGATATAAGGGAAGACTGATGGAGCGACTATAGTAATTTTCACTACATGGGAAAGTGCCAGCGAAAAATCCTAGTTTTTGGAAGTCTGGTTGCAAGTGCACGGGAATATAGTGCACATTTACACCTATATCAGCCTCAAGCAATGCATCGAAGAGTATTCTACGACTAACATTGGTGCGATTAGAATCTATTTGAATAATATATAAATGCAATGCTGATAAAGCATGTCCATCATAAGCCGGAAGAATCAAAGGCAGGCCAGCCAAGCCGTCGTCATAACGATTAGCGAGAATATGGCGCCGCCGAACCCATTCATCAAGATGACTCATCTGCGAAAGCCCGAGAGCTGCTTGGAGCTCAGTCATCCGATAGTTATATCCAAGCAATTGCTGCTCGTAATACCAGGGGCCATCGGGTACATTTATCATCTCACGACCCTCTCTAGTAATACCATGACTTCGAAAGAGTTTGAGTTTGCGAGCCAATTGGTTAGATTTGGTTGTCGCCATCCCGCCCTCAGCGGTGGTAATAATCTTTACGGGGTGAAAACTAAAAACTGTTATGTCGCTATATTTGCAATCTCCAATAATAGAATCCAAATAGCGCGCACCAATTGCATGAGATGCATCCTCAATAAGGCTAATGCCATACTGGTGAGCCAAATGAGAAATTGCGCTCATATCACATGGCTGACCAGCCATGTGAACTGGAATAATGACTTTTGGTAAACGCCCATTAGCTTTAGCAATCGCTAATTTTTCTGCCAGGCAACGGGGGGACATATTAAAAGTAAGCGGATCAATATCTACAAAATCAATGTCCGCACCACAGTAGCGCGCGCAATTTGCAGAGGCAACAAAAGTAATAGGACTTGTCCAAACTAGATCCCCAGGGCCAACCCCAAGGGCCAAGCACGCTATATGAAGAGCAGATGTAGCACTGTTAACAGCTACTGCGTGAGAAACGTCGCAGTAGTTAGCGACCATTTCCTCAAATTTTGGCACCACAGGGCCTTGAGTTAAAAAATCTGATTTGAGAACATCAACTACCGCCTGTATATCTGCGGACGAGATGGTCTGCCTTCCATAGGGTATATGCATAGTAGTTAAATATTAAATTTTTCCGATTTTCATTTCATTACTCAGGATCCAAGCCTGGAGTGCCCCTACATTCATCCACTCTTGATTATTATCAGAGCTATAGGTGAAGCCATCGGGCACCTGCTTACCATCTTTAATCCGCGCAGAGTCTTTACTCCAGTTATTGATAGCAGGAAGAATTTTAAAATGCGAAGGATATTCATAGGTATGTAATGCATCTTCAAACCCAATCATTTGTTCATGCAATTTTTCGCCAGGCCGAATTCCAACTATTTCATGCTCAGCGGATGGTTGAACTGCCATAGCGATGTCTGTCACCTTCATACTTGGAATTTTCTTAACGTAAATTTCACCGCCAACCATGTCATTCATAGCGTGCCAGACAAGCTCTACGCCTTGTTCTAGAGTAATCATAAATCGAGTCATACGCTTATCAGTTATGGGAAGTGTATGGCCCGATGGAATAGACTTGAAAAAAGGAATAACAGAGCCACGCGAGCCCATGACGTTACCGTAGCGGACAACCGAAAAAGACGTATTATGACCACCAGCATAGGAATTTCCAGCTACAAATAATTTATCGCTAGTGAGTTTAGTTGCACCATATAAATTAGCAGGACTGCTAGCCTTGTCGGTTGAAAGTGCCACAACACGCTTGACCTTGCTGTCAATGCAAGCATCTATTAAATTCATTGCCCCAATTACGTTTGTCTTTACACACTCGAAGGGGTTGTATTCCGCGGTAGGCACTATCTTTGTAGCCGCAGCGTGCACAACATAATCAATGCCATCCAGGGCACGATAAAGACGATCCTTATCACGTACATCGCCAATAAAAAAACGAACTCTAGGATCGGATCCGTACAGTTTGGCCATTTCCCACTGCTTCATTTCATCGCGCGAGAAAATAACAAGGCGAGACGGATTGTATTTAGCAAGTGTCATAGGAACGAATGTATGTCCAAATGAACCAGTTCCACCAGTAACTAAAATAGAAGAATTTTTTAGCATAAAAGAAGTTCAGCTTTAATTTATATAGGTTTAATATTATTAACTTTTTGAGGGTAATAGTTAATATCCGAAATAGCAAGACCCAAAACAATTGACATCACCATAATGGTATGGGCTCCAAAATAATCTTCTGATAGCCCATATGAAAAGACTGCAATTAAATAATAGGAAGTATCAAGATTGAATTTAAATCTGTTTTTCCAAGTTAACATTACCACATAAAACAGGATAAATAATCCAATAATTCCAAAATTCCAAAAATGCTCAATCAATGCATTGTGAGCACTATAAATAAATTTACCTGGATATATTTCTATATTAATATGACCAGGTCCATGGCCAAATAAAATATAATTAATATTTGAAAAATAATCTATAAGCAAGTAATTATATATGAGGTCCCTGCCAGAGCCACTAGTCTCCATAATCCTGAATTCGTCGATTACATATGGGGATATTAAAATTAAGGAAATGATGATGACTATAGAAAAAACATAGTGTTTTTTTAAGCTTTTAAAAAAATATATGGAATTAATCAAGATGAAGGTAAGTAATGCGCCCCTAGAAAATGTTAGGTATAGATAATACAGATTAATAGGAATCAATAATTTTATATATCTTGCACCACTAAGTAGTAAAGTTATATAAACAATGTTTAAAATAAATCCAATGGTGTTAGATGAGACCCCTCCATCATCGTCTAATGCAATACCCAATCTGTTTCCATAATTCATAATATCAAGCGAGAAAATATTATATAAAATTAAGAGAAATAATGCAGAAACAGAAAATGAAAAAATCAACTTCCTTGAAAAATAAGGTTTGCCAGAAAACCCCACTGCCCCCATTATTATGAGGACATACTTTGAAACTTCAACAATATTTTTAGAATCAGCAATGCCAAAAATTGACTCTATGAAAATATATAAAACTGCAGCTATTAGGATTAGTAGATAAACCCTTAAGTTTTTTCCATTAATAAAGTCATATAAAATGATTCCCAAAACAATTAGGTGCACCAACAAAATTCCATGATATACCGGGAATGGTAATACTGAAATAAATCCTAAAATATAGAGAAAAAATAATTTCAACTTTATTTTTTAATCAGCCTATAGTAAACCTCAGAACATGGAAAAATCCAGCAAAAAAATTTTTCATAAATTCTTTTGTTTTTATTAACAAGGCATTCAATTCCAATCAATCTATAAGGATTGAATTTCACCTCATCTCTCCATGAGGTAATGCACTCCCTAAATGACAAATTTACGTCTTCCAGGTCAAATTTTATTTCTGACTTTAAATAATGGTATTTAAATATTACATTATTAACATAATAGTTCATTGACCTAGATCCAAGATGGATTTTGTGGGTTGGGTCTGTATTAAAATTATCGGAGGAGTAATGGGGCGCAACGATTTCTATTAGGCCACCAATCTTTAATATGCGATTACACTCCTCCATGATGCGGCCAATATCGCCTAAATGCGATATCGAGTGGGCAAAAATAATTTTATCAAATTGATTTGATTCAACCGGCCAAGGAAAGGAATTTAAATCATGAATAATGTCTACGTTGGCTAAGTTGAGATGATCAATGCCAAGTGATCCCGATATCTTTGTTGCCCCACAACCAACATCTAATATTTTCATGCTATTTTATAAATATTTCATTTTGGTAAATTAAAGCGATTTTACCCCAATCAAATCTAGCTGCGAATAATTGGGTATTTGTTTTCATTTCTTTTAATAAGATTGAATCTTGAAGTATGGCTTCTATTTTATCTGCCAAAGCCAATTGTGATATTTCATGAACAATAAACCCAGTTTTCCCATTCAACATTAATTCCTCATCAATGCCGTCTTCACATTTAAAAAAAATTGCTGGTAGCCCAGCGGCATAAGCTTCAAATAAAGCAATACTGCCGCCACCCTCTTTAGTTGATGGATTAACATACAAACTTGCCGACTTAACGCGTGAATACAATTGTTTAGTGGATGCAATTTCTCCAAAAAAGGTAACATCACCATCCAAATCAAGCTCGCTGACTAAATCAGTCAAGCCGACTCGCTCTGGTCCATCACCTACGATTGCTAGCTTGTAATTTTTCTTTTTTTCATTATTCAAAACTCCAATCGCTTTAATTAGCAAGCTAATATTCTTATGATTCTTCAATCTACCAAAATAGATAACATCAAATTGGTCGCTTTCGGCTTCCGCTTCATCTATATCCAGTAAATTAATTCCATTGTTTATCAAAAAAATATTTTGACTTCGGTTAATTTGCTCGGCCTTTCGATATGCATTAGGTGAAATGAGTACAAGTTTTGCATTCCTTATAAGCCTGCTTAAAAGTATGCTCTCAAATAAATATCCAATCCATCCGATAGTTTTCGAATAAGAAAACCAGGTGCGGCCCCATATTTCCCACCAATCTACAGTCAATTTAGGATAAATTTTATCTTTTGAAAATATCAACCACCAAACTAAATGCAAGATTGGCCACTGTCCGCTCCATATATAATCATACTTATCATAATTTAAGCCGGATCTCAATAGGGCCACTAAAAATTCTAGTGGCTCTAATTTTCTTCGCCCCCCTTTTTTGTTATAGAGGCCATTAAAACCAGCGAGCCCTATAAACCTTATGCCACTATCATCAATCAATATGTCGTCTCCGACCCAAGACTTAAAGCATACCCAATCAACGCCGTATCCGTTTGAGACCAATCTTCTAGCAATTTCCCATAATCGCCTTTGGCCGCCACCCTCTATAAATGGGTACCCAACGTCATAAACTACTAGTATTTTTTTCTGCATTCTTTTTAATGTGCAAAAATTGCATTTATTGCAGCTATAGAAGCGTCTGATTGCTCTTCAGTTAATGCAAGGCCACTTGGTATATAAAGCCCTCTTCTTGCTATTTTTTCAGAATTTGGATATGCTTCATTTTTAAATAACCCCATTTTTTTCAATATTGGTTGCTCATGCATTGGCCAGAAAAATGGTCTTGAACCGACGCCTAAGTTATTCAACTTTTTAATCATTCCATCAGCATCAAAATTAACGTCGTCTTTTAAGACTATCCCATATACCCAGTAGTTATTATCTGCATATGCTGTTTTATCTATTGGAAGACTTAATTGACTTATTTCTTTCAATCCTGAAGTATATTTTTTTCCCATATTTTTTTTAATATTTATAAATTCATCTAAGCGCTCTAACTGAGCTAAGCCAATAGCGGCTTGAATATTGGTCATTCGATAATTCCATCCCAAATGATCATGAATAAACCTTCTAGATGCTTTCATCGATAAATTCCTTAAATCTCTACATTTTTCAGCGATCTCTTCACTATCAGTTAATACCATGCCGCCTTCGCCAGTTGTGAGATGCTTATTTGGGTAAAAACTAAATGTACTCACCTCTCCAAAACTGCCACAACTTTTTTCTTGATACCGCTGTCCATGAGCTTCAGCCGCATCCTCTATTATTTTCAGGTTATATTTTTTTGCAATTGTTAGCACTGGATTCATATCAACCGGCAAGCCGTAAAGATGGACCACCATAATTGCTCTTGTTTTCTCTGTTATTTTTGATTCAATTTGGGATACCTCCATATTCCAGCTATATAAATTAGAATCAACCAATACAGGGACTGCGCCAGCTCTTATGATTGCTGAAATACATGAAATAATCGTAAAGGTGGGTAATATGACCTCATCACCTTTACTAAGATCGAGGGAGGCTAGAGCTAAATCTAGCGCTACTGATCCATTTGCTACGGCAATCCCGTATTTTCTATCGCATTTTTGCGCAAATTGATTCTCAAATAATGCTACATTGGGGCCCTCTGATGAAATCCATCCTGAGCGAATGCATTCTATTAGATACTTTTCTTCATTTCCATTTAATAGTGGCTCATTAACGGGTACGTAGGTCATTTTATAAACTCATTTAATAAATATAAAGAAAGAAATTAGCCAGCAACAAGCTACTTATCGTTATTGTTAATTTTAATTCCTAGGGCCGATACAAAAACTATCCAAAATATCAGGTGATCAAAATAAACTTTCTGACTAAGCTCTGTTGTACACCACATAAGTAAAAGGGAAAGCAAAATCCATAGGCCCATACTTCGCCATGGTTCAGTCGCCCCTCCTGTATTGCGCATGGCGCACAATAATGCCCCCAGCACTAGAAAAACCCCGGGGATTCCGATGCCCAGCGTAAGATCAAGCCAGCCGCTGTGGGACTGGCTCAGCTTTGACTCAGGCCACTTAATTTTAGCCAGATTTCCAAAGGATCTTTCCAGTAACCCATAACCCAATGGATTTTCTTCTATTAAGGTTATTGCGCTTACCCCCCAAGCAATTCGTTCATAATTTGTTCCTGATACCACCTTCCCGGATTCATTGACTGGATAACCTTTTTCTCCGCTGTACTTCCATTGATCATACCTATTAACATCTACCGCAATCCGAGCATCTGAAAATAGTTGCTTCCAGGCAATATTTTCCTTCACATGTTCTCTGGCAAATAACCCAAGAAATACAATAATTACGCTGATAAATAAAATATTTTTCAAACTTATCCTAGCGCTCCAAACTAAAAATATTGCAATCAAGGCAAAAGAATATATGACACCATTTTTTATATGCTCACTTGAAAATACAAAAAGAATTGCTATTATGAATGTCAAATATAAAAAATTATCCCAAACGAGATAGTTTCCTTTTTTCAGATTACTTCTTATCAAACCTAATGCTGCTGCAAGTGTAGGCAAACAAAAACAATCATATGCAGTCTTATGCAAATAATATGGGGCTGAGTCTTGATAAAGCTTTAAATAGTCTGAAACTACCAAGCCATTAATACCCCCATAAAGCGTCAGAAAATATTTGATAATATAAATTAATGTTGGTGAAAAAAGTCCAAATAGTATCAATATTAAATATATATTTTTACCCTGACTGCCAATTGCCAGACCAAAACCCAAAGCAAAAATAGCGCCAAGACCAACGCGCTTCCAAATACTTGTATATTCGTGATACTGAATATCAAAATTTTGGGAAAGGAAGAATAAATGAAATGTTACCCATGCGAAAAGCATTAAGATCAGCCAAATAGGCGTTCGATTTTTCGAACAAATATCTTTTCGAAAAATGGCTATTTCATAAATGCTAATGAGAGCCCCTAGCGACAAACAAATATTTCTAATAAATATTGTTTCTGGTAGAACCCAAACAGCATATAGAATGATAAAAATAATTAACTGTAGATAAATTACCCAGCTTGGAATATGCTTTTTTAATATCATCAATGAAAATCTAATCTCGACCTAAGAACTCTTTATAGGCAAGCGCTATTCCATCTTTTAAAGTTATGCTTGCTTTCCAGCCTAGGTCATTCATTCGTGAAACACACATCAACTTGCGTGGAGTGCCATCGGGCTTGCTAGCATCAAACACAATTTGCCCTTGAAAGCCGATAACATCCATTACCATTTCGGCTAATTCACGAATAGTCACATCTTCACCAACGCCAACGTTATACATGCCCTCGCCAATTCCATTTTCCATCAAGAAAATACAGGCGTCAGCCATATCATCCACATACAAAAATTCACGGTAAGGCTTTCCAGAACCCCAAACAACCAATTCCGAATCACCGCGTAACTTTGCCTCGTGCACCTTACGAATCAAGGCTGGCAACACATGGCTTTTAGCTAAATCATAATGATCGTTTGGGCCATACAAGTTCGTAGGCATCACACTTACAAAACGTGTTCCATCGCCTTGGTTATAGACATTACATAATTCAATACCGGCAATTTTTGCTATCGCATAGGGCTCGTTGGTTTTTTCTAATGGACCGCTTAAGAAATATTCTTCCTTAATTGGCTGCGGACAATCGCGGGGATAAATGCAGCTTGAGCCTAAAAAACAAAACCACTTGGCACCCTCTTTATGGGCCGCATGCATGACATTGTTCTGAACCATCAGGTTCTCATAAATAAATTCAGCAGGGTAAGTATTATTCGCCTGAATACCGCCCACCATCGCCGCTGCTAAAAAAACGTATTCGGGCTTTTCTGATTCAAAAAACGCATTCACTGAAGCTTGATCCAACAAATCTAGTTCTTGATGGGTGCGAACCACTAAATTGGTATAACCACCCGACTCCAAACGCCGCACAATGGCAGAGCCTACCAAGCCCCTATGACCAGCAACGTATATTTTGGAATCTTTTGGAATTGTCATCGGCAATATCAAGCGCTAATTAATTGTTCATACTTAGAGAATCAAGCCCGCTAATGCCCGCTCTCGTGCTGGCATTTGCTCTCTAGACTTCACTTGGCAATACCACTTTTAATGCTGACCCAAACGCGTTGCCCTAAGAGCGCCAAAAGCATCAAGAAGAACGCTGCTGCCAATCCGCCGGCGGTCGACTTGATCATGCCTTTTTTGCTCGCGGTTGGGGCAGTGTTGGCCTCTAAACCCTTGGTAAAGCGCACCTGAATGGCGAGCAATTGGCTGTGCAATTGATCAAGTAATTCTTGGCCGTTGGCATCACCCTTGGCTAATTTGCTGCGCAAAGAGCCTTCGATTGCGAGCAGCTGATCATCGAGTGCTAAACCATCAAAGGTCTGGTCTTGTAGCGGGATGGCCTGTTCGATAAAGGCTTTGATGAGGCCAATTTGCTCTAAACGTTTTTGTAGTCTGGCCAAGACCTCTTTTGAGCCATTGATGTCGTTGTTGACGGCCACAATTTGGGTTGCTAGCGGGAGGTACTTGGCTCCTGAGTCCTTGGGGTCAACCACTTGGCCACTGATATTAGCACCGCCGGGGAAGCGCTTGTGCAGCTCCTCTAAAGACTTGGCGCGCTCTTGCTGGTAGCCCATCTCGATTTGGGTGCTGGTGATTTTTTGCTGCAGCTCCGCTACGGCACTAACCGTTTGGCTCTCGTAGCCATTGAGTAAAGAGCGTATCTGCAGGTAGGCACTGCCTGAGCGTAAAAATTTTGCGCTTGCTCGGACATTGACAATCGATTGCTCTTTAGATGAGCCGCTGGCGGTCAAGGTGAGACTGAGGATGGTGGTCGAAGCCGCGTCTAAGTCCTTGCTGATTCCTGCTAAGTCTTTGGTGTCCGCTTTGGAGAGCGCATAAGTGGGTAGTACGTTTTTTTGCCACCACTGCTCGTTGCTCAAAGCTTTATAGAGGAACGCTTGGTCCTGCGGGGCTTTATTGTCTTCAACAATTTGATCGGCCAAGTTTGGCAGGCTCTTTTGCAGCATCTTCCAGGAGACGAGGTCCAGGGCGTAGCTATTATTATTATTATTATTATTATTATTATTTAGTAAAACATACTCCGCCTGGTAACTCCCCAGGAAATACCAATTACCGAGCCCTAGCACTGCACCGACTACCGCGGCAATGGCGAGTTTTTTCCAGGCACTTTGCACGAAAGTAACGATATCGAGCAGGGAGATTTCAGCGCCGCCATTAGAGTCGCTTTCATCTGTTGAAGATGGGGTTCTGGAGGAGTGATTTGGCTCGGTCATCAACTGGTTTTTCTAAAAAGTAATGCTCACATCGTTTGGCAGAATCG
>Ga0316229_1001204_pt1 | contig 27879 bp, 28 predicted proteins | sample TBH18023metaG_FD_206011 | JGI IMG/M metagenome (GOLD analysis project Ga0316229, IMG submission 206011) | Freshwater microbial communities from Trout Bog Lake, Wisconsin, USA - TBH18023 | ecosystem: Environmental > Aquatic > Freshwater > Lake > Hypolimnion/Profundal zone | place: USA: Wisconsin... | reverse complement strand
GGAATCTGGCAAATTATCCTCCAGCTAAGTGCCTGCAAAGGGCCGGCCGCACCCATAGCTCAATTGGATAGAGCGTCTGACTACGGATTCGTCAACGAGGTTTTTCCCCTGAATGGACAAATGAGGACTGGTGAGGAATCCCCTTTATTTGCAGGGCTTTCATGCACTTTTCGCGATCCGTGGCGGGGACTCCGTTGGCCTGAAAAAGACCCCAAAAGAGGCAAGTAGTATCAGATCGCAGTATCAGATCTGTATCAGATCCGGGCAATCCTACCCCTTGCGACTTCCGAGTTCTTCCGACGCAACCGCGCCGTCTGATTTGTGCGGGCAGGCGGGCGGCGGCAACGGCCTTCGAGCGTTCTTGCTCGCGTTGCCACCGGTCGCCACGCGTAACGGAACCGCCTGCCCGCAAACTTAGGCGCGCCAGAGGCTTCCGGTGTTCACGCCCCCCCGCCCCGGCCTTGGCCTTCAACTCTGTGCGGCCGTCATCGGCTTCGGTCCCTGCGCGAGAATCCGCACCGGTTTGCCGACAGCGGCGGCGGCGATGTCCTCGCGCAACTCGGATTTGAGCGAGGACGGGAGTGGCTTGTAAAGGTAGGTGAGTTCCGGCGGGCATTTTCCGAGCATGGCATCCTGCAAGATTGTCCCTTCAATTTGAGCGTCGAGCATGTCCAGATACCGGTCGTAGAGCGCGGCCTGTTGCTGGGCTTGGAGGCTGGCGCTGGTGTACATCGAGGCGATGAAGGCAACGCCGGTGACCGGCGCCAGCAGCAGGAGCAGGAGGCAGGCACCGACACGGATTCCCAATCCTTGGGCCGGGTCCGGCCAGCGATCCGCGCCGCGGCTTTTGGAATGGTAGGTCTTGCCGTCCGCCCGAAACACCGCGATGTGCTTCAAGTTCTCAGTGGCGAAATAAAAGAAACCCACCAGCACCCCCAACCCGAGCAGCAGAGCTACCACCGCGTATTTTGGGCCGACAAACAAGGCGCCGAAGGCACAGGACGCGATGGCCGAGAGAAACCATAGCAGCACTCCGTTGCCAAAGGCGACCCCGGTGAAATAGCGCTCGCCCATATCGCGCCGGAAAAACGGGTCGGTGCTCGTGGTGAGCATCTTGTAGATCTTCGATCCGACATCGGCGACGATGCGCTTGCCGGCGGTCTTGTTAAAGCTCCACACAGCTTTCTCGAATTGGTCTCCAAACGGGATTTCTTCCATAGATCTGACGGGTGATGAGGTTACGGTTGGTTGTCGTCTTGCTGAAAAACGGTGACCCGAAACGGCCGGCCCTCATTGCAATTAAACTGGTGGGATACCCAGAGCACCACCGCCTGGCAGGAACCATCCCCACCCTTCTTGAGTTGGGCAAACGCCTCGGGTTGAAAAATGGCCTCGCGGTGCTGATTGAGGGACGCGGAGGACGTGGACTCGCGTTCGTCGTCCGGCTTGAAAGCATCGAAGAACCAGTGCCTGGGCTTTGAGGAATGCTTGGGTTGGGACGAAACCGAAACGTTCACCACGGTTTTCATGGCAGTTCCCATTTTCTCCGAGGCCCATTTGTTGGTTTCCAGGTCGCCGTTGGCGTGAAAGACCTGGGTGTTCATGGTGGCGAAGACCCCCTGAACGGCATGGGGGTTGTGCCCAAGCTGGTAGAAATTATGCAGGCTTTGCGAGATGATGACGTGGGCCGCCCGGCAGTCGCGGGCAGTTGGCTGAAAATCAATGTCGTGCTGGGAGAAAAACATGTGGCCCTCGTCCTCCCAGAGAAATACCGGACGGGCGGTCTTGAGCCCCTTGTCAGCCCGGCGTTCAACGGCCCGCTGGAACAGGAATTTCCAGGCGGCCTGAATCAGGAGTCCCCCCTGGCCGCAGTCTTTGATGGACAGGTTTAGCACCACGATCTTGCCAGACAAAATGATCTCGGGTGTGACGGTCGTTTCGGCGGAAATCAGTTCGTGGATGCCTCGGCCGGTCAAGGCGTTCGCCATCGCGGTAAAGCCAAGCACGACACCGCTGCGGGTCTGGTGAGCGGTTCGGGGATAAGCGACCGTCCAGTAATCGCGGACGCGCTCATAGATGCGCTTGTCCTCGGGGGTCTTCACCGCCTTCTCGGCGCGGGTAAGAAGGCTGCCGAAAACCGGGATCTCGCGCCATCGCTTGGTCGGCTCCTCGGGGGCCTTCGTGAGGAACCGGGTCAGTCCGTCCACCGTCAACGGTTCGCCCGCCAGCAGGAAGACATCAAACAACTCCCGCATGAGTTGGTTCGTGGCGTTGGTCCAAAAATCCTCCCTGCTCTGACCTGCTCTTTGTTTGGAAACGATGGCAATCAGCACCCGGAAGAACGCAATCAGGTCGTCAGTCATCGCGAGGCGTTCACCCGGACGCTCGGTTTCGTAGGCCAGCGCGTTAAGCTTGAATGGGCCAGTGGGAGTGACCACGACGCAGTCGTCACCGCGCCCGCAACGGGCGCACAGGCTTTCCCAACGCCGTGCCTCGTCTGGTTTGGCGGCCAGGACCAACCCGCCAAAGCCGGCTTGGACAAAGGCCGCCGCGAAAGCAAAGCCGCTGCCGCTGGTTTTCCCGCTGCCAGGGGCGCCGAGTATCAAGACGCCTTCGCAAGCGTCTTTAAGCCGCCAAACGTCCTCTCCGCTGTCGTCCACGCTGAAATCGAGCAACCCCTGGGAATCTTCCCAGACGAACTGGTCGGGGTTATGAATTTGAAAAAGCCAGGGGGCAATGGGGGGCGGAGCAGGCGGCGCGCAAGGGGTCTCGGTTTCCTCCTCCGGCTCGTCCTCGGCGGCTGATTCTGTCCTTGCCGCCTTCGCCGAGGCGGCGTCGGATTCCGGCTGCGTCTTGGATTCAAAGCCTGGGGCTTTGGGCGGCGGGCTCGCCGCGCCTGGAGGCTGGGGCGAGGCGGCCGGAGCAAACGCTTGGCAAAACGTCTGGACACGGTCAATCGTCGTAACCACCCCATCCGACTTCAAGATTAGGCAGACCTCCCCGGCGGTCTTGCCGTCCGCTAAAGCCGAGGCGATCCGGTCGGCCACCGCACGCAACTCGGGAAAATCGGGCGGCGGAGATGAAGTGGATTCGGGCGGTTTAGCCTGGGGCGTGGGCACGGGTTCCGGCGCAGTCGGTCTCGGGGGACTACCCTCCCCTACCAGCGGCACAATTGGGATTCCCAAGGATTCCCGAATTCGCCTCGGCAGATCCCGGAAAACGTCAACGTCCAGAATCCGGCCCTGGCTGTGGAAGCCCCAATAAACTTCGATGCAATCGGCGGGCAGATATTCCGACCGGACAAAGATGCGGCGCTCCGGGTCTTCCTTGTCCTTCCCATGAACGTTCTTCCCGCCGAAAACCTGTTTGACTCGGGGCACCGGGGCGCCTTTCGGAAGCCGTTCCATGAGCAGGCTGTGGAGCCTGGCGGTGGTGTCGCTGATGGCGTCACCGAGGGAGGCGGCGAGGCTGCCATTTCGAGCCCCGCTAAAGAATGTCGGACCAACCTCCCCTTCCCGTGCCGCCAGATAGTCCAGGAAGATGAGGGAAAGGGCTTGAGCCACCTCCCTCCAATAGAGCGGGTGTTCAGAGTCGCCCTGCTGCCAATGGGCAGGCTCGCTTTGCGCGCTCCACCGACATTCAATCCGGTCGAGTTCCGGGTGAGTGCCGCCGATAAACTTGAGGATCAGCCGCCGTCCCTCCTGCCGAGGCTTGGAGTCGGCCACTGGAAAAGACGGGGCTGCGCCTGCCCCTTGGGCAGTCGTTTCCACCTTCTGTTTCTTCGAGGGCTTCCCCATAGGCAGTTCGTTGGGCGGGATAACTACCAAGGAAACTGCGGGTTGTCATGGTATTTCCAACCGCAAGCGGCATTCTTCAGAAACACTCCACCGGCAATCACTTACGCGAGTCTTCCGTAAAGCTTTCCAGGGGTTTCCAATAAATCCTCCGGGGATTCTGGAAAGTCCTCCAATAGGCAGAAAACGGGATTCAGCGGAAAACACGTGCGTCGCGCAAAATGGCGACAGAAACAAAAAACAACCAACGAAACGACGCATGAAATTATCGAACCTGTCCCTTACCGAGCCCCAGTTTGGAGCGGCTTCCACCCCGGCAACGCCGGCCAATCAGCCGACAACCCATGACGGCCTGGCCGCCGCCAACCGCCCACGACCTGTCCACTCGGGACCATCAGGGTCCCCTCCGGTCTGTCTGGCCTACACCGTGGAAGAGGCGGCCGTCGCCCTGAATGTTTGCACCAAAACCATCCGCCGGCTCCTGGACCGCGGCATCCTGACCGCCTCAAAAGCATTGCGGAAAAAGCTCATCCCACGGTCGCAAATCGAGGGCTTCCTGAAGGCCACCTGCGACGCCCCGAAATCAATCCTGTAACCCCCTTCTCTCATGCAATTCTTAATGGATTCTGTTTGCCCTAAGCTGTGCTTAGGGGAGATGTCTGACGCCAAAAGTAGGTTGGAACTTGACGGTAATCTTCCCGTTGGACTCGGTGGGTTTTTCGTTTGCGAATTCGATGGATCTTCGATGGGAGAATTCGCTGCTGATGGTGGAGTTGATTTTGGGATTGCCACTGACTCGTTCCTTCTTTTAAACCTTATCCACTCGTGGTTGGTGTGGAAGTCGGAATAACTATCCCCCCAACCCTATGTTACGTGCCATTGCCCAAACTTCTGGCCAGACCAAGAAGTACTTCAACGAAAGCCTTACCCGCGAAGGCTACTACACCGAGGGCCAGGAAATGGCTGGCGAGTGGGGCGGACGGGGGGCTGCCCGGCTCGGCCTGACGGGTCGGGTGAGCAAAGAGGCGTTCATGAGCCTCTGCGACAACCTCAACCCGGCCACCGGGGAGCGACTCACCCTGCGGATGAAGGAAAACCGCCGGGTGAGCTACGACCTCACCTTCAACGTGCCCAAGTCAGTCTCCCTGGCCTACGAGTGGAAGAAAGACGAACGGATTCTGCGGGAGACGGTGCTCTGCGTCCGGGAGACCATGGAGCAAATCCAGGAGGATGCCGCCGTGCGCGTCCGCAAGGGCGGACGGGATGAAAACCGCGCGACCAGAGAACTGACCTGGGCGGAGTTTTTCCACTTCACGGCCAGGCCGGAGGGGGGCATTCCCGACCCTCACCTGCACGCCCATTGCGTCACCTTCAATGTCACCTTCGATGGCGTTGAGGAATGTTTCAAGGCGGCGCAACTTGGCGACATCATGGAAAACCTCCCTTACTACCAGGCCGCCTTCCACACCCGCTTGGCCGCCCGCCTGCGGGAACTTGGTTACGACACGATCCCGACGGGAATCTCGTTTGAACTGGCCGGTGTCTCGCGCTCGCTCATCGAGAAATTCAGCCGGCGGGGGGCCACCGTGGAAGCCAGGGCGGCGGCGATGGGGATCACCGATCCTACCGAAAAGGACAAACTTGCCGCCCTGACCCGCGAGAGGAAAAACCAGGAGCTGGGCAAAAGCGACTTGCATAAGCTATGGTGGGCCAAGCTTTCCCCGGAAGACGAACGGGAGCTAGACAGCCTGGGGAGAGGTTTGGAGCGCGCGCCCGGAATCGAGCCAACGGCGAGCGTAGCGCAGACCTTGGGCAAAGGCATCAAGCCGCTCACGGCGGGCCAGGCAATCCAGGGGAAGGCGACCCGGGCGGCCTTGACACGGGAAGCGGAGGAGCCAGCCAAGGCCAGCAGGCACGACATCGAGGCGGTAGGTTTCGCGGTGCAGCACGTCTTTTACACCGCCAGCGTGGTCACCGAAAAGGAACTGATGACGGAAGCCCTGAAATGGGGTTGCGGCTTGGCGACGGTCAACGGGGTAAAGGCGGCTCTCATGGAATTCCCTCTGATACGAATTCAGAGCAACGGCCGGGACCTGCTGACAACGGCTGAGGCGTTGGCGGAAGAGAGCCGGATCGTGAACCGCTGCCAGAACGGCATCGGCAAGTTTGGCTCGCTCAATCCGCGCTGGCGGATTCGGGATGAACGGCTCAACCCGCAACAGCGGGATGCCGTCCACCACGTTCTCCGCTCGGACGCCTTCATCACGGGGATTGTGGGGAAGGCCGGCGTGGGGAAAACCACGACACTCTTGGAAGCCGCCCGCGGAATCGAAGCCACGGGGAAGAAAGTGATGGCGTTCGCGCCGACGGCGGTTGCCTCGCGCGGTACGCTCCGCGAGTCGGGATTTCCAGAGGCGGAAACCGTGGACAAACTGCTCGCGAGTCCCTCGGTCCAAGAGAAAGCAACCGGAGCGGTCTGGTTCGTGGACGAAGGGGGTCTCATGTCCGCCCGCCTGGCCGATCAGCTCCTAGGCTTGGCGGATCGGTTGGGCGCGCGAGTCGTTCTGGTCGGAGACACCGGACAGCATCACTCGGTGGAACGTGGCGACGCGTTTCGGCTGCTGCAAGAAATCGGCGAGATGCCGATTATTACCATCGACAGAATCCAACGGCAAAAAGGGCTCTACCGGGAAGCGGTCGAGGCCATCTCGAAAGGCCGGCACGCCGAGGCGTTCGAGATCTTCGAGCGTATGGGAGCGCTCGTCGAGATTCCCGACAATGAGACGCGATACAAGGCGATGGCGGCGGACTTCGTCGCGGCGGTTGAAAAAGGAAAGACCGCCCTCATGGTCGCCCCCACCCATGTCGAGTGCAACCTGGTGACAGAAAAGGCGCGTGAGGCGCTCAAGGCGAACGAGACGCTTTCAAAGGGCCGGGACTGGGGCATCCTGCGGAATCTCTCGTGGTCGCCCGCGCAAAAGACCGATGGCCGCTGTTACGAGCCGGGGCTCGTGGTCAAGGTCGGCGGGCATTTGAAGGGGTTCTCGATGGGAGAGCAACTGGAAGTCGTCGAGGGGCGGCGGGGCGAGGTCATCGTCCGGGGAGAAAACGACCGGCGCCGGCCGCTCCCCCTGGAACAGGCGGACAAATTCAGCATCTATGAACGGGACCGGATCGAGGTCTGCAAGGGAGAGCGGCTCCGCGTGACCATCAACACCCGCAGCGCGGATGGCCACCCGCTGAACAACGGCGACGCCTACACCGTGAGGGGATTTTCCCGAGACGGCGAAATCGTGCTCAACAACGGCTGGCGGCTGAGGGAAGATTTTCCTCACCTGGCCTACGGCTACGCGAACACGTCGCATTCGGCGCAGAGCAAAAGCATTGATGTGATCCTGGTCGCGCAGTCGGGTCTCATCTCATCCGGCGCGACCGACGCGAAGCAGTTTTACACGGCGGTTTCCCGAGGGAAGGAATCCCCGCGCATTTACACGGAGGAGGTCGCGGGTCTGCGGGAAAATGTCGCGCGGGTCCGCAAGCGGGAATTGGCGACCGAGATTGTCTTGCAACGAACGCGACAGGCTGAGGAGCAGGTAGTCGAGGCGACGCCAGAGGAGCCGAAGGGCGAGAAGGCAATGGAACCCGTAAGAACCGACAGAACTCCGGCGCGGGAAAACAACGTGCTGCCAAAGCTGCGAGAGCAGGAGCGCGAAATGGAGATGGAAATGTGATGGTTGAAAAAGCGCGCAGGATCGCCGAGGGCGGCTTGGGAAGGGAAAGAAGCACCCAACCAGGCTTGAAGGCCAAACGGGACGCCTGGAGGCTGCCAACGGGCTGGAATCGCGTCGGAGAGAACGGCCACAAGGCCAAACGGACGGCTTCTCCCCTCCCCCTTGGCGGAGCGCGGCGGTCGGACGATCGAGCCTTCGAGTTGTTAAACTGCCAAATGTTCAAGCGTTCGGCCGATAGTAGTTTTGGCCCTGAAACCATTTGGCAAGCAATGATGCCAGCAGCTCGCTGAAATCCTGTTTGTCGGCGTCAACCCGGACTTCGTTGGCTAACCGCAAAGCGATAGTGGCGTTGGTGTGGAGGTCGTGGGGAATGTAGGCGGTGACCTGCCGGAACCTGGGATCGCTGCTTTTCCCCCGGCCCGTCGCAACGCGGGGTTTCACCGTGCTCCCCTCCCCCACTGACACAGACGCGACAGGCGCCGCATGCGCCGGGACGGTCTCGGCCCGCACGGGCGAGCTTGACGCGGCTGCCCAGCCCCTCTTCCGGGGCGGTTTAGGCAACACGGGCTTCACGACCACGGCTGCGGCGGGCGGGATCTGCAGCGACGATATGGCGGACGGGTCCTGCTGACCCTCGCCTCCGGCTGCCTGGCGTGCCTGAAGGATGGCGGCGAACTTGTTCGCATGGGCGGTGTGGTTTGGAGCGTTCATACCCTGGCCTCCGCGGGTGCCCGATTCAAGATTTCCTCGGCGACAGCAACGTAGTCAGCCCAGGCGGCAGCGGCGTTGGGGTCATCCGCATCCTTGACCAAAACCCCGGCCAATGCGGCCTTCTGGAAGGCTTTATACCGCCGGATGTCGGTGCCAAACACGGGCAGACCGGCCGCAACCAACGTCTGGCGCACGTCAACCCCATCCCGCGCCGGCTTGGGGGGAACAATGGTGAGCAGGATCTTGAACTGCGTGGCCCCGAGTTGCTTGAGCGAGTCGGTGAACACGAAAAGCGTATCCAGGGACAGGGCGTCCGGCGTAAGCGGGATGACCAACTGGTCGCACCCGCCAGCCAGGACTTCCAAGTCCTCTTTGCTCGGACGAGCCTGGGTGTCAAACACGATGTGGGTGAAATCGCGGGAGAATTTGACCGCCTGACGTTCGTCACACACCTCGAACGGAAACCCTTTGCGCTTGTGCCAATTCAGGGCGCTGCGGTTGGGGTCGCCGTCGACCAGGAGCGTCTTGGCGTGGGGCTGCATGAGGGCGGCGAGGTGAACGGCGGTGGTGGTCTTCGCTTGCCCCCCTTTCAACGATGCGACGGTGATGATCATGGCTGTTGAGTTGTTAGGAGTTTGGAAGTCTGCCTGTGGGAACTGCTGGACGGTCAGCAGTGCAGCAATCTGGACATGCAGCATTATGGAAGTTTAAACACTTGTCAAGCCAATGAACGGAACTGCTTATGTATAAAGGCCGACCTTGCAGCAACTTGAACCCCTGGACTGCTAAACCTTCGATGGTTTGAACCTTCAGAAGTCTAAACATCCGAACTTTCGCGCGAAAAGAGACGGGGGAGGGTGTCCAGAGGGCTTCGCCCTTTGGCGAGTCCGGGCAGCGCGCCCTGGTCGCGCGGAAGCGGGCGGGTGGGCGGGGCCTGAGAAAGAAAAGCCCCCGGCCGCCGCCGGGGGCTCGGTGTTTTCTATTGCAAGCGTTGCTGCGCTGCACGGTGATAGGCGGCATCTTTTTCGATCAAGACGTAGCGCCGGCCGCATTCACGGGCGGCGACTCCGGTTGATCCTGACCCTGCGAACGGGTCCACGATCAGGCCCCCAGGCCGCGAGAATGCCTGAATGAGCGGCTTGAGGCTGGCGACGGGTTTCTGCGTCGGGTGCAAACGATTGCCGGTGTAGTTCCAGGGCAGGACATCGGCAGGCGGAGAGGCCGGGGGTAGGGGATTGCCCTTGGCCAAGAGATAGGCCATCTCGTGTTTCATCCGGACATGGCGGACGCTGGAAGCGTAGCCTTTGACCCAGACGAAGTGACCGACCGGATACAGGCCGCACTCCCGCCAGACGGACAAGAAGCGATCCGCCTTGCTCCACCCGTAGAAGCTGACGCAGTAGGAATCGGGCTTCAAAATGCGGTAAAGCTCGGCGAACGCCGGGAACATCCAGCGGCGGTTATCGTCGTTGGCGATGGTCCGGCCGCTCCGGTCTCGGTAGGCCACCAGATACGGCGGATCGGTTAAAACCATGTCGGCGCAAGCGTCGGGCAATTGGCGCAGGAGGCTGAGGCAGTCGCCATGGTTGACTTGGTTGACCATACGGGAGAGGGGATTGGCCTCGGCCTCGGCTGCCGCCGCCCGTTCCCCCGCTTCGGCGGGAGTGATGCCTGGCAGGGTAAACGCGCGCCGCAATTGGCGGGGATCGTCGATTGAACGGATGGGGTTGGTGTCAGTGGGAAGCTGCTCGATTTTGCTCTGAGCCCCTGCTGAACGGGTTTCGTGGCTGTTTTTGTCGGTTTGGTTGGTCATAGTGGTTGCGGCAACTGCCGCTTTTGTCTTACGCCCTGCACGACCAAGGCCCGCGAATCAGGGCGGCGGCGGGGGAGCCTTAGAGGGTCCCGCCTTCCGTGCCCCCTGATGCCAGCGGGCCAGTGAGGGCGGAAGCAAAACGACGGCGGAGCAAACACAGACCAGAAAACGAAAAGACAAAAAGGCACGGGGACCCCGTGGCGGGGAACGCCCACAGCAGCGGTGATCCGCGCGGAGCGGCCTCCCGCATCCCGTTTCATGCACCCGAACGGCAGGTGAAGCCGCGCCAAAATGTCTGCCGCAGGGACCTTATTTGTGGCACGGGAGAAAGACCAGCTACCTCGGCCGAGCCTCCCCAACGCGGCCTTCATGAAAGGGCCACGCGACGTGTGCAGTCCCCAGGGCATTCGGGCAAGTGAGACCGAACAATGTGGGGCGCTTTTTGCATTGCATATTCCTCCGAAAAGGCCAATTGTGTTGAGAATTGGTTGGCTTGGTAAGTGAGCCACAAGAACGACATATGACAGAACAGACGAAATCAGAGGCACCCGGGGTCGGCGACGCGTTCGACCACCGCCAAATTGAAGCCCGCTGGCAGAAAGCATGGGAAGAGACCCGGCTTTACGAAACGGATCTCTCTGCGTCTGGTCAGAAGTTCTACAACCTAATGATGTTCCCATATCCCTCCGCCGAGGGTCTGCACGTCGGAAACGTCTATGCTTTCGTTGGAGCCGACATATTTGGACGCTACATGGCGCTGATGGGGAGAAACGTTTTCGAGCCGATCGGATTTGATGCTTTCGGGATCCACAGCGAGAATTTTGCGATCAAGAAGGGAATTCACCCAAAGCTTCTCACGGCCAAGAACGTGGAACGTTTTAGGGAGACTCAACTTAAGAAGATCGGGGCTCGCTTCGCATGGGATTCAGAGGTGCAAACGACCAGCCCCCTCTACTACAAGTGGACCCAATGGCTGTTCGTGAAACTTTACAAAGCCGGACTAGCGGAGCGGAAGAAAGCTGCCGTTAACTGGTGCCCGTCTTGCCTGACCGTTCTCGCAGATGAGCAGGTTGGTGAAGGCAAGTGCGAGCGTTGTCAGACCCTGGTCACCCAAAGAGAATTAGATCAATGGTTTTTCAAGATCACGCAATACACCGATCGATTGTTGAACAACCTCGACGTGTTGGACTGGTCCGATGTAGTGAAAACAGCCCAGCGGAATTGGATCGGGCGATCCGAGGGACTGGTATTCAGCCTACACATTAAGGATCATGACCATAAACGACTCGAAGTCTTCACGACCAGACCCGATACAATGTTCGGGATGTCTTATGTGGTCCTCGCACCGGAACACCCTTTAGTCCTGGAAATCGCTAGTGGTGACCAACGGCAGCAGGTCATAAGGTATATCGATTCCGTTCGGAAGAAGTCTCAAATGGAGCGACTCACCCAAGCAGAAGGAAAGACCGGAGCATTTACCGGCGCATACGCCGTCAATCCGATCACCGGGGAGGCGGTGCCTGTCTGGGTCGCGGATTATGTGCTCTTAGGATATGGCACGGGGGCAATAATGGCAGTTCCAGCGCACGACGAGAGAGACTTCGAGTTTGCGCGGGCGTTCGACTTACCCATTAAGACGGTGATAATACCGCCAGGCCAAACAAGCGAGAGATCTCCGTCGACAGGACCATCCGTGTACGAACAACCCGGAATCCTGGTAAACTCAGGGGCGTTCACTGGATTGCACTCGGACGCTGCTACTGAACAGGTCATCGAGTGGTTTACTGCGATGGGCAGCGGGAAACGGTCCGTGCAGTATCGACTTCGCGACTGGCTTATTTCCAGACAACGCTATTGGGGCCCTCCTATTCCGATCATCTACTGCCCAAAGTGTGGAACAGTGCCGGTGCCGGAAGATCAATTGCCGGTGATACTCCCGGACCTAGAGGACTGGATGCCGAAAGGCACAGGGTCATCGCCCTTGGCACAGGTTGCTTCCTTCGTTAATACGCAATGCCCACATTGCAAAGCTCCAGCCCGCCGCGAGACCGACGTTTCGGACAACTTTCTTGATTCGGCGTGGTATTTCCTGCGTTATCCTTCTGCGAAATTCGAAACAGGAGCCTTCAATCCTGAACTGACTTCGAAGTGGTTGCCCGTTGACATGTATATCGGAGGGCCGGAACACTCTGTTCTGCACTTGCTCTACAGCCGATTTCTTACGATGGCTTTGCACGACCTCGGCCTAGTGGATTTTGAAGAACCATTCAGTCATTTTCGCGCGCACGGTCACATCACGAAGGATGGAGCAAAGATGAGCAAATCTCACGGAAACGTCGTGAACCCTGACGCCTACATTGAGCAATTCGGCGCTGACACTCTTCGAATATATTTGATGTTCATTGGACCGTTTGAACACGGCGGAGATTTCACAGACCGTGGGATGGCCGGAACTCAACGGTTTCTTCGACGGGTGTGCTCCCTGGTGTCACAGCACTGGAAGAGCGGCGCAGCTAAACCTGAGCCGGAGGCGGAAGTGCGCCTGCATAGGACAATCAAGAAGGTGACAGACGATCTAGCATCGTTGAAGTATAACACGGCCATTGCGGCCCTCATGGAACATCTTAATTTTCTCCAAAAGCAGCCGGCTGTTTCTCAGGAGGAGATCAAGTGCTTCTTACTGCTCCTAGCCCCATTCGCGCCACATAGCTGCGAAGAACTATGGAACAGAGTCGGCGGTACATATTCTATACATCAGCAGCAGTGGCCAATCGTGAACCCGGGGCTTCTTGACGACACGGAAACGGTCATAGCAGTACAAATAAATGGGAAGACCCGTGGAACTGTTCGACTTGCCAGAGGGGCGTCTGAAGCAGAGGCCCTAACAACCATCACCGCGGACCCGATGATCCAACGGCACTTACAGGACAGGCACGTCCAGAAAACGTTCTTCGTGCCTAATCGCGTTCTAAACATCATAGTGAGCTCCCGACCAGGCGTCTAGCTAAGTGGATCTTGGCGGCCGCTCTCCGGGAAAGTTGAGGGCACCGGCGAGCAGAAATTCCCACGGTGGATGGGCCTAGCAGGCGAGGACGCGTCAGGGCTTTGCGAGTTCGACCCTCGGATGCACGCCGCACATCAGATCGGATATGTCACCCTGAATGTTGTCCCTATATACGAAACACGCGAACGGGTCGGGAGCCAAGAGATCGCCATAATACTTCGCAGCCCTGACCCTGCAGCATCCACCGCATAGACGAAACGCCTCGCAAGAAACACACTGATGTAGATCTGTCAGTCTGTAATTCCGTGCTGGACACGACTCCATGCAGGTCCGCGACCAAATGTCCTTGAGCGAATCTCCATACACGTTTCCGAGGGGAAACATCTTGAGCGTTTTGGCCATGTTGCATGGATAAAAAGTGCCCTCAGAGTCGAGCGAGAGCATAGAAGTAAAAATTGGGCACGCATTATCGCGTGGTATGGCATTTACTTTGTAGAGCTTTCGTATCTTGTCCCAATCTTCGGGCGAAGGCATCAAATCGGTCAAGTTCTCAGCCGCCGCACCGATCGCCGCAATATTAAGGCACATCACTTCCTTGACACCTATGTGTCTCAAGTAAGTCTCCAACTCGTCAAGGTAGTCCAGATTACGCTTATCTATGGTGACGGTAGCCCTGACCTCCAAGCCTACGCCGTGTAACACACGGACGGCTGAAATAGCCTTGTCAAAGACACCTTCACCTCGGCGCCAGTCATGATCTTGCCTGAACCCATCTATGCTGACAGCAACAACGGTCACCCCCAAAGATGGCAAGATCTCACAAATTGCAGGGGTCAGTAGGGTACCATTGGTCGTCACTTGCGACCGCATCCCGAAAGAGAGCGCAATCTTGAGGATCTCGCTCCATTCGGGATGCAGAAAGAACTCGCCACCGGTCAGAAGCGCAGTCTTAGCGCCAAAACTAGCAGCGTCAGCAAGCACTCCGCGCAACAATGCCGCTGAGAGCGTGTTGTCAACGGGCTTGGCGTTTCTCTGGTAGCAGTGCTTACAACGGAGATTGCACCTGGCGGTGGTGGTTATCTCCAACGCCCTTAGCGTATTCATGTTTTCCATTCGCTGCAGCGGTATAGACATCAATGACGAGTCAGCACTAATAGGACGGCACGACCCACATCGGGCGCACAGCGGTAGGCAGGCGCAGGTCCCGCACGTCGGCGGACTGCGCCGCCCGGCGAAGCTAGGTCATAGCGACGCTGACGCGTCAATTCTCACGGTTGGCAGGCTGCCGTGCCGCAGGGTGCAGCATTCAAGGTCCAAGCCACTCCCGTCTGGGCGGCCGGCGAGTCTGTATTTCGAACTGGAATGGATGTCAGTTCAGGTTTCAGGTACTGCCGCTTCTCTCGTCGCGACGTTCGCGTTTGACTCCGGTTTGTTTCGCTTTTCATTTGAGCAATCCTAACTATGGGATTTGGGGTTTGTGATCAGTCGGTCTGAAAGTCATTGACGAGTCGTTAACGGTCTCTAGAAAACCGTGTGCCGACAACTCGCCCAGCAAGCGCTGGATGTCTTCCGCCGCAACTTGCGGCGAAACGGCGAACTCCTCTACAACCTCGCGACACACGTCGGCTACACTCCTCCGACCATCAAGAATGTCCCAGATGAAGGAAGCGGTTTCATTAAGAGCGACCAAGGATTCAAGCCGTCCGTCAACGTTGCGAACAGGGATTGAGAGGCACGCTCTCTCCACCTGCCGCACGGAGGCATCGGGGGCCTTGCGGTAAACGCAATCCATCGCTTTGACTTCAGGTTCAAAAGCCATAAACACCTGACTAATAGCAATTATCCGCTAGATGTCAATAACGTTTTACGAATATAATTTCCTCGATTTCGTCGTTTTCCCCGAAATCGCCTCCACTTGTTCCCAATCCCCTCGATTTAAGGCTCAAGCAGGCGCTCAAATCGGAGATTTGCCGGGCGGCAGTCCGCGGGAACCGCCGCGAGGCTTATTTCTCGACTAAGTTGAGCCAAGGTTCGCTCCAAAGAGGCGCGCTGCTCAGCGCCCAGCGCCGAGGATTCCAATTGTTCCGCCAGTCGGTCGAAGCGCGCCAGCGCGTTTCCGACTTGCCCCAGCATCTCAGCGCCCTCGATGCGGCGAGAAATGAGCATCGAAGCGCACCCGAGATCCGGCAGGTAATCATCAGCGAACATCACGGTTCCCTCGCAGTTTCCAAGGTTACATGCTTCGAAACACTTTCGCCGAAATGAACCTGGGAGGCTGTACCGAAATTGGCTTTGTATGGCCATATATTGTCCTATCAGCAGCAGTGCGTGCTGAGAGCATCAGAAAATCGTCTCCCTGACGACCTTAAGCGCCCGTGCAACAATTAATTCGGATTGCCCGAGTGACACACGCCGCCAAAGCGCGGGAAAGCCGCGCACTCCGCCGCTTTCGACCCTGATCGTGTTTTCGAAATGTTAGAACTACGCCTCCATCTCGGGCTTTATTATTGCATGGGCGCTGAGCAATCCGCCGTTGGATTCTTGACAACCCCGATGCCACCGTTGGCATCACCATCGGCGTCGGACGGGGCGCGATCGGCCGAGGGAGTGGTCCAACAATGTGAATCGTTCCGCCTGAACCCCAGAGACGGATAACGTGGTTGAACAACCGATTTCGACGCAAACCCTTCCGCCACGGGCCGAACGGAGAGCCCATACCGTCAATCGTCGACCGCCAAACGAGAACAACCGGCTTTTAAACAGCGTAACGAGTCTTGCCAGCAGCCTGCCGCAAGTCGGAAAAATACCGGCGAGCGACCTCGTGGATGGCTGCCTGTATTTGTGGGCCCCTTGGGTCGCCCTGGGCGTTACACCGGTTTATGAATTCGTTCATATACCCATCCCATAGGGTTTTGGCCCTTATCCGATTGGCCCCGATTCTCTGTCGCAAGACATCCCCAGCGCGGACGTGGCTGCCTTGCCGCAGCATCTCGTTCAAAACGAGTATATCCTCCGCCCCAGCTTTTTCCCGAGCCTCCGCCTCTTCAATGCGCAAATTCAACTCGTCGGTGTACGCCTCCCAAATGCGCTGTATGCGATCCTTGGTCGTCTGACGGTTGATGTCGCCAGCCTCTTGATACATGACAGCCACGGCAGATGCTTCGGTGCTCTGCCTCAGCATCTCGTTTACGATCGAAGCATCGAAAATACTCAAATCATCTTTTCGCATCGCCCAGAACTTAGCAAAGGGCCAAGCGAGAGAAAACGGAAATCCTCAGAGCGTCCGGCACCCCTGCGGGGCGATGGCTCAGGCTTGGGAGAGCGGGATCAAGTGGGCCAAGTGAACCAGCGCCTACGCCGGCTGCAGGGGGATGCACCCGGACCGCCTCGCGATCCGTAGCGCAGCTGCTCGGCAATGGAGCGCTTCCTTTTCAATGAGGATGAGGAGACGTCGGCTGGCCACCGCCGCCACCCCCGTCGTGCCGGACCCCGCGAACGGGTCCAGCACGATGTTTCCTTCGCCGGAGAACGCCTCAATTAACGGTCGAATCGCGCAAACTGGTTTCTCGTTGGGGTGGAACCTATTGCCGGTGTATTCCCACGGCAGAACGTCGCTCAAGGGTTTGGCCGGCCTGGGCGGCCTGCCTTTGGCGAGCAGGTAGCCGACCTCGTGCCGGCCAGCGGTATAGCCAATGCGTGAGGAGTGCTGTTTCACCCAGGTCAAATGACTGACTGGTCGAAATCCAGCCGCCTTCCACGCGACCATGAAGCGGGCGATCCACGGCCAACCATAAAACGTGGCGCAGACCCGGTCCGGTTTGAGGACACGGTAGATTTCCCGGAAAGCTGGCAAAAGCCAATCGGCATTGTCGTCATTCATGCACCGCCGGCCATCGCGCGGGCGGTAGTTCACGAGATAGGGCGGATCAGTGACGACCAAATCGACGCTCTCGCTCGGCATGGTCCGCATCACCGCCACGCAATCGCCGTGGATGACCTGGCCGAGAAAGGCGCTGATGGGTTTTGTCGAGGGCACGGCGGGCTCGGTCGGGTGGGGGAGAGGAACGGCGATAGTCCCGGTTGCGCCAAGCTGGGCGGAGAGACGTTCGGCTTCCTCCTTCGAGGGGGCCTCAATTTCCCCCAGTTTGGGATCGCCCATTTCACGGGCGTATTCGCGTTCACGATGGTAGATGGCGAACTTCATAAGCGGGCTGGCGACGGGTTTTGGCAGTCACGGCGGTTGGCCTGGGCCTCCTCGTAGGTGTCGTAATATTGGAGGGGCTTTCCGCACCGGACGCAGTTGTGCCAGAAGTTGCCATTCGCCCGCGTGCGCGGACTGCGGTTATAGAAATAGAGGCCGCACAAGGCGACCTGGTCGGGAGTCCTCTCGCGGCGCGCGGATTCACGTTGAAGACGCCGGCCCAACTTGTCCAGTTCGGCCTGGCGTTTGGACTCCTGTTTCGCCCGCACGGACGATGCCTTCGCGGACCGCACCGCATCCAGAAGGGCTTGCTCGAAGGATAAATGGAGTTGGGCTGGCATGGGGCGGTCGTGTTTAGGCGGCGGTGGCCTCATGGACGAGTTCAAGGCCGCGATCCTTCGCCATGCGGCGCGCCAGCCCCTCGGCGAGGCTGAAGGAATAGCAGCGGTAAACGCGGCCGACAGGCTTGGCCTCCTTGTCGCCGACATAGACGACCCAGACGGGAACCTCCTCGCCGTCGGCGTCCCGGCCGGGTCGCGGGCCTTCAAAGAAAACGCCATGCCACGGCGGACGCGGGGGGCGGAGGACGGGAACGCGGTCTGCCGCGCCAAGACGCGCGGCCAGTCGGGTATCGCATGGGGATGGCAGGTTCATACAAGAAGTGGAGGAGGACGAGTTCATGGATGTGGATTTAGTCTTCGTCGGGCAGCATGATCGTGACGGCCGGGTGCGGGTCGTCGATATCGAGCGGACCGCACGAGGCGATCAGTTTGACCAGGCGGGCGGGACCATTGTCGTTGCGGACGTAGAGCGCCACGGGAAGACGGCTCGCGACCGGTTCGGATCGGCGTCCGGCGCGCATGCGCATGATGGCAAAGCGGGTCATCCAGACGACATCCCAAAGACGGCCGGTTTCATCCTGGCCGGCCACGCCCGGCGGAACGGTGACAAAGCGGTCATAGACCGCGCGGGTCAGAAAGACCGCAAACCGCAGTCCCGCCTCGGCGGCGACTTTGGACACGTCAATTTGAACGCCGTCGGCGAGAGCCTGGGCGCGGGTATAAGCGCAGATCACGGGGCCGAAGGGTTCGTGGTCGGGTGGATCGTCTATTTCCATTGGGAGGGCGGGGTTGTTGGATCAGGTTTAAGAAATGGCGAGGGTTGCGAATTCCGGGGCTGGCGTCGGCCTCCGGGGAGGAGGCCGCGAGGCGGCAGCCTGGCGAAGGCGGTTGTTGAAGGGGCTGCTGGCATCGGCATAGGCAAGTCCGGTGCCCCAGCCGAGCACGGCGCGGGCGGCGCGAACCGTATTGCCTGTGGTGATGACGTTGTCCACGAAATAGAGCGGCAGCGCATTCATCGGGCCGGCAGCCCGGACAAAGTGGTGCTCGTCCGGATGGAGACCGCACCGGCCGCGGCGGCGACGATTGGTGGAGGATTCAACCGCCCGTTCGCGGGCGATGGCAAGTTTGACCCGGGCGCCGGGAACCAGGGCAGCGATGGCGCGAGCGAGCGCGAGATTGGCGTCAATGGAGGTGTCGCTGGCGGGGATCGGAACCAACCAGCACGGGCCGCTAATCAAGGCGGCCATCGCGAGAGCAGCGACAGCAATCGCGTCGGGGTCGGCGTGCTTCAAGGCGTAAGCCGTGGTGCGGATTTCCGCCTCTTCAAGCGTCAACGGGCGTATGCGCGGGCTGATATACTTTGCGGCGCAGCGGGTTTCGTTGGTGGTGTCGGAGAGGCCGGCGGTTCGTGCTGGCGAAAAGAAAAAGGACGGCCAGTCGCGGCAGGGCAGATCGGAGCAACCCAGGTGTCGGGAAGCGTGTCGGATGAAGGAAAGGGAAGGGCAGCGGCTGAGGTCGAGGCCGGAGAGGGGATTCCCATCGCAATACAGATTTTCGAGGGCGGTCAGTCCTGTGAGCTCAAGATCGGTGAGGCGGTTCCCGGAGCAATCGAGAGTGAGCAGCTTCGACTGTCCCCGGACATCCAGGGCATCGAGGGTGTTGTCGGCGCATCCCAGGACGGTGATAGCGCCGCCGCGTTTAGGGTCAGATTCATTCACGCAGGACCAAAACGCAATCGCTTCGCTGGCTGGAATGAGCCGGGGACAGCCGGCGCGGAAGACGTCCACTCGGCCGGCGGAATTTTCGACCGCGAAAGCGCCCGTCGAGGCGCTAAGAAACAGGTGGTAGGGGGCGCGGCCACCGTTGGCGATCTGGCAGAAAGGGGAAGGAAAGGTTTGGCTGCCACCCTTCGTGCGGGTGGCAGCCTGGTCCGTCGGGAGCACCGTGCCCCCAGGAACCTGTTCGTTGGTTGGTGGAAATTGAATGCCGGCATCCGCGAGGGATTCCGACGGAACGCCACCGCCACCACAAAAGAGCGATGTGGGCAGGATGGGGCGTGTGTGATCGCGGAGTTCCATGGCAACGGTGCGTTTGGAGGGGGGGGTTAGAAGCCTGAAAAATACCCGAGCTCGCGTAAGCTACAGAATTTGGGGCTGCCAATGATGATGTGGTCCAGGACTTCTATTTTGAGAAGCTGGCCGGCCCGGATCAGATCGCGTGTCACCTTGATGTCGGCCTCCGATGGGGAAGCGTCGCCACTGGGGTGGTTATGAGCCAGGACGATCGCTGCGGCGGCCGCCGAAAGTGCCAAACGGAAGACCTCACGAGGATGAACCAAAATGGTGTCGAGGGTTCCGGTGCTGACGACGTGGTGACCCTTAACCCTCCGCCGGGTGTTGAGCAAAAGCACGGCAAAGCATTCGACCTCGGGATTCACGTAGGGATTCCCCGGAACATGCATCCGCCAATACTCGGCGGCCCGTTCGGGGGTGTCGCACAACTGGAGGCTCTCGGGGGTAGGGCACTCGCGCAGCGCGACGATTTTGTATTCGTAGGGCGAGGCCGGAAATTTGAAGGGCGCGACGAGAGATTTGCGGCCCAAACGACCTGAAGCCGTATTCGACGGCTTGCCTCCTGGGTTCCTGCCCTCGTGGCGTTGGACCAGGGATTCTAGCGGTGGTAAGAGGAGTTGTTGTCCAAGTTGATCTGAGTTCATTGCGGCTGATCCACCAACCGCACTGATGGGATAATTCAATAACCCGCGCTGCGACAAGGCAACAACAAATCAGCCGTTTAAGTATTTATTACTATTGCTTAATGTGATTCATTATTATGTGAAGCGGTACTAAATGCCCGTTGCGGAAACACGCAGCCTGCGGAGAGGATCGGGATGCGCCACTGCAAGGCATGGCGCCAGGGTGTGACAAGCAGATCACACCCACCGCCCTGCTTGTTTGAGGTGTTTTGCGGTCGTTCCGTCCCGATGTCTATCGCATTCCCCAATGGGAGATCATTAGATGGGAACCATTATATGGGAGAGGGGAGTGGCGGCGGCGCATAGCACTGAACTCCAGCGACTTGCGTTGATTCCGGCGATGCCGTTTTCCCTAGTTGTCCAAACGAATTCCCTGGTTTTCCCTAGTTGTCCAAACAACTGGCCGTGGTTTTCCCTAACTGTCCAAACCACGGATCATCGTTTGGAGCCTGGACGGACAGGTAAAGCCACGGCTTCCATAATTCGGTGAATCAACCTGGCGGTCGGGTTCGTCCGCGCCTTGCGCCCCTCCAACTCGTCCCCCTTGGCCTCGCCCAGAAGCGTAACGAAAGAGGGCTCCTTCAGGATCGCCTTTGCTTTCTCGAAAAAGCGCCGATTTTTCGCAACCTCCACCTTCGCCTCGCTGAGCAAGTCAATCTCGTAACCCGAGAGAGGGGCGATTTCGGCGAGCGCCCGCTCCAGACCATCCCTCGGCCGGCCGCTCTGAAGATACGCCGTCACGAGTTTGGAGTCGGCCGCCGCTTTCTTGGGTTCGACGGGCTTGTCCACCCACGTTTGGAGTTTCCAGTCGGAGGCGTCGGCCGTTTCGGCGAGCCTGACGCGGAACCGGCCGGCGAGCGTCTCTGCTCCATCGAGCTGCCCCAGGATCGGATTGGCGTTCTTGGTGAAGATTTCTTTCCGACGCGACTTGTGTTTGGGAGTGGCGGCGGAAACCTGCTGGAGGAGGTTCGTGAGGGTAATTTCAAAAGGGTTCTCGGCCGTGTGGTGGTGGGCGCGGCTGGGAATGTAGAGGTAAATGGCCTGCGCCAGGGGCGAGCGGATCGAGGTGAAAACGTCGAGCTTCAGGTATTGGAGTTCGGCGATCCGATTGAGCAGCCCGAAAAAGTCGGGCGAGAGGGTGCAGCCGTTGAACCACATTTCGAGCTGGGGAGATGACGCCAGCTTGGCATCCTTGCGGCGGGGGTGCCGCTCGATGTCAACGTGTTCAATGATCCGGTATTCGTGCGAGATCCGCGTGGCCGTGTCGGTGACGCGGATGAACGAATACATGAGGTCGCCCAGGATGCGCGCGATTTCACGGGAGTAGCGCCCGCCGTTGCTGTTGGCGTAGCGTTTGCAAAACTCATTGAACGAGAAGCGAATCAGCCGCGTCTCGTCGTGCGGTTTGCGGAAGCTCAGGAGGGAGAAGACCGCACGGGCATGGCGGACATCCAGGGCAGGGGGATTGAATTTCACCGGCAACGGGCAAAACCCCCCAACAAGATATTTCTTGTCACCGACGGTGACCTCGCGGGGTCCGGTTTGCGGCGCCGCCGCGAACACGGGGCCAAGGAAATAATCTCTCGGCGCGGCGACGAACAGGGGGCGGCTTTGTTGGGTTGCTGGACTGGCTCCATTTTGCTCCATCGGGGTGCCAATGTTCTAAACCGAATCGGGCCACCATGGCAACGCAGATCGGGGGGCTGACAGTTGACGATGGGTCACGAGAGGAAGATGCGGCACCCGCGGCACCCGCGATTCTCCGAGGCGCGGGAAAAGTGCAGGGACAGCTTGACTGATAGGGGAGTTTTTGTCTATTTGAAGCGAATGCAGTTTATCCGACAACGCCGGCCAAGATGTTAAAGCCATGAGCGAGGAAGCGCTGAGCTATCAACAGATCCGATACAACGAGTATAGCAAGCAACGCAGTGAGCTTGCGAAAACGAACGTCGAACTCGGCGGGCGGTATGATCAATGGATCTTGACCCTTTCGGCTGGTGCGATCGCTCTTTCGGTCGCATTCCTAGAGAAAATAAGCCCACATCCCGAGCCGAACACGGTATTCTTAATCGGACTGGCTTGGGCGGCTCTAGTTGTTAGCCTTCTCGGCGGCTTCATTTCTCTTCTCACGGCTCAATATTCCGCATTGCGCCAAATCCAGATTCTGGACGAGGACTATTTGGAATTCCGAGAATCAGCGAAACAGAACATTGAGGGAGCCGCGGCGACGAAGGAGCCTCCGAAGCGGAACAATTATGCGGAGGTCACGAACGTGCTGAACTGGGTATCAGCCCCTGCCTTCGTTCTAGGCGTTATCTTCTTCTGCCTATTCGCCTACGCGAATATCCCAGCGGGGGTCGGTATGTCTGTCCTGCCTACTAAAGTCGACGTCAACGTTAGGCTTCAAAACGTGCCTCAGTCGGAACCGGGGAGGGGCCGGACGAACACCCCATGAAAGACCAGAAACAACGAGATCTAAACGCTGTTCACACAGCGCTCGCCGGGGTCGTCCTGCCGGACCCGCAAATTGCAGCAGGCATGTTTGGCACGCGAGAGGAATCAAGCATGGAGAATAGAAACGAAAAACAACTGATAAAGGAGGGCGTCGTTCTCCCACGGAATGAACCACCCCCCCCGATGGATCCAACGGTGGACAATCCCGGGCCGGCTGCCAGCCTTCTAACAGAACCTCAAGTCCCGCCGGCGGCGTCGGAGGTCAACGAGGAGTAGGGCGTCTCCCCCCCCGTCGGCGGACAAGCGGTGGCCGAGAGCATGGGCCTCCGTCAGTTAGCCCTGAAAGAAGGGGAATTGAATGCTGGTGAGGATGGGGGAGGGTCTAAGGAAACATATTATGAACCGAAAAATCGACAGAGTCCCCGGGCAACGCGGAACGGCTTCGCCTCAGTCTCCGACCACGCGACCGGCGCAAACCACACCCCAACCCTCAACGACGTTACCCGGCAAACCCCAGACCGGCGTTATAATCCCGGTGAATCCACCGCCACCACCGCCACCTCAAGAACGTTGAGCGCCTGTTCCGCTAATTGGTACTCCCCGGCCCCAAAGCGCGATGAATCCGCCAACGGCGGCTGGAAAGAGTGGCGTTTCCCTGACTTCGAGAACGCCGACGGCAAGCGGCCCGATCACAAGGCAAATCCGGTGACCTACCCCCGTTTGCCCCTGCTGTCGCGGAGCGCCATGCTGTAAACCCGGCCCAGATTCCGCGTCGTGAGCTGCTTTAAGGAGGTAAACGGTCTCCTCATTTTGAGCCTGGAGCTCAAGGCATGGTAATAGGTCAACTTGGTTTCTTCGGTGAAGCCCATCGAAGCCATTGCAGTTTTGATCGCCTTCGTCTTTTCGGTTCGATACAACTCGGGAGCTGAAGATTTATAGCCATTCCTCTGAATCGCGCGCTGTTGTACGTACCACGCTTTGATGTCGGGCATGGCCTCCGAGGCCACATCCGCAGCCCTAACGACTTTGAAGCGATTGTAGAAGCGCTGTCGCCATGCACCGAAAGCCGAAGAGCGCGAACTGGTGACGTCCCCTTCGGCGAGATCTTCGATCCAAGAGTTGATCTGGTGTTCCTCGTCGGCGGTGATTGTACCAGGACGCCGTTCCACAATTGTTTTCTGGACGGGTGGACGGTGATTGACAGTCACCGTATTTCCGTCGCCACTGAGCTGCACGTTGTTATTTCCATTGAGGGTCTGATGATTTCGACGCTGAGCTTTGCGTGGCGAGGGGTTGGGCGGGGCGGGCTGTTTGCACGCGTTCAATGCCAGGGCTAGGTGGTTTGTGAAGTCTTTCCGAAACTGCGCACGGGAGGTAAAGCTCCAGCAAAGCCCCTTCGCCTGGAGATCCTGCCGAAATCCGTCCAACCGATCTATTTGTTCGGCGTCGGCATCGGCGGGAAGCGGCTCAAGCCTCGAAAAATAGACGAGGACTTTCTTGCCAAGGCGAACGCCCCGGAGGATCTCCTCTTGCGTGCCCGAATCCGCGACCCCAGTGGGTGTTCCGAGCCGAGACCAGAAGATGGCGACCAGAATATCCGAATCGTCGATTAGCTGATGATTGATGACGCTTTGGGCGCGTCCAGCTAAAGAAGGATGTGCGTCGCTGGACCAATGCTGGTGCTTCACCCAAAAGCCATTGGCTTCACCATGTTGCCGATTCCAGTCGTAGATGACTTCCTGGGCCGCCCCAACTTCCCTTTCGACGTCACTGGGGCCGCAGATCGTCAGTTTCACAAGTGCCATTTTCGGATTCATTCGCGTTTCTTTTCGGTAATTCGTGTAAAGGGCATCGCCTCTGGCGGGGACTTCAGCAGGCCGTCAACCGAAAACCCCGATCATCGGGACGCTCTTCGGGGTTCCGCTGTCCATGAGCGTATGGCTGCTGTAGCTGGCCGCCAGAACCCACAAGAATCGTCGGGTTTCAGGCGAGAGGCGGTTGACGTGGCGTCCCGAGACGGCATAGGCGACAAGGCCCGCTGCGGCGGCGCTATGGAAAAAGCGCCGATGACAGGGCGAGTCAGCGGGCTCCAGGATGTCCGGCAACAGGGCCACCGCTCCCCCGGCCAGGCACGAAAGCACGAGTTCACCCCAGTCAAAACGCTGGTCAGGGTCTTCAGCGTCGTGGGCCAACTGTGCCAGCCCATTGACAAGGCCGGCGGCCAAAACGCCAACGGCAAAATGCTCCTTTGCAGCAGGCATAGCTTTATCGGTGTGCGGCGAAGGGCTTCCGGTTTTCCATGTCGGGGGCATTTGCCTTCCGCCGGCCAAGAGCCGAACTGCTTCGGTGATGCTCGATTATTTCGGACGCATTGATTTGCATACCATCTACAGACGCTCTCTCAGCCGCTCGCATTCGTGCGGAGTTCGGCAAAAAGAGCTTTTCATTCTCTGGGTACAGCTTACCATGCCCCCTGGGACATCCGTGGTCTCATGGCAAAGAATTGTGAAAAAAACTCTTCGGGTGCAAATACGCGGCCTCAAGTCGAGCGGATGCGCAAGATCATCTCCCGTGTGCAAAAGGGGGATTATCCAAGTCGTAAAGATCTTGCGGAAGAACTCGAAGTCACAACCAAAACCGTTCAACGGGACATCGATTTCCTGAGGGACCGCCAGGGAGTCCCGCTCGAATACGATCAACACGAATACGGCTACTACCTGACCGAGCCGGTCACGAGCTTCCCGTTGCTGAACCTCTCGGAGGGCGAAGTGGTCGCTTTGCTGTTAGCGGAAAGGGCCTCGGCGCAATACCATGGAACTCCACTGGAGGCACCTCTGCGCCGGGCCTGCCAAAAACTGATCGAGAACCTGAAAGACGAGCTGTCGATTTCTTGGGCGGATTTGGATGCTGCGATTTCTTTCCGCGGCATCGAAGCCAACCCGGTCGACCCGAATCTGTTTAGGAATTTGAACATCGCGGTCAGAACGCGGCGTGAGGTCAGTTTCGAGTATCGCAAGCTTGAAGCGAAGGAGTTCGAGACGAGGCGGCTGCATCCATATCATTTAACTTGCTACGACCACCAGTGGTACGTGATGGGCTATGACGAACTGCGCCGTGCCGAGCGGAGGTTCATGCTGGGGAGGATGCGGGATTTGAAGGTGTCGAGCACGCGGTTCACCAAGCCGGCGGGCTTCAACCCCGAAAAGGCGCTCAAGGGCAGCTTTGGGATTTTTTCAGGAGGGGAACCTGTTGAAATCCGAATCTGGTTCGACGCCTTCGCCGGTCGGCTGATCCGCGAACGTCTCTGGCACCACTCACAGCAAGTTCAAGCACTGCCGCACGATGAACTCGAACTGAAGCTCACGCTGACAAGTACTGTTGAGGTGCTTCCTTGGATTCTGAGGTGGGGAGCACACGCGAAGGTCTTGGCTCCCCAGGAATTGGTCGGCACCGTAGGGAACACGGTCCGCGACATGGTCAAGCATTACCTAAAACCAGGAAACCCCGACGCCGTTCCGAGCCTTCATCCGATATGACAGGCTTGGCTCAAATCCTGATGCGCTCGATTTCATCAAGGGTGATCTCATCGGTGGTCCGGTCATAGAGCTTCGTAGTCCTGGGCGATTCGTGGGCGGCGATGGCCTGGGCGTTCTCGATGGTGCCGCCCGCCTCCAGGTAGGCGGTGATTCCCGTCGCCCGGAACGTGTGGCAGCACACCCGGTCGGGCAGTCCGGCGCCGCTGACCCGCCGCTTGACCATGCGCAAAGCGTCGGTCCGGCTCATCGCCCGGTCGGAAAGCGCATTCGTCTTCCCGACGGCCGCCCGGAACAGCGGGGTCTTGTTCTCCTGCTGGATGCCGGCGGCAGTCAGATATGCGTCGAGATAGGCTTCGGCGTTGTGGTGAACGGGGACCTCGTGGAATTTTCCGCCCTTCTCGTGGAGACGAATCCAAAACCGCTTTCCGCTCTGGTAATAATCGGCGACGTCCATGCCGACCACGGCGCTGACGCGGGCGAACGAAAAAACCATCAGCGCAATGAGCGCGCGGTCGCGCAGCCCGACCAGGTCGGCGACCTCCTGTTCCTGGCCGCCCTGGGCAGCTTTCCGCGTGAGCGCAATTGAATCGAGCAGTTTCCTGGCGTCCTCCCCGGAGAGAACGGGGGTCTTTCCCTTGTTGACGACGTGCTTCGGTCCGCGGACGGAAGCGGCGGGGTTGTGGGGCACGATCTGGCCGGTGACCAGCCAATCGAAAAGCATTCGGATGGCGGCGAGGTGCTGTTTGACGGACGGCGCGTCGAGGGCGGTGCTCGTCGTGCGGGACTGGAACCGCCGCCCGTCCTGGCCGGTCCTCACGAACCGGCGTTCCCGCGTGAGGCGCTCCGGCAAATGCTCGACGTAAGCGGCGACGTGAAAAGGCGAAATCGTTTTCAAATCCAGCCGGTGCTTTTCGGACCAATCGAGGAACTGGGCGACGGCGCGGGCGTAAGCGGCTCGCGTGTTCGGGTTGCGGATGTTGGCGGTGAAGAATTCGATGAAACGGCGGGTGGCGTCCGGGCCGGCCGCGGCGATCAGCTTCGGGAATGGTTTGCCGGCGAAAGAGACCGGGGCGTGGAATTTGCGTGGTGCTGCGACAAGGCTTTCCTCCATGGGGGACAGCCTAAAGAAAGACCCTGCCCTTGTGAAGCATAAAGGAGGTTATGAGTCGCGAAGCGGGAGGGGGGAAGGAAGGGGCTGAGCACATTTGCTGGTGCTTCAATGGTGTAACCGCAACAACTCTTGCGCGGTCGCCGCCAGCACATGGGTTGTTGCCGTCTCCACTTATCATGGCGACCGAATCGTGCGATCTGGGTCAGTCTCGAGTGGAACGTGTGTTTGGCTGCAAGAGATCTCTTGAGCGGCCGGCCGCCGGCGGGTAAAGGCGAGGCTGCACCAACCACAGAGGGTGAGCATCCCCGCTGAATAGCGCAGCAAGGTGACAGCGCCCATGAATTGCCTGATGTCGTTATGACCGGCGCCGTTGATCGGCGCGAAACCGATCACCCAAACGACAAGCTGGAGAAATGACAACAGGGCCG
>Ga0316229_1001202_pt1 | contig 27930 bp, 17 predicted proteins | sample TBH18023metaG_FD_206011 | JGI IMG/M metagenome (GOLD analysis project Ga0316229, IMG submission 206011) | Freshwater microbial communities from Trout Bog Lake, Wisconsin, USA - TBH18023 | ecosystem: Environmental > Aquatic > Freshwater > Lake > Hypolimnion/Profundal zone | place: USA: Wisconsin... | reverse complement strand
ACAATTCTGGGTCGTTGAGCATCCCCTCAAGAACGTTTGGCCTCCTGTTTTAGGCCATTTCACCCTCTAAACTTGCTGTCCAGTTTTGAACCGGCAAGAAATCCAGTTTTGAACCGTCGCCGACAGGTTTGGTATAAGCCATTGCCACAACGGCCTTTTACCGCCAAGATAAAGCTTCTTCTCCATTTGTCATGTTCTGTTTCCCATCCCTGTGCGGGAAGTCGCACGCAGACAATCAACAAAAAGATCCACGCGGTCGCTGAGGCCCCACTCGCCATCGAGCCCCTGACAGAAGTCAAGGAGGTCGCAACGCCAGTCAATCGCTCGGAGATATCCTTGCAAGAGAGCGAAGAGCTGAACCTCGCCGTGCTCAATTCCATGATGGCGAACATCGCCGTGGTGGACCGCGACGGAACGATCATCGCCATCAACGAGGGCTGGGCGCGCTTCGCGCAGGAGAACGGTTGCGATCCCGCGTCGCCCAAGGTCGGCGTGGGGGCGAACTACCTGGAGGTCTGCGCGCGGGCCGCGCGGGATTTGGGCGCGGAAGGGCAGGAGATTTGGGATGGGATCAAGGGCGTGCTGGCACATTCACAAGCCGCGTTCCGTCACGAGTATGCCTGCCACTCGCCCACGGAACAACGCTGGTTCGTCATGCGCGTCTCCCCCTTGAACCGGGCGGATGGCGGGGCGGTCATCGCTCAATTCGACATCACCGAGCGCAAGCGGGCGGAGGAGGGGTTGAGGGAAAGCGAAGCGCGAAACAGCGCCATCGTGGAGGCTTTTGATGGGATCGTTTACATTTGCAGCAGAGATTATCGCGTCGAGTTCATGAATCAGCGCGGGATTCAGAAGTGCGGAGGCAACCCGGTGGGGGACTTTTGTTACAAGGCGCTGCATGGCCTTGAGGGCGTTTGCCCCTGGTGCGTGAATGACCGGGTTTTTGCCGGAGAAACCGTGCGGTGGGAAACCCGTAGCCCAAAAGACAACCGCTGGTATTACGTGGTGAACACGCCGATCCACCACGCGGATGGAAGCCTCTCCAAGCAGTCGATGATTCTCGACATCACCGAGCGCAAGCAGGCAGAGGAAACCCTCTTCCGTTCGCAGGAAATGCTCCAGCACGTTCTGAACAATATCCCTGCGCGCGTTATCTGGAAGGACCGCGATCTTATTTACTTGGGCTGCAACAGCGCCGCCGCCCGCGATGCCGGTCTTGCTGCCCCTCACGAGATTATTGGGAAGAGCGACTTCGATTTGGCGTGGAAGGGCAGCGCGGATGCATACCAGGCAGATGATCTCGCCGTGATGGAGAGCGGCGTCCCCAGGATCGGCTTTGAAGAAACGATGCATCGGCCGGATGGAACCATCGGCACCCTCATCACAAGCAAGCTTCCACTGCACGACAAGGAAGGAAATACCTTCGGGGTGATGGGAACCTACGAGGACATCACCGAGCGCAAGCGGGAGGAGGAGGCGCTTCGCGCGAGCGAGGCCCGCTTCCGCACCTACTTTGAACTGCCACTGCATGGAAGATGTATCATCACTCCCGAAAAAGGATGGTTGGAAATCAATGACCGGCTCTGCGAAATCTTGGGCTACACCCGAGAGGAAATTCTCGGCAAGTCATGGGCCGAAATGACACACCCGGGTGATCTGGCTGTTTCTGTCGCTCAATTTGGGCGGATTCTTTCCGGTGAAATCGGGCAGTATAAGTTGGAAAAGCGATTTCTCCGCAAGGACGGCTCGACGGTCTGGACAGAAATCTCCGTGGGAGGTGTCCGCAAATCTGACGGCGCGGTGGACCATGTCATTTGCGTGATGGAAGACATCACCGAGCGCAAAGAAATGGACGAAAATCTGCTTGTGGCTCTCGACCGTGCCGAGGCAGGCAACCGCGCCAAAAATGATTTCTTCAACGTCATGAGCCATGAACTTCGCACCCCGCTCAACGGGGTGCTCGGATACGCGCAACTCCTCTCCGACAACCTGCTTGACAGCGAGCAAAAGGACTACGCGGAGACGATCAGCAAAAGCGGCGAGCACCTCCTCGCCATCGTCACCGATATCCTCGACTTCTCCAGCATTGAGAAAGGCACGCTGGCGATCCATGTGAAGCCGCTGGCAGTTGCTGACCTCGTGAAGACGGCAGCGGACACCATCCGAAAAACCGCCGCCGAAAAAGGCCTCGAACTGCGCTGCGAATTGGCGGCCGGTGCCCCGGCGCAGATCAACGGCGACAAGCAGAGATTGGACCAGGTCCTCATCAACCTCCTCGGCAACGCCGTCAAATTCACAGCCAGCGGATCGGTCGTACTCCGCGTAGTGCCCGGCGCGGAGGGCCGGTTTCTGGATTTCTCGGTCGAGGACACGGGGATCGGGATTTCTCCCGAAACGCTCGGCCGCCTGTTTCAACCGTTCGTTCAGGCAGACCAGTCGCGAACTCGCTCGTTTGGAGGCACCGGTCTCGGGCTGGCGATCTCAAAACGCATCGCCGAAGCCATGGGCGGCTCGATCACGGTTGTTTCGGCTCCGGGAAAAGGCAGCACGTTCACCTTCCGCCTGCCGCTGGAAATTTCCGTTGGAGGGATGGCCGCCTTGCCGTCCCATATTTCGGATTGGGAAAGAAATCAATCGGCGCTCACGGAGCATAGCCCTCCAGTCCAGACGGGCAAGTCACCCACGACCTCTGGTGGCGGCTTGGTCCTTGTCGTCGATGATGACGTGATTAGCCGGATGCTCGCTGGCAAAATGCTCCAGAGCCTCGGCTACCGCGCTGAATTTGCGGCCGATGGGGCCGAGGCGATCAAGGCGTTCGCGCCGGGAAAATTCTCCGCGATCCTCATGGATATGGCGATGCCGGTGAGGAACGGGCTTGAGGCCACCAAGAAAATCCGGGAGATCGAGGCGGCTGCCGGATGTCATGTGCCGATCATCGCCCTGACGGCCAACGTGATGCCCGGCGACCGCGAGCGATGCCTCGCCGCAGGCATGGACGACTTCCTCTCCAAGCCGTTCAAAAGGGCCGAGCTTGCTACCGTTCTCGCCAGCGTCACTGCTTGTTCCAGTTCCGTTTGTGAAGGCGTTTGGGAATCGACGGGCTGAAAAATGTGTTCCCCTTGTGGACCTCCCGGATCGCCTGGCAGACACAGTCGGCGGAGGTGTGTTTGATCAGATAGCCCATCGCGCCGGAGTTGACCGCCGCCTCGATATAGGCTTCATCGCCGTGCGCGGAAAGCATGAGCACTTTGGTGGTGGGGACGGCCTTGTGAATCTGGCAAGTGGCCTGCAAGCCATTGAGCAGTGGCATGGTCACGTCCATCAGAACCAATGCGGGACGAAGTTTTTTGGCCATCGCGACAGCCTGAAGGCCGTCTTCCGCTTCGCCGACGACTTCGAGATCGTCTTCGAGTTCCAGGATCGTTCTGAATGCTTGGCGAACAACCGCGTTATCGTCCGCCAGCAGGACTGTGGTGCGTTTCATGGAAGTTGCGACGCAAGCTGGAGCCGCTGGCATCCTTCGTCTATGGGGTGAACACCCCACTCCGCAACCCCCACCAAAACAAATCAGGCATTGCTAAAATGGTCCCGGAGGGCTCAGAATAACCCTGCTTCTCCTTTACAAGTCCAAGTTTCCCATCCACGTGCGGGAGGTCGCACGCAGCCGATGAAAACGATGAAAAAAAAGATCCGAGCGGTCGTTAAAAATCCACCCGCAGACGGGCAGCCACGGAAAGCTTATGAAGAAGAAACGCCAGTCAGCCAGTCAGCCAGTCAGCCAGTCAGCCAGTCAGCCAGTCAGCCAGTCAGCCAGTCAGCCAGTCAGCCAGTCAGCCAGTCAGCCAGTCAGCCAGTCAGCCAGTCAGCCAGTCAGCCAGTCAGCCAGTAAAGATCATTTTCCCATCGTCGGGATCGGGGCGTCGGCGGGAGGGCTGAAGGCGTTCGAGGCATTTTTTTCGGGGATGCCGGCGGACACGGATCCGGGGATGGCGTTTGTCTTGGTGCAGCACCTGGCGCCGGACCACACGAGCCTGCTCCGCGAGCTGGTCCAGCGCTACACGCGCATGGAGGTCTTCGAGGTCGAGGACGGGATGGCGGTGCGGATCAACTGCGTCTATATCATCCCGCCGGGGCACGACATGGCGTTGCTCAACGGGAAACTGCAATTGCTCGAACCCGCCGCAGGCCGGGGCCAGCGCCTGCCGATTGACTTTTTCTTCCGGTCGCTGGCGCAGGACCAGCACGAGCGCGCGATCGGCATCGTCCTCTCGGGCACCGCCTCCGACGGCACGCTGGGGGTTCGGGCGATCAAGGGCGAGGGAGGGATGGTCATGGCGCAGACGCCGGAGAGCGCGGAGTTCGACGGCATGCCGCGCAGCGCGATCACCACCGGCCTGGTGGACTACGAACTGCCGCCAACGGAGATGCCCTCCCGTCTGATCTCCTACTTCGCCCATGCTTTCGGAATCCTCCCCCGCACCGAGACGGTTATCGCCCCGAAGGTCGAGAGCGCGATGCAGAAGATTTGCCTCCTGATCCGCAACGCGACCGGCCACGACTTTTCGCAATACAAGCCGAGCACGACCGGCCGCCGGATCGAGCGGCGGATGGCCGTCCACCAGATCGGATCGCCGCACAGCTACGTCAAATTTCTCGGAAGGTCACCGGCCGAGGTGGAGGCGCTATTTCGCGACCTGCTGATCGGGGTGACAAATTTTTTCCGCGATCCGGAGGTTTTCAAACTGCTGGAGGGCGAGGTCGTGCCGAGGCTCTTCGAGGGGAATCCGGCGGTGGTCCGTGCCTGGGTGGCAGGATGCTCGACCGGCGAGGAGGCGTATTCGCTCGCCATCCTGCTGGCCGAGCGCATGGAGGCCATGCGGCGGAACTGCACGGTGCAGGTGTTCGCCACCGACATTGACAGCCGGGCGATTGCCGCTGCCCGTGTCGGGCTCTACCCGGCGAGCATCGCCGCTGACATCACGCCCGAGCGGCTGGCGCGGTTTTTTACACCCGAGCCCGACAGCAGCGCCTACCGCATCCACAAAGGCATTCGCGACATGGTGATCTTCTCCGAGCAGGACGTGATCAAAGACCCGCCGTTCTCGAAGCTCGACCTTATCAGTTGCCGGAACCTCCTGATCTACTTGGGCGCGGATCTGCAGAAGCGGCTCATCCCGCTTTTCCACTACGCGCTGAAACCCGGCGGCATGCTTTGCCTGGGCACCTCCGAAACCGTTGGCGAGTTTGGCGGGCTCTTTGTCGCGCTGGACCGCAAGGCGAAGGTCTATCGCCGCAAGGACGACAGCTTGCGGACTCTCCCCTCGATCCCATTGATCCCTCCGCCCCAGACGGCGGTCGGGGAGGCGGCCTCGCGGCTCCTGCCCGCCGCCTTCCCCGCGAAACAGCCGCTGCGCGAGCTGACCGAGCGGGGGATCTTGCAGCATGTCGTCGCCGTCGGCGCACTCGTCAACAGCCAGGGCGACATCCTCTACGTCCAGGGCCATTCCGGGATGTTTCTGGAGCTGGCCACAGGGAATGCGGGCATCAGCAACATTTTGAAGATGGCCCGCGAGGGGTTGCGGCTCGAACTGTCTTCGGCTCTGCACAAGGCCGCGAAGACCGGCGAGGCCGTCCACTGCCCGGGCCTGCGCGTCAAAACCAACGGCCACTTCACCAAGGCCAACCTCACCGTCCGCCCCCAGCCGGGCGACCCGCCTGCAACAGACGGGCAGCCGCTCTTCCTCGTCATCCTGGAAGAGGTGCCGTCGGACACGCCGGACAAGTCTCACACGCCGGACACGTCGGACACGCGCATCGCCGCGCTGGAGCGGGAATTGCATGCCAGGGAGGAATACATCCAGAGCGCCCACGAGGAGCTGGAAACCTCGACCGAAGAACTCCAATCCTCAAACGAGGAAATGCAGTCGGTGAACGAGGAACTGCAAGCCACCAACGAGGAACTCGAAACCGCCAAGGAGGAGATGCAGTCGGTCAACGAGGAGCTGTCCACGGTCAACAACGAGCTGCAAACCAAGGTGGCGGGTCTCTCGCAGTCGAACAACGACATGAACAACCTGCTCGCCGGCACCGGCATCGGCACCGTGTTCGTGGACTTTAATCTGCGCATCCTGCGGTTCACGCCTGCGGCGGTCCAGATTATCAACCTCATCCCGAGCGACGTCGGCCGGCCGGTCGCCCACACGGTCACCAACCTGGTCGACTACACCGGCTTGGCGGCAGACATGAAGGCCGTTCTCGACACGCTCGTTCCCAAAGAGGTGGACGTGCGGACCACCGAGGGCAGGTGGTATCTGCTGCGCATCCAGCCCTACCGCACGCTCGACAATGTGATTGAAGGCGCGGTCCTCACGTTTACCGACATCACGGCGATGAAGCACGCCCAGCAAGAGATCCTCCGCCTCGCGGTCGTCGTGCGCGACGCCCACGACGCCATCACCGTGCAGGACCTCGACGGCCACACCCTCGCCTGGAACCCCGGCGCCGTGCGGATGTATGGCTGGACCGAGGCCGAGGCGCTGCTGCTGAACGTCCGCGACCGCATCCCTCCGGACCTGCGAGAAAGCGCGCTGGCCAAGCTCGCCCAGCTCAGCCGCGCGGAAATCATCGAACCCTATAGCACCCAGCGGATCAGCAAGGATGGCTCGGTCAAGGATGTCTCGATCATCTCCACCGCCCTGGTCAACGAGGCCGGCCAGATGTATGCCATCGCGACCACCGAGCGGACGAAGGGAGCAGCCCCATGAAAAGACCGCGTGTGCTCCCAGGGAAATTTGTTCTTTCTGTTCTTTCGCGCCTTGAGCGACGCCACACCTTATGAACCGCCCTCTCGCATCCTCGCAATCCGCGACTTCTACCTCGCTTCGCCAGAAGGCCGAGGCTCACTTCCGGGAAAGGGAGAGCCAGTCTTCGGAAAATCTCGATTCCCTCTCGCCCGAGGATATGCGGACGATTCTCCACGAACTGCGCGTGCACCAGATCGAGCTGGAGATGCAGAACGAGGATCTGCGCCGGGCGCAAGCCGAACTGGACGCATCGCGGGACCTCTATTTCGACCTCTACGACATGGCCCCGGTCGGCTACATGACCGTGAGCGAGCAGGGGCTGATCCTCGAGGCCAACCTCACCGCCACCACCCTGCTGGGAGTCAAGCGCCAGTCGCTGGTCAAGCAGGCGCTCTCCCTCCTCATCTTCAACGAGGATCAGGACATCTTCTACCGGATGCGCAAGCAGCTCCTTGAGACCGGCGAGCCGCAGGCGTGCGAGTTGCGCATGGTCAAGGCGGACGGCCCGACATTCTGGACACAACTGGCAGCCACGGCCGCAGAGGACGAAGCCGGTGCGCCCGTATGCCGGATCGTGATGGGCGATATCAGCGAGCGCAAGCAGAAGGAAGCCTATCGCGGGATGGATCGCGAAGTCCTGCAGATCCTCAACGAGTCGGGCAACCGGCAGGATTTTATCGGGCGCGTTCTCGCAACTTTGAAGGCGCGGACCGGGTTCGATGCCGTGGGCATCCGCCTGCAAGACGGCGACGACTTCCCGTATTTTGTCCAGGAGGGCTTCCCCGAGGGGTTTGTGCTGACGGAAAACTCGCTGGTGGCGCGCGCGGCGGATGGCGGGCTGTGCCGGGACAAAGACGGCAAGGCCTGCCTGGAATGCACCTGCGGGCTGGTCCTTACCGGCCAGACCGACCCGGCGAACCCACTCTTCACGAAGGGAGGGAGCTGCTGGACAAACGACTCGCGCACGCTGCTGGGCATCCCGCCCGCCGAGGATCCCCGGCACCATCCCCGCAACCAGTGCATCCATCACGGCTATGCCTCGGTCGCTCTGGTCCCGATTCGGACGCGGGACCGGATCACGGGCCTGATCCAGTTCAACGACCGGCGCAAGGGGCGCTTCACCATCGAGACAGTGGAAATCCTCGAAGGCATCGCAGCCCACATCGGAGAGACGCTCGTGCGCAAGCAGGCGGAGGACAAGCTGCGGGCAACGACTGCCCTCGCCCAAGATCTCGCCATCAAGGCCGAATCCGCCACCGCCGTGAAGAGCGCATTCCTGGCCACCATGAGCCACGAGCTGCGCACGCCGCTCAACGGCGTGCTCGGATTCGCCGAACTCCTCTCAGACACCACGCTCGACGACGAGCAAAAATCCTTCGCGCAGACGATTGCCTCCAGCGGCGAACACCTCCTCGCCATCGTCAACGACATCCTCGATTTCTCCAGCATTGAAAAAGGCTCCCTGGCAATCCAATGCAAACCCTTCGCGCTGGCCGACCTCCTGCAGTCGTCGGACATCGCCCCCCACAAAGCCGCCGCAGACAAAGGGATCGAGTTCCGCTGCGAGGTCGCGGCCGACGTGCCGGAGCAGATCACCGGCGACGAGCGCCGGATCCGGCAGGTCCTCATCAACATCCTCAACAACGCCGTCAAATTCACAGCCGGCGGATCGGTCGTCCTCCGCGTGGTGCCCGACGCGGAGGGCCGGTTTCTGGATTTCTCGGTCGAGGACACGGGGATCGGGATTTCTCACGAAACGATCACCCGCCTGTTTCAACCGTTCGCGCAGGCGGACTCGTCGATGCATCGCCCTTTTGGAGGCACGGGCCTCGGTCTCGCGATTTCGAGGCGCATCGCCGAAGCCATGGGCGGCACGCTCAACGTCTCCTCGATCCCAGGCAAAGGCAGCACGTTCACCTTCCGCCTGCCGCTGGAAATTGTGGCTTCTTCTTCCGAGCCTGCCGCTCCAGCCCCCTGCGTTCTGGATTCCACAATACGGTCTGGTGCCCTGATGCTCGTCGCTGATGACGAACAGAACAGCACCCAGCTCGCGGGCAAAATGCTCCAGAGCCTCGGATACCGCGCCGAATTTGCGGCCGATGGGGCCGGGGCGGTCAAGGCGTTCTTGCCGGGAAAATTTTCCGCGATCCTGATGGATATGGCGATGCCGGTGATGGACGGGCTTGAAGCCACCAAGAAAATCCGGGAGATCGAAAAAACAGGTAGCCGCGTCCGAATCATCGCGCTCACCGCAAACGTGATGCCCGGCGACCGCGAGCGGTGCCTCGCCGCAGGCATGGACGACTTCCTCACGAAGCCGTTCAAAAGGGCCGAACTTGCCGCGAAACTCGCCTGCAGATAATATAGCAAGCTGGGACAGCGGTGGACTGTTTATGAAAACGAAAAAGATCCCGGGATTTCAAACGTGGGTGATCGCGTCTCTTCTGTCTGCGACGACTTTTCGCGCCGGTTGGTCCTTTGTCATGCAGGGTGCCTCGCAACCATGAACCCCCAATGTTTCCCCGTCCTGCGCCGCGAGGCCATCCTTTACTGGAACGATCTGCTCTCGTCGTTCCCCGAGCCCGAATCGGCCGTCGATTATCTCGTCCAAACTCAAAGGGACCGTGGGTTGACCATTGGTGAGCGCCCCTTCTGCATGGTGGCCCGGCCGAGGTTTGTGACCACCGAGGAAATGCGGCAGGAGCATCGCGCCGTGTCGGTGCTTTCGAGGGCCGTCCGCAAGGTTCGCGACGCCGCCCTCGAAGACCATAAGCGCCACGCGGACTATCTCGGAGGGCTCAACGAGTGGATCGACACCATCCACTCGATGGAGCCGCCGGCCCCGGCGGGGCGCTCTATCCTGCGCTTCGACTCCTTCACCACGGAGGCCGGAGTGCGTTTCGTGGAACTGAACGGCGACATCCCCATGGGTGGCGTTTGCAACGACGGGCTTGCCCCGCTCTTCCAAAGCCTCGAATTCTACAAGGCTTTCGAGGAGCGATATGACGTGCGGCCGAATCTCATACAGATCGGCATGATCCAGACATTCATGCACGCCTGGCAGAGCATGGGGGGCGCGGGTACGCCCAGAATGTGCATCCTCAGTTTCCCCGGCGGGTTGGAAGACCTCTTCGCGCGCCTCAACGCGCAAGACCTGCAAAAACTGGGCATCGAAGCCGAAGCAGCCCACCCGGAGGATCTGGATTTCCACAAAGGAAAACTTCGGGCGAAGGGGCGCGTCGTGGATCTCGTGTATCGGATCATGCACACCGACGACTGCCTGGAGCGCGCCGAAGAGATCGCCCCGCTCATGCAGGCGGTGAAACACCGGGCCGTCTGCCTGGTGAACCCGTTCCGCAGCGAACTCCTAAGCCACAAATTTCTTTTTGCCCTCCTGACGGACGAGAGCCACGATTTCGGATTTACCGAGGAGGAGTCGGCCGCCATCCGCGCGCACATTCCCTGGGGGCGGATCCTTCGGGAAGGCTACTCCACGGATGCCGGGGGCCGGCGGATTGATCTCTTGGATTATGTGCGCAACCATAAAGAGGGCCTCGTCCTGAAACCCGCGCACGCGGCGGGCGGCCAGGGCGTTCGCCTCGGGTGGACGTGCGACGAGAACCAGTGGGCCGACGCCGTCCGCGAGGCGGTCGAGGGCGAGTGCATCGTGCAGGAGAAAATCGAAGCCACTCGGGAAGAGTATCCACTTTTGGAGAACGGCTTCCCTCTCCGGGAGTTCTACGAAGACACGGATCCATTCCACTTTCCGGGCGGCTACTCGGCCGTGCTGAGCCGGATCAGCGCCGCCGAGATCACCAACGTCGCACAAGGGGGCAGCATCGTTCCCACCTTCGTGATTGACGCCAGATGAACAGCGGGCCGCTCGCTGACAGGAACGCCCAGCGGCGGCTCGTCGGCTGCGTGGCCGTAGCCGTATTCATGGCGCGGCTCGACATCTACGTGGTCAACATCTCCCTTCCCACCATCGCAAGGCATTTCGGCGTCGGAACGGGCGCCGTCTCATGGGTCACCATGAGCTACCTCCTGTTCAACTGCGGGGCCATGATGCTTATTGGCCGCATCGCCGACACCGTAAGCCCCCGGACATTGTTCATTTGGGGCTATGCGGTCTTCACCGCCGGCTCGCTGCTCTGCGGCTTGGCGACAAGCCTGGGCATGCTCGTCTTCTTTCGCTGCGTGCAGGGGCTCGGCGGCTCCATCTTGGTGATCATGACCTACACCTCAGTCTCCCGGTTTCTCCCCGCCGCCAGGGTGGGAGGGGCCATGGGTATTCTGGCCACATGCGGCGCGTTGGGGATCGCGGTGGGAGCACCGCTCGGCGGCTTTCTTACGGAGAGGCTTTCCTGGCAGTGGGTCTTTTTCGTCAACGTGCCCATCGGGCTCCTGGCGATTCTCCTCGCCTCGTGGGCGATCCCCCGCGAGATGGGGGACGGGAAACCGATGGGCAAACTGGACTTCCTAGGCGCCCTGCTCAGCATGCTCTGCGTCGTTTCATTCGTTCTCGCCCTCAACGTGGGACAAAAACAAGGCTGGAACTCTCCACACTTCGCAGCACTCCTCGCCGTTTCCGTCTTTTGCGGCGCGCTCTTTCTCGTCCAGCAGTTCAAGGCGAAAGAACCCCTGGTCGCGCCGGCTCTTCTCAAGGAAAGGCGTTTTCTTCTGGCCAACGCGGTCGCCGTATTCGGGTTGCTCCTCATGGGGGGCAACGCGTTTCTCATGCCGTTCCTTCTCGAACTGGCCAAGGGCCTAAGCCCGGAGCGTGCGGGCATAGTGCTCATGATTTACTCCATCACGTTTATGGCGCTCTCTCCCCTCACGGGCCGGTTGGCCGACCGGATTGCCCCGTCGCACCTCTGCGTCGCGGGAATGGGCGTTGCAGCGGCATGTTGCCTCGTCTTTGCCCGGACGATGGGGGCGCCGGGGCATGCCAGTGTCGTTGTCTTTCTTGTGGGGCTTGCCACCGGCTACGCACTGTTCTTAGCGGCCAATGCCAAGCTGGTCCTCAGTTCCGCTCCGATGGAACAAAAGGGGACCGCCTCGGCCGTGTATGGGACGATCTACAATCTCGGCCTGCTGATCGGGGTGAATATTTTCGAGACGCTTTACACGGCGACGGGTGCCTCCCTAAAAACGTTGCCTGCCGCCCTGGGCGCGGGGGCTTGGGTGCCCGGATTCAGCCACGCCTACCTCTTCGGTGCCGGTGCCTGCCTGGTTTCCCTCCTGCTTGCATCCGCATATGTCCCCTCGACGCCCTCACCCAGATGAGGACCCAGGCTCTCGACTCCCACACCGTCCGGCAGGGCCTAAAACATCCTCCTCGACCACACGGGTCGAACATCGCTCACCGCCAGCAGGTCATGGCTGACAAACAATCGCCCGGCGCCGAGCCATCCATCGCGCCCCATTGGCCAAGCTTCAAATTGACTTTAGCTGCAAACCATATAAGCCCCTGCCGAGAAATGACCAGACAACAAGGCTGCTTTCGCCGCTGGTTTGAACTGATTTCCGGTCCCGCCGCATTGCGCCCGGGAGCCATCGTGATCGCTTCTGCGTTTCTCTTTCTGCTCGGTCCCATCTTCGGGGCGGAGGAGGTGGCCTTCGAGGGAATCGACCGGAAAGGCATTCCCATGCCGACGGTCCTGAAAGACGGCCCTTTTCTCCCCGGCGTGGAACGGATCAAAAAACGTGGCAGCCTCAGGGTGGCCCAGTTCAGCGGGGAAAGCGCTCTCCTCTTCATGCGGCTCCCGAAAAACCTGCCGAAGAGCGTGGTCTTGCCGGACTCGTTTATTGAGACACTCCCGAACGGGGAGCGCGTGGCTGGCGTAGATATCCGGTTCGCCAAGTTGCTCGCCTCAGAACTGGGCGTAAAACTCGAGCTCCTTCGCGATTACCCTTCATACGACCAGGTCGTTCTCGCGGTTGCAAAAGGCGAGGCCGACGTTGCAATCAGCAACCTGAATCCCACCTCCGCAAGGCAACAGCTCGTGCACTTCAGCACCCCGTATTGCGTCTTTTCCCTCAGTCTCATCTGCAACCGAAAGCGCCTCGAAGCCAAACACGTCCATCTTTCAGAAACAGCCACCGGCGACGATTTCGCCCGTGTCTTTGACTCCAGAAACATAAGCATCGGAGTGATCGGCCAGACATCCTGGGACGAAGAAGCGCGTGGCCTCTTCCCGAATGCCTGCGTCACCCGGTACCCGGATTTTTCCTCAGCCCTGCTCGCTGTCCGCCGCGGCGAGCTGGATGCTTGCTTCGGTGATGACATCGACTTCCTTGTCGCAACCGTTTTTGATCCGGAGCTCAGCGTTTACTGCTCCCTTCACAGAATCCCGGGCGTTGTCAGCAATTCGGCTGTCGCTGTCTCACCGGAATCGGAGGATCTTCTCGGGCTCATCAACAGGATCTCGGGGGAAGTCCGGCTCGAGAACGCGGCGGCTTTGGTTCGGAGAAATGAAAGAACCCTCAAGAAGCTGGAACTCGCCAAATGCGATGACCCCTCCTTCCCGCAAGACAGGGCCTATCCATATAGCGAGTTTTTCGCGAGTCATCCCAAGGAATCGGGGGTCTTCTCATGGAGGAGCGCCCTCGCGGCTGGCGTCCTTCTTTGTTCGCTGGTTTTCCTCTGGCTCGCCTGGGACCGAATGACTCTTCCGCCGAAAAGGAAGCACCAGTGAGCGAACACGCGCCCGCCGCCGACCCGAAGGGCGATGGTTTCCAGCCCCTTCGATTCCTCTCCAGAATGAGCAGGAGTCCATGGGTCTGCCTCGGCTCTGCCGCGCTCGGCCTCACGATTGGCCTGAATTCCCACGCCGTCGCCGAAGCCCTGACTCCCGTCGGAGAGATCTACATGGCGCTCCTCTCTCTGACCGTCGCCCCCATCATTTTCAGCGCCTTGGCCTCCGGGATCAGCGCCATGGTCTCCTCCCGGGACGGGAGCCGCTACATCGTTCGCACGATCAGGACGTTCATCCTGGGAGCTTTCGTCGCCGGGTTCCTTGGAACCTTTGTCGCCACCGTCGCTCTTCCCTCTTTCACCAGACTGCAGGACCGCGAGTTCATCGGGACGACCCTCTCGAAATTCGAAAAAGCCGCCGGGGACGGCGATGCGGACGCCGCCGAGCCAAATAGCGGGTTTTGGTCGTTCGTCGGCAACTTCATCCCCTCGAATATCGTGGGCGCCCTCGCATCAAAAAATGTTCTCCCCATCGTGTTTCTCGGCACGCTCCTCGGGTTGGCCATCTGCCACATCGAGCCGGACAAGCGCCGGTTCGCCGCCGATCTCGTCGGCACGATTTACCATACGTTTCTGACCGTCCTCGAGTGGATCCTCTACCTCCTTCCTGTCGGCCTGTGTTGCCTGATGGCCAGCCAGGCGGCCTCGGTTGGTGCCGACGCCATCAAGGCCATGCTGGCCATCATCATCCTCTACTTTGTCTGCCTGATCGTGCTGGGGACGTTCTATCTTTCGGCCATCCGGAAAATCACGCGTCAGCCCCTGTCAGGAATCTGGAAGACCCTCAAACGCCCATACACCTTGGCGCTCGTTGCCAGCGCCGAATCCGCCATTCCCTCGTCGATGGAGAGCATGGCGAACTTTGGTTTCCCAAAGGAGATGCTGCGCTCGGTCATTCCACTCTCCGTTGCCATGAACCGTCCCTCCACGGTGGTGATCTTCGCCATTACGACCATCTTTGTGGCAAACATCTACGACGTGAACCTCACGCTCTGGCAAACCCTCTTCATCGCTATGGCCTGCTCGGTCGTGGGGGCCTTCGACTCGGGCGAGTATGTCACCATGGCACCCATGATCGCCTACATTCTGCTTCCCCTGGGTCTCCCTGCCGCAGCGGGAACGGCCATTATCATGACCATCTGGCCGCTCGTCGAATGGTTCCCGGAACTCCAGTGCATCATGGCTGCCACGGCCAACGCCGCCATCGTGGGCAACTTGGCGGACCGGGAGGTCGTGATGAATCCAGAGGGCGGAGACCTTTGATGCCGCTGGCAAACCTGCCCCGGTCTTTCAATAAAAGCACCGGGCCGTTGGCGAGATGATCAGAAAAAACAAAGAAACTGATCCGCCAGCGGCCCGTATTGCTGCCTTAGCCCAAGTTCCGCAGTTTGAAAGGGCCGATATCGCAACCATGCGGGTTGGCGGGGATTGTCAGTCGATTTTCGGCACTACATTTTCGATAATTTTGGATTGGCGCGGGATCTGAAGGCCGAGGTGGGCGAGGAGCTGGGCGGTGTCCTTTTCTGGTTTGGCGACCACGCGCAGGCGCAGATCGGTGCGCAGGCCGGATCGTTCGACCGGGAGGATGACGTCCATGCTTTTGATCGTGGAGATGGAGTCGATGAGTCTGCGGGCACAGGAGCCGAGCCCCTTGGCGGACATCCACTGTTCGAGGGTTCGCCAGAGAGCCAGGGCGAGGAAGCAGACCAGGATGTGGGCATCCACGCGGGATTGGAGGTGGTGGTAGATCGGGCGCAGGCCCAGGTCGCTCTTGGCCGTGCGGAACGCGGCCTCGGCGGCGATGAGCTGGATATACCAGCGCCAGAGGGTGGCGGGGTCGGTTTCCTCGCAGTTGGTGCGCAGCAGGTAGGCTCCGCGCCGCAGGTGGGCTCGCCCTCCGGCTTCCAGATGGCTGAAGAAGCAGAGAGCGCAGGCCCGGCCTTCGGTGTCGTGTTGGACGCGGGCTTGGATCACTCGCGCGGCGGCGGGATATTTTCCCAAGGCTCGGCCGATGCGGCGTCCGACTTTTTCCTGGTCGCTCTGCGGGCCGCGGACGAGCCAGGCGTGGATTTTGGCCAGCTCTCCCGCGAGCCCTTCGCTCTGGCGGGCGAGCATGGCGCGTTCTTTTTCCGCGCGGGCCGTGCTGCGGCAGAGCACGTATTTCTCGGCTCCGTCGCCGTCGGGGTGTTCGACCATGCGGGCTTCGAGCCCGTCCTGGACCTGTGTCCAGTTTTCGGCTTCAAGCAGAGCGGCTTCAAAGTGGCGCAGTTCGCTCTTGGGCGTGCCCACGATGTAGAGCGCCTTGCGCTCTCTCAGGAACGCGATGTTGGCTTCGCTCACCATCCCTCGATCCATCACCCAAACCCGCTCGGCCGCCCCGTATTTTTCTTCCATCATTTTCACGATGTCCTCCACCGTGGTCACGTCCGCCCGGTTGCCCGAAAACACTTCATAGGAAAGCGGCAGCCCCTCGGGCGTGCAGACCAGCCCGATGCACACCTGCTTGCAGTCCGGACGGCTGTCGCGCGAGTAACCCCGCGCCGCCTTCGGGTTCTTCTCGGCCTGCCCCTCAAAGAACGTGCTCGTGACATCATAGAGCAGGAACTCCATGCGCACCCCGAACCAGTCCCGGTAACGTTCGATCAGATGGGCGCAGAGCTTCTCCTTGTGAGCGGCCAGCACGTCGAGGCCGCGATAAAGCCGGTCCTCGTTGATGCGCTCCTTTTCCACGCCGAGCAGATCCTCCAGCGCGCTCTTCTCATACCACCCTTCGGCGATCCCCAGCTCGCTGCGCTGCGCGCAAAACCTCGCCGCCACCAGCACGCTGGCCACCGTCGCCCAGCCCACCGCCTCGCGCCCCGGCTCCACCAGCTCGCCCAGCAGTTTTTCCAACCCCAGCCGGTGCCACAGCGCCAAGGGCAGATACACCTGCCCAAATTCCCGAACCCGCTCCACCCTCACAGCCCCAACATCCACTTTTTCCCAACGCGGTGCACTCGGCGCAGCTTCTTCTCCAAATTCCAACTGCCGGGACCGCGACTCCCGCTTCCCCCTCAGCAGGCTGCCGATGTCTTCCCAGCCCCCGCTGCGGATCTCCTCATCATCGAGTTTGCCCAACCCCGCCACCACTCTCTGCCGGGGACCCTTCGCCGTGCGCACCGTCTCGCACAGGCTCCAGTAATCGTAGCTCTCGCCGCCGGCCACCTTGCGCTTCTGCGTAAAAACATGCCGCCATTTTCCCTGCCTCCTCCCTTCCCGGCAACCCCCTCTTCGGCACTACATGCCCGCTTCCGCGCTTCCTACAGAGAAAAATGCGGCGGCTTACCGCCGCCCATCCCTGAAAAATAGTTTGGCCCTCGGCCAAACTGCGGAACTTGGGTTAACCGAGAGATTTGACCCATCCGGGAGCCAGCCGTTCAAATTATCTTCACCGCGAGGTGCCCGACTGAGCGGTGAGCAACTTGAGAGTAAACGGTCAACGTGCCGGCTCCAAGAACGGGGCCACGACACAGGAGAGACCGAGCACGGAGAGGAGGACGAGTGTGATGAACGGGAGGATCATGGTGAATTCGCGATGCCGGGTTCTGGGGCAGTCGCTGGAATATCTGACATCGGGCAAGGCCAGGCGTTCATTTCCAAGAGGTCATGGCCAGCGAGCCGTCCAGCTTCTTCCAGACCACGGCACGGGCTTTGAGATTCTTGCTGCCGTCTGCCACTTCGATCTCCAGCCGGTAATTCAATCCGGCGACCACCTGGCGCTCCGCTTTCAGGATTTTGACGAGCCGAAGAGGTCTTCCGGTGGCCTCGGCCTGGGTTTTGACGGCAAATTTCGCGACCTTGCTCACCTCGGAGTCGATTTCTGCCGTGGAATATCCTCCGGGGAGGGATGGTTGGACGGGTTTCGCGGGGGTGTCGCTGGCGAGTGCGGTGGAGGCGAGGGCAAGGGCAAGGAAGGGGAGGCAGAGGGTTCGGTTCATGGGCAGAAAATATCCGAAAAATCTTTTTGGGGGTAGGACAGTTTTTGTCTTTTTGTTGTGATAGACGCATGGGGATGAATGAGGGAATCCCGAAATCCTCTCGCCCGTCAGCGCTGGAACGGCTACACACTGCCTTTGCCCGCGACTCGCGCTGACCTACCGATACCGCCCATGTCCAACCTCTCCTCCTTCATCTGGTCCGTCGCCGATCTCCTCCGGGGCGACTACAAGCAGAGCGACTACGGCAAGGTCATCCTGCCGTTCACGGTCCTGCGGCGACTGGACTGCGTGCTGGAGGCCACCAAGGCCGACGTGCTCGCCGAGCTGGCCAAGCGCGAGAAGGCCGGGCTGAACCCCGAGCCGTTCCTCCTGCGGAAGGCCGCCCAGCACTTCTACAACACGTCGCCGCTCGACATGAAAAAGCTCATGGGCGACCAGGACCACATCGGCGAGAACCTCCGCGCCTACATGCAGGCGTTCTCGCCGGCCGTGCGCGACATCTTCGAGAAATTCGACTTCCACACCCAGCTCGACCGCCTCGACCGCGCCGGGCTCCTGTACCAGATCACGGAAAAATTCGCCAACATCGACCTCCACCCGGATACGGTCACCAATGATCAGATGGGGGCCGTCTTCGAGGAGCTGATCCGCAAATTCGCGGAAATCTCCAACGAGACCGCCGGGGAGCACTTCACGCCGCGCGATGCCATCCGGCTCATGGTCAACCTCCTCTTCATCGAGGACGACGATGCCCTCACCAAGCCCGGTGTCGTCCGCAGCCTCTACGACCCCACGGCGGGCACGGGCGGCATGCTCTCGGTGGCGGGCGAACACCTCGCGGGCCTGAACCCCGATGCCCGGCTCGTCATGTATGGGCAGGAGCTCAACCCCGAGTCCTACGCGATCTGCAAGGCGGACATGCTGATCAAAGGTCAGGACATCGCAAACATCATCTTCGGCAACACCCTCTCTGCCGACGGCCTGCTGGGGAAACTCTTCGACTACATGCTCTCGAACCCGCCCTTCGGCGTGGAGTGGAAGAAGATCGAGGCGATCATCCGCCGGGAATTCGAGCAGATGGGCTTCAACGGCCGCTTCGGCCCCGGCCTGCCGCGCGTGAGCGACGGGTCCCTGCTGTTCCTCCTGCACCTGATTTCCAAGATGCGCCCGGCGGTCGATGGCGGCAGCCGGTTCGGCATAGTCCTCAATGGCTCCCCGCTCTTCACCGGCGGCGCGGGCAGCGGCGAGAGCGAGATCCGCCGCTACGTGCTGGAAAACGACCTCGTGGAGGCGATCATCGCGCTCCCGACCGACATGTTCTACAACACCGGCATCTCGACCTACGTCTGGATCGTCAGCAACCGGAAGCCCAAGGCCCGCAAGGGCAAGGTCCAGCTTATCGACGCCAGCGGATTCTGGCAGAAGATGCGGAAAAGCCTCGGCAGCAAACGCAAGGAACTCAGCCCCGAGCACATCGAGGACATCACCAAGCTGTTCGGCAATTTCCGCGAGGACACCCGCGACGGCGTGCCCATCAGCCGGATCTTCAAAAACGAGGACTTCGGCTACCGCACGATCACCGTCGAGCGCCCCGAACGCGATGCCAAGGGAAAGATCGTCCTCGGCACCAAGGGCAAGGGGAAAGGCAAGCCGGTGCCGGATGCCAGCCTGCGCGACACCGAGAACGTCCCGCTCGCCGAGGACGTGGACACGTATTTCAAACGCGAGGTCCTTCCCCACGCACCCGACGCCTGGATCGACCACGAGAAAACCAAGGTCGGCTACGAGATCCCGTTCAACCGCCACTTCTACGTCTTCCAGCCCCCGCGCCCGCTGGCCGACATCGATGCCGAGCTCAAGGGCGTCACCGACCGCATCCTCACCATGATCGGGGGCCTGACAAAATGAGCGATGCCATGGCCGTCAGGATTGTTTACGCGCCGCGTAAGAAAATCACCGCCCCGGCACCACATGCTTTTCATCCCGTCTTGATTTTTTAAAAGTCGTTCCATCTCGTTCTAAGCCATGAAAAAAACCTCGAATGTCATCCGGCGAATCGAATCCATTCTGGAGCTTGCCCGGACGGGCATCGCCCGCACCGTCAACACCACACAGGTTGTTGCCAACTGGCTGGTGGGTCGGGAGATCGTCGAAGAAGAACAAAGCGGACGCAAGAATGCCGGCTACGGCCAGGAATTGATCAGCACTCTCGCTGAGCGGCTCCAGAAAAGCTACGGCGGCGGATATGGCGAGACGAACCTGAAGCTCTTTCGCCAGTTCTATTTGCTCTACCCCCGCCTTCTTGATGGCCGTATTGGTCACACGCTGCGTGACGAATTCAGTCTCCCTGAAAACGCAAGCGAGCCATCGCCACCAATTCGTCACACGCGGTGTGACGAATCCTGGACTCCCGGCCAGCTCCATCCCAACCTTGCGTGGTCCCTCTACCGCCATCTCATCAAGGTGAAGTCACCGGATGTCCGTGCATTCTACGAGATTGAGGCCGCGCAAAACCGCTGGAAAGCCCGGGAACTGGAGCGCCAGATTGCCAGCCTGCTCTACGAGCGTTTGGCCAAGAGCCGCGACAAGAAGGGGCTGCTCGCGCTTGCCACGAAGGGCCAGGAGATCCAGCAGCCTGCCGATGTTTTCAAAGATCCCGTCGTCATCGAGTTCCTCGGCCTTCCCGAAAGCCACCGGCTCGTGGAGACGAAGCTGGAAGAGGCGCTGATCTCGAACCTGCAACAGTTCCTTTTGGAGATGGGCAAGGGATTCGCTTTCGTCGCGCGGCAGGAACGGCTGACTCTGGAAGGCGATCACTTTTACGTGGACCTCGTCTTCTATCACACGGTCCTGAAATGCCATGTGCTGATCGATCTGAAGGTGCGGAAGCTCACCCACCAGGACCTCGGGCAGCTCCAGCTCTATGTGAACTACTACGACCGGGAACGCCGCACGCCGGGGGACAATCCCACGCTCGGCCTTATCCTCTGTACGGATAAAAATGACACCGCCGTAAAATACACCCTGGGCACCGACCAGCAGAATATCTTTGCCAGCCGCTACCAGTTCCATTTGCCCACCGAGGCCGACCTCGCCGCAGAGATCCGCCGCGAGCTGGCCTTGCTCGCGCCGCCGGTGCCCCCACACCAAAAGCGGACGCGGGCAAAGCCGTGACCGCCATGCTCCATCGCCTCAATGAGGTCTGACCAAGTGACCATTTCAGTATTTCAGGTTTTTCTCCAATGAGCTTCCCCCGCTACCCGAAATACAAACCCAGCGGCGTGGAGTGGCTGGGGGATGTACCGACGGGGTGGGAGGTGAAGCCGTTGAAGGCAGTGTCCACCCACAATGATGACGTTCTTGAAGAGACCACCGCGCCCGATACCGAGATCGCTTACGTTGATATCTCCAGCGTTGATTGTGTGAATGGCATCACTGCGAAAGAAGCCATGCCGTTCTCGGCGGCTCCATCACGAGCGCGACGTCAGGTAAGACATGGTGATGTAATCATCTCGACAGTGCGAACGTATCTCCGGGCCATTGCTAGGATTCGGGAACAGGAAGATAACTTGGTCGTCTCGACGGGCTTCGCGGTGGTCAGGCCACGCGATGCACTTGCGCCGGATTTCTTGGGATATGTTCTTTCCGCCCGCTATTTTGTCGAGCAGGTCATCGCACGCTCTACGGGTGTGAGTTATCCGGCGATCAACGCCAGCGAGCTTGTCGGCATCCCGATCCCGGTGCCCCCCAAGGGAGAACAAGTTGAGATCGCCGAGTTTCTGGACCGGGAGACGGCGAAGATTGACGGGCTGATGGCGGAGCAGCGGCGGCTGATGGAACTGCTGAAAGAAAAATGTCAGGCCGTCATCTCCCGCGCCGTCACCAAGGGCCTCAACCCCTGCGCCCCAATGAAGCCCTCTGGCATCGAATGGCTCGGTGACGTGCCCGCACATTGGGAGGTGCAGAAGGTGAAATATCTCACACGTTCAATCGAACAGGGATGGAGCCCTCAATGCGAAGGCTACCCTGCCGAAAGCGAGTCCGAGTGGGGCGTTCTAAAAGTCGGCTGCGTAAACGGCGGCACATTCAACTCATCCGAGAACAAGTTATTGCCGCCCGAGTTGGAGCCCATCCCGACACTGGGAATAGTCAGCGGCGACCTGCTGATTTCTCGCGCGAACACCCGCGAACTTGTTGGCAGTGCCGCCATCGCGGACCGCGACTACCCGAACTTGCTACTGTGCGATAAACTGTATCGGCTTCGTTTCATGCTTGATCGCTGCTCGTCAGCATTCGTGTGCCGCTACATGGGATCATGCGCCGTCCGCGGACAGATCGAATTAGAGGCGACGGGTGCCAGCGCATCGATGGTGAACATTCCCCAATCGGCAATCTTGGAACTTACGATTCCTACTCCGCCTTTTGCTGAGCAATGCGAACTCGTCGTCGCCCTTGATCGCGAACTTGCCAAGCTCGACAACCTCACCGCCGAAGCCCAACGCGCCATCGACCTGCTGCAGGAACGCCGGACTGCGCTGATCTCGGCCGCCGTCACCGGGCAGATTGACGTGCGGGGCGCCCGTTCGGTATCTCTTCCAAATTGAGTATGCACTACCGCTATCCCCGCCACCGTATCGAGGAGATCATCAAGGACCCCAAGCGCCTGAGTGAAGGGCAAGTGCTCGAAGTCGAAACCTCAGGCAATAGTGGCGCGTCTTTCGATGTGCCTGTGGACTTGGTGGATGGTCCCTTTTGTGACCTTCGATATCTTGGTCGCGCCGGACGAAATAAAGAGCCGGAAACCTACGATGCCTCATTCCTTCTGGAGCAACAACGGGTGCGCGGGGTCGGCTACTGTCCGATCAAGCGCGAAAATTTCCGTTCCAAGCTGCGGATACCCGCCGGATGGCATCAAAACATCTGCGACCCGAACGTGCCGACGGATCACCCTGAGTGGAACCGTCACGATCCGCTACCAGGGTTTGCCCCCACAGATTTTTCGGACTTTGTCAAACGAGTGGCCGAATTGTGGAATATTGATCTTGGCTGGGAGACTGAGCTATTGTGACAACCGTCAACACCACGTTACAATCCGACGAGATACGAGCCGCCCTTGCGGGCTTCTGGAACAACGCGCTTGCCATCGAACGTATTCGCAACGGTTTTGCCGTGGCTATGCCCCAGACCGGAGCGGATGGATGGCAACTCGTTATCGAACTTACTGAACCCACTCCTGGCATGGTCCGGGTGAGCGATGCCGGACGCACATTGGGTGGTCTGGCTGCTCAGGGACAAAACCTTGAGTCCGGTTCAGTTTCCGCCCACACCGAATCCATTCTTCGGCAAAGTCACATGGAACGAGCTGGCACCGAGTTGTTTCGGTGGTTGCCGCTACCATTGGATCCCGTAGAGGTGCATGTTTTTGTGGAAGCCTTGGCTGCCATCAGCCACCTCTGGGTGCTTCATGAGCCCGCTGTGCGGACCCAAGATATTGCTGATCTGACGTTGCGACGGGTCTTCTCCGACCGGCACGTCGTGCCGCGACAAGGGGCGACGCTCGCGGGGCGGACTGAGAAGAGCGTGCGCGTGGACTATTTGGTGGAGTCTTCCCATCCTGTGGCGTTTGAGATCCTTCGTCGTCGTGGGCGCTTGCTCCCGGTCATGGAGCAGTGGGGGTATCGCTGGCAGGATCTCCAGAAGGTGAATCCTGCATTGATGCCAGTGATGCTCTACGATCCGGCTTCCCAAGAAATCGATGAGGGGAGTCGGGCTATCGGAGAGGAAGTGTGTTCGCTTTTCTGTGCCTACGACGAAACAGACCGGATCCACAGTGTCATGGAAAAGGCTCTGGCTGCATGAGCCTGCACAAAGAAATCCACTTCGAGGACGAGATCTGCGGGCACCTCGCCGCCAACGGCTGGCTGTATGCCGAGGGCGACACGGCGGGCTACGACCGGGCGCGGGCACTGTTCCCGGCGGACGTGCTGGCCTGGGTGCAGGAGACGCAGCCGCAGGCATGGGAGGCGCTGAACAAGAACCACGGTGCCAACGCCGGTGACACCCTGCTCGCCCGCCTGCGGGAGCAGATCGACCAGCGCGGCACGCTCGACGTGCTCCGGCAGGGCATCGAGATCCTCGGTCTGCGTCAGCCGCTCAAGCTCGCGCAATTCAAGCCCGCGCTGGGGATTAACCCCGAGATACTCTCACGCTACGCCGCGAACCGCCTCCGGGTGGTGCGGCAGGTCCGGTATTCCCAGCACAACGAAAACTGCATCGACCTCGTGCTCTTTCTCAACGGCGTGCCCGTGGCCACGGTCGAGCTGAAGACCGACTTCACACAGAGCATCGGCGACGCGGTGGACCAGTATCGGTTCGACCGGCTTCCGCATCCCAAAGGCAAGGCCCCCGAGCCGCTGCTGTCGTTTCCCAATGGGGCGCTCGTGCATTTCGCGGTGAGCAACGCCGAGGTTCGCATGGTCACGAAGCTGGCCGGTCCGGCGACGGAGTTCCTGCCATTCAACCAGGGCGACAACGGTGCGGGGGGCAACCCTGTGAATCCGGCGGGCGGGCACCGCACGGCCTACCTCTGGCGGGAGGTCTGGGCGCGGGAAAGCTGGCTGGACATCCTCGGCCGCTACCTCATCGCCCGGCGGGACAAGAAAAAGCAGATCACCCAAATCATTTTTCCCCGATACCACCAGCTCGACGTGACGCGCGAGATCCTGGACGCCGTCCTGGCAGAGGGCGCAGGCGGAAAGTATCTGGTCCAGCACTCGGCCGGCTCGGGCAAGACGAATTCCATCGCGTGGGCGGCGCACTTCCTTGCCGACCTGCACGACGCCGAAAATAGAAAGGTGTTCGACACCGTGCTCGTGGTCTCGGACCGCACGGTGATAGACTCGCAGCTCTCGGAGGCCATCTTTGACTTCGAGCGCACCAGCGGGGTCGTGGCCACGATCAAGGGCAACGACGGCAGCAAGAGCGCGGAGCTGGCGGCGGCGCTCTCCGGCGACAAGAAAATCGTCGTCTGCACGATCCAGACATTTCCGTTTGCGCTGGAAGCCGTGCGCAAGCTGGCGGCCACGCAGGGCAAGCGGTTCGCGGTCATCGCGGACGAGGCGCACAGTTCCCAGAGCGGCGAGGCGGCGGCCAAGTTGAAGGCCGTGCTTTCGCCCGAGGAAATCCTGGAGCTCGGCGACGGCGGCGAGGTGAGCACGGAAGACATCCTGGCGGCACAGATGGCCGCGCGGGCGGTGGATACCGGGATCACATTCATCGCGTTCACGGCCACGCCGAAGACCAAGACGCTGGAGCTTTTCGGCACCCGGCCCGACCCGTCACGCCCCGCCGGTCCCGACAATATCCCGGCCCCGTTCCACGTTTACTCCATGCGGCAGGCTATCGAGGAGGGGTTCATCCTCGACGTGCTGGAAAACTACACGCCCTACAAGCTGGCGTTCAAGTTGGCGAACGAGGGCCGCGAATACGACGAGAAGACGGTCGAGCGCAACGCCGCCATGAAGGGGATCATGGGCTGGGTCCGCCTCCACCCCTACAACATCGCCCAGAAAGTCCAGATCGTGGTCGAGCACTACCGGCAGTTCGTGGCTCCGCTCCTGGCCGGGAAGGCCAAGGCGATGGTCGTCGTGGCCAGCCGGGTCGAGGCCGTGCGCTGGCAGTTGGCCATCGATAAATACATCAAGAGTCGCGGCTACCCCATGCGGACGCTCGTGGCATTCTCCGGCGAGGTGAACGACAAAACCTCCGGCCCCGACGCCTTTACCGAGAGCAGCGAAACATTGAACCCGAACCTGAAAGGCCGCGACATCCGCGAGGCGTTCAAGGGCGAGGAATACCAAATCCTCTTGGTCGCAAACAAATTCCAGACCGGCTTCGACCAACCGCTCCTGTGCGGCATGTATGTGGACAAGCGGCTGGCGGGGATCCAGGCCGTGCAAACCCTCTCCCGCCTCAACCGCGCCCACCCTAGCAAGGATACGACGTATGTGCTGGACTTCGTCAACGACACGGCGGACGTGCTGGCCGCGTTCAAGGCCTACTACACTACCGCCGAGCTCGCGAACACGACCGACCCGAATCTCGTTTTCAACCTCCGCGCCAAGCTCGACGCCGCCGGACACTACGACGACTTCGAAGTGGATCGCGTCGTGGCGGTGGAGCTGAACCCGAAATCGAAGCAGGGCGACCTCGTGGCCGCGCTGACGCCGGTCGTGGACCGCCTGATGAAGCGCTACAAGGCGGCCCAGGAGGCGCTGAAGTTGGCCAAAGCCAAAGAGGATGCCGACGCCGCCAAAGCTGCCCAGGACGAGCTGAACGCGCTGATCCTCTTCAAGGGGGACATGGGGGCCTTCGTGCGGCTCTACACGTTCCTGTCCCAGATTTTCGATTACGGCAACACCGCGGTCGAGAAGCGCACGATCTTCTTCAAAGTCCTCATCCCGCTGCTGGAATTCGGCCGCGAACGCGAGGGCATCGACCTTTCGAAGGTCGTGCTCACCCACCACAACTTGAAAAACCTCGGCAAGCGGCCGATGTCGCTCGGTGCGGGCAACACGCCCAAGCTCGCCCCGATCACCGAGGTCGGCAGCGGCCGTGTGCAGGAAAAAGAGACCGCCTACCTCAGTGCGATCATCGAAAAGGTCAACGACCTGTTCGAGGGTGAACTTACCGACCAGGACAAGCTCGTTTACGTCAACAAGGTCATCATGGGCAAACTCCTCGAATCCTCGAAGCTCCAGCAGCAGGCCGCGAACAACAGCCGCGAGCAGTTTGCCAATTCCCCGGATCTCAATTCCGAGCTCCTGAGCGCCATCATGTCCGCGCTCGACGCCCACACCCTGATGAGCACCCAGGCCCTCAACTCCGCGACCGTCCGCCAGGGCCTCAAAGACATTCTCCTCGACCACGCCCGCCTCTGGGAAACCCTGCGGACCTTCGCGGCTTGAGACGCCCCCGCAGAATGTAGCTTTCCCGCACTATGAGAAAAGGATTGAGGAGACGTTCCACGATCATTTGGGGATTTGCGGCTGTCCTTGGCGTCACGGCTGGTTTCGAGTGGTGGATGGGACGCTCGCTTTTCGGGCCTGACGGCAAGCCAGGTCTCTGGGAGGGAGACATCTGGAGCAACGAATGTTCCCAGCGACTGGCAGATGCCTACTCATTCTCCCACATTGGCCATGGGCTTCTATTTTTCGGCCTGCTTTGGCTCTTTGCCCGGCGCGTGCCGATTCGGTTCCGCTTCCTGATAGCCGTGCTGGTGGAGGCGGGGTGGGAAATGCTCGAAAACTCACCGATTATCATCAACCGATACCGTGAGGCCACAATGGCCCTGGGGTATTCGGGCGACAGCATCCTCAATTCCCTGAGCGATATTCTGATGATGTGCATCGGGTTCTTTCTGGCGTGGAGGCTCCCGCTTTGGGCGAGCGTAATGCTCTTCGTAGCGATGGAGATAGGTTGTGCGCTCTGGGTGCGGGACAACCTCACACTCAACGTCATCATGCTCATCCACCCGGTCGAGGCGATCAAGGTCTGGCAGATGGGTGGCCAGCCATGAGGTTTTGAGAACCGTCTGCGGAAAAACTTCCCTTCGCTTGCTGCCCTCGACCGAAGCTGCGAATCTTTGCATATTAAAGCTCTCTTTGAATTTCTGCGAAGCATGTTCCGAAGACCGGTGCCTGCGCCCCGAATCTGGACCCGGTGGATGCCGTAACCGCTCTTCCCATGCGACGATCCTCAATGCCGCAGCCTGAGAAGATCCAGCAACTCCTGGCAGCCGGCCGGGCAGTTGCCGAGGAATTGTTACTATGCGCTATCACGCTGCTGTTCGGACCGTCCAAGACTCGCTCGGCCATACCGACGTATCCACCACCATGATCTACCTCCACGTCATGAAACGCCCTGACGCAGGTGGCCCCAGCCCGCTCGACATGACGTAACCGTTTTCTCCCGCCAAACCACTATTTTCTTGCGCAGGTGTGCATGGAGTGCAAAATCGCTCCATGAAACGACAACGGCAGGTTGTGCACCTCGGCGCGGCTCAATAACACTGTTGAGTGACATGACCAACTCTGTTCGTCTTCATCATACATAATAGAGAACTATTACGCCAGCCATTCCATCGGCACCAGTTTCTTGCCATCGCGCCATTCCTCCACGAGACGCGTAGCGGGCATTTTTCCCCAAACAACCTCGGGGGCATGGTCCAGAACGATAATTTGAAACTTATCCTTATAATGGCTGACAAAGCGGTCAAACACAGTGAATGCCTTTCTGATGGCATCAACGTCTTCGTCGAGCAACTCTGGGTCTGCATCTTCGATTTTTCGACCCGCTAGTTTCTTTGGGAAATAAACTTGGCTGGGCTGGTCGA
>Ga0316229_1001197_pt1 | contig 27991 bp, 27 predicted proteins | sample TBH18023metaG_FD_206011 | JGI IMG/M metagenome (GOLD analysis project Ga0316229, IMG submission 206011) | Freshwater microbial communities from Trout Bog Lake, Wisconsin, USA - TBH18023 | ecosystem: Environmental > Aquatic > Freshwater > Lake > Hypolimnion/Profundal zone | place: USA: Wisconsin... | reverse complement strand
TTGGTGTCCATTACTCAACCTGGAATTGGGTATCCTAATGGAACTTACTACAACGTTTCAGTAACTGGTGGAGCAGGATCAGGAGCTTTGGCTACGGTAACCGTGGTTGGCGGATCAGTTACCAATGTCACGATTGATGCAGGCGGTTCATTGTATTTGGTTGGAGATGTATGCAGTATTTCTCCAATTAATGGACAGGGTTCAGGATGTACGTTTAGTGTGACCAATACAACCAATCCATCTGGTACATCTTGGTTGGGTAACAATTTCGAATCGTCTTTGCTATATGGTTCTTTGATTGAGGCTTACACCTTTATGAAGGGTGATGCAGATATCATGGCCGTATATACAAAACGTTATGATGAGGCATTAGGACTTCTCAAGCAATTGGGCGATGGCAAAGACCGTGGCGATGCTTACAGAGATGGTCAAGTTAGGTATCCAGTTAAATGATAGTTCAAACCGTCACCACTTCGTTTACCTACAATGCTTTGTTGGGCAATATCAATTTGCAGACAGATCAAATCTACATGGCACTTTACAACGGTAATGCGGCCTTAGATAATACAACTGCGGTCTACACTTCAGTCAATGAGGTGGTAGGAACAGGCTATACGGCAGGCGGTCAGTTGATGACCAATATATCGGTGAGCTTTGACAATCAGAGCAACACGGTATTTATTAATTGGGCAAATGTTGTATGGAGTCCAGCAGCGTTTACATGCAGAGGAGCATTGATCTATGATAAGTCAAAGAACAATGCGTCAATCGCTGTGTTAAACTTTGGTTCAGACAAAACTTGCAGTAATTCCTTTACTGTAACGATGCCTGCGAACACAAATACGACAGCATTATTAAGGATATCTTAAGGAGTTTTTATGAGCGAAATAGCAAAATTTGGAGATACTTGTGATGCTACAGTCACTCGTGGCGCAGGCGCAACCGAGATCATGGGCTTAGAAGGAGTCTATGAAGCGGTTTGTTACGACAAAGATGGAAACATCAAGTGGCAAGATACCATTCAAAACTTGACCACTAACGTTGGCCGTCAAAACTTGTTGCAGTTTTACTTTGTAAGTCCTGCTTCAACCAATGCGATTGTTATGGGTTTGATGGGTGCAAGCGGTGGTTCATCTACTCCTGCCTATACAGACACACAATCAAGCCATTCTGGTTGGTTGGAAGTTGGCGGAACGAATGCTCCTACCTATTCTGGCACACGCAAGACACCTAGCTTTACCACAACCACTACGGCTAATCCAGCTGTATTGGCTACTAGCGCATCAGTTGTGTTCAACATGACTAGCTCGGGTACTGTGTACGGTGCGTTCATTAATGCCTCTGGTTCATCAACCATTGATAACACAACAGGCACATTGTTCAGCGCTGGAAACTTTACTGCTGGATCAAAGACAGTCAGTAATGGTGACACAATCAACGTTAGCTACACATTATCAGCCGCAGGCTAATAGGAGCCTCTGATGGCTTTTGCAATATATGATCGAGTTCAGCAGACGGCATCGGCTAACACCACAGTTAGTTTCACATTAAGTGGATCAGTAACTGGGTATCAGTCGTTTGCCGTTGTTGGTAATGGCAACACCACTTATTACGCAGCTTTTGACGGAGCTGGTAACTGGGAAGTGGGTCTTGGAACGTATTCCACTACTGGGCCTACACTAAGTAGAACAACCATCTACTCGTCTAGCAATTCGGGTAGTGCGGTCACGTTCAGTGGAACGGTCAATGTATTCATCACTTACCCATCAGAGTATGCCTTGTGGTCAGGTGGCCCCTTGGGTACACCAAGCTCTGGCACTTTGACCAATGCGACTAATTTGCCTATTGCAACTGGCGTAAGTGGGCTTGGTACTGGCGTAGCTACTGCTTTAGGCAATACGGCTAACGGTGCAAGTGGTGTAATGACTAAAGATGCCAATTCCAATATCACTTGGAATAATGAAGCACCTGGATATACCAACGTAGTTACCGCAGCTGGAACAACTACTATTACCGCATCTGGTACAAGGTATCAGCACTTTAGTGGCACAAGCACACAGACTTTGAAACTTCCAGATGAAACAACTATTCCCGTTGCAATGGGATATATTGTTGATAATGATTCAACTGGAAACGTAACAGTTCAGGATAGCGCAGGAAATACTTTAGCTACTGCCATACCTGGTGGAGCTGGTTGGATTTATTCTTTGTCCAATAGCACGGCTACAGGTAATTGGGCTGGCTATTTATTGCCTCCAGGAAATAGCTCTACTGCACCCTTAACTTGGGGTACTGCAGGTTTAAATATGTCTGGTCAGTATCTTCAGGGTGTTACAACCTTGAGTATGTCTGGACAATTGACCAATACAGTTGCTACAGGAACTGCTCCATTCGTGGTTTCCAGTACAACGCAAGTGGCTAACTTAAATGCCGCAACTGCTGGTAGCGCAGGATCGGTAACCAATTCTTTGACCCTGAACAATAGCGGATCTGGTGCTAGTTCGGGTACAACTTACAACGGGTCAGGCGCAGTTACTTTATCCTATAACACCATTGGCGCATCTCCTTTGGCTGGATCAGCAAGCATTACTACCGTTGGAACAGTTACTTCGGGTACTTGGAATGCTAACGTTATTACTGGTACATATGGTGGAACTGGAGTCAATAATGGATCCAACACCATAACAATAACAGGTAACTTTGCTACTTCTGGCGCCTATCCAATAACATTGACTGCTACTGGTTCAACTTCAGTAACTTTGCCTACTTCAGGAACATTGTCTACTGTTTCTTTAAGTGCAGCTAATTCATGGACTGCTACGCAAACGTTTAGCGGTACATCTTCAACATTTGCAACCTCATTGTTGAATGCAGCTGAGCCAGTAACTGTATCAGCTACGGCAGCAACAGGAACAATTAACTTTTATGTTAATAGCCAGTCTGTTCTTTACTATACAAGTAACGCATCTGCCAACTGGACGCTTAATATTGCTTTTAGTAGCGGTACGTCTTTGAATACTGCCATGTCTACTGGCCAGTCAGTAACAATTGCTTTTTTGGTTACACAGGGTAGTACGGCTTATTATAATTCTACGGTGAACATTGATGGAACAACAGTAACACCTTATTGGCAGGGCGGATCAGCGCCTACAAAAGGAAACGCTTCTGGCATTGATGTTTATACTTATACGGTCATTAAGACGGCTAGTGCTACTTATACCGTATTAGCTTCACAGACCCAGTTCTAATATGTTTGGGATAACATCATTTTCTGCAACATCTTTTGCGGGGAATCCGACTGTTATCAATGCCGTTGCGGTTACAGAAACTGTAACGCTATCGGATGTTGAGTCCGCTTCATCATACCTTGTTGGAGCTACAGTTGAGTCGTTCAGCTTAACAGATTTAGAGCCCGCAACGTTCATTTTCTATGAAACTGTAACAGATAGTATTACAGTTACGGATGCTGAGACAGGTGGATTTGGTTCTTATGTAACCGTTCCTGAATCATTTAGCTTTTCAGATGCCTATACAGGTGCAGGTGGATTTGCAGGATCTATTGCAGATACTGTTACTTTATCAGTTGCTCAAACTGGTGGCGTAGGTTTTGCAGGTTCTGTTTCTGAAACTGTTACTTTAAGTGATGCCATAACTGCATTTAAAGGATTGAATGGTTCTGTAAATGAAACCATTAATTTTTCTGACAATTTCACTATGCAAGGTGTGTTTGTTGGGGCGGTTTCAGAGCCAGTTGCATTGACAGATGTTGTTGGCGGCAATAGTAAATTTGTAGGTAATACAGTAGAATCAATTTCAACAACTGATTCATTTGCTGGTAGATACTTTTGGGAAAATGTTAACGATACTCAATCGGCAACATGGGTTGCAGTAAAAACGGTGTAAGGAAATAAAATGTCAACAAGTTATACGTCATTGTTGGGTCTAGCTTTACCAGCCACAGGTTGCTTGTCTGGCACTTGGGGAACTGTAGTAAATAGCAATATTACGCAATTGGTTGAATGTGCAGTTGCAGGATCAGCAACTCAAAGTGTCACTTCAGCAGATTGGACGCTGACAACAACTGGTTCTGGAGCAGCTAATCAAGCTAGGCAAGCTATTCTTATTCCTACTGGCACACCTGGTGTAAACAGAAACATCATAGCTCCAGCCCAGAGTAAGACTTACATTATTGTCAATCAATCTAATTCGACCATTACAGTAAAAGCTTCAGCTACAACTGGCGTGGTAATAGCTGCCAATTCAAATGCGGTGGTAGCTTGGAATGGTTCTGATTTTGTTAGAGCTAGTGTGAACGCAGCGGGATCAAGTGCCCAAATTCAATACAATTGTTCTGGTGCATTTGGTGCATCAACCAATTTTACTTTTGACGGCACTAATGCGTATGTTGGTTCTGGCGGTGGTATTAAGTTTGGTAATACTGCAAACACTCACTATACTGGATTCAAAGGAGCTCCTTGCGGTTCAACCAATATTCAATGGCAATTACCTGCAACAGATGGTACATCAGGACAGGTTATTGCAACAAACGGTTCTGGTGTTTTATCTTTTCAACCTGCTTGTGGCGTACAGTTAGCAGCTAACAACACATGGACTGGCACTCAAAACTTTACTGGCACAAGCTCAAAAGAAGCCATGAAGATTTTGAATGCTGCTGAATCTGCGGTCATAACAGGAACGGGCATAGCAGGAGCAGTCAATTTATATGTAGCTAGTGGTGCAGTAATTTATTCAACTGCTGCCGCAACTTCAAATTGGACAGTTAATTTATCCTTCTCTTCTGGTACGACATTGAATACTGCGATGGCAGTAGGAGATGTGATTAGCGTAGCGTTTTTAGTAACGCAAGGTTCTACTGCTTATTACAACACCGCAGTTACTGTAGATAGCAATTCTCAAACTGTGTATTGGCAGGGTGGAGCAGCTCCAGCTGCAGGCAATGCCAGTGGTATAGATGTTTACACTTATACAATTATTAAAACTTCGACAAGTCCAACCTACACGGTTTTAGGTTCACTAACACAATTCTAAGAGGTAATAAATGCCAACGATTATTACTAGAGGTGCGGCATCGGCTAAAGCATTTGGTTTTACTGGAGGATCTGCCGCGCCTATTATTGATGTTGTATATGCCACTCCAGGTTCTTATACATGGATTGCTCCAGCGGGGGTAAAGTCCGTATCAGTTCTTGCTGTAGGTGGTGGCGGAGGTGGTTCTGGATATTATCAAGATGGCGCAGGTGGTGGTGCTTTAGCCTATAAAAACAATATTAGTATTACTCCGGGTAATTCATATACAGTTACTGTTGGCGCTGGAGGTGCTTTTAGATTAGCCTCATGTTCTGTACACAACGGAAATTGTGGCGGAGCCTCTTCATTTAATAGCATATTTACAGCAGGCGGAGGAACCGGAGTAAGAGCAAATCAAGTTTGCGGCGGATCTCCATCAGGTTGTTATACGGCCGGTTATTCAGGCGGTAAAGGTGGTGCAGGATCACAGGCTGGTGGCGGAGGAGGAGCGGCTGGATATGCGGGTAATGGTGGTAATGGATGGAGTAATTCTTGCCCTACCGCTGGATCTGGCGGAGGTGGTGGAGGCGGTTATCCAATAAATTGTTCAAGAGCAGGCGCTGGCGGGGGTGTAGGATTATTTGGGCAGGGTTCCAATGGCGCGGCTGGTAATTCTTCTTCCACTTGGGGCCGTGGCGGATCTGGTGGAGGATGCGGGGGAGGCGGCACAAATACAAGTTTTTCAGGCGGTGTATATGGCGGTGGTGCTGGAGCGGCTATATGTCAAGACAATGGATCTGGAGGTAATGGCGCTGTTCGCATTATTGGACCGGGTTGCAAGCGTTCTTTCCCTAGCACTTGTGTCGGTGCATCTGCAACTTTGAAGGGTTCAACCGCATTTACAAATGCGGGAAAATACACATGGATTGCTCCTGCTGGTGTAACATCTGTTTCAGTTGTAGCCGTAGGCGGAGGTGCTAAAGGTTGGCCCGGAACTTTCCGTTCTGGTGGTGGTGGAGCCTTGGCTTATGCAAACAATATATCTGTAACTCCCGGAACTTCTTATACCGTTGTTGTTGGAGCGGCAGGCTCTTGTCAAGGGGGTGCCGCATGTCAAAATATTGGTAAACCTTCATCGTTTAACGGTACTTGTGTAACAGCCGGAGGTGGTTTTGTTAGTGCAAGTGCTAGTTGCGGAGGCACGGTTATACATGGAACTGGTGGCAACGGCGGTAGTGGTTGTGCCAATTCTATTTATGGCGGCGGCGGTGGCGGTGCTGGTGGATATTCTGGTAACGGCGGAAACGGAAATGGATCAACAGGAACAGGTGGGAATGGTTCCGGTGGCGGTGGTGGTGGCGGTAGTGGAAGTGGTGGCGGTGGTGTAGGAATCATGGGCCAAGGTTCTAACGGCGCTGGAGGTGTTTGGCCAAATGGTGGTGGCGGAGGTTCTGGGGGTTCATGCGGACAACCATGTACTGGTACTAGATCCGGTGGTCTTTTTGGTGGTGGCGGCGCATATCCATTACCACGCACATCTGGTGGTGGCGGAGCAGTTCGTATTGTTTGGCCGGGCACTACACGACAATTCCCATCAACTTGCGTAGGCAATCCTTAATTGAGGTAAAAAAATGGCATTATTTATTCAAATTAAAAATGGACAAGCCGTAAACCATCCTGTTTACGATTTCAATCTGATTCAAGCATTTGGACATATTCCAGAAGGTTGGGCTATGTTTAATCGTATAGCGCAACCTGCTGATTTGTTATCAGGACCTTTCCAAACGGCAGTTAATAGTTATGGTTTATCTTCTGACAATGTAACGTGGGAAGATAAATGGACTGCTTTAAACATGTTGGCAGAAGAACAAGCCGCTTTGATTGCAAAAGTAGAAGCAGAAGTTCCCGGTCCAAATGTAACGTTAGATAGAACTACATTACTATGGACACCAAATACACCTAAACCTACTGATGGTAAAAATTATTATTGGAATTACCAAACTGGCGCATGGGTTGTGGCAACCGATACTCCTAGTGCATAATGTAGTTTTTTACAACCAAAGGAAAAACAATGTGTTCTGCTGCTGAAGTTATTGGGGAAACTGAGGTCATGGAGGAGGCTCCACCGCAGAATCAATTGCAAGCTCTTTATTATTTTCCTACTGCCGTCTATACGGTAAATAGGCCAGAATATTTGGAATTAACTAGACAAGTTACTACTGAGTATTTGAACAAAGTTAAAAAAGGTAAAAAGCTTGATCCAATTTATCCAGTCATAATGACTGAGAATTTATTCAATGATCCAAGAATGTTGGAGTTTTCAAAATTCGTTGGTCAGACTGCATGGAATATTCTTGAGTCACAAGGATATAACATGGTCAACAAGACAACCTATTTCAGCGAAATGTGGTGTCAACATCATCACAAACATTCTGCAATGGAGCAGCATGTTCATGGATTTGGATCTCAGATCGTTGGTTTTTACTTTATTGACTGCCCGCCAGATTCATCACACGTTGTGTTCCATGATCCTAAAGCGGCTAAGGTAATGATCAACATTGATGAGTTGATTCCTGCTAATGCTACTTATGCAAGCAACATGATCAATTTCAAACCAGAGCCTGGTCAATTTATGTTTACAAATGCTTGGCTTGCTCATTCATTTACTAGACATGCATCGGCTAAACCTATGCGGTTTATTCACTTTAACCTTGGTGTACAACTGGCTAATGTAGTTCCCCCTACAACTCCAGTAGAAGTAATTTGAAGTACAAAATTCGATTTAACAAGACCAGAGGTCAAGCAGGTAGAGGTTCAATGGAGCATGTTTGGCGAGTATTCGAAGGGGAAAAAGAATACTTGCTAAAACACTTCATATTAAATGTACCAAGCAATAGCGAGATCGAGGCAAATGGGCAGGATTGGAATGTGGTTTGTGAGGGCGTTATGACGATAGATCGTGCAACGTCAACGGCAACGATTAACAAAGGAGAGTGACATGGCTGAGAAGTGGATTCAAAAAGCAATTAAACATGCAGGCGCTTTGAGAGAGCAGTTGCATGTTCCCGAAGGTAAGAAGATTCCTGCGAAGAAACTGGCTAAAGCAGCTAAGGCTCCAGGCAAGCTTGGTCAAAGAGCTCGTCTAGCTGAAACCTTAAAGCACATGCACAAATGAGTGACGATGTGGATAAGCGTTTAGCTGTGCACGAAGCGGTCTGTACAGAGCGATATAACTCAATCTCCAAGTCCTTGATGGATGGTTCCAAGAGGATGTCAAAGATTGAGTATTTGCTTTATGCGGTCATTATTGCCGTTCTCATGGGACCTGGTGCAGCTGCTGAGCTCTTTAAAAAAATATTTGGGTTGTGATTAAATTGATCCATTCACTCTTGTTGCCCTTGCCTCTGGCGCTTTCAAGCTCTGTAAAGATGCTTGTGAGATGTACAAAGAGGGTAGGCAAATTGTTGTTGATATTGCCCATGAAGTTGATGGAGTTGTCAAAGACGTTAAGGCAGTACAAAAGAAAGCCAAAGGGCTTCTTGGGTTCTTAACTAGCGTATTTGGTAAGAAAGAGGAAGAGCAACCACAAGTTGCTCAACCTACTAAAAAGACTAAAAAGAAGAAAGAGCCACCACCAGAGTTTGATGAAAACCTTATTTACCAACAGGTCAGTGATGCTCTCATCAAGTTCTTCCAAGCGTACAACGCACTGAAGAATTATGTTAAAGAACAAGAGGAGTTTGCTCTCCATGCAAATACTGATGAAGGTCAGGAAGCGGCAATTAAGATAACGATTGCCAATTTGCAGATGGAGAAGTTGAATCAGGAGCTAAGTGACTACATGGTGTATAGCGTTCCTATTGAATTAAAGGATTTATACACTAGGGTAAACAAACAAATCGGCCACATTGCCAATGTGCAAGCGCTTGCAAGACGAGAGGAAATGCTGAAGGAGCGTAGAGCAAAATGGCAACGGGAGCAAAAGGCGGATCTAATAAGGGGAAGAGTGGCGGCTTCAGTAATTACAGTGCTGATGCTGATGTGGCTATGGCTAATGATTCTCAGCATGACACATTCGCCATCATATTGATCATTGTTTTGTTGGTTGTTTTGCTTTTACTGATTCCGTTGATTGCATGGATGTATGTGGATGTAAGGCAGATGGAGCTGAGGGTTAACAAGGCCCTACAAAGGATTGAAGGCAAATGATTAAAAAAGCCAGTTTTATATACACATCTATGATGATATGTATATTTTTTCCATTTTTGTGTACAGGTTGCCATGATTCTTATCGCTATATATGCCAAGACCCTGAGCATTTCAATGATGCCGTTTGCCAGCGTCCGAGGTGTGAGTTTGACCAAGACTGCCCTGACTATTTAGTAGCCCCCATTTTGGAGAAAAAGATTGAAGGAACTACTTCTAGCATTCCTCAACAGTCCCAAGGAACGCCTCAGTGCAGATGACATAGAAGTCCGAGTTCGGGCTTTTGTCATTATTGTGGTGACCTTAATTCTGTTCTTTATTGTGGTCACGTTGATCTATAGCGTGATGTTTGTGAGCCAACCTATCAAGGCTATGGCCCCAATTGACCAGGCATTCACCAAGATGCTCAATGACATTGTGCTTTTGATCGTGGGGGGCATTGGCGGTATTATGACCAAGGGCATCAGCAATGAGGCTACGAATATGATGAACGCAGCAAAGGCTAATACTGCTGCCTACGTTGCTCCGCCTCCCCCACCACCAGCTCCAGTCGTAATGATGGCCCCATCTACGCCACCCAACTGGACGCCACCTTTTCCTCCTCAAACACCGCCTTACTTAGAACCTGACCATGAGAGGGAAAGAATGGCTAACGCTAGGGCACAAGCAATATGATTAGTTGGCTATTCGGTGACATCATGTATTATTTGGCTTTGGCCGCTTTGTTTGGCGGTGTGGCCATTTTTGTAGTTGGTTTTTTTGCGGGCATTTTCCCGTTGTTAAAAGCTCATGCACTTTTGATAAAAGTTGCTGGAGCAGTTTTGTTTATATTAGGAGGTTACTATGTCTCAGATCATCACGGCTATGAAAGACGGGTTGCAGAAGATAAAGCAGAAATTGAGCGACTTAATGGAGAAGCTCGGGCAAAAGAAGCAGAGCTCGGACAAAAGCTCTCAAGAGCCACCAGCCAATTAAAGCAGGCTAAAAATGATATCAAATCGAAGCAAGCTAGTATTGATGCTCGCATTGATGCTGGCGAGTTGCGCCTCCCCTCCACCTGTGGTGTACAAGCCAGTGCAGATGCCACCAATGGAGATCAAGCCAATGGAGCCGAATCTGACAGACAGACTGTTAAAGCTATTGTCTCCATCGCAGCAGACGGAGACAAAGCAATCGTCAAGCTCAATGCCTGCATTAGCCAATACAACGAAGTGATGAAGACCGTGAATGAGGGTGTGAAATGATCACAGCAGAAAAACTTCATGCCCTACAGATTGGGCCAGAATGGGTTGAGCCACTTAATGCAACGATCACAAAGTTCAACATCTTTACCGTTAAAGAACAGGCGGCTTTTATTGGTCAGCTTTCCCATGAATGCAATCACTTCCGCACTTTGGAAGAGAACTTAAACTATAGAGCTGAAACCCTTCAAGCTCTCTTCCATACTCACTTTAAACCAGAGGAGTATGCCCTTTTTGCCCATCAACCTCAAAAGATTGCCAACCGCATTTACGCTAATCGTGGAGGCAATAGGAATGAGGCAAGTGGGGACGGTTTTTTGTACAGGGGAAGAGGTACGATCCAGCTCACCTTTCACGATAATTACTGGCATTGTGGGCAAGCACTTGGTCAGGATTTTGTGAAGAATCCAGACTTGGTGAAAACACCTATGTATGCAGCTATGAGTGGCGGATGGTTTTGGGCTACGCACGGATGCAACGGATTGGTGGATAATGACGAAGCATTGTGTAAACGCATCAATGGTGGTTTGTTTGGATTAAATGAGCGCAAGGAATTAACTGCTAAAACTCTTGCGGTTTTAAGCGCCTAATGGGACAATAAGTTATGCCACTAAAGAAGCTTCTATTCAAAGCTGGCGTCAACCGTGAGAACACAAGATATACCACTGAGGGCGGGTGGTTTGACTGTAATAACATACGGTTTCGCCAAGGTAGCCCTGAGAAACTGGGAGGATGGAGCATCATCTCCAACAACACTTTTAAAGGTGTTTGTAGAGCTCTTTGGAATTGGTCTACTTTATTCAATGAATCGTCTTTAATTAGTTCTGAAAACCTAATTGGCGTTGGTACAAATCTCAAGTATTACATTGAGCTGGGTGCTGCTTATTACGATATCACTCCTATTCGCTATACGAGCGTCATACCAGAAACTAGCTTTACAGTTACTGGCGGATCTTATACGGTTAAGGTCAATGATCCTGGGCATGGAGCTATAACAGGTGACTTTGTAACCTATTACAACACGATCACTTTTGATGGAGTCACGATTACTGGTGAATATCAGGTAACGGTTATTGATAGCAATAACTATACTATTCAAGCATCTACTACTGGCGTTTTGGGGTGGGGATCAGGCACTTGGGGTAGTGGTACTTGGGGTGTTGGTACTGGAACAGGTACTATTGATACTACGACTTTGACTGGCATTACGATCACAGATACAACAGGTGACTTTGCTTGCTCATCTCCTGCCAATACGCTTTATGTGGGTCAGCCTATAACCATTAGCGGAACGTTTGGCGGAACAGGAAGTATTTCAGGTTATGCTAATCCAACGACTTATTACATCATTGCCACGAACGGCTCAACCACTTTCCAGTTATCAACAACTAGGGGAGGAACTGCCGTTACAACTACTGCTGGTACACCTACTGGTTTGACCTATACATTGGGGCTAGGTGTCATAGCTGAGTACCAAATCAATACTGGGCCAGCTTATGTGATTTCCAATAGTGGTTGGGGTACAGGCCCTTGGGGTTTTGGCACATGGGGTAATGGTCAACCTACGGCTAATAGTATTCAGCTTTGGAGTCAGAAGAACTTTGGAGCAGGACTAGTTTTTGGCGTCCGTGGTGGTGGAATGTACTATTGGAATCCTAATGTTCCAGTTAGCGGTTTTCAAGTTGCCATTTCTGTAGGTAGCCCTGCTATTATTACCTTGACATATCCTTTGGTGGTAGGAACGGCTATTCAATTTTCTACGACTGGGGCTTTGCCAGTAGGTCTACAGTTAGGAACTATCTATTATGTTATCAACGTATCTGGTAATACTTGTAACGTTTCTACTACTGTCGGTGGAAGTGGGGTTAATACTTACGCTGCTGGTTCTGGTATTCAATCTATCAGTACAAGAGGCATTAATCTCGTCAATCTTTCTAATGCTGATGTTGACACTCCTGTAGTTAACAACGTTACTTTTGTATCTGATATCTATCGTTTTGTCTTTGCTTTTGGATGCAACGACTATGGTACGATTGTTCAAAATCCCATGCTGATTCGTTGGGCGGATCAAAACAGCTTGACCACTTGGGCTCCCTCTATTACCAATCAGGCGGGTAGCTCGTTGCTATCTAGAGGCTCACAGATTGTGACCGCCATTCAGACACGCCAAGAGGTTTTGGTGATTACTGATTCGGCCACTTATTCTCTGCAATACGTTGGCGCTCCTTACTTCTGGGGCACATACTTACTTACAGATAACATTTCTATCATGGGGCAAAACGCAGCAGTTTTGGCTTCAGGAGCTGTTTACTGGATGGGCTTTGATAAGTTCTACGTCTATAGTGGCGGAGCAGTTAATACGCTTAATTGCGACTTGAGAAGGTATGTATTTACCAATATCAATCAGAATCAACGCACCCAAGTTTATGCTTCTACCAATGAGGCGTTTAATGAAGTTTGGTGGTTCTATCCATCAGCTAACGCCTTAGAAAACGATAGCTACGTTGTCTATAACTACTTAGATAATATTTGGTACTACGGTCAAATGTCTAGGACTGCTTGGATTGATAGCGGTATCAGCACCTATCCTACGGCAGCTATCTACGATCCAATTACACAAACAGGCAAGTTGCTTAACCACGAATTTGGTCTTGATGACAATTCAACGGGTACGCCTCAGCCTATGGATGCATATATCACCTCGTCTGAATTTGACATTGAAGATGGCGAACAGTTTGGTTTTGTTTGGAGGATATTGCCTGATATTACCTTTACAGGTTCTACGGCTACCAATCCTCAAGCTACCATGTTCCTTTATCCATTGGCCAGTTCAGGTGCAGGCTATACGAATCCAGCTTCAGTTGGCGGTACTAATTCAGGCACATTGACAGAGACTGTTTCTTATCCAGTCGAGCAGTTTACGCAGTATTTGTACACCCGAGTTAGGGGGCGTCAGCTCGTATTTAAGATTGAGAATGCTCAGCTAGGAACGGCATGGCAGTTAGGTGCTCCTCGTATTGATATCAGAACAGACGGTAGAAGGGGTGGATAATGTCTAATATTCAGAACACCATTGCTCCTAACCTACCTGCTCCCTCGGTTACATATGATCCCAATACAATCAATGTCATTGAGAATGCGCTTAGGCTTTATTTCAAAACTGTAGATAATGCCATTCAATTGTTGATTGTTGACGATAACAGTCAGCAGACCATTAACTGGCTTGGGGGTATATAGTGGCTAACTTTCAGAACATCGTTGGCTATCAGCTTGCTCAAGCAGCTTCTACGACCGCAGGAGCTACGATCTATACGGTTCCAAGTACACCGCCTACTTTGACCTTTGTTAAGAACATGATGATCTGCAATACAACTGGCAGCCCCATCACGTTCAATCTTCATTTAGTTCCATCTGGGGGTACGGCAGGAACAGGTAATGCAGTTTATTACGGCACTTCTGTTGCTGCCAATGCTACGTTAGAGTGGACTGGAACAATGATTATGAATTCAAGTGGAAGTATTTACTTTAAAGCCTCTGCAACGGGCTTGACAATCACAATTAGTGGTGGTCAAGGTACTTGATGCTTAACGTTTTTAAGTCGATAATATACAAAATTGCGAGGTGAATTATGGCTGGTGGTGGAATAGATACTGGGGAAATGCACTTACTTCAAACGGCAATGGGTAGCCGTGGATCTAACGTTTCCGATACAAACTCTACTGCATATATCCTCAAAAAGTATTTTGCTGACCATAATGTACCAGTCCAAAAGGCAATGAAAGCGGTATTGCTTGGATTGCAGCAAGGCGTAAAGCTTATGCGCTACAAAGATACTGTGATGGCATACAAAATCTTAAGCCAAAACATAGCGCAGTTTCACTTTTTCACAGAAGATAATCCACACAACTTTGATATTTCTGTGCATCACTTTCTAAATTTCTTGCGTAGCAAGGGCATTAAAGTAATTTATGATGTTGAGTCCGACTCATCATTAACGAAAGCATTACAAATGTCGGGCGCACGAATACTTCCTTCTGACATTCCTAAGTATAAAACCAAGGCAATGATATGACTGAAGTAGTGCATTCGATTGCCAATCAATATGCAAATAAGGTTGAGAATCTTATTGCAGAGGTAAAAAAGCTACCTGCTTTGGTTCCAGAAGAAAGACATTATTTTGGCCCCAATATTTACATCAAAGAATTGGTAATGCCTAAAGGTGCTGTGGTGATTGGTAAGCCACATAAGACGCATCATTTGTGCAATATGCTATCAGGACACATGATCATTGTTAATCCTGATGGAAGCAGAAAAGAGCTAAAAGCGCCCATGACTTTCATGGCTCCTCCAGGAAGAAAAGTAGCTTACATATTAGAAACCGTGGTGTTCCAAAACATATTTTCTACCGATGAAACTGATGTAGAAAAATTGGAAAGTATGTTTATTGAAACGCCTTTGCTAGAGGAGAAATGACATGGCATTTGCTGATGTAATGGCAACTATTGGATTAGATGATTTAGGCCCAAGCCTTTTGATGGATTCAGGCAGCGCTGATGCCATGAGTGGATTGACTGACCTTGGCATGGCTCAATCTGCTGCTTTGGCTCCTACCGCAGCTGATTCAGTTATTGCAAAAGCAGTTACTCCTTTAGCAGAAACGTTGCCAACGGCTCAAGGGTTAAATGCGGTTGGTGCATTTCCTACTGAGCTTTCCTATTCTTCGCCAGGTGGTCAACCATTTACTCCTATAGACGGTGGAGCAACTGCTGCCGAAGGATCGGGGATTGGTTCAAGCATTACAAGTGGCATTAATAACTTATTAGGTACGACTTACACGGCTAATCAAGTGATGCCTTGGGCTCTTGGAGCTGGTGCTTTGGGAGCTTATGCCTTAATGCCTAGACCCACAATACCTGGTGCTCCTAATTATCCAGGAGCTATGAATAAGAATGCCGTGGGATTCAATGCACAAAACTTTACACCCAATAGATTGTTTGCTTCTTATGCTCATGGTGGTATTACTGGTTTGCATCATCAATCAAACTTAGGATCTTATTCTGATGGCGGTCATTTGCTCAAAGGCCCAGGTGACGGAATGAGTGATGATATTCCAGCAACGATTGCGGGCAAACAAGAAGCTCGTTTGGCTGATGGAGAATTTGTAGTTCCTGCTGACGTAGTTTCTCATTTGGGTAATGGTTCTACTGATGCAGGAGCAAAGCATTTGTATAAAATGATGGACAGAGTTAGGGCTGCTAGAACAGGCAATCCTAAGCAAGGCAAACAGATTAAACCTGAAAAATTCTTACCCTGATGATCATTCAACAAATTCCACAAAATTTTGTTAATCAATTCTGGGAATCTGTTCGGGAGTATTTTGAAGCAGCGTTGCAATATAGTCATGGTGACTACACGCTCGACCAGATCAGGATGTTTTTATCACAAGGTCAATGGATCTTGTTGGTAGCGGTAGAAGATGGAAAGATACATGGGGCGGCCTCTGTTTCTTTTATCAACTATCCAAATGACAGGGTAGCATTTATTACTTGTATTGGCGGTAGATTGATTTCAAACCGAGATACATTTAAGCAGATGGGTGAGATATTCAAGGCGCATGGTGCGACAAAGATTCAGGGAATGGCAAGACCGTCTATTGCACGTTTGTGGAAGCGGTACGGATTTGAAGAACGAACAATGCTTGTAGAAACCAAGCTTTAGGAGAATGATATGGCAGGACTAGGAAATATTGGGATGCCCCAACAACAGACAGGAACTAATAATCCTGGGACTAACAATTACTCGCAACCTACACCTTCATGGCAAACTCAGGGTCAAAATTATCAAACGCCTGCTAATAATTTCTACCAAAATCAAGGTGCAGGTGGCCCGCAAAATTACGAGCAAGGCGCATTTAATATTAATCCTTATGGATATGGTGGAATGTATGGTGGAAACTTTAATCCAAGCCAAGCATCTGCCAATATGAATCCTAGTGGTTATACTCCTCAACAACCAACTGGCGGTGGATTCTCTGGTCAGTTTGGCGGTGGATTGTACGGATCAGAAGCTTCCAACTTTGTTCCTCAAGCACAAAATCCTTTTGTATCAACTCCTTACAGTCTTAACCAAGGTTATAACGGTTTAGGTAGTTTTGGTGCTATGGGTGGTTATGGTGGCGGTTATAGTCCACTAGGTTCTATGATGAACTATTACAGGGGGGCGCAACAAGCGACTGCTGCTCCTGCGCCAACTACTGCTCCTGCAGTTAACTTCAATCAAGCAGCTGGAAATATGGTAGCTCCTGCAAGTGGTCAAAGCTCAATGTGCTTGTCCAAAGGAGGTAAAGTATGAGTGGCGGAGGAGGGTCATCAGCACCCGCAACACAAACAGTAAATACGAGTAGCATTCCAACCCAATTTCAGGGGTTAGCTAATACGTTGCTTGGTTCACAGATGATGAATCAATTCAACTATCAGACCAATCCTGATGGTTCTTTGGCTACTGATGCGGCAGGAAACTACATTCCGACAAGTCAAAAAGGCTATACGGCTTTTGGTCAAATGGTTCCTCAGACCAATGCAAGCGGTCAACCTTTGCTTGATGCAAGTGGTAATCCAGTTATGGGGCCAGCAGGCTTTGGTGCTCAGCAAATGTCGGCAGCTCAGCAAGCGGTAGCAGGCTTTTCTCCTTTGCAGCAACAGGCTCAAAGTGAAGCTGCGAATATGCAGATGCCTGGCCAGTTTGGTGCGGCTACTAATTTAGCTAGTGCAGCTGGACAAGGGGATTTAGCAAGTGCTTGCGTTGCTTATGGCTATGGAAATATGGGAGCTCAATACGGAGCTCAAGGCGCTGGATATGGTCAAAAAGCAGCAGGACTTGCTTGTGCGGCTTTAGGCTATGGCGGATTAGGTGCTCAGATTGGTCAAATGGGTTTGGCTGCTCAAGCTCAAGGTCAATGTATTGCTGCTAGGTCTAAGTGCTATGCGGCTCAGCAAGCCGCAGCAGGCGCTAACTTTGCTAAGCAAGCTCAATGTGCTGCATTGATTCAGTCAAATATGAATCCATATTTGCAAGATTCTTTAAAAGCTCAAATGGCTTTGATGAATCAGCAGTATGGTCAACAACAGGCTAATCAACAAGCCGCAGCTACTCAAGCAGGCGCTTTTGGCGGTGGTCGTTGTGCCGTTTTATCTGCTCAGAATACCCTTAACCAAAACTTAGCCAATCAGAAAATGATTGCTTGTGGTTACAACAAAGCCTATTGCGCTGCTACAAACTATATGTTGCAAGGCGCTCAACTTGGATTAACAGGTTTGGCAGGGGCTCAGTCTGGTTTGAATACTGCTTTGGGTGGTGGACAACTTGGATTGTCTGGTATCGGAACTGCATTGACAGGAAACGCACAAGGACTGCAAGGTGTTTGTGGAGCTAACCGTGCTTATCAGACTGGCATTCAAGGATCTCAAGCTGGTATGCAGGGCGCACAAGTTGGCTTGCAAGGTGTTCAAGGAGCTCAAGCAGGTTATGCTGGTGCGGTCAATGCTGCTAATTCTCTAACGAATACTGGTACTGCTTGCCAAGCCGCACAGATGAACATTATGAATACCCAAAATACTTTGGGTGGTCAGCAACAAGCTCAGCAACAGAATGTTCTTAACCAAGCCATTTCTAATTACGGTAATACACAAAACTACCCGATGACGCAGGCTACCAATGTTATGAACTTGCTTCGTAATACGCCTACTAATACTACGTCTACAACCTATCAAGCTCCTCCTTCAGCGCTATCTGCTGCGACTGGATTGGGAACTGCAGGTTTAGCGGCTTATCAACTGACCAAGAAAAAGGGCGGTAAGATCAAAGAGCCGAGATATGCTGGTGGGGGAATTGTGTGCCTTGGTATAGCCAATGCGCTGAAAGGTAGAAAATGATTGGATCATTAGCAAGCCGTGAATATACTGCCGAGAATTTGTCGGTAGAGCAATTGCAAAAGGCAATTCAAGACGGGACTATTCCTGCTTATGTTGGCGTACCTATGTTGCAAGACAAGGTTAACCAACAAAAGACTGCTCAAGGTTTAGCGGCGGCTAAGAACCAACCGCAACAGACCATTGCTCAAGGCATCATGTCTGAAGCTGGTCAAGGTGTAACTGCGTTGCCTAGCAATATGCCAGTAGGTGCTAGTGGCGGTGGCATCGTTGCTTTTGCTGATGGCGGTTTGAGTGAAGATGACGATGATGATGAAGAAGAGCGTCAAGATTCTGCTCTGTTTAAGTCGTTATTGGGAAGACTTCAGGCTCCAGTTTCTGGTGAAGAAGATGAAGATATAGACGTCAACATGACGCAACCTGAGCAACCACAAGCTCAACATCAGGCTATTGCCGCATTACAACCTGCTCCTCAAGCTATGCCACAAGCAGCTCCTCAAGGAATAGCTCAGTTGGATGAGAGTGAGAAATTAAGACGCCACATTCTTGGAAAAGAAAGTGGTGGTAAGCGTTATGACAAAGAAGGTCACTTGCTGAAGTCTTCTGAGGGCGCTTTGGGTGAAATGCAAGTCATGCCTGCGACTGCCAAGGATCCAGGTTTTGGTATTGCGCCTGCTAAAGATGTTAACAATCCTGATGAGTTAAAACGGGTAGGCGAACAGTATGCTGATGCGTTGTTGCATAAGTATCAGAATCCTACGCTTGCAGCTATTGCTTATAACTGGGGGACTGGAAATGCTGACAAATGGCTTGCTAACGGTGCAGATATCTCCAAGCTCCCGAAAGAAACCCAGAACTATATCAAGGGTATTAACTTTGCTAGAGGTGGCATTGTTGGTTTGGCTACTGGCGGAGAAGTAAAACATTATCAAGGTACAGGTGGTAGCCTTGTGTTTAGTGATATAGCTGGTGGTGAGCCATACAGTTTAGGGGCTAACAATGCATTTCAATCCTCGGGTGGCATTGGTAATCTTGGTACTTCTACTGCTGCAAGCAGTGCTCCGTCTAATGCATTTACTGCGGATGAGTTAGCAGCTGGAGTTCAAAGAGCAAAGGCAGCAAGCAACTTTGTTCCCAAATATCCTCTTGCCTCTGGCGCAGCAGAAGCTGGCGCAGCAGGGCTTTTAACCCCAGCAGGCATTGTAGGTTTAGGTGCTCCTATTGCTGCAACGTTAGCCTATAAAGGTTTGACTGGCCCTAACAATGTTGACATTCCTACTGCCTTGGGTGCTAACCCAAGTGGAGCTACATTGGAAGAAATTGAAGCAGCTAAACACCCAGCTTTGATCTATCCTAATATGGGTAAAAAGCGTTTTACACAAAACGTTCCAATTAGAAAAGATGAAGCTCCAACTGCGATCACTTCTTTGTTACCTGCTCCTGCAGATGTAACGCCTTCTAAGCCATTGCCTGCGGCTACTATTGGTCATCGAACAAAAGGTGGACCTGGGTACGGTGAAGTCGAGGCATACAATAGTACGCCTACTACTCCTCCTTTGGGTGACATGGATATTGGATTTGGTGCTAATCAGTTTGAACCTACTGGTGAGCCCGAGAAAAGACCTACGGGAATTGAGGCATTGCCTACTAAACCTGAAGAGAGCTCAGACATTTCTGACTTTAGACAGAAGCTTAAAGACATGGAGTTCGATAGCAAGAAGTCTAAAGAGCAGGATATGTGGCTTGCTGTTTTACAGGCAGGTCTTGGTATGATGGGTGGTACTTCACAGTATGCTATGTCTAACATTGGTCAAGGCGGAGCACAGGGTCTGCAATACTTGGCTACTGCTAACAAGCAACGTGGCGATGAGCAGAAACAGATCATGGCTGCTCAGCTTGGATTGTCTAAGACAGAGCTTTACGATCAAATGCGTAGAGATGCATTGGCTCAACGTTCAGAAGCTCAGAAGGCTGAGACAGAGCGTAAGTCAACAAGTGCTGCGGCTAACTTGGCTCAAAGGCAAGCGTCTTTAAATGAGCGACAACAGAAAGACTTGTCGGACTACATTTCTAAAGCAGAGAAAGATGCAGAGTTAAATGCAGTAGCGAATACCAAGGGTGATATATTAATGAATATGAACCCTGCTCAACTTGAGCAAGCAAGAGCTGAAATGAAGCGTAAAGCTTTGATGGGTAATGCTTACTATAGACAAGCTCATCAGAAATTAGGATTGCCTGATCCTTTTGCCAATACGCAACCTACAACCACAGGCGCAACCAGAATCAAATACGATAGCAGCGGAAAACAAATCGGATAAAACATGACCATCGAAGCAGAACTCCCAGACGGCCGTATTCTTGAATTCCCAGATGGTACAGACCATAGCGTAATAGATAAAACGGTACAAGGTCTTCTGGGTGTTGATAAGGGTGATTTTGTCCGTGGCTTTGAGTCTCTTGCAGATTCAGACAAAGAAGTTCTTGGTGGTATGCAAACGCTACTGGGAGCTGGTGCTAAGCACGTTCTTGGTCAGGGCGTGGTATCCGATTACCTATTGGGTAAGGGCGCTAAGAATATCCATGAAGCCAATGAAGCTCAGCAGAGAGAAGCCAAGAAGTCTGATGATTTGCAAGAGGCATGGAAGCAAGGCATCGGTACAGTCGTAACCGATTGGTTGCCTTATCAGGTTGGTCAGGGTATGGCCAACATCATGGAAACTGGTGCGTTTGCTTTGGCTGGTGGACTACTTGGATCTGCCGTAGCTCCAGGAGCTGGTACTGCCGCGGGTGCTATGGAAAGTGTAGTTAACCGTTCTTTGGTCAGAAAAGGCATCAAAGAAGCAGCGGAAAAAATACTTCAAGAGCAATTGGCTAGTGGTGCTACTAAAGAAGAAGCCAAGAAAGCAACGGCTGATTATGTGGCTGCTCATGCTATTGATAGCTTGAATGGTGAAGAGCTGAGCAAACTGGCCAAGTCTGGCGCGGCGGCTTATGGTCAAAACTTAGGCATGGCTGGACAGGCGGTATTTCACGGTACTGGTGAAACGACAAGTCGTGCTTTGCAAGAAGCTGGTTATGATCCTGAGCAGATCGACATGAGTCGTTTGGCTCCTGCCGTAGCCGTTCACTCTCTTGCAGATTATGCGGGCGAGAAGATTGGTCTTGGTGGGCTAACTAACATTGCTAACAAATCGACCAGAAATCTATTGCTTGATGTAGGCAAAGGTATGTTGGCTACTGGTGCTAAGGAAGTACCTGCTGAAGAGTTGCAACAGGCCGCAGAGCGTTATGGTGCAGGCTTGTCTGTTAATGACAAAGACGCTATTAACGAGTACATCAATACTGCAGGCGGTGCATTTGTCATGGGTGCAGTACCTGGTGGTGTAGGTGGTATCAGGACTAGGATGAATGCTCCTGCTATCCAAGCTCCTGCTGAAGTACCGTTAGAAGTACCACAACAAGAGATTGCTCCTCCAGAAGCTCCTCCTCCTGCTGCGCCTTTAGCTCTTGGCATGAATAAGCCATTCATTCCACAGGCTTTGCCAGATGGATCGGTAGCGCTTACTCAGGCTGATCTTGATGCGTACAACCAGTCTCAGTTTGAGGCTAAGTATGCTCCACAACCCAATTTAAATAAAGCAGAAGTAGCTGCTACGCCTCCTCAGTTAGGCTATTCTCCATTGGCTGGTGTTCCTAAAGTAATGCCTAGCGGTCAAGTTGCGCTGAATGAGCAACAGGAATTTGAAGCTAAGTATGCTCCTCAAAAGGTACGGATGACCCAAGAAAAGTGGGCGTCTATGTCTCCTGAAGAGCAAGAGGCATACATTGTTCAATATGATTTAGAGCAACAACAGGCGATCAACGAAGCAGCAGCTCAAGAACAAGGCAAGCCTACTAAGCCCAAAGTGGATAAGGAAGGTAACCTTATTGCGCCTAGGACGCCTGAAGAAGTCTGGCAAGCCCAAGGCTTTGAGCCTAAAGAAAAGAAAGCTCCAGGGCCGTTCTTTAAAGCTTCTGAGCACCCATTGAATGTGGGTAAAGATAACGTTCTGATCAAGGATGGCGGTGTGCCATTTGATAATCCTATTCAGGCTAAGGCAGCGCAGAAGCTTAATCCGACCATGAAGATGGTCAAGGTTGCGGGTAAGTTTGTGTTGTCTCCTAAGACGCAGGCTGAGCTTGATCGTGAAGCAAAGAGTCAGATTGGTCTACCCATGACTGCATCTGGTGAGCCTATCATTGGTGCTAAGGCGTTTGTTGCAAGCCGTGGTGGTTTGCATACAGACGAAATGGCAAACATGAATTACGACAAGAATGAACAGGTTGGCAACAGACCTTTGTTCAGACCTAACGGATTCAGGATGGATCAGGTTACCGAAGCTTTGCATCAGGCTGGTTACATTCAGAATGAAGATCAAGCAGAAGCAAGACAGGCCATTGCGACTAATGCGGTAAAACCTGAAGACATTGAGAAGATTGGTGGTGCTTATAAAGAGCAACAGGTTGCAGAAGAAGAGCGTCAGTTTGAGGCTGACAAGGCTTTGCGTGGGCCAGTTACTGAGGATTGGTTTGAGAGTCAGACATTGCCTGAGCTCTATGACAATGCTCAAACTTTAGGCATCAATCCTGATCCTATATTGACGGCAGTACGCTATCAACACCCTCAAGAGGCTGATTATCAGCGTGAGGGTCACAATGCTTTGATGGCTGCTGTTCGGGACAAGTTGCACGATAGGGTTGAGACATTGAAGTCTCAGTCTGGTGAGGGTACGTTAAAGTCTAAGACAGGAGCTATTGAGCAAGCGCCTAAGCCTACTTCTGAGCAAGCAAAGATTCAGAAAGAGTTGACGGGCAAGTCAATGGTTCAGGTGGCTCAATGGGCTATCAACAATGCGCCTAATAAGTTTACAAAGTTTGTGATGCAGAAAGTCCTGAACAGGATTCAGGCTTTGGCTAAAGAAGGTGTGACTTATGAGTTTGAGATTCAAGACGGAGCTCAGCGCAATAGTCAGTTGTTTGATGCTAATGGGGTAACGACTTTCTACTGGGGGCAGAATGGTGATCATACGCACATGCGTATATTGCTCAATGGTCATCCAATCGTAGCAAATCAATTGGGCTATCCATCTGGCATGAGCTATAAGGTGGTGATGCATGAGCTTTTGCACGTTGCTACCCGTGGTCAGTTGAGATTCTTAAAATCTACCGATCCGCTGGTCAAAGAGCTTGCAGGCTTGTACAACCAAGTTGTTAGGCATTACAACGCTGAGTTTGCTAAGAACAAAGGTGCAGATCTGCCTTTGGTTATCCAAGAGTTCATGCGTGGCAAGAACAATGCGTTGTCCAATATGGACGAGCTTGTATCTTGGGGTATGACTGATGAAGGCGTACAGAAGTTTTTGAACGATATCAAAGTCGGGGAAAAGACTGTATTTAGCCACATTGTTTCCTTGATCCGTGAGTTGCTTGGCATTGCTAAGCCGTTTGAGACTGCCTTGGATAAGTTGGTTAGCACCACAGATTCTATTGTGAGCAGCGACTTGGTTGACCTTAAGAATGGAATGATCAAGCAGAGCTATGCCTTGGGTAAAGCCAAGAAAGCTACTACTGCATTTACTCAACCTAAATTGGAAGGCTTTGAGAAGAAAGAAGAAGCCAAGTCATTATCGACTGCTAATTGGGCGGAGAAGGAATCAAAGCCTGACCGTGAGGGGCGTCAAGGTGTTTTGCGACAAATGCATCGCAAGATACAAGATGCGTATGAAGAGGGTGATTCTCCTAAGAAAGCTTATGAAGCAGCGTATGAGCGCTTAAATGACGGAGAGAAACGCATTCTGCGTGAGCTCAATAATGAGGATATGCTTGGGTTTGATTATCCTCATCAGGCTATTGAGGCTTTGCACGAGACGCCAGAAAACTTTGATATCTCTACACGGCTCAAGACTGCGCTTTCTGCCGCAGGGAATAAATATAACCAGTCAGAATCATTGCGTTCAACCCAAAAAGGGCAAGGTGAGTATGTTGAGTCAAACTCAATATACAAACAAGCAATACCTAAAGATGTACCAACTTTGCACGAAGATATTCCAAATGAAAATTGGTTGAAAGAAAAGATTGAGGATGCCAAGTCAAGCCCAAGAAATAGATATGGCGTACCAAGGATGCGGGCTACGACTGGTACTTATAAAGGACTAGTTAATATACCAATGAGTGTTTTATCAACACTTAAAGGCGAAAGAGGCGAACAAGAAAATGTAAGACCAGATGATCTAAATTCATTGAAAAAAGTTATGTTAGAAACTGGCAAACTGCCTTTGAATGAAGATGGAAAAGAATATGCTCCATACATTGAAGTTGGATACGATGGCGTACCTTGGGTCAACGAAGGCAACCATAGGATCATGGCTGCCAAAGAGTTAGGTTGGAATTATTTGCCAGTTGAATTAAGGTATTTTGATGGTGGGCAACGAATAAATAATGTTTTATCTCCAGAAAACGTTAAAGCTTATGCCAACGGAACTTTAGGTGGTACAAGGTATGATGAAGCGGATTCATCATTCCCAAATCTTGAAAGTCACGAAGAAGACTACCTTAAGATGATGACCGCCCATGAAGCAGGTCGTGTCTTGGGGGAAAAGGTTCAGCAAGCCCTACAGAAGCGTTCTCCCATGAATGTAGATGCCTTTGCAGGTGTTGATCCTAAGCTGACGTCACAGATTCAAAGTACGTTCTATGCCCCCAACAAGACGATATTAGATCGTGTTGTGAGTATGAAGGGTAACTTCTGGAACACATTGGCTCAGAAGATGGTTGATGAGCTGAGGACGGTTAAAGACTATTCGCCTATCGGCTACATGCAAGCCCGTTTATCCAAGGCTACTGACGGAGCTTTGGAGGGTATTTTGCATTATGGCCATGCGTTCCTTGATGATGGCGCTTTGAATATTAAAACTGGGGACAATCACAAGGGCTTGATGCAAGCTCTTGCCCCTCTTGGTAAGGAAGTAGATCGTTTCCAAGTCTGGATGGCATTGAACAGAGAAGCCAATTTGCCTGAAGAAAAGCGTTCTCCCAATTTGTCGAGCATGGTTTCTCAGCGCAATGACTTGATCAAGGGTGACATGAATGGTGTGTCTAGGGCTAAGCTTTATGAGCAAGCTCGCAAAGACATGATGGCCATTAACAAGTCTGTTCTGGACGTAGCCTTAGATACAGGGACGATTGATAAAGAAGCCTATGAGCGCTTTGCCAATGATGCTTTCTATATTCCTTTCTATCGTGCGATGGAAGATGGAAAGATTGAATCTATCAGAGCTGCGTCTAGGTTGACCAATCAGCAATTCTCTAAGATGCTCAAAGGTCAGAATGAAAAGCCATTCGGGGATTTGATGGAAAACGTGATGCGTAACTGGTCACACATTCTTTCTGCCTCGATGAAGAATCAAGCAGCGGTCACGATTATCCAAGATGCCTCTGGTCAAGGGGCGGTTACTCCTAACTTGAAGCCTGGTCTTTACTGGTCTGATGGTGCAGTTCACTCTTCTGAAAGTGGCAAAATCGTAGGAAACGGTGATGTTGTCCAAGAGCGTGTAGATGAAGACGGCAAAAAGTATTTGGTCAGCATGACGGATTCTGGTAAGGATACTGTTAAGGTTTTGATCAATGGTAAGGATGCCTACTTCCATGTAAATGATCCCATGCTCTTAGAGTCTATTGGGGCTATTACATACCTTGGGCCACAGTCTAAGGTCTTGGATGTGATGAGGAACTTCAAGAACTACTTGCGGTTTGGCGTCACTTTATCTCCTGCCTTTAAAGCCAGTAACTTGATCAAGGATTCGATTCAGTCTGCTGGTTTGTCTGGTTTGTCCAACAACTTTGTTAAGAATGTATATGATGGTTTTGCTGACAGTAAGCCAGGTTCCGCTACTTATATCGCTGCTTTGGCTGGTGGTGGCGTATTCAACTACGGAACAACGCTAGAGGGTGATCGCAGTAAAGTGGTTAAAAAACTGCTTGCTAGTGGCGTGAACGGTGAGAACATTGTCGATACCAAAGAAAAGGTCGAGCACTTCCTCAAGAAGCTTTGGCACAAGTATGAAGAGATCGGTAATCGTTCAGAGAACATCAACCGAATAGCTTTGTACAAGAAGCTCAGAGCTGAAGGCAAGACACACTTGGAAGCTAGTTTCGAGGCTCGTGACTTGATGGACTTCTCCATGAGTGGATCATCAGGCGCTATTCGTTACTTGTCTCAGATCGTTCCGTTCTTGAATGCTCGTCTACAGGGTTTGTACAAGCTTGGTCGGGACGGGATAAACCCTACTGTTCGTGTTTTTTACAACACCGCTACGGGTAAGCCAATTATTCAGGACGATATACAGAAAGCCAAGTCGTTCTCTACTGTTGCAGGGGCAGTTACTTTGGCGTCTATGGCTTTGTACATGGCGTTCAAAGACGATGAAGACTTTAAGAAACGTGAGCAATGGGATCGTGACTTCTTCTGGTGGTTTAAGATTCCAGGAACTAATGAAGTGTTCCGTATTCCTAAGCCTTTTGAGTTTGGCTCATTCGGTACATTGGCTGAGCGCAGCTTGGAGCAGATCGTTGATAAGGGCGTAGAGGGTAAAGTGTTTGGAGATAGCATTCAGCGCATGGTCTTCCAGACATTCTCTATGAATCCTACTCCTCAGTTCTTCAAGCCTTTGGTGGACGTTTATGCAAATAAGGATTCATTTACCAATGCGCCTATCGAGACTGCTGGTATGGAGCGTCTATCCAAGCAAGAGCGTGTGAGCAACGATACAAGTGCTATCGCTAAGGCTTTGGGTGGTGTGTCCCATGTGTTTGCTCCCATAGCAGGAACAGAGCTTTCTCCAGTTCAGATTGACTACATGATCCGTGGATACATGGGGTGGTTGGGCGGTACGATTGAGACTACTTCCCAGTACGCCATGATGCCGTTTAACGATGGTGTATATCCTGATGCTGACTGGACTAAGCGCATGAGCTTGGGCTTTGTTCAGAAGTTGCCTGCAACACAGTCTACTTATGTAACTGACTTCTATCAGAACAATCAGAGGATATCTGAGTCTTATGCTGACATGAGGCACTATGCCGAGTTGGGTCAATCGGAAAAGGTCAAAGAGATATTGACTGAGAAGAAAGACGATATTGCTCTGGCTAAGCTATACGATAAGACTGCCAAGGATATTGCCAGTATCCGTAAGCAGAAGTTACAGATTGCTAACCCACAGAACAAGTCAATGACTGGGGATCAGAAGCAACAAGAGATTCAACGTTTAGATCTGTTGATATCTCAGGTTGCACAACATGCTGAGGAAATTAGAAAATCGCTGAAGAAAGCTCCTTGATCGCACGTTGAATCGTGATATCAAGGGCGTCCATCTCGTCCATTTTTTTAATAGCCCACATTCTTTTCTGGCCATGCCAACCCATGACGGCTCCTTGGTGGCATGATTTACAGAGGGCAACAACGGTGTATTGACGATGTTGCTTAACGTGGTGTGCATCACTTGGGCCTGATGCATCGCAGACAGAGCACGGCAGACTCTTAACAAGCCTGAC
>Ga0316229_1001191_pt1 | contig 28045 bp, 30 predicted proteins | sample TBH18023metaG_FD_206011 | JGI IMG/M metagenome (GOLD analysis project Ga0316229, IMG submission 206011) | Freshwater microbial communities from Trout Bog Lake, Wisconsin, USA - TBH18023 | ecosystem: Environmental > Aquatic > Freshwater > Lake > Hypolimnion/Profundal zone | place: USA: Wisconsin... | reverse complement strand
GCAGCCAGCCTGTTTCAGCCAGCCGCAGGGGCAGCGGGCGGCCCGGGACATCGGTATGGGCGGCGGCCTGATAGTGGGCCTGCAGCAGACCGGCCAGCGCCGTTTCCACGCCAAAGACATTGAAAAGAACAACCAAAGCCGCCAGTCCGAGGAAAACCAGCGGAGCGGTCGAAGCGCCCATCGGTTTTGCCCAGATCATTCCGCCGCCTCTTGCTGCCCCGCGTTAACCATAAAGGCGCGGCGGCGGTTATGCCATGTCTTGCGCAACGGTCATCCGCCGGAAACCGCTTGCTGCCGGGCAGGTTTTTCCGCCTGCCGGTTTCTTCAGTCCTTGTTGCGCCAGTTTTTCCGCGCGCCGCCTGGCAGCGGCCCGCAACATTGCAGCGGCGCGAAATCTGCTCCGCCTTTCCTGTTCTTCCAGGAGACAGTCCATGTCCATCGCCCCTCTTTCCAGCCCGAGTCTTTTCACCCCCGCCACTTCGGCCACTGCGGCCAGCACAAGCCAGGCGGCGGCCTTTGACCCCCAGGCCGATATTAGCGACGACCCGGCCGCCGCCGCCAACAACCTCACCGGCAGCAGCACCGGCAGCCTGGACAGCCAGACCCTGCAGGCGCTGATGGATCTGACGCAGGGCAGTGGGGCGCAGGGCAGCGGGGCTTCCTCCCAGGCGCAGGGCGCCCATCCGCACCATCACCATCATCATGGCGGCCAGCAGGCATCAGGTTCGGCAACGGATGCGGCGGCGGGCGATACCGCAACCGCGCCCGCCCCTGCGGCCGCCTGACGGCGTCCTACTTGGCGCGCAGCGCGACCTGGCGCAGCAGGATGCGGGCGCCTTTCTTGTTGAGGGCGCGGTCGGTGATCGCCTGCAGCCGGTCGGCGATCAGGGTGATGTCGGGCTGGGTGTCCAGCCGGACATTGGTGGCGGTATAGGCCATCAGGCTGCGCAGATAGGCGTCGCGCAGCACCGGCATGGAGTGTTCGGCATTTTCGCGTAGTCCGGCGTCGGGAATGTCCAGGCCCAGCCGCACCATCAGCATGCCGGTGGGGCGGTTGTCGCCGACGATGGTGGCGTAGAAATCGTCCAACTCGACCCAGCTTTCCGACTGGGTCAGCTTGTGCTCCGGGGCCTTGCCTTTTTTCTTGTCGCCCCCGGCATCGTCCTTCTTGGCGGCGTCCTTCTCGGCAGCCAGCGCCGGGCCGGCCCCGGCCAGGATGGGCAGCAGGACAAGCAGGGCCAAGGCGGCGGCAATGGGCAGGCGCATGGGCAATGCTATGCGCCGGACTGGTAAACCAGGCTTTAACGGGGGGCGGTGCGCCATCCGGGTGGATGGTGGAGCTGAGTGATTGAGGGCCGCGCCCAAGCGGCCCGAACAACCGCTGGCCGCTTCAGATTCCGGTTCGGTGCACCCATCCCAAAAGGGATGGTGGAGCTGAGCGGAATCGAACCGCTGGCCTCCTCATTGCGAACGAGGCGCTCTCCCAACTGAGCTACAGCCCCGAACCGGGCCACCCGGGTATCCCCGAGCGGCGAGCGGGGGTTTTATTGGGGCCCCATGACCCCGTCAAGGCGGCTTCCCTTGGAACCCCGCCGCCAGTAAAAGGGCCTATGATGAACCCGATAGCGGCACTCCTCTGGGAAGTGCTGGAAATCTACAAATGGATCGTGATCGCGGCGGTGATCGTCAGCTGGCTGACGGCCTACAACGTGATCAACGAACACAACAATTTCGTCCGCACGCTGCTGCGCATTCTTTACAATCTCACCGAGCCGGTCTTCCGCCCGGTGCGGCGCGTGATCCCCACCTTCAGCGGGCTGGACCTGTCGCCGATCGTCGTGCTGCTGGGAATCTGGTTCCTGCAATATTGCATCGTCTACTTCTCCGGCCGCTTCTTCTGATCCCATGACGGCAACCATCATCGACGGCAAAGCCGTGGCCGCCACCCTGCGCGGCCGCATCGCGGACGAAGCGGCGCGGCTGAAGGCGCGAAGCGGCCTGGTGCCCGGCCTCGCCACCGTGCTGGTGGGGGCCGACCCGGCCTCGGAAGTCTATGTCCGCAACAAGCGCAAGACCGCCGAGGCGCTGGGCTTCAACTCCATCCATGTCGAACTGCCCGCCGACACGACGCAGGCCGAACTGCTCGCCCGGGTACGGGGACTGAACGCCGACAAATCCGTACACGGAATATTGGTGCAACTTCCACTCCCCAAGGGACTGGACGAAGTGCCGGTGCTGGATGCGCTGGACCCCGCCAAGGATGTCGATGCGCTGACGCCGGTGAATGCCGGGCTGCTGCTGTCGGGCCGGGCGCAGCTGGTTTCCTGCACGCCCGCCGGGGTGATGCTGCTGCTGAAGCAGTATGTCGGCGACATCGCGGGCAAGGAAGCGCTGGTGATCGGCCGCTCGCTGCTGTTCGGCAAGCCGGCGGCGCAATTGCTGCTGGCCGCCAACGCCACCGTGACCATGGCGCATTCGCGGTCGAAGGATCTGCCGATGCTGGCGCGCCGCGCCGACATTCTTGTCGCAGCCATCGGCAAACCGGAATTCGTCAAGGCCGGCTGGATCAAGCCCGGCGCGGTGGTGATCGATGTCGGCATCAACCGCGTCGATGCCGGTGACGGCAAATACAAGCTGGTCGGCGATGTCGATTACGGCCCGGCGTCAGAGGTTGCCGGCGCGATCACCCCGGTGCCGGGTGGCGTCGGGGCGATGACGATCATCTGCCTGATGCAGAACACGCTAATCGCGGCATGCGCGCAGACCGGCTTGCCGCTGCCGAAGTTCTAGGTCTTCGCCCGCAACTCCGCTTCCAGCTTCGCCGCCGGAATCAGCTCGTCATAGAACGACACTATTTTCCCGTCGGGCCCCATCAGGTAGATAACGCTGGAATGGTCCATGCCGTAACCGCCGGCCAGGCCCTTCGCTTCGTCCAGCGGCTTTTTCTTCGCATAGACCTTGTATTCTTTCTCCACCGCCGCGATCTGCGCCACCGTGCCGGTCAGGCCGACAAACTGGTCGCCGAAAGCCTTCATGTAGGTATCCAGCACCTTGGGGGTGTCGCGCTCCGGGTCGATGGTGATGAAGATGGGGACGATCTTTTTTCCCGCCGCGCCCATCCTGTCCAGGGCGTCGGCCATCACCGCCAGGGTGGTGGGGCAGACATCGGGGCACATGCTGTAGCCGAAATAGATCAGCATGTAGCGGCCCCGGAAATCGCTGCTGGAGACCTGTTTGCCGGTCTGGCCGGTCAGGGTGAAGGGGCCGCCCACATCGATATTGCCACTGCTGATCACCTTGCCCAGGACCGGCACATCCGCCGCTCGGCGGTCCTGCCACCACAAGGCCACGCCCGCCAGCGCCGCCACCAGCAGCAAGTAAGGAATAAGGATCTGGGGCTTGCGGAACATGGAAACCTTTCGCGCGTCCGGCACCTCATGCTGTAATGCCGCCATGACGCCAGGAAAAGCAAGAAAAGGGAAAGCGTAAAGTGGCGGCGCCGGGCGAAGATGCGGCCAAGGGGCCGCGCCGGACCTTTTTCCAGGGCGCGGGCGGGCGCGTGCGCCTGCGCACCCTCACCTATCTGCGCTGGATGGCGGTGGCGGGCCAGTCGGGCACGCTGCTGCTGGTCTATTTCGCCTTCGGCTATCCGCTGCCGATCCTGTATTGCTCCATCGCCATCCTGGTCAGCGCCGCGCTGAACATCGTTTTGACGCTGCGCTATCCCGGCAGCCACCGCCTTTCCAACCGCGAGGCCACTTTCTATCTCGCCTTCGACGTCGCCCAATTGGCGGCGCTGCTCTATCTCACCGGCGGCATCGCCAATCCCTTCGCCCTGATGTTCCTGGCCCCGGTGGTGATCGCCGCCACCATCCTCAATCTTTCCAACACCATGATCCTGGCCTTTTTCGCCTTTGCGGCGGTGAGCGTGATCGGCATCTGGCACCGTCCGCTGCCCTGGCCGCAAAGCGATGCGCTCAATCTGCCGCCGCTCTACCAGGCCGGCATCTGGGCGGCGCTGGTGCTCGGCATCGGCTTTACCTCCGTCTATGCCTGGCGCATCGCCTCGGAATCCGCACGCATGTCGGCAGGCCTCTCGGCGACGCAGCTGGCGCTGTCGCGGGAGCGGCGGTTGGCCTCGATCGGCGCCCTGGCGACGGCGGCGGCGCATGAACTGGGCACGCCGCTCGGCACCATCGCCGTGGTGGCGCGCGAGCTGGAGCGGGCGCTGCCGGAGAATTCGCCGGAGGCCGAGGATGCCCGCCTGTTGCGCGCCCAGGCCGAGCGCTGCCGCGCCATCATCGCCCGGCTGGCGCATCCGGAAGAATCCATGCTGGGCTCGCCCACCCGCCTGCCGCTGGGGGCGCTGCTGGACGACATTGCCGGCAATCATCGCGGCGGCCCGGTGGAGGTGGTGGTGCATGTCGCCGAAATCGCCGGCGACGAGCCGCAAGTCTGGCGCGTGCCCGAACTGCTGCACGGCCTGTGCAACATTCTGGAAAACGCCACCGACTTCGCGCGCACGCGCGTCACGGTGGAAGGGCGCTGGGACGGGGGCAGCCTCTATGTCACCGTCGATGATGACGGTCCCGGCTTCGCGCCGGAGATTTTCGAGGCCCTGGGCGAGCCCTATGTTACCTCCCGTCCCGGTCACCATGCGCCGGGCGAGACCGAAATGATGCCGGAAGCCGCGATCGACGGCCATGAAGGCATGGGATTGGGCTTTTTCATCGCCAAGGTGCTGCTGGAACAGACGGGCGGGCTGGTGAAAGCCACCAATCCGCCGGGCGGGGGGGCGCGCGTCGCCATCGCCTGGGCGCGGGGGGTGATCGACGGGCTCCAGCCCCCGGCGGTCGGAAGTTGACGACGGGCTTGTTGTCGCAGCCCGTTCCGGACGCTATACCCCGCCCCATGACAGCCCCCGCGACCGCCCCTCTGTCCGGCGAAGACAAGACTTTGCTGCTGGTCGAAGACGACCGGCCCTTGCGCGAGCGCCTCGCCCGCGCCCTGGAAACCCGTGGCTTTATCGTCTCCCAGGCGGAGTCGGTGGCCGAGGGCAAGGCCAAGGCCAAGGAGGCGCCGCCCGCCTTCGCCGTGGTCGACCTCAAGCTGGAGGATGGCAACGGCCTGGACGTGGTCGAGACCCTGCACACCACCCGTCCCGACAGCCGCGTCGTGGTGCTGACCGGCTTTGGCAACATCGCCACCGCCGTCGCCGCCGTGAAATATGGCGCCATCGATTATCTGCCCAAGCCCGCCGACGCCGACGACATCCTGGCGGCGCTGATGGCGACGCCGGGCGGCAAGCCCAAGCCGCCGGAAAATCCGATGTCCGCCGACCGGGTGCGCTGGGAACATATCCAGCGCGTCTATGAGCTGTGCGGCCACAATGTCAGCGAGACGGCAAGACGGCTGAACATGCATCGCCGTACGTTGCAGCGGATTCTGGCGAAACGCTCACCGCGCTAGTTTTCTTCTCGATCAGCGTCACGATCCCCAGCGCCACGGCGAAGACGCCGACGCCTGCAAGCATGTCGGTCAGGTAGTGGCCGCCGAAGAAGGGGATGGTGAACAGCATCAGCCCGTTCAGCACGACGAAGACGGGGAAGATCGCGCCGGTGCGGCGCAGCGCCCAGGGGCAGGTCAGGGCCAGCACGGTGTGATAAGAGGGAAAGCAGATCACGCCCGTCAGCGTGGCGGCGTTGAAGGACAGGTCCTGCCCGGCCAGCAACTGCTTCATCGCCGGCAGGAAGACGCCCTTGGCATCCATCCCGAAATCATGGAACGGCCCCAGCGCCGGGGCGGCCATCGCGCCCAGACAGCACAGGATGCAGCCGATGGTGGACAGCCGCCACAGGCTGCGCATCTCGCGGCGCTCGCCGCGCAGGCCCAGCAGCACGGTGATGTAGAGGCCCTGTATCAGCAGGCTGTCATAAGCCAGCTCCATCGCCGTCATCAGTCCGGGATGCTGCGCGATGCGGTGGTAAAGCCCGAGCCAGTCGAAGCCCAGGGCGCGGTCCGTGGCCAGAAGCCAGGGATCGGCCAGCGGCCCGGAACTGGCCAGGCAGAGATAGGACAGGATGATCAGCCCGAAACTGCCCAGCAACGACAGGGCGACATATTCCAGGAACAGCGCGGCGCGTTCGCGGTCCAAAATGCGCGGCACCATGACCGCCGCGAACAGGACAAAAGGCGTCAGCAGCAGGACGGGGCCTGCCCGCAGGTGAAGGCCGATGGCGCGGGCCCAGATCACATCCACCAGCGCCAGCGTGGCGATGGCCGCCCATTCCGGCGCGAAGGCCGGGCGCAGACGGCCGGGAGAAAGGCGGGACGAAGCCATGGCGCGAGTATCGCGCGGCCTGGGTCAACGCTCTGTTAACCGGGGCGCTATCGGGCGGGCTTTTTCGCCGGTTTCCGCTTCGGCGCGGCGGTCTTTTTCTTGACCGTTTTCCTGACTGTTTTTTGGGCGCGCTTGGGTGGCGGCATTTCGGCCAGTTGTTTCGCCCGGCCGGCGATAATTTCCCTCAGCATCGTCTTGTTCAGCGCCTTCAGCCGGATCAGCACGAAGGGGAATTTGCGGTAATGGTCGGTAATGTAGAAAAGCGCCGGCTCTGCTTCCAGCATCATGTCGCGCATTTCGATGCTGCCGACCTGCAGCGTCACTGCCTCTTCCTTGTGATGCACCTTGGCCAGGAAACGGTCATGCAGAAAGCCCGACGGCTGGTTGAACCACCGCCGGTTCTCCGCGCCGGGCAAGTCCAAGATGATCTTCCAGGCTTCAGTCTTAGTCAGCGGCATCGGGCACCACGAGATTGGGTGAATTGTTCTGCGCGATAGTATCGAGGATCGACGACAGCCTCCCGGCCGCCACATTGGCGAAGCTGATGGTGACGGCTTTGCGGCGCGACGCATGCAGCGCCTGCGCTTCCGCCGTCTTCGCGATCTCGCCGCCATAGCGGTCGGCCACGATCAGGCCGGTCTGGTGCGGCACATGCTCGGGCGGAAAATCCGGCGGGATGGCGAAATAGAACAGGTCGCAATAATCCAGATACTCCGGCCATTTGGTGTCGCCGCGCAGGTCGGCCAGCGCCACCTTGATCTCCACGCCCAATATCTCCCCGCCCGGGCCGATTGCGGCGACATCCAGCCGCCGCCCATTGGGCAGGGTGAATTCCAGGATCGGGGCGTAGCCGTCCTGCAGAAGGAGGCGCGAGACGCCCCGCGCCACTTCGGCGGCGGTAGAGGAAGAAATCATGGGGCGATGATAGCCATGCATCCCAAATTGTCATTCCCGGCGAACGGCGCGCTGATCGCGCGCCTCGCCGGGGATGACAGGTGTGCCGGCGCCCTAAAGCGAACCCTTGCTCGAAGGACTTGCGCCATCCAGCCGCTCGTCCGGCGTCACCGCCATGCGCAGTGCCCGCGCCGTGCCCTTGAAGCAGGTCTCGACGATGTGGTGGCTGTTGTCGCCATACAGGTTCTCGATGTGCAGGCAGATGCCGGCATTCTGGGCCAGGGCCTGGAACCATTCCTTGAACAGCTCGGTGTCCATCTCGCCCAGCTTGGGCTTGGGGATCGTCACCTTCCAGATCAGGTAAGGCCGGTTGGACAGATCGAGGGCGACGCGGGTCAGCGCCTCGTCCATCGGGATCAGGGCGGTGCCGAAACGGGTGATGCCGGAAAAATCGCCCAGCGCCTGGCGAACCGCCTGGCCGATGACGATGGCGGTGTCCTCGGTGGTGTGGTGATAGTCGACATGCAGGTCGCCCACCGCCCGGACCTTGAGGTCGATCATGGAATGGCGGGCAAAGCTCTCCAGCATGTGGTCGAGAAAGCCGATGCCGGTGTCGATATCGGCCTCGCCGGTGCCGTCCAGGTCGAGGGAGACCAAAATCTCGGTCTCGCGGGTCTTTCGTTCGACAGTGGCGGTACGCATGGCGGGGTCCGGCTGGTTCCGGGGGTTCCTATAACCCAACCGGGCCGCAGAAGGGTTAATTATCGCCATAACGGCCTTGCCGGGCGGCAAGTATGACCAGGATATGTCAAAATATGCATATCCCCCTTTGACCCCCGAGGGATTCCCTGTATGAGGAGCGGCCTCAGGAGCGCGGCCAGGAAAGTGGCCTTCCGGTTTTCCGTCCGGCCGCGCGACCCAACAGACAAGTTTAAGGACACCCCCGCATGGCGCGCGCCGACTATCTCTTCACCTCCGAAAGCGTTTCCGAAGGTCATCCCGACAAGGTGAGCGACCGCATCTCGGACGAGGTGGTGGACCTGTTCTTCCGCGAAGGCCCCAAGGACGGCATGAGCCCCTGGGACATCCGGGCTGCCTGCGAAACCCTCTGCACCACCAACCGCGTCGTCATCGCCGGCGAGACCCGCGGCCCGAAGTCGGTCCAGGCCGGCGATGTGGAAGACGTGGCGCGCAAGGCGATCAAGGATATCGGCTATGAGCAGGAAGGCTTCCACTGGCGCAACGCCAATGTCGAAATCCTGCTGCACGCCCAGTCGGCCCATATCGCTCAGGGCGTCGATGCTTCGGGCAACAAGGACGAAGGCGCTGGCGACCAGGGCATCATGTTCGGCTATGCCTGCACCGAAACCGCGGGCCTGATGCCCGCGCCGCTGTTCTACAGCCACAAGATCCTCAAGCTGCTGGCCGATGCCCGCCATGCCGGCAAGGAGCCGATCCTGCTGCCCGACGCCAAGAGCCAGGTGACGCTGCGCTATGTGAACGGCAAGCCGGTGGAAGCGACCCAGATCGTGCTTTCCACCCAGCACACCAGCGAAGACCAGACCAGCGCCGACATCCGCACAGTCGTCGAGCCCTATATCCGCAAGGCGCTGCCCGCCGAATGGATCAACGACAAGACTGTCTGGCACATCAATCCCACCGGCGCTTTCGTGATCGGCGGTCCCGATGGCGATTGCGGCCTCACCGGGCGCAAGATCATCGTCGACACTTACGGCGGCGCGGCCCCGCATGGCGGCGGCGCTTTCTCCGGTAAGGATTCGACAAAGGTGGATCGGTCCGCCGCCTATGCGGCGCGCTACCTGGCCAAGAATGTCGTGGCCGCCGGCGTTGCCGACCGCTGCACTATCCAGCTCGCTTACGCGATCGGCGTTGCCGAGCCGCTGTCGGTCTATGTCGACCTGCACGGCACCGGCAAGGTCGATGAAACCAAGCTGGAACTGCTGCTGCCGCAGATCATGAATCTGAAGCCGCGCGGCATCCGCGAGCATCTGGACCTCAACAAGCCGATTTTCGCCCGCACGGCGGCTTACGGTCATTTCGGCCGCGACCCGCAAGCCGATGGCGGCTTCTCGTGGGAAAAGACCGACCTGGCCGACAAGATCAAGGCTGCGTTCTAAGCCACTTCTTTCGACGCGCATTTCCCGCCTCCGTGCTCGCGCACGGAGGCGGAATGCTGTTTAAGGCGCGGGCATGTCCGATTTTGATGATTTGCCCCCACCTGGCGCGGGGCCTCCCCACCCCGACCGCAACCGGCGCAAGCTCTACGGCCGCCGCAAGGGGCCCAAGCTGTCCGACCGGCAGAAGGGGCTGCGCCAAACACTGTTAGGCGAACTGGCCTGGCGGGTGGGCGAGGATCCCAGGACCCAGTTTCCCAACACTGTTAAGGAGATCTGGCTGGAGGTGGGCTTCGGTGCCGGCGAGCATCTTGTCGCCCTGGCCGAGCAGCACTCCGATGTCGGCCTGATCGGGGCCGAGCCCTATGAGATGGGCATGGCCAAGATACTGACAAAGCTGGAAGAAAACCCGTTAAACACCGTTCGGCTTTACGAGGGCGATGGCCGCGAAATCATCGAGGCGCTGCCGGATTCCAGCCTGAGCCGCTTCTTCCTGCTGTTTCCCGACCCCTGGCCCAAGACAAGGCACCACAAACGCCGTTTCCTGCAGATGGCGATGCTGGACGAGTTGGCCCGGGTGCTGGTTCCGGGCGGGGAACTGCGTTTTGCCACCGACGATAAATCCTACCTGCCCTATGCCCTGGAACGGCTGATGGCCCATCCGGCCTTTGCCTGGACCGCCACGGGGCCGGGCGACTGGAAAAGCCGCCCGGAAGGCTGGCCTCCCACCCGTTACGAGGCCAAGGCCATCAAGGGGCCGCCCACTTTTCTCAGGTTTGCGCGGCGGTAGCCGCGCGGAGCCTTTGCTTCGCAGCCTTTCTTCGTCCCCAAAGGGGTTCTAAACTTCCGCCATGTTCAAGGAAAAAGAGAACAAATGGACCCGGCCCCGCAGCTTCTGGGAGACCAAGGGCCCGGACCTGATGGTGCTGCTGACGGCCAGCTTTTTCCTCCTCATGACCATCGGCGGGATCGCTTTTGTCATCCTCCAGCCGCGCGTTCGCGGCCTGCATGAGCTGTTTTCCGACCCGCCGCCGGCGGCATCGGTCCCCGACCAGACCCTGCACTTGGCGCCGGGGGAAACCGAGATGAAGCTGTTCACGGCGCCGCCCGCAAAACCACCGGAAAAGAAGAAATAGTCCGCCCGGCTTGAATTCAGGCCACCACAGGCGTAGATAACCGCCATCCCAAACAACAAGACAGGTTGTGTGGCGGTCCCCCGGGCCGCCGCGGGCAAGAGGTTTTGTTTGGCCCTCCGCTGTTCGCTACGGGCTTGAGGCTTTGATTTGACCGTTACCGCCGTCACGCGTCTGGAACCGATCTTTGAACCCGTCATCGAAATGGCGGGTTTCAAGCTGGTGCGCCTCAGGATGATGGGCGGGGCGCAGCAGACGCTGCAGGTGATGGCCGAGCGCCCCGACGGCACGATGGATGTGGAAGGCTGCACCATCCTGTCCCATGCCCTGCTCGACTTCATCGAGGCCAATGATCCGGTGCCCGGCGAGTATGAGATCGAAGTCTCTTCGCCCGGCATCGACCGCCCGCTCACCCGCCCGATGGATTTCGTTCGCTGGGCCGGTCACGAAGCCAAGATCGAACTGACCGAGATGGTCGAAGGCCGCAAAAGATTCCGCGCCGTCGTGCTGGGCATGGAGGACGGCGATGTCGTCATCCGTCCCGTCGACAATCGCGCCGACGGCAAGGATGTGAAGTTTGCCTTCCGCAGCCTGGCCAACGCCAAGCTGGTTCTCACCGACAAACTGATTGCCGAAGATTTGAAGGCCCGCAAAGGGTCAGGGAGCGTCGGCGAGAGCCGGGGCGACCAAACAAACAACGCAGGAGAAGTATAATGGCTGTTTCCGCCAACCGGCTTGAATTGCTGCAGATCGCCGACGCTGTCGCCCGAGACAAGTCGATCGACAAGTCCGTCGTGCTGACCGCGATGGAAGAAGCGATGCAGCGCGCCGCCAAGGCCCATTACGGCAGCGAGAACGACATCAAGGTCGATATCGATCCCAAGACCGGTGAGACCCATGTCTCGCGCTACCTGCACGTCGTGGAATTGGTCGACAACGACAAGACCGAGATTTCGCTGGTCGATGCCCGCAAGCGCAATCCCGACGCCCAGATCGGCGACATCATCGCCGAGACCCTGCCGCCGGTGGATTTCAACCGCATCAACGCCCAGAACGCCAAGCAGGTGATCGTGCAGAAGGTGCGTGATGCCGAGCGCGAGCGCCAGTATGACGAATACAAGGACCGCATCGGCGAAGTGGTGCATGGCGTGGTCAAGCGCAGCGAGTTCGGCTCGGTGGTGGTCGATCTGGGCAAGGCCGAAGGCGTGGTGCGCCGCGACGAGATGATCCCGCGCGAAAGCTTCCGCCCGGGCGACCGCATTCGCGCCTATATCTATGACGTGCGCCGCGAAGCCCGCGGCCCGCAGATTTTCCTGTCGCGCAGCCATCCGCAGTTCATGGTCCGGCTTTTTGCCCAGGAAGTGCCTGAGATTTATGATGGCGTCATCAAGATCCAGGCCGTGGCCCGCGATCCGGGCTCCAGGGCCAAGATCGCCGTCATCAGTAGCGATTCCTCCATCGATCCGGTCGGCGCCTGCGTCGGCATGCGCGGCGTGCGCGTGCAGGCGGTGGTGCAGGAACTGCAGGGCGAGCGCATCGACATCATTCCGTGGTCGGCCGAAGCCGCGACCTTCATCGTCAACGCCCTGGCCCCGGCCGAAGTCACCAAGGTGGTGCTGGACGAAGACACCCATCGCGTCGAAGTGGTGGTGCCGGACGAACAGCTTTCGCTGGGCATCGGGCGGCGCGGCCAGAATGTGCGCCTCGCCTCCCAGCTCACCGGCTGGCAGATCGACATCCTGACGGAAGCCGAGGAATCGGAGCGCCGCCAGAAGGAATTCGCCACCCGCACCGAACTGTTCATGAACTCGCTCGATGTCGACGAGACCGTCGCCCAGCTGCTGGCGTCGGAAGGCTTCGCCACCATCGAGGATGTCGCCTATGTCGATCTGGGCGAACTGTCCCAGATCGACGCCTTCGACGAGGAGACGGCGCAGGAACTGCAGAACCGCGCCATCGAATTCATCGAGGCCCGCAACAAGGAGCTGGACGACAAGCGCAAGGCGCTGGGCGTCACCGACGAGGTGCTGGAGGTCGAAGGCGTGACGCCCCTGATCGCCGTGGCGCTGGGCGAGGCCGAGATCAAGTCGCTGGAAGACCTGGCGGGCGCCGCCACCGACGACCTGCTGGGCTATTACGAGACCGGCAAGGACAAGGAACGCACCCGCATCCCGGGCGCGCTGGACGGCTTCAACCTCACCGCCGACGACGTCAACGCCGTCATCATGAAGGCGCGCGTCAAGGCCGGCTGGATCGAAGAGCCGGTTGAAGACGTCGTCGAGGGAGAAATCGGCGAAGAAGGCGCGCCGGAGGCCTGATGGACGCAGCGGTGAAGATCGTGGAAGAGGCGGAATACGATATGCGCGAGCGGCGCGATATCGTCTCGGGCGAAATCATGCCCGAAAACCGCATCATCCGCTTCGCCTTTGCCCCCGATGGCAGCGTGGTTCCCGATGTCGCGGCCAAGCTGCCGGGCCGCGGCGCCTGGGTGGCGGCGACGAGGGCGGCCATCACGACCGCGGTGGAAAAGAAGCTGTTCTCGCGTACCGCCAAGGCCAATGTGACGGCCGACAGCGATCTGCCCGCCCGGACCGAGGCGGCGCTTCTGGCCCGCATGGTGGGCGATCTGGGCCTGGCCCGCCGCTCCGGCCGCTTGGTGCTGGGCTTTGACAATGTGCTGCGCCAGCTGGAAGGCCCCAAGCCGCCCCAGGCGCTGATCGAGGCGCTGGATGGCTCGAAGGACGGCAAGCGCAAACTTTATGCCGCCGCCCATCGGCTGGAACTGGATTGCGCCGTGATTGAAACCCTGACCAGCGCCGAATTGGGCTTGGCGCTGGGACGCGAGAATGTGATACATGCCGCCGTCCAACCGGGCGGCCTGGCAAACCGTTTGACCCTTGATGCGGAACGGCTTTCGGGCTTCCGCAAGGCGCCCTTGTCGGGCCGGAACGAAAGTCCGCGAGCGGATGAGCGCGAAAACGAAAGCCCGCGAGCGGATGCGAGCAAACGAAAGTAAGTCATGAGCGATACGGACGAAACCAAGCGCGCGGGCAAAACGCTGTCTCTGAAGAAGACGGAAACCTCCACCGTCAAGCAGAGCTTCAGCCATGGCCGCACCAAGGCCGTGGTGGTGGAGAAAAAGCGCTCCGCCGCGCCGCCTGCGCCCGCCGCCAAGCCCGTCGCCGCCAAGGCCGAGCCCAAGCCGGTCGCCGCGCCCGAACCGGAAGCCAAGCCTGTCGCGCCCAAGATTGCCGCCCCCGCGCGCGGTGTTGTGCTGCGCCAGCTTTCGGACGAGGAAAAGGCCCGGCGCGCCGCCGCCCTGGCCGACGCCCGCGTCTCGGATGCCGAAGCCCGCAAAAACGCCGAAGCCGACGCCAAGCGCCGCGCCGAGGAAGAAGAGAAGCTGAAGGCCGAACGGGTCGCCGCCGAAAAGCGCAAGGTCGAGGAAGAGGCCCGCAAGGCTGCCGAGGAAATCGCCAAGAAGCGCGCCGAGCAGGAAGTCGCCAAGCGCCAGGATCCCGCCGCCACGCCGGCCGCCGGCGAAGCGCCGCGCCGCCGCATGCTGTCCGAGGAAGAAGAGGAAAGCAGCAGGAAGAGTGGCCCGAGCAAGCCCGGCGCCCCCAAGACGCCCGCGCCGAAAAAGACCGTCACCGAAGGCGAGCGCCGCCGCGGCAAGCTCACCGTCACCCGCGCCCTGGCCGGCGATGACGAGCGCGTGCGCTCGGTCGCGGCTTACAAGCGCCACCTGCAGCGCGTCAACAAGGGTCACCAGGTCCAGGCCGGTCCCGCCGGTCCGCGCGATATCGTCGTGCCGGAAACCATCACCGTGGCCGAATTGGCCAACCGCATGGCCCGCCGTGCCGTCGACGTCATCAAGGTGCTGATGAAGAACGGCATGATGGCGACGCCCAACGACGTCATCGATGCCGATACCGCCGAACTGGTGGCCACCGAATACGGCCATGTCGTCAAGCGGGTAGCGGAAAGCGACGTGCTGGCAGGTCTCATCGGCGAGGCCGATCCCGACAGCGAGCGGACGCCCCGCGCCCCGGTCGTCACCATCATGGGCCATGTCGACCACGGCAAGACCTCGCTGCTCGACGCCCTGCGCAAGACCGACGTCGTGTCCGGCGAAGCCGGCGGCATCACCCAGCATATCGGCGCCTATCAGGTGGTGCTGAAGTCGGGCCAGAAGATCACCTTCCTCGACACTCCCGGCCATGCCGCCTTCACGGCGATGCGCTCGCGCGGCGCCAAGGTCACCGACATTGTCGTGCTGGTGGTGGCCGCCGATGACGGCGTCATGCCCCAGACGGTGGAAGCCATTGCCCATGCCAAGGCGGCGGGCGTGCCGATCATCGTGGCGGTGAACAAGATCGACAAGGGCGACGCCAACCCCACCCGGGTCAAGACCGAGCTGCTGCAGCACGAGATCCAGGTCGAGGACATGGGCGGCGAAATCCAGGCGGTGGAAGTCTCCGCCACCAAGGGCCTCAATCTCGACAAGCTGGAAGAAGCCATCCTGCTGCAGGCCGAACTGCTCGACCTGCGGGCCAATGCCGGCCGCGCCGCCGAAGGCGCCGTCATCGAAGCCAAGCTCGACAAGGGGCGCGGCCCCGTCGCCACCGTGCTGGTACAGCGCGGCACCCTGCGGATCGGCGATATCGTCGTGGCCGGCGCCGAATGGGGAAGGGTGCGCCTCCTCGCCAACGAACGCGGCGAAGCGGTGCAGTGGGCCGGTCCGTCCACGCCCATCGAAGTGCTGGGCCTGTCGGCGGCGCCCGATGCCGGTGATGAAATGGTGGTGGTGGAAAATGAAGCCCGGGCCCGCGAGGTGGTGGAATACCGCGCCCGCAAGCGCCGCGAATCCCGCCAGGCCTCCAATTCCCGCCAGACGCTGGACCAGTTGCTCAAGACCCGCGAAGTGGGCGAGCGCAAGCTGCTGCCGATCGTGCTCAAGGCCGACGTCCAGGGTTCGGCGGAAGCCATCCAGGGCGCGCTGGCCAAGCTGGAAACCGACGAAGTCGGCGTGCAGGTGCTGCAGGCCGGTGTCGGCGGCATCACCGAAAGCGACGTCATCCTGGCGCATGCCTCGGGCGCGGCGGTGATCGGCTTCAATGTCCGCGCCAACAACCAGGCCCGCGAGCGCGCCAAGCGCGACGGCCTGGAAATCCGCTACTACAACATCATCTACAATGTGATCGACGACATCAAAGCGGTGCTGTCGGGCATGCTGGCGCCGGAAGTGCGCGAGAAGTTCCTCGGCAATGCCGAAATCCTGGAAGTCTTCAACATCACCAAGGTCGGCAAGGTCGCGGGCTGCAAGGTCACCGAAGGCGTCATGCGCCGCGGTTCCAAGGTCCGCCTGATCCGCGACAATGTCGTCATTCACGAAGGCGAACTCAGCACGCTCAAGCGCTTCAAGGATGAAGTGAAGGAAGTGCAGTCCGGCCAGGAATGCGGCATGGGCTTTATCGGCTACCAGGACATGCAGAAGGGCGACGTCATCGAGTGCTTCGACGTCGAGACCATCCAGCGCGCACTATAAGCCTGTCATCCCGGCCAGCGCGCAGCGCGCGAGCCGGGACCCGACTTTTTCTACCCGCTGGCGGAAGTTGGATTCCCGCTTTCGCGGGAATGACAAGTGAGTAGCAATGTCCCGTCGCCAACGCCCGCCCTCTGGCCGCTCGCCATCCGCTCGCCGCACCGGGCGCAATGACGGCCCGCTTGGTCCGTCACAGCGCCAGCTGCGCGTTGGCGAGGCGCTGCGCCATGCCATCGCCGACATTCTGTTCCGCAACGAAATCCAGGACCCCGATCTGGCCGGCGTCTCGGTGACGATCACCCAGGTCAAGCCGTCGCCCGACATGCGCTATGCCACTGTCTATTGCGAGCCGCTGGGCGGTGAGAATGCCGAGGTGATCATCAAGGCGCTGAACCGGCACAAGGGCTTTCTGCGCGGCGAGATGGGCCATCGCCTGACCATGAAATTCACGCCCGAGCTGCGCTTCGTCGAGGACGCCTCGTTCGCCGAGGCGCTGAAGATTGACAGCATCCTGCGCTCCGAGCGCGTCAGCCGCGACCTGGCTGCCCCGGACGGCGAAGACAGCGAAGAAGAAGAGTAATGGGTCGCAGGAAGAAGGGGAATCCGGTCCATGGCTGGGTGATCCTCGACAAGCCCTTGGGCATGGGCTCGACCCAGGCGGTGGCGAAAGTCCGCCATCTGTTCGACGCCAAGAAGGCCGGCCATGCCGGCACGCTCGATCCCATGGCCACCGGCATCCTGGCCATCGCGCTGGGCGAGGCGACCAAGACCGTCCCCTACGCCATGGATTCCGACAAGATTTATCGCTTCACCGCGCAGTGGGGCGAAAGCCGCGACAGCGACGATGCCGAGGGCGCCGTCACCGGCACCACCGATGCCCGCCCGACCCGCGAAGCCATCGAGGCCATGCTGTCCCGCTTCACCGGCACCCTGAACCAGGTCCCCCCGGCCTATTCTGCCGTCAAGGTGGGGGGGATGCGGGCCTATGACCTGGCCCGGGACGGGGAGGAGGTGGTGCTGGAACCCAGGGCCGTCGAGGTCTATGAGGCCCGGCTGCTGGGGGTGACGGCGGACACGGCGGAGTTCGAAATCCTTTGTGGTAAAGGCACTTACGTCCGCTCCTGGGTCCGCGATATCGCCCAGGCGCTGGGGACTTTGGGCCACGTCACGGCCCTGCGGCGGACCCGGCTTGGGGCTTGGGAAGAAAAAGACGCCGTGCCGCTGGATACCCTGACCCCTTTTATGCATAGTCCCGCCGCTTTTGCGTATTTAAAGCCACTTTCGACCGCGCTGGACGGCATCCCGGCGCTGGCCGTGGGTGGCCCCGATACGGTCCGGCTCCGCTCGGGCAACCCTATCCTCATCCGCGCAAATGTTTTTGCGAAGCTGCAGGACGGGTTCGACGGAGACGAACTCCCCGGGCAGACGGTCTACCTCCACGAGGAAGACGGAACGCCCGTGGCACTGGCCGAGATCGCCGAAGGAGAACTTCGGCCGTTTCGCGTCTTCAATTTCGCCTGAATTTTCCTTTTTTGGCCCTGATGTCCGGAAGAAAAAATGATTACCCCTGAACGCAAGAAAGAAGTCATCGCCGAGCACGGCACGAGCAAGGACGACACCGGTTCGCCGGAAGTCCAGATCGCGATCCTGTCCGAGCGCATCACCAACCTCACCGAACACTTCAAGACCCACGCCAAGGACAATCATTCCCGCCGTGGCATGATCAAGATGGTGTCGCTGCGCCGCAATCTGCTGGACTATGTGAAGTCCCGCGATGTGAAGCGCTATGAAGGCATCATCGCCCGCCTGGGTCTGCGCCGCTGATCTGCGCGCCAACAGAATGAGCACGGTCTCGGGCAAAAGCCCGGGGCCGTGTTTTTGCTTGGGCTGCATCCGCATGAGCGGGAGCGACCAGGAAATTGCTTTTGAGGCGGATGAGCCGCCGCAGAAGCTGACTCCATAGGGGAGTCATGACGACCGGCTCGCGCGCAATATGGCGGCGAGCTCTGACGAAAGAAAAATCCGCATGTTCCACGTCTTCAAAGAAAGCTTCGAATGGGGCGGCCGTACGCTGACCCTCGAAACCGGCAAGATCGCCCGCCAGGCTGACGGCTCCGTGCTCGCCACCTATGGCGAGACCGTCGTGCTGGCCACCGCCGTGGGCGCCCAGAACGCCAAGGAAGGGCAGGACTTCTTCCCCCTTACCGTCAATTACCAGGAGCGCTACTACGCCGCCGGCAAGATCCCGGGCGGCTATTTCAAGCGCGAGCGCGCCCCGACCGAGCGCGAGACCCTGATCTCCCGCCTGATCGACCGTCCCATCCGTCCGCTCTTCGCCGATGGCTTCAAGAATGAAGTGCTGGTGGTCTGTCAGGTGCTGAGCCACGATCTGGAGAACGATCCCGATGTGATCGCCATGGTCGCCGCCAGCGCGGCGCTGACCTTGTCGGGGCTGCCTTTCATGGGCCCGATCGCCGCCGCCCGCGTCGGCTTCATCAACGGCGAATATGTCCTGAACCCCAGCATCGACACCTACAAGGAGTCCAAGCTGGAGCTGGTCGTCGCCGGTACCCGCGACGCGGTGATGATGGTGGAATCCGAAGCCCAGGAACTCAGCGAAGAAACCATGCTGGGCGCCGTGGTGTTCGGCCATGAGCAGATGCAGGTCGCCATCGACGCCATCATCCGTCTGGCGGAAAAGGCCGCGAAGGATCCGCGCCCGGTGCCGGGCGACATTCACGCCCCGGTGCGCGAAAAGATCCGCGCCGCGGCAAGCGCCGAACTGGCCAAGGCCTTTCAGCTTCCCATCAAGTTCGAGCGCCGCGATGCCTTGAGCGCGATCAAGAAGAAGTTCGCCGCCGATTTCGTCGGTGAAGGCGAAGGAAAGGTGCCGGCCAATGTCTATGGCGCGCTGCTGCATGACGTCGAAGCCGATGTAATGCGCAATGCGGTGCTGGACACCAAGAAGCGCGTCGATGGCCGCGACCTCACCACGGTGCGCCCCATCGTGGCGGAAGTGGGCATCCTGCCCCGCACCCACGGTTCGGCCCTGTTCACCCGCGGCGAGACCCAGTCGCTCTGCGTCGTGACCCTGGGCACCGCCGAGGACGAGCAGTTCGTCGACAGCCTGGAAGGCACCGGCAAGCAGACCTTCATGCTGCACTACAACTTCCCTCCCTACAGCGTGGGCGAGACCGGCCGCATGGGTTCGCCCGGCCGCCGCGAAATCGGCCATGGCAAGCTGGCCTGGCGCGCCATCCATCCGATGCTGCCGCCCAAGGACCAGTTCCCCTACACCATCCGCGCGGTGTCGGAGATCACCGAGTCCAACGGTTCGTCGTCGATGGCCACCGTCTGCGGCACTTCGCTGGCGCTGATGGATGCGGGTGTGCCGCTGACCAAGCCGATCGCGGGCATCGCGATGGGCTTGATCCTGGAAGGCGACCGTTACGCCGTCCTGTCGGACATTCTGGGTGACGAGGATCACCTGGGTGACATGGACTTCAAGGTCGCCGGCACGCAGGACGGCATCACCTCGCTGCAGATGGACATCAAGATTTCCGGCATCACCAAGGAAATCATGAAGGTCGCGCTGGAGCAGGCGCAGGGTGGGCGTATCCACATCCTGGGCGAAATGAACAAGGCCCTGACCGGTGCCCGTGAAGAACTGGGCGAACATGCCCCGCGCATCGAGCAGATCAAGATCCCGACCGACAAGATCCGCGACGTGATCGGCACCGGCGGCAAGGTGATCCGCGAAATCGTGGAAAAGACCGGCGCCAAGATCAACGTGGAAGACGACGGCACCGTCAAGGTGGCATCCGCCGACGCCGAGTCGATCAAGGCCGCCCTGAAGTGGATTCGTTCGCTGACCGCCGAGCCGGAAATCGGCGAAATCTATGACGGCAAGATCGTCAAGGTGATGGATTTCGGCGCCTTCGTGAACTTCTTCGGCCCCAAGGACGGGCTGGTGCATGTTTCCGAACTGGCGAAGGAACGCGTCAACAGCCCCAAGGACGTGGTCAAGGAAGGCCAGGCCGTGAAGGTCAAGCTGCTGGGCTTCGACGATCGCGGCAAGGTGCGCCTGTCGATGAAGCAGGTCGACCAGGCCACGGGCGAGGACCTGTCCAAGAAGGCGCCTGCCGAAGGCTGATCTGCGCCGGACGCAATTGTGAGACACCGCCCGCGAGGCTTAAGCTTCGCGGGCGGTTTTCATTTGGGAGACGGCCTTGCCGAAGATCGACCTCGCCACAGCGCCGGTGCGCGCCGGCACCGGCTACCCGTCGCCTTATGATGTGCCCTGCCGTGAACGCCATCGCCTGCGGCTGGGCGATGCGGGCGGACTTACCCAATTCGGCGTCAATCTGCTGACCCTGAAGCCCGGCGTCTGGTCCAGCCAGCGCCACTGGCACCGCAGGGAAGACGAGTTCGTCCATATCCTCTCCGGCGAAGTGGTATTGATCACTGATGCGGGCGAGCAGACGCTGAGGGCAGGCGACTGCGCCGCCTTTCCCGCCGGTGACGGCGACGGCCATCACCTGGTCAATCGCTCGAACGCCGACGCGACGCTGCTGGAGATCGGCACCCGCAGCGGCGGCGACCATGCCGTCTATCCGGACATTGATCTGCTGTTCGATCCGCAGCGCGGCTATACCCGCCGCGATGGCACGGCCTTCTGAGCTTGGTTAATCCACGCGACACCAAACTTGTTCCGGACCGGCGCGCGCGGTAGTTTGCCGCCATGGCCGTTCTGATGCGCCTTCTCAGTCTGCTGTTCATCGTCGCCGCGCTGATGCTGCTGGGCGCCGATGCCATCACCTCGCTGGAAAAGGGCGGCGACGTCACCGTGCGGTCGCTGGGCACGGTCTGGGGCCTGTTCAGCCCGGGCACGCTCGATGGTTTCAAGAACTGGGTGCAGAACCATGCCGCCTTCGCGGCGCAGTTCGTCTATTCCGCCCTGGCGCTGCCGGGCTGGAGCATCACCGGCGTTCTCGGTGTCATTCTCGCTTTCGCCTTTGGCCGCAAATTGGGGCCGGAATAAGCGCGGGCGTCGGCTACATTAAGCCGCAAACATGACGCCGATTTCGCGCGCCGTTCAGCGGGGGTTCAGCGAAGGCGTCCATACTTTCTGCGTTCAATTTCCGCAGGAGGTGCAGATGGCGTCAAAGACAACCCTGATCTTCTCGGCCCTGTTGCTGGGCCTTTCCGGCGGCGCGGCCTTTGCCCAGCAGCTGGAGCAGGAGCCCACCGGCTTCTATGCCGATCCGGTGCTGCCCGATCCGCCAAGAACAGTCGCGCATGTCTATCCCGCAACAGAGGCGACATCCGATGTGGCAGCGGTGACTCCGGCGGCAGGTGCCGTGGCGGCGCGGCCGCAGCACGTTACCGGCTGCACGCCGCTGAACCCCTGCGCGGTCAGCACGCCCGCCGCGCGTGGCTAGCGGCTTTCCCGTCCGGCCGCGGCCTTCGCCGTCGCTCGGGCTTATAGATCACGCGTAGCGCCCGGACTCCAAAGCACATCGCCCGCGCCGCCATCATTGGCCAGCCGCGCCATCACGAAAAGATGGTCGGACAGCCGGTTGATGTAGCGCAGCCCATCCGGGCTCACCGCTTCCTTTGACGCCAGCGCCACCATCTCCCGCTCGGCCCGGCGCGCCGTGGCGCGAGCGACATGCAGGTGCGCCGCCAATGTGGTTCCGCCGGGCAGCACGAAGGAGGTGAGGGGCGCCAGCGCCGCATTCATCCCGTCGATTTCCTGCTCCAGCCGCGCGACCTGGCCCGCCATGATGCGCAGCGCGCCGTCCTTTTCCGTGGGCATCGACAGATCGGCCCCCAGGTCGAACAGGTCATTCTGGATGCGGGCCAGCATCGCGTCCTGCCCGGCCTCCGCTGCCAGCCGCGCGACGCCAATGGCGCTGTTGGCCTCATCCACCGCGCCGATGGCGGCGAAGCGCGGATCGGCCTTGGAACGGCGGCTGCCGTCGGTCAGGCCGCTGATCCCGCCATCGCCGCCGCGTGTATAGATTTTGTCCAGTTTGACCATGAAAAATCCCGCCTTGCCCCGCAAATCCTAGCTTGTATGATCCCGGCCATCATCCCAAATCCGAGCCGTGAAATGCCCGTGGAAGTGCCCGAAACCGTCGAAGTCACCACCAGCCGCGTCGCCTGCGACGGCGGCGGCGGCGCGCTGGGCCACCCCAAGGTCTTCCTGGAAATGGGCAGCGAGAATTTCGTCGAATGTCCCTATTGCGACAAGCGCTTCGTCCTGAAGGACGGTGCAGGTCACCATTGACGTCTTCAGTAGAGAAGAGGGGCCTGAGAAAGGGCGATCACCTCTATCTGGTCGATGGTTCCGGCTATCTCTTCCGCGCCTATCACGCCCTGCCGCCGCTGACCCGCAAGTCGGACGGCCTGCCCACCGGCGCGGTCAGCGGCTACTGCAACATGCTGTGGAAGCTGCTGGAAGACCTGAAGGACGGTGACCGGCCCAGCCATCTGGCGGTGATCTTCGACGCCGGCGAGAAGACCTTCCGCAATGACTTCTATCCGCAATACAAGGCGCACCGGCCGCCGCCACCCGAAGACCTGATCCCGCAATTCTCGCTGGTGCGCGATGCCACCCGCGCCTTCGGCGTCTCCTGCGTCGAGATGGCGGGCTTCGAGGCCGACGACCTGATCGCCACCTACGCCCGCGTTGCGCGCGAGGCGGGGGCCCGCTGCACCATCATCTCGTCGGACAAGGACCTGATGCAGCTGGTGGTCGATGGCCAGGTCGAACTTTACGACACCATGAAGAACAAGCGCATCGCCAGCGCCGAGGTGCTGGAGAAATTCGGCGTCGGCCCCGACAAGGTGGTGCAGGTGCAGGCCCTGGCGGGTGACAGCACCGACAACGTGCCCGGCGTGCGCGGCATCGGCATCAAGACCGCCGCCGAACTGATCGGCATCTATGGTGATATCGAAACGCTGATCGCCCGCGCTGCCGAGATCAAGCAGAACAAGCGCCGCGAAACCATCATCGAGAATGCGGAAAATGCCCGTATTTCCCTGCGTCTGGTGACACTCGACGACAAGGTGCCGCTGAAGGAAAAGCCGGATGAATTCGCCGTCCAGGAGCCGGAAGCCAAGGAGCTGATCGGTTTCCTCAAGGCGATGGAATTCACCAGCATTGTCCGGCGCGCGGCGGCCCATTTCCAGATCGACGATCCCGACGCCATCGCCGCCGATACGAAAGTGGCGCCGCGGCGTGAACCGAAGCTGCTTGATCCCGCGGAAGCCGATGGCGCTGCTGCCGCGCCTGCGCAAGACCCGGCCTTGCGCGCGCCCATCAACCACGATGCTTACACCACCGTCACGGATGAAAAAACGCTGGGACAGTGGATCGCCCGCGCCTATGCCGAAGGCGTGGTCTGTGTCGATACCGAGACCACCTCGCTCGATCCGCAGCAGGCCGGGCTTTGCGGCGTCTCGCTGGCGGTGAAGCCGGGCGAGGCCTGCTATATTCCCACCGGCCATCGCCGTGGTGAGGGGCTGAACTTCGATTTCTCGGAAAAGGGCGACGGCAACGAAGCCATCGCGCAGCTGCCGGAAGCGGTGGTGCTGGCGGCGTTGAAGCCGCTGTTGGAAGACGATTCCATCCTCAAGGTCGGCCAGAACCTGAAATACGACGCCGCGATCTTCCTGGCGCGGGGCATCCGCCTCGACCCCATCGATGACACGATGCTGATGTCCTATGCGATCGAAGGCGGCCTGCACGGCCATGGCATGGACGAACTTTCCGAATTGCATCTGTCGCACACGCCCATCGCCTTTTCCGAAGTCGCCGGCAAGGGCAAGGACAAGATCGCCTTCGACTGCGTGCCGGTCGAAGCGGCGACGAAATATTCCGCCGAGGATGCCGACGTTACTTTAGGGTTGTGGCGCATCCTCAAGCCCAGGCTGCTGGAGCAGCAGAAACGCAGCGTTTACGAGACGCTGGAGCGGCCGCTGGTGATGGTGCTGGCGGACATGGAGCGGGCGGGGATCATGATCGATCCCAAGCTGCTGCAGAAACTCTCCAACGACTTCGCCAAACAGCAGGCGGCGCTGGAAGCCGAGATCCACGCCTTGGCGGGCCAGGACTTCAATATCGGCTCGCCCAAACAGCTGGGCGAAATCCTCTTCGACAAGATGAAGCTGGAGGGTGGCCGCAAGACCAAGACCGGCGCCTGGTCAACCGACAGCGATGTGCTGGAAGACGTTGCGGCGCAGGGCGTGCCCATGGCGCAGAAGGTGCTGGCGTGGCGCGGGCTGGCCAAGCTGCGCGGCACCTATACCGACGCGCTGCCCGGTTACATCAATCCGAAGACGGGCCGGGTGCATACGTCATACGCCATGGCTTCGACCTCGACCGGGCGGCTGGCATCCACCGATCCCAATCTGCAGAACATTCCGGTGCGCACCGAAGAAGGCCGCCGCATCCGCCAGGCCTTCATCGCGCCCAAAGGCGCAAAGCTGATCAGCGCCGATTACAGCCAGATCGAACTCAGGCTGCTGGCCCATATCGCGGATATTCCGGAACTGAAAAAAGCCTTTGCCGAAGGGCTCGACATCCACGCCATGACGGCATCGGAAATCTTCGGTGTCCCGGTGAAGGACATGGCCGCCGACGTCCGCCGCCGGGCCAAGGCGATCAATTTCGGCATCGTCTATGGCATTTCCGGCTTCGGCCTGGCCAACCAGCTTGGCATCGCAGTCCGAGGCCAACGACTATATCAAGAAGTACTTCACCCGCTTTCCCGGCATCCGCGACTATATGGAAGAGACCAAGCAGTTCGCGCGCACCCACAGCTATGTCGAAACCCTGTTCGGGCGGCGCATCCATATCCGCGAGATCAATTCCAAGGTCCAGGGCTTTCGCGGCGGGGCCGAGCGCGCCGCCATCAACGCCCCGATCCAGGGCGCGGCCGCCGACATCATCCGCCGCGCCATGGTCAAGCTGCCGCCGTTGCTGCCGCCATCGGTGAAGATGCTGCTGCAGGTGCATGACGAACTGATCTTCGAGGCGCCTGAGAAAGATATCGCCAAGGCGCAGAAGATTATCGTCGGCGTGATGGAAAAGGCGCCGCTGCCGGCTGTCGAGATCAGCGTGCCCCTGGTGGTCGAAGCCCGCGCCGCCGACAATTGGGATGCCGCCCATTGAAGCGCGCGACGGATCGTTTCTGGGGCATGGGCGCCGCGGCCGCGGCTTTGGCCGCCTGCCTGGCGGCGCAACCGCTGCTACTCGGCCTTTCCCCCGCGATCATCATCCCCGGCTTCGCCGATTTCCGGCCCGCCTGGAATCGCGGTGTTTCCTTCAGCCTTTTCAGCCAGGACAGCGGCACGGGCCGTTACCTGCTGATGGCGGTAATAGCGGCGATCAGCGCCGGCGTTGCGGTTGCCGTCTGGCGGGCCGCAACGCGGCTGCAGGCTGTCGCCTATGGTCTGGTTCTGGGCGGGGCGCTGGGCAACCTGGCCGATCGCTTCCGCTTCGGCGGCGCCGTGTTCGATTTTCTTTCCCTGCATCTGGGGCGCTGGCCGCTGTTCGTCTGCAACCTGCCCGACATCGCCATTTCGGCAGGTGTGGTGTTGCTGCTGGCCGATGCGCTTTTCGAGATCAGGCCGCGATCGATTTGAGGCCGGTTTCGGGTGTTATGCCGATCTTGCCCAGCAGGCCGACCAGTTCGGCCATTGCGGCTTCGGTGTTGGGGGCCTCGCCGTCTGTTTTCGCGGCGGCGAGATAGCCCGCCAGGAATCCCGGCTTGCCGAGATAGGAAAGAATGCGCCCACGCGCGGCGTCCGCCAGCTTGCCCTCGGTGAAGATGCCGGTGGTGGCCAGCCGCAGCAGGGTCTGCGCCTTCTCGACATGGTTGGCGGTGCGGTTTTCCACCGATTCGAACAGCTTGCCGCGAGCCTCGACTTGGCAAGCCAGCGCGTCCAGGCGCTCAACGATCTCCACCCGGGAAACGTCGACAAAGCCCGAGCGCAAGACCCGCGTCTGGAGCTGCGCCAGCTTCTGCAGCCGCGCCAGCAGCGGCAGCCTGGGATTGTGGAAATGGCTGTCGAAAGGCGCCGAGGTCAGCACCGGCAGCACAAAAGCGGCCAGGGCGCGCTTGTTCTCCACCCCGATGACGTTCTCTTCCACGAACATCAGGCGTTCGAATTTCTCGTCGGGGCCGGCACCGTCGATATAGGGCGCCAGCGTCTCCTGCGTCACCAGCCGCTTGGAACGCAGGGTGAAGGCCGCGACCAGTTCGTCATGGCCCATATACTTGCCGACGCCCAGCACAACGCGATTGGCAATCCGGCGCAGTGCCTTCAGTTCGTCTTCCAGCGAAGCGGGGCAGAGGCGGCGGTTGGCCTTGAATTCGGCGATGATGCGATTGGCGACGGCGGTGCGCGATTCCGGCAATTCGTCCCTGGCGAAGCTGGTGGTAAGCGCCGCCAGGCCCTGGGCCGCGCCGCTGGTCGCTTTGCCCAGATACAGTTCGACCAGGCCGGCCAGCCCCTCGGCCAGGGTTTCGGACGGTCCCAGCAATTCGCGCAGCGCCGCCGAGCCCGCCAGGATTTCCGCGATCACCGCGTCGATCGCGGTCAGCAGCAACAGGCGCGGCTTTTCATCCGTCGGCGCCTGCTCCATCAGCGCGATCAGGCGGAAGACCTTTTCGTCCCAGTCATTGGCGCTTTTGAGATAACGCGCCACGGCGCCGTTGAAAACATAGGCGCCATCGGCTTCCCCGGCCAGCTTCACCGCCAGCGGCGTGAAATCGGCGGCCAGGGGTTCGGGAAACAGCCCGGCGCGTTCGTCGCGATAGACCTTCTGGATCGCCTTCTCGGTCAGCTCGTTCAGGCTCTTGACGATGTGCTGGACGGGCTGGCCGGAGGTGGCGGCCTGCGCCACCGCCACTTTCTGGATGGCGTGCTGGTAAAGCGTGCCCGTCGCTTCCAGCTTTTCCAGCATGTCGGCGCGGTGCAGAAGTTCCGTCACCGTGATCCTGCAGCGGGAGAGGAAGTCCGTCAGCAGCCGCGCGATGGTCGAGCGGGCATGGTAGGAATACAGATCGTCCGGCTTGAAGCAGGGCAGGGCGTGCGGCGCGTCTTCCGCCTTCACATCCACCTTCACCTGGTTGTGACCGTCCTCGAAGATCTTCAGGCTGAGATAGTCGCCGGTGTCGTTGTTATAGGTCTCCTTCACCACCTTGACGCCGGTGGCCTTCTCGCCGGCCATCAGTTCCGTTGCCATCTTGATGGCGGCGTCACGCGAGGACAGCACTTCGTGCATCGTCCAGCCGCCCTTGGCGCCGACGCGCTTGAACAGCTCATAGTGAATCTGGTTCCCCATGGCGGGAAAGTTGCCGCATTTGCGCTTAAATCGGGGTTAAGCCTGTCATGGGTGGTGCAACTTGCAGCCAGGATCCCGCGGCACGGCAATGGTGCGGAAGCGGGCCGTTAAGGCTTCATAAATCAGCAGCCGCCCGGCCAGGCCGGTGCCGATGCCAGTGATTTCCTTGAGGATTTCCAAGGCCTGCAGCGACCCCATCACCCCGGCGACCGCCCCCAGCACGCCGGTTTCGGAGCAGGATGGCGCGGTGCCGGGCGGCGGCGGTGCGGCGAACAAACAGCGGTAACAGGGTGAAATCCCGTCATGGGCCTTGTAGGTGGCAAGCTGGCCTTCAAATTCCGTCACCGCGGCCGAAACCAGGATTTTCCGCGCCGCATAGGCGGCGTCGTTGACCAGGAAGCGGGTTTCAAAATTGTCGGAGCCGTCGGCAATGATGTCATAGCCGCCGAACAGGGCCGCCGCGTTCGCCGCCGTCAGCCGCACCGGGTGCGCCGCCACGGTCACGCCGGGATTGAGGGCGGCCAGCGCCGCCGCGCCGGCCTCGACCTTGCGCCGCCCGACATCGGCGGTACGGAAAAGAATCTGCCGCTGCAGGTTGGAAAGGCTGACGTGATCGTCATCGACCAGGCCGATGGTGCC
>Ga0316229_1001190_pt1 | contig 28048 bp, 27 predicted proteins | sample TBH18023metaG_FD_206011 | JGI IMG/M metagenome (GOLD analysis project Ga0316229, IMG submission 206011) | Freshwater microbial communities from Trout Bog Lake, Wisconsin, USA - TBH18023 | ecosystem: Environmental > Aquatic > Freshwater > Lake > Hypolimnion/Profundal zone | place: USA: Wisconsin... | reverse complement strand
TTAAGGGGTTATTAACTTTCACTTGTTTGTATAATCTTTTCTGATCTGGTATACTTTTCTGTTTTGTGATATTTCTTTGCATTGATTCGATTTTATGCTGAATCCATACAAAGAGATCAAACGGCTAAATGCTATTATTCTTGAGCAACAAGCTATCCTTGCTAAACAAGGAAAGATTATAGATGATTTGCGATCACGCTTGGATCGATATGAGAAACCGAAAAACAGTCGAAATAGTTCCATACCACCCAGCCACGATTATTCACGTACTCCCAGGACTCAAAGTCTTCGGGAATCCAGCGGAAAGAAACAGGGAGGACAATTGGGACATGAAGGGGCCACACTTCAAATGACCAACAAACCCGATCTAACGCTTAGCCATATCCCTCAATATTGTACTTGTTGTGGTCGTGATTTAAGTCAGATTACAGCTGAGTTGGTAGAACGCAGGCAACAGATCGAACTCCCCCCGATTGTTCCCTACTTTGTCGAGCATCAGTCCTTTCAAAAGAAATGTCCCTGTGGGAATACCATCATCGGTTCTTTTCCGCAAGGAGTCACTCCGGGAATCAGCTATGGAGCCAGTGTGAATCGTTTGATTGCCTATTTCAACGTACGACATTATCTTCCATTTGATCGACTCAAAGAAATATTCACCACGGTCTTTGGTCTTGCCATCAGCACAGGCACTTTGGTAGAAAGCGTAAACCGGGTTGCTGAAAAAGCCCGACCTGCTTATGAACTCATCCGGGAGAAAGCCATTCGTTCCAGAACAAACGGCGGAGATGAAACCGGAATGATCATCGACGGTCAAAAAGGATGGTTCTGGACGATTCAGGGAAAACTCTTCACGTTCATCATTGCTTCTTTTAACCGTGGAGCGCAAACCTTGAATGAACATTTTCCCGATGGATTTGCATTTTCGGTTCTGGTTCATGATTGCTGGAAATGCTACTTCAAGATTGCTGCATTGGCCCATCAGATTTGCCTTGCTCATTTGCTCAGAGAATTCAATCACGTGTACGAATGCTACAAGCTCAAATGGGCTACCGATTTTAAACAACTCCTGGTAGAAACCATTGCATTCAAGAAAACCTTACTCCCAGGCGATTATCACAAAACATTATCTCAAAGAACGGTGTTTGAAGAACGACTTTCGGCCTTACTTCAACAATCAATCAACCCGAAACATTCCATTGCCGTCAGCCTCCAGAAACGATTGATAAAATACAAGCCGCATATTCTCACTTTTCTTTACTTTCACGAGGTTCCTCCCGACAACAATGCTTCAGAACGAGCAATCCGAAACGTCAAAGTCAAACAGAAAATATCTGGACAGTTCCGATCATTTGAAGGTGCCAAAAATTTTGCCATCCTTCGCTCAGTCATTGACACTGCCATAAAGAACAACCTGAATCCGCTGCATTCTCTTTCCAAGATTTATGCCGTACCTTTATACGGCTGAACAGTTACAATTAATTAAATCTGTTTGTGCATGTGCAAGAAGATTAAAAAAATATAAAAACAAATAAATTGAGCCACAACGCAGCTTTACAACCATTTGTAATAACACCCGAAAGATGAACTTTAGATAAATTGACCATGTGATAACGAAGCATACTCCTCTGAAATTGCTGAATGAATAGTTAAAGTCGAGAAAAAGTGGTCGTAACGTTTTTAAATATTTTCATCAACACATTCGCAATTCGCAGGAAGAAATGAAAGAACATTATCATAAATAATTAAATCTATTGTATATCTATAAATTCAAATCATTTTAGTTACTTTGAAAATCAAATTTACATTATCAATAAGAGCTATTACTGATGGACCAATCATTTTCGCTTGACAACTTTAAGAAAATACTATCCTATGAGAACAGGAAAGGAAGAAATCTAGAAAAAGAATTCTTCCCTTCAATATTTGGAACAACCAAAGTCATTACTGAAATAAATAAGAAAATTCAAACACAACTGCGTTTCGGATTTAAAGATGAAAAGGTTCTTTCCAAACTCAATGAGGATAAAATCAAATACAAGAATCTTAAGCAGGCACTTATAGAAAAGGAATTGAATGCGGTAAGTGAAAACCTTTTAGACCCAAAGTTTAAAATTGAAATTACAAAGGTAGAGACTGATGATAAACCAGTTTATACCATCAACGATACTGCAGAAAATTATTTCGCTATTAAACAACTACAATACAATGTAAAAAAGTCTTTCAATGTAAAACAAGCAAACAGGTTTGCGATTGTGAATCAATTGAATTCTTTACTGTCAGACAACTTTCCCAAAATCGTTTTAAGAACGGATGTAAAAAGCTTCTACGAATCAATCCCTCACAACAAACTACTCACAAAAATTAATGAAAATACTCTGTTAAGTTTTTTAAGTAAGAAACTTATTTGGAAAATCCTAAAGGATTTTCTAGTAGAATCAGGATCAACAAATAAAATAGGTATACCCAGAGGGATTGGTGTGAGTGCCTATTTAGCAGAATTGTATATGAGAGATATTGACAAAGAAATTTCTTCTCTCAAAGACGTTACTTACTATGCAAGATATGTTGATGACATAATTATTGTTTTTACCCCAACAACAAATCAAAAAACACCCACATACATTGATCAGGTAAAGAAAATTATAGAATCAGACACTGGTTTGAAAATGAATCCAGCTAAGACAAATGAACTTGACCTTGTAAAAAGTAAAGCAGGATTAAAGCTTAATTTTTTAGGTTACCAATTTCATTTTAAGAACTTAAAGTTTGTTCAAATTAAAATGACAAATGATAAGGTGAACAAATACAAAAACAGAATAACAAACGCCATTCAGGAATTTAATGTACATAGCAAATTTGATTCAAGAAACGCAAGAAGAATATTGATTCATAGGTTAAATTTTCTTACAGGTAATACCCGATTGGAGAACAACAAGGCAAATGTCTTAGTTGGAATTTATTATACCAATAGTCTACTCACTGAACCATTAGACGATTTAGTTTTATTGGATAAATTCCTGGCTGATGAAGTTGATGCTAATATTACTGATCCAAATCTAAAGAGAAGAGTAAAACTATTTAGTTTCAAGAAAGGATTTGAAGAAAAAAAGTATGTAAACTTCAGTTCTAAAACCAAACGAGTCTCACTAAATGAAATTTTAAACACTCTTTAGAACAAATCATGAAACGAAAAAAAATACCAATAAACTATTCCAAAGAACGAGTCATTCTTTCAGATGTTTTACCATTTGAAATTCCAATTACTTTTTCAAATAGGCATTTTTACAATTTTCTTGTTAAGAATAAAATCAAAGTGATAACGAATTCAGATGGTTCAAAAAAAATTGTTTGGCAAAATGAGAATACATTTATTGGCGAAATTCTAAAACTACTTCTTGGTTTTCGACAAGATAAAGTAATTCTGAATAAGGAAATCGAAATTAGCGGCAAGACAGATTTAAAGAAAATCCCGTTCAGTTTTAAGATTTCCCACAAGGAAAATGATTTCAGAGACCTTACAATTATTCATCCTAAAAACCAGTTAGATATAATTGAATTCTATGAAAATTACAGGGATACCATTATATACTATTCAAACATCAGCCCATTCTCAATTAGAAAATCTAACAAGGTTGCAAAATATATTTATCAGAAACCGAAAAAGTTGAAGAAGGAATTTGGAAAAGATATTGATGAAAAAAAAACCACTGAATCAAAAACAAAATATGAAAACCTCAAACATTATTTTCATATAAAAGAATACAGCAATATTCATAAGTTCTACGAATCCTACCAATATCATCAATGCGAAAAGAAATACAACAACCTTTATAAATTTGACATTTCAAAATGCTTTGACAGCATCTACACACATTCTCTAGCGTGGGCTTTGCTCAATAAGGAAATTGTGAAAGATACTCTTCCAGTTTCTGATTTTACTTTTGCAGGTTTATTTGACAGATTAATGCAGAATCTCAATTACGGTGAGACCAATGGAATTATAATTGGTTCAGAGTTCTCCAGAATTTTTGCGGAATTAATCTTACAACAAATAGACAAAACTGTTTACCACGAATTAAGGAAAGTAGGTAAAATTCATAAAAAGGATTATGAAGTATTTCGTTATGTAGATGACTACTTTGTTTTCTATAACGATGAGGCAACAAAAGAAATTATTCACTCAATTTATAAACTTGAATTAAGAAAATACAAATTGTATCTGAATGATTCTAAAGCCAAATGGTATGAAAAACCTATAATAACTGAACTAAGTATCGCAAAGCAAAAAATTAGCGACCTATTAAATACGGATTTGGCTTTTAAAGTAAATGAAAAATTTATGACAATAGAAGTCGGTGAAATGACTGAAGAAGATTCAGAAACCGACAATGATGAAGAAGAAAGTGAAGAAGGGAAATATAAAATCTATGTTAGTTCAAATAAATTAATTACAAGATTTAAAACCATCATTAAAGAAACCCGGGTTGATTATAAAGATATTCTCAATTATGTTTTAGCATCCATCGATAAAAAGGTTGAGAAACTAATTTTAATTTACGATGAATCTGAAAAAAACATCAAAAAAGAAAAAGCATATACAGATGCTATTTTGCATATCCTGGATGTAACATTTTTTCTTTATTCAGTTTCGCCAAGGGTCAATTCAACTATTAAATTATGCATGGTAATTGACAAAATCACATCTTTCATCAACAGAAACAATAATGATAAATCAGAGACTTTTACATTTGATAACAAGCATAGAGTTTTCAAAAAGATTTCTGATGAAATAAGCCAGGTGTTGAACAAAACCAAATCATCCGAGCATATTCAAGTTGAAACTCTTTACCTATTAATTGCTTTGAGAGAACTTGGAAGGGAATATAGGTTAGACATAAAATTACTTTGTAAATATTTTAATATCGGAACAAATGATACAGACGAAAAGAAATTTGAGATTAGTACTCTGAATTACTTTTCTATTATTGTTTTGTTCTTTTACATTAAGGATGCTGATCGCTACAAATTTTTAAGATATGAACTAATGAAACATGTTACAATTTTGTTTCAAACTGAGGGAAGGGACAATATCAGGAAAAAGGCTGAACTGGTCTTTCTTCTTATGGATATGTTGACTTGTCCCTATATTGACGACAAAACAAAAACGAATAAGGATGACAAGTACCGATACAAGAAAAAGCTACTATCTTTGTCAGGGGTAGATTCAGCTCATCACATTGGTATAATTGAAAATGAAAATTTTTGGTTTACAAAGTGGACTGACTTTAATTTTGGAAGTGAACTTGAATCAAAAAGAAGTCAAGAGGTTTATGCATAGTAAAAGAAATTGAAACTGCACCGTCTAAAATTATTTCACACACAAGCGGTTTCTTCACTCTGACAAAAGGAGTAAATTAAAAGCAGCGAGGACGGGCTGCTTTTTTTTATTGAAAAATGTCAAAGAATAATGCTGACAACTGAAATACACTCCCTCTCAAAATCAGCCTTTGTTGTTGATTGTCTGCGCTTTAAAACCTCGTATTTGAATAAGTTTCATAAAGAGATACAAAGTGACATTTCATCAAATCAGGAAGCAATTTTTGAACAAGGAAATGATGTTGGAGTCATAGCCAGAAAAGTATTTCGAAATGGAATAAAAAGAACTTATCGATAACCTTGCATTTGGATAATCAATCAAAATGGTTTACTGCAGTATAGATTTAATGCCAATACTTTTTAAATAATTAAACGTATCATCGAAATATTCATGCTTTCTGGTATGATCTTCAGAATTCCCATATGGTACAACAATCACCATCCCCTGTCTCGCTCTGGTTAAAAGGACACGATAAGCATTGATTAAATATCTTTTTCTTTCTTCCTTTTTAATATTCTGCCATTTATTGCCAATAAATGAATAGGTTTTCCAGCCAAACTCAGAATATCTCAAATCTCCATCCCACATTACGCAAGCCCAATCAATTTCTAATCCCTGGACATGAAATTCAGTGGCAACATCCTCCAGATAATAAGATGAGCGGACATCATCTTTCCCTTCCAAAAACCAATTCACCGGATTCATGGGAGATTTTACATCTACTGCATAAGGCTTTAATCTTTGGGCTTGAGAGGAAACAATCAAACCGTATCTTTCATTTCCTCTAGCTTTTTCCTTTAACCACTTTTTGGCAGCGGTTAAATCTCTTGTTAGCACTATCGGGTACTTGTCTGAAGTATTAGCCAGCGTTTTCCTTGCTTGCTCCACATCTAAGTCCAGAAGGTTCTTTACGAATAACGAAAGATTCTCAGCTCTCAAGGAGCGCATCGATACTGAAAGATGCAAATCACTATTAAAAACTACATTTCCTCTTTCTTCCAATTTCTGAATAGCATTAACAGCTGAGTATTCAGAATCAATAAGATTTGGAGAAATGTAAACATTCCATTTTTCATATCGATTAAAGATTGCATCCAGCCATTCAGAAATGCCTGCTTCTCCAGTATTGATCTCTTGTCCCCCACCCACCAAACAGACGATAACGGCCCAATCTGGATGTCGATCTAGGCATGAAATGAGGAACTCCGGTTCTGAAGAATCAAAATCAGGTATCCCCTTTTTTCTCTTCATGAAATTCACTGTCTGCTCTTTGGTCCATGCTCTCTGAGCTTCATCAAAGATTGCCACATGGTCATATGGCGGCTTTTTATCAACCAAGTATGTATCCCTATAATGGTGCACTATTTGTATAAACGCCTTGACCCCTTCCTTGGCTTGCCCTTTTGTTATTTTATTTCCAAGTTCTCTTTCCTTGGTAACTTTATCTCGAGTCAATGCTTCTTGAAGAACAGCTACGAGTGGACCATTTCCAGACAAATACACACTTGTATTACCCTTCTCTTGATCTAAATGACGTGTTGCGATTTTAAGTCCGACTAGTGTTTTCCCAGCGCCCGGGACACCGGTTACAAAGCAAATTATTTTACGGTTCTTTCTTTTTGCCAGATCAACAATTTCTGTAATTGCATCTGTCGTCTTCGTTAGATTTGTTGCGTCTGCATCACTCCTGGTTATTTCATCGACTGTGTGACTATTGTATAATGCGACGGCTGCTTCAATAATTGTAGGTGTTGGGGAATAACTACCAGCGGCATATTCTTCACTAACAATTGTTCTATTTTCCGGAAAAAATTGCAGGATATTTCTAATCGCTATAGATAAATCTTCCTTATTGGTTTTAACAGGTAAAATCAAATTATCATTGTGTGATGTAAGAGTGATATTTATGATTGAGGTTCTTGCTTCAGTCGCAATTAAAATTGGTGCGATAACCGCATCATGGCTAGGCTTATGGAAGTTTTTTAAATCAAGAGCATAATCCCAGACTTGGTCAATTTGATATTCATGAAATTTCGTTTCTCCGACTTTAAATTCGAGTACAAAGACAACATTGTCAATGATTACAAGTGAGTCAATCCGTTTGCCCATTCTTGGGATTGAAAATTCAAAGAAAATCGTTCCCTCATAGTCGTTCAGTGCTTTTCTGAGAATTGGTAATTGCTGCTCCCAAGACCTATTCTGATTCATCGTTGAATCAAACTGATTTGCCATGGTAATGGATCCAATGATTTCTTCATTGCTCTTTGAAAGGAATGATGCAATGGTGTCCCTGAAGTAATAATTCAGCATGACTAGTTCTGTTCTATGGCCAATAACAAAGATAAAAACTTCTTGCTATAATATTGGAGTTTAATGCATAAGTATATTTTTCATATTTTATGAAAATGGAATTCTATTTAATAGGATTTTCAGGCAGAATGCCAGCTAATTCGCATGCCTGGTGAATAAAAGCTCCCCGCCGCTCCCTCATCCGCAGTCCCATAAAAAAGTAATCTATTATAAAACTGTTCAGACGGATTTCTTCGCCTTGATGCTGTCGGATAAGAGTTTCGCAATTCCTTCTCTTTGTTTCTCGTCGCAATCCTTGATAATTATGGTGAAACAGGGGTTGTTGAGGTCGCCGGGATAGATTTGCATGAAGGTTGATCCGGCATTTCCCGATTCGTCAATGATGAGCCTGTTGGGCTTGCGGGGATCAATGATTCCGCGGCCTGCGAATGTCCCTGCCGCGCTCCACATCCGGGCCAGGGGGACAATGAAATCGGCGATGATCACAGGGTATTGCTTTAATGTCTGAGACTCATCGGCAATGAGTAAAATTCCCTTGCTCTCCCTGAAAAAACTGATGGGCTGACCTGGCTTTCAGGTTTCAAGGAAACTGCTGTACTGCGGGCTCTTCGTAATCACAGGCAGCCTGAACAGCATCAGCAGCCCGGCGGGGTAATAAATGTTTTTTTGCTGCCCTTTTTCTTTTGTGGGCGGATGTTGTATCCAGATGTTTCCCTGCCGGCTGGTTTCTTTGCTAAGGAACAGGTATACGGGATCTTTGCTGAAGTCCCTCACAAAGAAATCGTTGGTGAGGGTATGCTTCAGATCGGGGTACCAGCTAGTGCCGCAGAATTCGCCGTGAAGCTCCGTCTTGAGCTCACATCGTCCATTTCCCCAGCTTACCCGGTGGACCACCGAACGGTCAAATTCGAGGAGGTAATCGGCGCTGATCACCTCGTTATCGATCTTCACGCTGCTTTTGTCGAGTACTCCGTACCCCAGGGATGAAGGCAGCTCCCTTCCGAAAAAATTCAATGAATTTGTTTCCATCATGCAATGGTTTTAAAGGTTCAACATCATTGCTTCAGGATGGACTGCGGATGAGGTGCGGGAAATAAAAAAACGAACCCTTTTGACCATAAGTCCGCATCGCTTTGCCACCGTGGCGTTCGTTGCTCGGTTGGCATCCACTCAAGGATTCCTGATGCTGTTGCAAAGATACGACAGCGGGAAGGGAAAGTCAAGGGAAAGGTGCTGGGGGCTGTGTGCTGGGGTCTGAAAAAACATGCTGGATTGGATATCACTTTTGGGGAGTTGGCAGATTAAGGAGTAAGAAGGTTGGTCATTTTTTACCTTACCTGACGGGCTGCAGTGAAAACTCCGCTAAGCCTTAGAGTTGTATTCAGTATGAAAAAAACGTAAATTTGTAGTGTATGCCGGAAATTCTTCGTGAATTGGGCTTCGTCTTTTTCTTTTATTCGAATGAGGGACAGGAACCTATACATGTGCATGTCAGAAAAGCCGGAGGATTTGCCAAATTCTGGATTGAACCGGTGGAATTGGATTTTGCGCAGGGGATGAAACTAACAGACATCAAACTTGCCGAAGAATTGGTTCTTAAGCATCTGGATGTTATTAAGTCGAAATGGAATGAAATACATGGTGGCTGAATTATTGTTTAAAGCGACAAAAGCCTGGTGCGAGGATGACAAAATTTGCATCTTACTTTCAGATAGTAAAGAGATACGTTTCCCGGTCGACCTCAACCTAAAGCTAAAAAACGCTGCGTTCGAACAGCAGAACAATATTGAGATAATATGTAACGGGACCGGTTTGCATTGGCCTGATCTTGATGAAGACCTCTCGCTGTCGGGGATCATGGAAGGGCGATATTCTGTCTGACACCTGGTATCCTGCCAGGGTTACAAGTTGCTTTCGGTGGCTTCCCCCCGCTCCCCCATCCGCAGTCCCGAAAAAAAGTAATCCAATGAAAAACCTTTAAGGCGGATTTCTTCGCCCTGAGGCTTTCGGATAACAGTTTCGCAATTCCTTCCCTTTGTTTCTCGTCGCAATCCTTGAAAACTATGGCGAAACAGGGGTTTTTGAGGTCGCCGGGCCAGATCTGCATGAAGGTTGATCCGGCATTTCCCGATTTGTCGATAATGAGCCTGTTGGGCTTGCAAGGATCAATTATGCCGTGACCTGCGAATGTCCCTGCCGCGCTCCACATCCGGGCCAGGGGGACATTGAAATCGGCGCTGATCACCTCGTTGTCGATCTTCACGCTGCTTTTGTCGAGTACTCCGTACCCCAGGGATGAAGGCAGTTCCCTTCCGAAAAAATTCAATGAATTTGTTTCCATCATGCAATGGTTTTAAAGGTTAAACATCATTGCTTCAGGATGGACTGCGGATGAGGTTGGGGAAATAAAAAAACGAACCCTTTTGACCAAGTGTCCGCATCGCTTTGCCACCGTGGCGTTCGTTGCTCGGTTGGCATCCACTCAAGGATTCCTGATGCTGTTGCAAAGATACAACAGCGGGAAGGGAAAGTCAAGGGAAAGGTGCTGGTGCTGGGGACTGGGGACTGGGTTTTAGCCTCTGGGTGCTGGGTGCTGGGTTCCGAGGATTTACTGCTTACCCAATACCTGAAGGTATCAATTTCTTATTATGGGATATCCAAGGTTGAAACGTTCCCTTTCCCGGAACCGGCATTAAGGGAGGCATTAATGAATTCAATAAAAGTAAGAAAGCTGCGTCGGAGAAAACGTCGGGGATTGCGTCGGGGAAACTGTCGGGGAAAACGTCGGGAAAAACCACCGAGAAAATTCTTTTGCTTATAAATCAAAATCAGGATATTACGATTACTGAACTCGTGAGAATTTTGAAAATAAATGAACGTTCTATTGAAATAAATCTGAGCCTGTTGCAGAAGGATCAAAAGCTTAAACGTATTGGCGGGGCAAAGGGTGGGAAATGGCAGGTCATTTCGCAGGAATAGAGCAAGAAGAATTCCCGCCGCTCCCCTATCAGCAGTCACTAAAATTGTCGGTCGTGATCTCTTGAAAAAAATGCAGGTTTGGGTATCACTTTTGGCAAGTTGGCGGATTAAGGGGAAAGGATTAAGTCAATTTCATAGTATCTTAGTATATCATTCTACTAAAATGGAATTCACATCATTCATATCGGATTTTGAGAATCTGCCTAAACATATTCAAAGGCAGTTAATTGCATACGCAGAATTCTTAAAATCGAAATACGCCGCTTCAAAGAAGGTTCCGGGGGAGGACGATACTTTTTCTTTCTCATGGGAAAGTGGATTAAAGGCCTTGAAAAAGGAGTATTCTTCCGTAGAATTACAGCACAAAATCAACGATTTGCGTTAATGGCCTTTCTGTGATTATTATCTTTGCAACAACATGTCCACCCCCCTTCCCGATTGATCAGGGCGCATAGGGTGGACTTTTATTTTCCTGCCGCTCACCCATCCGCAGTCAAAAAATGCTCGGCCGTGGTCTTTAGGTAAAAAAAAGCGGGTTTGGGTATCACTTTTTGCAAGTTGGCAGATTAAGGGGAAATTGAATTAACTTTGCAGAAATGAAAACCTTGTGGATGAAGACGATAAAATATGTCGTTTATAAGGAGGGTAAACATTATATTTCCCAGTGTCTCAATGTTGATGTTTCGAGTTTCGGTTCTTCTGCCCAAGAAGCTATTGACAATCTGACCGAGGCACTCGAATTATACTTTGAGGATGGAGATACCCTAAAATCCTATCAGCCAATAAAAGAAACCCTTTGGGGCGAATCTCACATCCGTGTCTCAGCTTCCGTCATCGAAGCAAATCACCGACATCCTGCTTGCGACAGGAACAACCAGATCCATAATAAGGCAATCAGGATTAGAACCGGAGAGGTTTAAATTTTGAAACAAAAGACCGGGAGAGGTTGTTGCATGATAACAACAAGCAGACATTGAGCGCATTGAAATTGTGCAAGGACCACTTGCACAATTAGCCGGAAAAGACAAGATCCCATTTCTTCTATCGCAAATCAGCTGGAATCATCAGTAAACATTGATGGTGTCACAAATTGTGACTCCTTATCACTCTGATATTCAAGACACCGCGACACTTTACACGGAACTGGTCACAATTTGTTACCAGTTGCCAATCCCTACTCCTCCATCTGCAATCAATTAAATAATCTGCCGTAGTCTTTCAGTAAAAAAAGAGCCGGTTTTAGTATCACTTTTGAGAAGTTGACGGATTAAGGGATAAAGATTTTCAAGGTCACAATTTGTGACCTTGAAGGTTGAGTCACTTGAGGTCGCAATTCGCGACCTCAAGTTCAGAAACAATTGATTCACTTAATCTTAATGAAATATGACAATAGAACTGCAGGTGAAGATCGAAACGATCAGTGGGTTGATCCATTATATCAGGGGAGAAAAAGTGATACTGGATGTGGATATGGCAAGACTTTACGAGGCACCTACGAAGGTTTTAAAGCAGGCGGTTAGGAGGAATTTAAGTAGATTTCCTGCTGATTTTATGTTCGAACTAACTGAAGAGGAGTCTCTTTCTTTGAGGTCACAAATTGTGACCTCAAAGAAAGGGGGCACAAAATATCTTCCATTTGCATTTACCGAACAGGGTGTTGCAATGCTTTCTTCGGTTCTTAATTCCGAAAAAGCTATAGAAGTAAATATCGCTATCATGCGGGCATTCGTCCAGATGAGAAAATTCTTCGAAACGAATAAGGAACTGGCCGAAAAGATCGAGGAACTCGAACGAAGCGTTTCATCACACGATCAGGATATCCTCCTGATATTCGAAGCGATTAAACAACTGATGCAGAAAAAAAGTCAACCCATGGAACCGGTCGGGTTTAAAATTCCGCAGGTTAATCGAAGCTGATCTTTAAGGTCACAAATTGTGACCTTAAAGATTTAGGGGTTTGTGATACTAATGTTTAAAATTGTAAGTGGCATGTCGGGAATTCCGACACACCACCCCTGGAAAAATTTTCAAATGTTTGATTTTCATCCCCTCTCGCTCATTCGCAGTCAATTAAAAGAAGTATTACAGGGATGATACCGGGTTTTACCTGATGATCAGCTTTCCCCTTGCGATGATGTTCTGGCCTTCTTCGAGGGAATACAGGTAAATTCCATCAGTGTACCCTTCACGTGAAAGGATGAATCGCCCGGTATTGATGTGGTTAATTGTCATTACCGGGGCCCCGGTGACATCGAACAGCCTGAAGGTCCCTTCCGAAATCGCTGTTTCCGGCTGAAGTGCCATCATTGCTTTGTCATGAAAGGGATTCGGGGAGATAATTAATCTTTTATTGTTCTGCGGATGAGTTTCCGTTCCACCCTGTCCTTCGGCAACCTTTAAAACGCTGAGCACCGGCCCGTAGGTTTTATTGATATTGTCATCTCCCAGGATGAGATAAGTCCCGTCGGCAGCGCAAACAACATCCTGTCCAAATTCCCAGTATGCCCATTCGGTGGAATCAGCGATGTAATTTGTGCCATACACTGCTTCCCAGGTTTTTTTCCCGTCCATATCGGTCTTCATCAGGTATGTATCCGATGCTATAATTAACTGGATAACAGTATCTATGTAATCTTTTTCGGCGGTGACGAGGATCTCATTCTGCTGATTGATGGCTACTGCATTTGGCAGGATGCTTTCTTCATAAGTCCCCGGATAAAACTGTTGCCAGATCCTATTGCCCGAATCATCTGTTTTGAGAAGGAACGGACAGTTACGAATTTCGTGAGAATAACCGAGTATGATACTGTATCCGTTACCGGCAGCGGCGTCCATCATTGTATAATACTTCTGGCTGTCGTCGTAGGTTTTCAACATTGTCATCTGTCCGCCTGAATTTAATCTTGCATACATGATAACATCTTTCCCTGTCGAAGGGATCCTCATATTCCCGAAACAATCAAAGCTGCCGTCGGACCGGGGTATGATCTTTCTAAATCCGCTGTAGGTGCTGTAGGATTGACCCAATTTAAATTCCCATTGTTTGGCATAATTCTGATCCAGCTTCAACACATAAGCCTCCTCGTTTCCGTATGGAACAAAGGTTTGGCCTGCAATTACATAACCATCGCTGCAACGGGCGCTTCCTGCAGGCACGGTATAAATATAGTTTGTGAAACCATTGACATAGGTAGTATCAAACAGGTGGTTTCCTTCAGAGTCCAACAGGATCAGGTGTACCACCCGGGCACCGAACGTACTGCCTTCCATTTCACCGACCAGCAGGATGTTTCCGTTATCAAAAACCTGGAAAGAGGTAAGATCAATGAAAACATTATTGTTTAAAATAGTATCGGGCCTGATGTATTGTGTCCAGATGATATTGCCCTGGGAATCCAGTTTTTTCAGATCATGATAGGCCTCGCTGGCATTGACATTCGTGGTATCCATGGAATAACAGTCACCCATGATAAGCATGGATCCGTCGGCCAGCTCTGAGAGTTGCCTAGGCAATGCCCGCTTATATACGAAACAGGGAGGGAGGGTGGTTATCCCCGTATATTTCTTTTCGAAAACCAACTGCTGGGACTTTCCTGTTGAACAGAATCCCATTAACATGACTGCCACAATGCAAAACCGTAAAGATTTCATAAGCATGGAAATAAAAATACGAATAATATCAATGTGACAGGTTTTCCTGTCAAAGGGTTGTCTGTATTGTGCGGAATAAGTGGTGAGTGTTTAAGAACGCAATGTGACCGTAGAGGTCTATTACTGCTTTAACAGCTGATCCATCAGTTTATCTTTGGCTACAGGCTGAAAGGCATCGTTCTCCTGTAACTTGCCTTCACGGCCGATAATGAAAAACCTGGGGATGCCTCCATTCCAGTCCAGGGCCTTTGTGAGATCCTTTCGAAGGGATTGGCTGGCCATGATGTTCACGCCTTCCAGCCTGTAATATTTCACGGCGGTCTTCCATTTGACACTGTCCTTATCGAGCGATAAAAACACTTCAATAATATCGTGCTCTTTGAGGAAATCCCTGATCCGGGTATTGTATTCGAAAAGTTTCAAACAGGGGGAGCACCAGGTAGCCCACATATCCACATAAACCTTTCGGCCGGGGAAAAGGGCGGCCAGGTCCTCCAGGGTGTTAACAGAAGCCCCATCGATGAACCGTATCCCCTGCGAGGTTTTAGCCCTGGATGCTTCCATAAAATCAAGCAGGTGCTGAATGTTTGCCAGGGTGGACTTATAGTTCTTTTCATAATCGGTTTCCAGCTTCGGGTATTCCTTCTTAAGCTGTTCGAAAGCATAAAGTGCGATGGTGTCCATTCTCTGGGCATGTGTATCGATCAGGTCCATGGCAAAAAGTTCATAGGCGCGGGGAGTAAGCTGGCTTTTCACCATCTGCAGTTTCCCGGTCAGGAGGGATGGCGGCCCTTTGTATTTATCGGTGATTTTTCCGGCTTTAAGGTATTGCAGCCATATCCAGGTGAGGATGTAATCGGTGAACCCTGTTCCGCAGGGAGTGATTATTTTACGCGACAACAGGGGTGTGTCAGCATAGAGCTTGTCAAGCAGGCCAATGATCCTTGTTTTATCGGATGCGGACACACTGTCGAACTCATAACTGCTCCAGAGGGTCTGGGATAACTGGTATGCGGCATCATAGCGTATATCGGTGGAAACAAAATCAAAAAATTCCCGGGTGCAGGAATTTTCCCTGCTCAGGCTGGCAAAGGGTTTAAGGCAACTGTCGACATATACCTGGTAATACCGGAGCAAATTGTCATTCAAAGGCCTTCTCCAACGTTCGAAACCATTGTAGGAATTCCACCTGGGGGCCTGGGTCACATATAATTCCTGGGCCGGATCGTATCTCGCCTTGTAACTGAAAGGATTTGCCGTATCCTTATCATTGATCATGATCCAAAGGGTATCGCCGGGATAGACATAAAAGGACGTTCCGTGATAAACGCTGTGGATGGTCATGAATGAAAGGCTTTTCGCAGGAAGCTCCAAATGAAATTCACCTTTGCCGTCGGGATTTAATTCCATGATGCTGATGTTTTCCCTGTCGTTTACCGGGAACCAGCGGCATTCAATGGCGCAGGGATCTTTCATCAGCAGCGTAACCCACGGTGGGAGCCTTTTGGTGAAATCCCTGCAGCTGTCATTTTTAATGTACATGCCGTTTACGATTACCTTGCCGGGGGAGGCATAAGTAAACGTGTGGAATGTCATCAGTAAACACAGAACAACCAGGGGAAAGCCTATATTCTTCATATAATGCTCATTTTTACGCTTCCGTTCAGGCAAATCCCGCTGTTCCTTTGGGCATCGCTGGGGCTGATTCGCATTGCAGGTGCATGTTTGAATCCCCCCCCGCTCCCTCATCCGTAGTCAATAAAATGAAATGTCAAAAGAATGTTGACTGCTACTAAAAAGAAATACCCGATTTAAGCCAAATGGTAAGGGAATTATCTCTTGGTATTTTATCAGTCCAAAGAAAATCGCAGTAATCGGGAAGCCAGGGCGCCTTGTATTTTCGACCGGTTTGCGCAATATATGCTGTATCCTCCAGGGCATTATCCTCATCACCTGCCATATGTACCATTAATGATGTTCCCATACAATGACCAATATGCCAGGCAGCAGTATCAGAGTAATTGGCTTGCTTTATACCCATGAGCATCGTCGTAAACATGGTATCTGCAGCTATTCGGGTTAAACTTTCAGCATATTGTGAAAAGGTTTGATAAGGGGCAATTGGATAGTTTGCTTTTTTGATATGCCTCGTTGTAATGATCAATGAGGAATCCTTAATGTAGGTTATCATCCGGTATGCGCAAGGGTAAACAATAATTGAGCCGGTTTCTATATCATATAATGTATGATTTTCTGATTGTTGTTCTGAAACATCGGTTGCATGAAAATGTCCTGTAAACATGATCTCCAGGCCGGCCTTCATCAGCTGATCTGCGACATCCCTGTAATTATCGACCATAAAACCGGGGAACGTAAGGTGCTTGTCGGTGAATTGTTCAACTAAGCCGTGATGCATCATGCCAAAAACTGTTTTTCCTTTCTTACCGGCTTCCGCCAATCGTTCAAGTATCCATTTCATGGTACCCGGCCTGATCGCTCCTGCTGTATAAGTTGAGTTATTGATGCTGTCATACTTGCAGCAATCAATAGCGAGTAGCCAGAGATTGGGCAAAGGTTCCGACACATAACTCAGGGAGTTTGGATCGGAATACAGAGCATCGCTGTAACCGCAATCTGAATAGATCGCCTTGAAATCACCCGGACCAATATTCTGAACAATATACTGGTCAGGACCGTTGTATTGATAACACTGATGGTTGAGAATGTCATGGTTACCATCAATAACCCTGACTTTGATCCCGGCCTGGATCAATTGCTCCAGGTATAAGTGAACAGAGTGATGACTCACCCATTCACCATCTTTGGTAAGATCGCCGGGGATAATTACAAGGTCGGGCTTTGGTATTGCATTAATCAACTCGTAAACAGCTTCCTGCATGATGGCATCACTCGCCTCCAGCAGTTTCCCGTCCTTTACAAGATAATTCTGAAATGCGGAACCATCCTGTATCAGCAGGGAAGGATCCATGTAATGATTGTCGGACAGCACAGCAATAGTATAAGTTTCTGCTGCGGGGCTGTATACAACATTTTTCTTTTTGCATCCTCCAAATAAAATTACCAGTAATATCGCCGACAGTAAAATGAGTTTTTTCATGCGAAGCGGGGTTTAGTCATGGGTGTGAAACGCTTATTTATCAGGGCGAAGTTATTAAATATAAATCCACTCCTATATCGTAAATGGACAATTTAATCCCTGGCTCCATCCAATCCTTCTCCAACGGAGTAATATCAGCTGGCAGATGTTTATAGTTAAATTTAGCTGGATGGTATTAACTTTTCCGTCATTTTAAAGTAATAATAAGGCCGGTTTGCCGTCTTCTCTGTCTAAGATTTAAATTATCCAGGGTGTATAGCATAGAAACAACTGATCTTGTTCACAGGTTTTCGCCAGGTGAGATTGTACTCAAAAATATTAACCTCCGGGTGACCGAAGGCAGCATCTACGGGTTTTTAGGGCCCAATGGGGCGGGAAAAACCACGACACTGAGGCTGATCCTGGGTTTGCTGAAAAGACAGCAGGGTTCAATTTCTGTTTTTGGAAAGCCGTTTGATGAAAACCGGGTAGGGATACTGAAACGGGTGGGCTCGCTGATTGAAAGCCCTTCATTTTACGGACACCTGACAGCCCAGGAGAACCTGGGTCTTTTGCAAAAAATTTATCAATGTCCGAAAAGCCGGGTCCGGGAAGTATTGAACCTGGTGGATTTGCCGGATACGGGCAGGAAGAAAGCAGGGCAGTTCTCACTGGGCATGAAGCAGCGTTTAAGTATTGCCATCGCCCTTCTTAACAACCCGTCCCTGCTTGTTTTGGATGAACCTACGAACGGCCTTGACCCCAACGGGATGATTGAAATACGGGAATTGCTGACGAGGCTCAACCAGGAACAAGGGACCACGATTATCATCTCGAGTCATTTGCTGGCCTCAATCGAAAAGCTGGTTTCCCATATCGGTATCATCAATAAGGGTAAACTGGTGTTCCAGGGTACTTTAAGCGAGTTAAAGACCAGACCGCAACAATTATTGTCTGTAATTTTTGAAACCAGCGACAATGCAAAGGCAAGCCAGGTCATTGCCGATCATGACCTGGCATCCAGGATAGAGGATGGCAAAATCGTGCTGCCTGCATTTTCAAAACAAACCATAGCTAAAATCAACCAGAACCTTGTAAACATCGGGCTTGAAGTATATGAGATCAAGTGGGTGAGCAACGACCTGGAATCAATTTTTATGGACTTCATCAATAACTGAGCATGACTATCTCTTTTATAAACAGCTTTCAAAGTGAGTGGCTTAAGACAAAGCGCAGTCTTGCCATCTGGATTGTGATCATCGGGGGATTTTTTACACCTGCCATTATCATAGTGGCAAGAATCATCCGGTATAAGACACTCCCCTCAGTTTATTCTTCGGATAATTTCTGGAAGCTGCACTGGCAGAATTCCTGGGAATCGATGGCAATAATCCTGTTGCCCCTGGGGATAATCCTGACCATCAGTTTACTGACCCAGATCGAGTATAAAAACAATACCTGGAAGCAATTGCATGCGCTTCCGCTGAGCCTTACAACTATTTTCTTCTCAAAGCTTGCGGTAATCCTTGTCATGATGCTTGGGTTCCTTGTTTGGTTCAACATCGGAATTTATCTTTCGGCAATAATACCTTACCTGCTTGTAAGCGGTGTGCCCTACCCTGCAGCCCCGGTTCCATATGAATCGTTTTTTATCCAGGATTTGTACTATTTTGTTGATTGCCTCCCAATGATCGCACTTCAATACCTGATCAGCCTGAAGTACAGGAATTTTCTCATACCCGTTGGCAGCGGTTTCCTCTTATGGATTGCAGCGCTTGCAGCACTCAAATGGAAATATGGTTATATCCACCCTTATACTTATTGCATTTTCACCTATCTGAAAGGGGGAGTTGTGAATAAGGCCGTTATACCGACCGTTAATATTCATTTGCTTGCTGGCGGATATTTTGTAGTGATCACGTTTGCCAGCTACCTGCTGTATATTTCCAAAAAAGACAAGTGTTGATAAAATACCGGCAGGGGTATCACTTTTTGAGGGTGCAGGGATAAAGTGATGATTGTTTAAGGTTGCAAATTGTGCCCTTGATTGCTTACCCCCGCTCCCTCATCCGAAGTCAATTACAATAATTTATTTTGTATTTTTGTTATCATTATATGTTTTCTTTTTAAACAGTCTATGTTATCGAGAAAAGGCATCTTCCTTCTTTGTGCAGCGGCTTTGCTGAACAGCATCACCTTCTCATCCTGCTCAAAAAAATCAAATGATGCAAATACCGGCAACGGGAACAACGGGAATCCGCCTGTGATCTCAGTGCCGGCAGCGAGGGGGGATACCGTTATTACGAAGGACTATTTCGAGGTGGACGTCAAAACTGATACTTTGACCGGCTGCCGCTTGGATGTACTGGTTGATGACAGCCTGAAATTCTCCCAGAAGGGCCTGCATACCTATTATGTCGCTGCTACCACCTTTGGGATTGACCAGGGGATCTACAAGACCGTTTTGAATGCTTACAACTATCCGGCCGCGAAATCTCAGGCCGGGACCAAAGGTCAATTAATGGCCACAAAGACTATTACCCTGATTTTTCTTAAGGATCCCATACAGTTTACACCCGACCTGACTTTCTCAAATTCCCAGGGAAGATTGCTGTGCACTCTCAATCTTCCTCAATCAACCAGGCCGGTAAGCAAGATCCTGGTTGAGAAATCCGTGGGTTCCACCCAGCAATTCTATCGTTTGTTTTCCATTACGGGCAGTTCCCCGTTTATTTTCTATGATGGTTCATACGTGGGCGAGGCGGCCGATTTCAGGATCACAACTTATTACAGTAATGCGGAGAAAACCTACTTTTTCGCTCAAAACGTAGGGATTGCACATAAAAACAGGGAAACTGAGACGGTCAGCCACAGTATTGACAACAACGGTTACCCTTTATTTCAATGGTCAAAAAACGCTTATCCTGCCAATTGCGGGGGATACCGTATATTCAACGTTCTCCCGGGCGTGAAGAAGGAAGTGGCGGTTATACCTTCGGTTGACCAGACTGCTTGCACCTTAACCGATGTGGCATTTCCCGGCCTGAACAATGTATATGTTACCGCTCTGCCCAAAAGCGCCCCTCCTTATTATAATGATGACCTGGCGATATCGGAATATTCCGGTTTTGATACGGTTACAGCCGGGATCCCATGGCCTGCCTACTGGTACTTTTATTCTCCGATGGGAGATGATTTCTTTACGGTCTTCCATGAGGTGATCACCGGGTATTCTGTGGCAACGCTTGCCGTGACCCACCAGTTCCCCATACCTGATGGTTTATACTGCACCAATGTTTCGCCCAACAATAAATACCTCCTGGCCTATACTTTTATCAATGGGGGATTCAAATATTTCCTGTATTACATCCCAACCAAAACCCTCACATATGTGTCGGCCTACCTGGTCGACCCCAGCCTTCAAATGGTTGAGGATCTTGCAATTTCGGATAACGGCATTGGGGTGATAGGTTTGCAATACAGTCATGTGGTGTTGTATGATTTCATTAACGGCAAGAGCCTCAGCGTAATCCCTTATTCTAACAATCCAACTCCCCAGGTTTCACCCAACGGGGATTATTTTTTTGTTAAAGACGGGCTCCTGCACCTGTATAAGAATGATAACGGAACTGTTACAGAGATCTGGCATTCCCAGGATTTCGACGATTATTACATTTATTATTCCTTTCTTCCCTGGGACGGGAGCAAGGCTGTGATCATCCAGGGCAAGGTTTGTTCGATCAGGAATGCGAACGACTTTTCTCTGGTCAGGAGTTTCCCTGTGGATTTTTCCGGCTTTTTCAGCGCTGATTTCAACCATGGGACCATCATGGGGGCGAATGATCAGCTATACACACAGATCGTCGATTTTAACAGCGGGGCCGTGCTGAAGGCTTTCTATGGCAACTCCCCGTATTCACCCTATACCAGGCATTCCGGCAACAACCTGTTCAGCGGGACCGGAAGAAGACTCGTGATGCCATCCAGGGCTTGTATTTTGAGATGAGCCTTGCCTGAAAATTGATTCCGGATTGAAAATCATGCTAAGCTGGCTTGAGAGTGTAGACCATTAAAGGCGGCTAACTTACTGAGGATTATCCATGTGTGCGAATGACAGGATTTTAATTAATGATAATTTAATACCGGGAAGCTTATTGTTTGGTATCATTCCGTAATTTTGAACTGGTCTAAATTTAAATCCTTAAGTCACTAAATTCCTAAAACATGGATAATTACAAATTGCAAATATCTCCCGGCACGGTCGTTCAGTTAAGAAAGCCGAAAATCATGGAAAGAAAGTATGAACTTGCCATAGGTGAAGAAGTGATCGGAACCATCCTTTTGCCGAAAGTGTTCGGCACCCTGGCTTATGTTAGCTCAGGCAAAGAGGAGTGGAGCCTGGAGCGTAAAGGATTCTGGAAGTCTTACCTCTTCCTGAGGAAGAAAGACGAAGAAACGGATCTGCTTAAAATCTCGTTTGGAAAGATGAGCCGCCGCTTGCTGAGTTTCACAAGCAGCAAGGGTGAAGTATATGATCTTGTGAAGGAGGGTTTCTGGGGCAGAACCTGGGTATGGAAAAAAAATAATGTGGTTCTGATGCGGCTGCATATGAAATATGGAATAAAAAAACCAGGTGAGGTCACCTTCGAGCATAATGATCCAATGGAGACAATTTTAATGCTTGCAGGCACCTATGCAATGCTCCTTAAAAAGCGTGACGAAGGGGCATCGGCCGGGGCGGTTACGGTAGCTGTCAGCTGATTCGCACAGTATAATCCACAGTTAAAAAAGAAATATTACAGGGCAGGACTGCTTCCGTTGAAAATTCCTATCTTTAAAACTCCATTCATCCGGGATGAAATTCGGTAAGATTATCAAAACGAGGGAGTTTAAAGACTTTTCTATCACACTTCTCATCATGGGGCTGCTTACCCTGGTGTTTCGTTTGACAGATGCTGATATTGCCATTCAACGTTATTTTTATTCTTCTGAAAAAGGATGGCTGCTGCAGTACAGGCCATTCTGGGATTTTTTGTACCGCTTCGGGATCTTCCCTGGATACTTCCTTGCGTTTACAGCTCTAATCATGGTCACCCTCTCCTACTGGAATGTGAAATATATCAACTTCCGCAAAGCTTCCATGGTGCTTATCTTTACCATGGTTGTGGGTCCTGGCCTGATCGTTAACCTTGTATTGAAAGATCATACGGGACGGCCCCGCCCCCGGGAGATCACCGAATTCGGCGGCACCGAAAAATTTATCTGCATTTGTGAAAAAGGAGCCACGAATGAGGGCAAGAGCTTTCCCTGCGGACATTGTTCCATGGGGTTTTACCTGTCAATCCCTTTCCTGTTCCTGAGGAACAGGAAGAAGGTTCTTGCATATGTTGTCCTGGTTGCAGGCGTTGGATATGGGATCCTTATCGGGATCGCAAGGATGATGGCGGGAGGACATTTTGCAAGCGATGTGCTCTGGGCCGGGCTCATTGTATGGCTGGTTGCTTTAGCCGGGTATTATTTGTTCCGGGCCGACAAACCCGTTGATATCCCCGTTCTCTCATCCGCAGACCAAAAGAAAAAAGCAAGGCGGATTACTCTCGCCATGGGCATATTACTACCAGTCATTACTGTAGGCCTGATGCTCGCTACGCCATATTTTTCCTCCAAGGAATTCCATTTGACCAATGCTGAATTTACCCGCTTGAGGCCGAGGGTCATACTGATGGACCTGGGGAACTCGGCTGTGAGGATAATGCCTGATACCGCTTTCCGCCTTGAATACAAGGTAAATGCTTTCGGTTTCCCCAACAGCAAGGTCCGCGGCGACTGGACTGCGGGCGATACCTGCCGTTATGTATTCGAAACCATGGGATGGTTTACAGAACTAACAATTGATGTTAAGCTGAAAATACCTTCATCCGGCTACTGTACTTTCCTGGTTCGGATCAATAAAGGCAGGATCATTAATGAGCTGCCTGGAGCCTACGACTGCAAACAGTCAGTCCTGCCGGGGAACAGGGTGTTTCTGTCGATTCACCGGAAATAACTGTAATACCACGGATCATGATAAAACCTTTAAACCTCCGGCAGTTCACCCTTCTGTGCACCTTCGGACTGCTGTTTCTTTCATTTCAATCAAAGGCAGCGGGCGTGGATACAACAAGAATCGTTGTTTTGGGTACGGTTCACAACAGCTCTGATAATTTCAACCCTGGTAAACTTGTTGCTATTATTGATCGCATAAAGCCTGACCTCATCCTGGTCGAGCTTGATTCTACGTTTTTCATGTCCGATATGTCATTCAAGCCTGGAACAATAAACCTGAGCCTCCAAAATAAAGCAGTTGCAGCCTATATTAAAGATCACCCGGTTCCTGTAAGGCCCTATGAAATCGAGGGAAGAAACAGGATCTACGAGGAGCATGATTATTTCAGCCTTCAGAAAGAATTGAGCACCTCTCTCAAAAAAGCAGAGAAGGACAGCCTGCTGGGCGCTGAAGCAAAAACCGTGCTTGTTATCTGTGGATTTGAGCACAGGTATTACTTGCGTAACGGCCTCAGAGAAAGAAGCTCAAAGGAAGCTATTCTGTTAAAAGAATATTGGGTTTATTAAGGCTGATCCGGTTAAACGGTTCACTTTATAAGAAACACCTTGGAACTGGCCGCGGCATTGTATTTAGTTGAGAAATTTCCGTAGTTCACCGAAAGCTGGAGGCGCTGGGAACCGTTGACGAAGCATACGTTCTCACCCATGTTAACCGATGAATAAGTGAGCCCCATCGTAATGGTCAGGTGGCTTGTATCTACCCTGCAGTTCATTAAAGTGCCTACAGCGATATCGGCAGTCAGGATCTTGGGAATATTAGTGATGCAGTTCCCAAAATTGTCGGTGAACAGTATCTCTCCTTTGACCGTATCACCCGAGATAACAGGATGCTGCACAGGGAAAGTTTCCGGATCGCTGCATGGGCTGCCAAAGGAGGTGACAGGAAGGCCGGAAAGCATGGAGAGGATGGCACGTTTGTAGAACTCCGATACCGGCAGGCTGTCGGCCTGGCTCCCGCCGAGGACCGCGGGATTGTTTACAAAAATACAGGAGGTTTTAGGCCAGGCGTCAAAGATCCGGGTCGAAAGCATGTTGTCGGGAGCAAGGACAGTCTCGTTGTTCGCCAGGTAAATGATGCGTTTGCTTTGTGCCCCGGGTTCGACTATGCCTGCTATGTAAGTGCCTGCGGGATAATTCTCAACAGTAAGGTACAGCAGATAGGAGCCTTCGTAAACGTCGAATGATTTGGCATTAAAATAGTCTATGTGGACTTGCGGATAAGCAGCATGAACGGCTCCCATGATGCCGACGATAATGTCGCTGGATGGTGTGTTGTCAGATATGATGACCAGATTTTTGGTGGCAGCTGGATAATAGCTGGTTTCGGTCTTGGTGCATGCTTGTGCCAGGATGAGTAGCAGAAGGAGTAGATGTAGTTTGCGCATGATCGGATGATTTGACATGCAAAGGTATTGAATTGGCGGGTTTCATGCTACCTTTGCCGTTTTCAGAATGTTTATGAACGAAAGACTTGAAATCACTACAAAACTGCAGATTGGGAAACCTGCTCACGAGGTTTACGAAGCCATTGTGGATCCTGAGAAAATGTCGAACTATTTCATTTCTTCCGGCAGCGGCCGAATGGAAAAGGGAAAAACCCTGCAATGGAGGTTCCCCGAGTTCGATATGGCATTCCCCATTCGTGTGGACAAACTCAGGATGGATGAATATATTTCCTATTACTGGACTGTCGACGGCGAAGAATTACTTGTTGAGATTACTTTGCTTCCTGCGGATGGCGGAGCGACGATAATCACAGTAACGGAAAAAAGCAGGACTAACGACGCGGCCGGTTTGAAATGGCTGATGCAGAATACCGAGGGCTGGGCGAATTTCCTGGCCTGCCTCAAAGCCTGGCTGGAATACGGCATCAACCTCAGGAAGGGGGCGTTCGATTTCCTGAAACAGTAAGTTCCCCCGGCCCCGGGTTCCACCGCAGAAGGCGGGGAATTTACCGGGAGAAATTAAAAGCCTTTGCACAGAAATTAAAATCGAGGCTGTTTCATTGTCCATTGATTGCAGGGACCAGGAAGAGATTGATTATTACTGGAACAGGCTTACCGAAGATGGCGATGCAGGCAATGTTGAAAATGCGGAAACTGGATACAAAAGCCCTGAAACAGGCTGTTGAATAATTTAAAACCTGTTGATTACTTCACCCGGCCGGGGCGTCAGATAGAGATTTCTTGTATAAAAAAGGCCTTGTACGAGAACGTAAAATCCCCGACTTTTGCATAAAATAACTCAACCGATTAATGATGAAACGAATTCTTCTTGTTCTTACAGTTTTCCTACTCTCGACTTACATTTCACCCGCTCAGAAAATCACCATCGCAGCTGCCGCCGACCTAAGGTTCGTGCTGGATGAGGTGAGCAATGAATTTCAAAAATCCAACCCGGGCGTCAAGGTCGATGTTATTTACGGTTCATCGGGGAACCTTTTCCAGCAAATCGTAAACCAGGCTCCTTTCAATATTTTCTTTTCGGCGGATATCTCTTTCCCGAAAAAACTGGATTCCCTGAACCTTGCCGGCAGCAAACCAAAACTTTATGCCATAGGGCACCTCGTGTTGTGGAGTTCCACCCTGGATGTTTCCAAAGGCATAGAGGTTCTGAACAATCCAGATATTAAAAAGATATCCATTGCCAACCCCAGGGTGGCACCGTACGGAAAAAGGGCTGTGGAATGCATGAAATTTTACTCTGTATACGACAAGCTGAGAGATAAAATTGTTGAAGGTGAGAATGTTTCACAAGCGGCACAGTTTGTTTTAACAGGTAATGCAGAAGTGGGATTTATCGCGCTTTCCCTGGCCCTTTCGCCCGAAATGAGTTCGAAAGGGAAGTATTTCATTCTCGACGAAAAAAGCCATTCGAAACTGGAACAGGCTTATGTGATCATAAAAAATTCGGAAACGGATAAGTATGTCCTTAACTTTGTTCAATTCATTGAATCGGCAAAAGTACGGGCACTTTTTGGCAAATACGGTTTCAAACTGCCCCCTGAAGAAAAATAGCCTGCTGGAACATGGACGGAGCCTTCTTACAAACCTTCTGGATTTCGGTCAAACTTGCCTCTCTTACTACAATCATACTGTTTTGTATCGGCATCCCCCTGGCTTATTTCCTCACCTATTCCTCCTTCCGTTTAAAGGTGGTACTGCAGGCTCTCGTGAGCATGCCCCTGGTATTACCTCCATCGGTGCTCGGGTTTTACCTTCTGCTGGCTTTCAGCCCGAATTACCTGTTTGGCGGGTTCCTCAGCAACTATCTCAACATCAGGCTGGCGTTCTCCTTCGCCGGGATACTGATAGGTTCGGTGATCTTTAATCTGCCGTTCATGGTGAATTCAATACAAACAGGCTTCAGCAACCTCCCGGTTTCTCTTAAAGATGCTTCATATACCCTTGGCAAATCAAGAACGACAACCATCTCAAAGGTGCTTCTTCCTAATATCAAACCGGCTCTTCTTACAGGAGTCTGCCTTACTTTCGCCCATTCGATCGGAGAGTTCGGGGTGATCCTGATGATAGGCGGCAACATTCCCGGTAAAACCAGGGTGGCATCCCTGGCTGTGTACGACGAGGTACAGGCCCTGAATTTCGGCATGGCCAACAAATATGCCATGTTCCTGTTCCTGTTCAGTTTTATCGTTCTGCTTTTTATTTACAGTGTAAACCGGGAATACCAGAAATGGCAAAGGTTCTGATAGATCTGCACATCAATAAGAAGCTCCACACAAATGAGGGTATGGGTTCGCTAAATGTAAGCCTTAAAATTCATGAGCATTCGCTGGTCACTATTTTCGGTAAGTCGGGCGCGGGGAAAACCACCCTGCTGAGGATTATTGCAGGACTAACAAAGCCTGAAGGCGGATTTATCAGAGTGGGTGAACAAGCCTGGTACGATTCGGGCGAAAAAATCAACATCAAGTCGCAGTTACGCGATATCGGCTTTGTGTTCCAGGATTATGCCCTTTTCCCGAACATGACGGTAAAGGAGCACTTGTTATATGCCAGTCCGCTGAAGGAGCGTAAATACATTTCAGATCTTCTGGATGTTTTCCATCTTAAGGGTTTATGTGACAGGAAGCCGGGGAAACTTTCGGGCGGACAGCAGCAACGCCTGGCCGTGGCGAGGGCGCTGGCCAGGAAACCCCGGATACTGCTGCTCGACGAACCTCTGTCGGCCCTCGACAGCGACATGAGGCTGGCTTTGCAGGAAGAGATCATCCTCGCACATAAAAATTTCAATGCCACCACTTTGCTGGTGAGCCATGATGTTTACGAAGTTTCCAGGTTGTCCGACTATGTGTATGTGATCGATAACGGAAAGATCAGTGAACAGGGAAAACCGGGCGATGTCTTTAAATCAGCCATACCCGGGAAACCGGCTGAGGGTTACGGTCCTAATTGTTATTGTTCTGAATGCGGTTCCTTACGTCAATAAGTTTGGCAAGAATGCTGATGGCAATCTCGTTGGGGGTCTGAGCTTCGAATTTTATCCCGATAGGCATATCCACTGAGTCT
>Ga0316229_1001157_pt1 | contig 28553 bp, 25 predicted proteins | sample TBH18023metaG_FD_206011 | JGI IMG/M metagenome (GOLD analysis project Ga0316229, IMG submission 206011) | Freshwater microbial communities from Trout Bog Lake, Wisconsin, USA - TBH18023 | ecosystem: Environmental > Aquatic > Freshwater > Lake > Hypolimnion/Profundal zone | place: USA: Wisconsin... | reverse complement strand
CCCACGGCCTCATAGTTCACGTTGTAGCCGAAGCCCGTCGGGAAGTACGTCGCCGCGGCGTCAACCATCGTCTCCGAAACGGCGAGGAGTTGGTAAGCGACATCCCCAGTCCGCATCCACATTTTTCCAAAGATCGTCTCGGGATAGTTTGCCTTGACCGGGTAGATCCCGCCCTTCGACCGAGGCGCGTTGAGGTTCGCCGCCAGCATCGCGCCAAGAGGGGTATCGGGCGTCATCCCCAACTTCTTCTGCTCACCCCACCACCGCATCACCGCCCATTGATCATCCGTGGTGGACTTCAAGGCGGCCTCCAGGGCGGACCAAACCCGGTCAGCCCCGCGACCACCGGCAAAGGCTCGCACGGCGCCGGGCAGGTTCTTTGCCACCTGCATCGGGACACCGGGGACGAACCCCTTCTCCGGGAAGTACCATCCGAACATGCTGGCGGTCCCCACCTTCCCCATCGAGATAACGGCACGGAGGGCGGCCTCGGGCGTGGACGTGAGGCGACTCTTGCCCAACTGCTGGAACACCAGCCCCATTTTGACGGCGCTGCCGCCCATGCTGACGCCGGAGATACGCCCCGCAGTTCTCACCCCCGTCAGGGCTGCCTTCGTCACGAGGTTCAATAACCGACCCGGCAGCCCCAACCCCATCTGGCTCCGCTGAACCGCCATCGGGTCGTTCCACACCTTGAACCCCTCGCGGGTTTGCCGCAACTCGGACAGCTTGCTTTCCAGCGTTTGCAGCAGGACAAAGTCCTGCTCGTCCTCATACTGGACACGGTTGGCCTTTTTGATAGCCGACTTCTCCCGCTCCGATTTGTTCCCGAGCACGGCGAGGGATTTCACCATGTCGGTTTCCAAAGCGCCCAGGGAGTCGTTCAATCGGTCCAGACCGAAGGCTGCCATGTCGTTAGCGAACGACCGCATTTCCATGCCGTTCGACCAACCGTAATTGTAGAACGCCGCCGGCCCATCATCACCGCTGTAGGCACGGCTAAAGGCGGTGGAAAGGTCCTGAGTGGCCCTAACCCCGCTCGCCTTGTTCGCCTCGCTTTCCTCCCACTTCTTGTAGAACCTCTCGGAGATCGCCGTGAACTCGCCTTTCGGGCCGAAGATCGTGTCTCGCACCGTGTCTGGTGAATCGGTGCTGTTCCTGGCGATCCAGTTTACCAGATCCGCGACCGATCGCGGAGCATCCGGCGAACCGCTCTTGTGCAACTGCGTAATTGCTTCGTAGTGATCCTCATACGGGGATGCCTTGGGCGCCCAGGCGGCGATCCGTTCCTCCATGAAACCGAGCACGAAGTTATTGAACACGCGGTCGCCGTTCAAAAGGCTCGCCATGCTCTTATGATACCTCGCGTCAATCGCATCCCGCACGGACTGCATCTCGGCCTCTGTCCGCCCCGTGGCCATTTGGGGCAGCTTCCCAAGTTCATCGGCGCGATCGGCAATGAGTTTGTGGACCGACAGGGCCAAGTCCGAACCGCTGCTGCTCTCCCGGCGAGGGAGTGTGGTGCCCTTGTGAAGTCCGATCTCCATCGGCTTTCGGACGGCCCACGAGCCATCAGCGAACTGCTCGAATATGCGCGGGGCCTCCAGCACGTCTGCCGCGCCGTAAAGTGACCGCCCCTCTTGTGCTGTGTCGTAGAGTTCCGCAAAGGCTCGTCCTTGCGACTTCGCCGCCGCCACGTCCTGATGTGTGACAACCTGGCCGCACAGCACGTCGCCGGCCCGAACGTCCCGGCCGTTTCGGAAGTTCCAGGCGATGTGATTCAGGTAATCCTCACGCCACTGCTGGCGTTCGCCGTCTTGCAGCCTGTGAGACTGGAATCCGTGCTGGATGTCGCGCTCGACTGGGGCCTGGAGTTTATGCACCCACCCCTGGCCGAGCGTGAAGTAACGGTCGAACCCCTTGCTGGCAAGGTTGGCGAGCTTGGCCGAGGACATCCGTAACCCCTGGAAGAACGCCTCGGGAATCCCGAAGCTCGTCTTTTTCGCGCCCAGCAGTTTGCCCGATACGAAGTTCACCGCCACCGGGTTCCACACCGCCTGGGACATGAGGGTTGACTCGACCAAGGTTTGCCGCTCGCGCCAGAACACAGCGGACGGGTGATTCGGGTTTTCCTCTAACCACTGGTCCACTTCCTGTTTGTACTGGGTAAGTTGCTCCATTGACTCCTGCACCTTTGGAGCCGTCGAATCCCCAAGTTCAACCCGATAGACCTTCCCGCTTGGGCCGTAAAGGTCTTGGTTGCCAGCGTAACGGAAGTACACCTTGCCGGGGTCAGTCGTTGCCAGTTGGTCGTCGGGGATCGGCAACTGGCCAGTGTCCGCGAATACCTCCAGTGTGTGCGCCCGCCAGCCGGGATCTTCCATCACGCCCTTGTGAATTTCCATCGCCTGACTGTACACGTTGGCGATGCCCACGGCCTTCGTCACCTTGCGGTTAATGGCCAGCCACGCAGCCTCGGCGCGGGTCGCCCGGTCGGACAGCCGGGCGGCGGTCTTGGCGATCCGCTGAACCGCCGCCTGCGGGTGGCGAATGAGATCCTGTGCGATCTTGCTCCCGGCGGCGTTGTATTCGGTAGCGGAAATGATGCCGCGTTGCACCATTTCCAGGGACGCGGCGGCGTTCCTCAACTCCGCATTCGACGCGAGAACCTGGCAGGCGAGCCGGGTATAGGCGGCCTGATCGCCCGTGAGTCCGCCTTGTCGCTCGGCGGGCAGGTTGGCCGCGTAGAGGTCGTAAATCTCCTGAGCGGAGGCGGGAGTCCCTTCCAGCAAGAGGCTGATGGCGCGGTCGCGCTCGGGCCTATTTTGAAGCCGGGTGATGGCGGCCCCGCCGGCCACGTTCTCGGGCAGCAGGTCGGTCAGCACGTTCACGATGTCGTCGAACCTCGACCGGATGGCGGAAGAAACCTCGGGGAGGCGCTGGACGGTGCGTAGGTCGTCCTGTAGCTGGTCGCTCATGGCTCCCGTTGTCTTTAGCGCCTCAAGCTGGCTCAGTATCCGCCCCGCGCTGGCAGAGGATTGGAGCAGGAAGGTCTGCCGGACTTCATCAGCGGTCTCGGCCCGGCTTTTCGCCACGCTCTGTTTATCGAGCAACTTTCGGAATTGGTCCCCGCGGATGTAATCGAGCGCCCGGTCAAGATGTTGCTGTATCCTCAATCCAAGGAACTGGTGGCGAGTGACCAACTCCTGAGCGGATCGGGCGACTTCGTTCTTCTCCCCGGTCGTTCCCAGGCTGTCCCGAAGGTTGCGGTAGGTCTGCGCTCCGGTCAGTTGCTCCCCGTAATCGGCCATCTCCGAATTGAGCGGCATCTGATTCAAGTCGCGGGCATGTCCGAAGTAGCCCATGTGGTCGGCCACGGTGCTTTGGACCTCGGCCAGCGGGCGGTAGGCCCCGGTGATGCGTTCGGGAACGGCCATCTCGCGGCGGCGTCGGAGCAGATCGGCTTCCTCAGTCGAACGGGGCAGGGAAAGCTCCCTCTCGGCCTTGGCGAACTTCGCACCATCCCGCATCCGGTATTCGTACTTCCCGCCGATGATCTTGCGCCAGAGGGCATCTTCCTTGGCGCTCAACCCGAAAGCATCCTTGAACGCATCGCGCAGCACTTTGAGCAGGTTCGTCACCTTCCCGATGATGCCTTTGGCTTCCGGCGTGGTGATGGCTTTCTCCGCCTTGTTGGACATGAGCCATGCGAAGAATTCAGAGTCGTTCGCCAAGTGGTAATGGTCTCGGCCAAGGGCGCTGTCCTCGGCCTGCTGGCGCTTCACGAACTCGTCTGAGGAAATCCCCTTGAGCAAGTCCCCACGGTGCTCTGAGGGGGCCTCGGAGAGCAGCATCTTCCGCCGCATGGCACCGATGGCGGCGCGATCCTCGGGGGAGAGGAACCTCCAGACATGGTGCATCAACTCATGGAAGGGGGTACTCGCCTCAGACCAGCGGGCAAAGCGGATGAACCCGGACTGGCCGGGGCCGCCGGTGTACTCACCCATCGCCCCGCCCCGGATGAAGTCCGTAACCTCAGCGCGAAGGCCGGGGAACTGATCCATGAGTCCCTTGTCGAGCATGAAGCGGAGCATCGTGCGGTGCTCGGGAGAGACGTTGGACTTGGGATCGTCAATGACGCGGCGGATGTCGGCGGGGGTGTCGAGAGGAATGTCGCTGCCGGGGACGACGGCGCGGTCGCCGGGCTTGCCTTCTGCGGGGGAAAGTTCCCTAAACCCGTCCCCACTCACGTTGACGATCTGCCGGTACTTCGTGATCCGGTCCATCACCGCCTCGGCGTTCGCTCCGGTCGGGATGAAATACCGCATCTTCCAGTTGATCTGTTCCAGGATTACGCCAGCCTTCTCAAGCTCAGCGTGGTTCTGGTAATCCGGCCCGGTGATTTCGATGCGCCGTTGGTTGTTCACCAGACGGGAGGAAATGCGCCAGCCGTTGGACAGCCCAAGGGCCTTCCCCTTATCGAGCACGGCATCAACGGCGTTGGCCGGCGTCATCTCGATCTTGCTCTCGGCCCCAAAGCGTTCAAGCAGTTTCGGCACGTAATCGTCAGCCATCACCACGCCAAGGTGACGTGATCCGTTGTCCTCCTGAGCACGGGCGATCTTTCCCACGTAGGGAAGTCGGTCCCATACGGGGATGATGGTTCCCGTAACCAAGTTGACGTTCTCTTTATAGGTCGGCGGGAGTGCGTTCTTCTGTTCTTCCCATAAAGCGCGGGCTTGATCGTTGGGGATGAACTCGAACCGTTCATCGTTGACCTCATGGGCCAACAGGTATTCGCGGGCGAAGTTCGCGCTGGTCGCAAAGTGAGATCGTTCTACCGTTCCGTCCGTCTTGGCCCGGCTCTGCTCTGGTGACAGCACCCACAGCTTGCCGCTCCTGCGGTTACGTACGAACGTGAACTCCCCGCCATCGGAGTCCTTCTTGAGCCAGTAGTTTTGGAAGTCCAGCCGTTTGGTCGGGTGTTCCTGTTCCAACACTACCAGCTTGGTTTTCGCGCCGGTCTGCGGGTCCGTGTAAAGGTCGGTATCCCGGACTTTCTTGGTATGGAGCGCGTCCAGCGTCTCCATGCCCGTGTCGAGCGTGCCGTTGCGCCGGTGCCACTCAATGGTCGTATCGAGGTTTTTGGAGAAGCGGTCAAACACCCGCTCCTGCATGTCCAGATTCATGCTCAGGAGACGGTTCAAAAACTGCGACATCTTCACCCGTCCGCCGCCGTACTCACCCTGGGCGTTGCGGAGTTTTATTCCGGTCTGCTTCTCGAAGTCCTCTTTGGCCACGTCCGGGAATTGGTTCCCGTCAATCGCCTGGAGGAAGCCACGAAGGGCCTCGGTGGCGTAGCTGCTTTCGAGATTATCGCTCGCCTTGAAAAGCCCCTGGCTGGCCGTCTCGCGCTGCGCTTTCGTCAGGGCGCCAAGCTGCTCGATGCGGCGGGCGATAGTGGACACGAACCGTTTGTGGCCGGGAACGTCGGTGGACACCAGCAGGTAAAGGGGCGGCTGTGCCTGATTGCTGCGGTGGGTTCGACCCAATCCCTGGATCGCCGCATCAGCCCGCCAGCCCGCCTGAATCACGTAATGATCCCGCTGCTGCTGGTTCTTCTTTTTGAGGTCGGCGTGATAGTTCGCCCCGGTGCCGCCGGCCTCGCTGAAAACGAGAATTCGCTTTTTTAGGTCATCGAACGCCGCCCGGTCTGCCAGGTTGTTTTTCTGGCTGCGCGGTTCGATCACCTTCTTCCGTCCCTCGGGAGTGTTGGCGGACACCACGCGCCGCGTTCTGCCTGTGACCTCCGCCACATTCTCAACTCCGAAAGTGTCAATGATGTCATCCAGTGCGCCGGGGGGCACCATGATGCTGGCAAGCTGTCCGATCAGCCGGTCGCGTTGGGAAACCGCATCCCGGTTGATCACTGGGTTGCCCGCGGCATCCTGAACCTGTCGGGTCCTCTGATTTCCGTTGTCGTCCACGTATTCCTCATACTGGTAGATCGGCCAACTGTTTTTGACGTACTGGGCGAGGGCATCCCTGGGGGTGATGTCCAGAGATTCGAGGTCCACGTCCCCACCGCTTTCCGCGCTGGCCTGGGCGATGGCTCGCTCGGTAGCCGCCGCCATCGTGTTGACGATCTGCAGTACGACTGAATGCCCGGCATCGAGGCTTTTCCGAATGTGCGCCTTAACCGTCTCCATTTGGAGGCTGGTCAGCACTTGATTGAAGAACCGCTGGTGTGCGCCCCAAAATGCTTTCTCCGCCGCCTGCTTCGCAAACCTGTCTTTACTCCCACCCGTCGTTTCCAATGCCTCCTGCATGTTTTGAAGCACGACCTGCCACGCACGGGCCAGCGTGTTGTACATCTCCTTCTGTTTCGGATTCAGAGGATGCTCCAGGCGCTCGTAGTTCACCCCACGGAAATCGAGGTTACGGGAAAGGTAAAGCCCCATCGCCTTGAGGTCTTTGGAAAGCACTTCCATTGCGGCCAGACCCTGAGACCCCACCTTGCCGATGAACTCCCGCTGGTCAGCAAACGGCGTGCCCGGCCCCCACAGCCCGAGGCGGTGGGCATAGGCGAGGTTTTCAATTTCGGTCGCGCCGGTCGCGCTGGAGTAAACCACCTTGGCCTTGGGGAACGCCTGTTGCAATTCCACGCCGGCCAGGGCGCGGCGGGATGCCTTGCCCCCCATGTCGTCATCCAGGGCGTTGCCCATCTTGTGGGCCTCATCAAAGACGATCACGCCGTCGAAGTCTTTCCCGAGCCACTTCTTCAACTGGTCCATCCGCTGCTGCGTCTTGAACAAATCGAACGTGGTGAAAAGCACTCCCTGCTTTTCCTCGATGTCCTCTTTGGCCCCGGTTTTTCGATGCTGTATCAGGTGATCCCCAGACCAGCCGATCCCCGTCATGTCGGCCTGTGCCTGTGGGTACAGCTTCTGATCCGCGCTGACCCACACCCCCTTTTTCTTCCCCTTATTCCAGTTGTCCCATAGGATGGCCGAAATCGTCCGACCTTTGCCAACTCCAGTGCCGTCCCCGACGAAGAATCCCCGAGTGTCGCCGTTGGGTAGTTCCCTCGCGTGAGCGGCCCCCGCGAGCATCACACATTCGAGTTGCGGAGCGGAGATTAACCCCTTGGTGATGGATTCCTGCGGGATGCTGGCCGTGTAGTTCGGAGCGGGGTATTTTACGCTGGCCATCGCCGCGCTCTCGGATAGCGGCGTAGGGTGCGGCCTTGCGCCTGCCGCGGTAAACTGCGGGGTGTAATCCTCGAATATGGCACCGGACTCAAGGTTCTTCGCCTTCGCTTCTTCGTAGGACGCATCGCTTAACGACTGTCCCAGGACGCTACTTCCTCCGCCCCCCTCGACGCCACCTGTTGCAGCAGTCGGTCTGCCGCCTCCTTCGGGCTGTCCTGTTTCTCCAGGTCTTTCACCAACTCCTCCTGGCTGTCCTGCCCCACCAGGAACGTCATTGCCTGCCCCGGTCTCGCCAGGGCGAGATCCGTTACCAAGTCCTGGACGCTCTCCAGATCCTTGACGTTCGGGTCGGGCTGGTCCAGTCGCCACTGTGCCAGTTCCAGGGCGTGCAGCCGATCCGGGTCCGGCTTCACCTTGGCCTTCACCAGCAGCTTCCGGGCTGCCTGGTTGAGCGGCTGGCGGTTCAATGTCTCGATTCCGATCATTGCGTATCCCTTCAAGTAAAGGTATCAGTTCTTCCACCTTTGTCACCTGCCCGGTCACGGGCCGGTCAAGTCCAACGACTTCGTTGGGCAGCGGCTTATCGATCACCACGATTTGATTTCCAAAGCTGGTCCCGTATTTGGCGTATTCCTCACCAGCAACACCGATGTTGGCGCGGACGTTGTACCGCTGGCCAACACTCCGCCACCAATCCTTGAACGTGGGGCGGTCAGGCCCCATGCCTTCACCAACGATGGCGACAAGGCGCCCGCCGGGTTGAAGTCGGGAAAGCGCCTGCTCAATGTGCAGGGTGGAGAATTCCGTTTTCTTGACCCCCTTCATCCTCCCGGCTGTGGCTGAGAACGGCGGGTTCATCAGGACGACGGTGGGTTTGACATCTTCGGGCAGGATGTTGTGGATCTGCTCGGCGTTCTCCGCAAACTGCCGATGGAACCCCATCTCGCGCAAGATGTCGGAGCGGCGCGGACTGAGTTCGTTGGCTACGACTCGCGCTCCGGCGTTCAGGCCGAACACCGCGATACCACCGATGCCGGCGCTCGGCTCAAGAACCTCGTCGCCACGGTGGACCCCGGACACCCATGCAGCCACAAAGGCGAGCGGGGGAGGCGTGCTGAATTGCTGAAATTCATCCTGCTCCGCCGTGCGCTTGGTCTGCGTCGGGATCTTCTTGAGCAATTCCTTCAACCCCTTAACCGTGCGCTCTGCGGTGGCAGCGTCCACGTCGGGGGACATGCCGCGGAGGTAGAAGTTGACGCCAAGCTCCAGCGAGTCGTAGGCATCCTTGACCGAGTATTTCCCCTCGGCCTGCGTGCCGCCGTACGCCTCATCCGCTTTGTTGAAAAGCTCTTTGCTGTCGAACGCCTCGCCGTTCTGTAGCTTCATGCTCACCCAGTCGGCAATCGTGCGCGGGGGCTTCTCAGTGCCGCCCTGCTGCTCAAGCACGAATCGGCGGATGTATGGCCGGATCGCATCCCCGGCTTCGCCGTACCAGTAGCGAACGAAATCCTTCAACTCCCGTCCCGCGCCTTTGAAGTTCTTCCAGGCGGTCTCGAAGTGGGGCTTGGCGGCCGCGTAGGTCTTTTCGTCGAACGTGAGGCCTGAGCCGGTGCGCTTCCCGCCGCCAAACAGGGCGTGGATACCCTTGACCGCCTCATCAATGCCAGTGACGCCGAGCTTGGCGGCGGCGGCGATCATTTCGGCGGGGGTCTTTTCGGTGGACGGAGCGGGCGCTTCTGTGGGGGTGAACTCCGGGCCACGTTCACCGACCGAGTAGCTGTAGCCGCCCTCACGGCGCGGCACAAGGTTGACCGGCTCAGTGATTCGCACGCCGCGCTCCATGTAGGATCGCACGCCGTTAGCGTCCTCGAATAGCGGGGCGCCCTGTGCGTTCAATCCAATCGCGGTCCATGTCTCGCGGGGTGGGGCGGTAGCCTTTGCCTTCTGCGTGCCCTTCTGGCGGAGGCGGCGCTTGGGATTATCGTTGGGGGAGGAAAGCGGTGGAACCGAATCCGCCTGCTGTTTCCTGAGTGCCTGCTGTCTTAGCCGCGACCGTTCCCGTTCCATCGGGGAAAGTATTCCCTGCTGCTCGTACAGTTCGTTTTCTTCCAGCGTTTGAAGCCGGCGGCGAATGGCCTTGAGCCTTTCGTCAGTCGTGGTCGTTCGAGCATCTGCTTGCGCGGATTCGTCTTGGAGCTTCCGGGTGGCCTCAGAGTATGGATCTTTTTTGTGCTCCTTGCTCAGAGCCTTCTCGACACGCAAAGACTCGGCGCTCGCCTCATCAAGCGCGGGGGCCAACTCTCCATCCATGCGGCGTAACTGCGCGATTTGGGCTTCCCGTTCCTTGGGCGTCCTGGGGACTTCCATCAGTAACCCCTGACCCGACGGCGTAAACAGTCTCTCCGGTTGAACGGGAGTTGGCGCGGAGGGCGGCGCGGGCGCTTCCGGTTTCTTCGCCTCGGCGCCGACTTCATCCAGCATGGCGTCAAGGTCGGACTCGCTGATCGTCTCCCCGACTTTGGGGCCGGTCTTGGGCGGGGGAGGCTCAGCCGCGGGCGGCGCTACCGCTGCATCTCCTTCCCGCTTCAACCTCACGCCGATGTCTCCCGGCCTGGACGGCGCTCCTGGCGTTGTCGTTTCCAACACCCCGGAGTCGAGCAACTGCTGGTACGTCGGAGCCTCCGGTCCAAGCACCTGCTGCAAGTGGGCGCTCGGGGCGGGCAACTCGGAAGGCTGGACGTTCATCGTCCGGCCCTGCATGTTCGCGTTGAGCTTGGATCGGGTATCGGCTACCGCTGCATCGCCCGCTGGCGGAGTCGCGGCTTGCCCCCCCGCTGCTTGCTGAGGGCTATCGCTACCATTTGCTTCTGTGCCTTCTCCTTGCCGAACTTCCGGCGGGTTTTCTGGTACGTTTGGCCGTGGCGCAATTCGTGGAGGTTCGACTCCAGCGTTTTGCGACTCTTGCCTGGCTTCAATGGCATCGGGAATTCCTGTGGTTGGTGGTTGAAATACGAACGGGGCCGGAGCTACGGCCGGCGGAGTAACCTCGCCACTCGGCGCCCCTCCCGCTTGAGCTTCCGGTTGCGGCGGCACGCCTTGCGCCACCGGCGAAGTTGGAGTTTCGGGTTCATTGGCTGCCGATCCTTCCTGTGGCCGCTGTAGCCCGCCGCCAATGCTCACGATGGGGGCATTACGCGCCGCGATCAACAACTGCCGCTTGGTGTTGTTGTTCAACGCGGAAAGCTGCTCATCGCTGTAGCCATACCGCGTTTTAAGCTGGAAATCTACGCTCTCCGGGAGTTCGGACGTGGGGGCGCCGGGGCCTTCGGGGGCGACGTAGGGTTGCGGGGGGTTCTTTTGCATTCCCCCGGTCATCCGGTCAAACATTTGGTCCGCGCTTTCCTGCGGGCCTTCCGGCGGCGGTTGTTTCGCCATCGCGGCGGTTTTCAACGCCTGCATCTTGGCGTCGAAATCCATGCTCTTGACTTGATCTTCGGTGTAGCCGTGTTGCTCGATAAGCGCGTCGTTTACCGATGCCTCAAGCCCCCTCGGCATCTCGCCTTTGGTGGCCATCCGAAATACCGCGCTGGCGTACTTGTCGCCTTGAGAGTTGATGAACTGCTCCGTTGCGCTGGGCACCTTGCCGCGCCAGTTAGCGATCCCCAAAAGTCCGTAGCCCAGGTTCGTGCCGACGATCTTCGCGGCATGAAGCAGGGCAGCCTTGGGGTCCTTTTTGTATTCCTCGATCAGGTCCGGCAGGTCGGCCAGCCCCATGTAGCCGTTGAGCACGGCCTGGTGCCCCATGAACTCAAGGGCTTTCTGCGCGGCCCGGCTGGTGATGGCAGACTCCGCCCCGGATTGCAGCCCCTTGGCGATGCTCTTGGCGATGCCCACGGTTGCCGCGCCGCCAATCGGATCAAGACCGGCCATGAGCAAGCCCTGCTTGATGCTGAATTTGCCGGTATCGTCCAGGCCAAAGATGCCGCCCGCCGCCGCCATGCGACCGAGGTTGAACGTCATCCCCAGGGCCTTCAACTCCGGTCCGCCGGGAACGAGCGCGGTCAACCCGATCTTGGGAAGGCTCTCGGCAATGTTCAAGCCGATGACCGCCGCAAAACCGGGGACGCCCCCGATGTCGGAGGCCGCCTGTTCGACGGGCAGCTTCTTCCCGCGGACAACCGCTTCTTGAACATCTCGGATGGTATCTCCGGTCCCCAACACCCGCCCGATGCCAGCGCCCACAGTCTTGGCCAGAATCCCCGGTACTCGCGTCAGTTTGAACCCGTAGTCAACCGGCTCCGGTTTCCAATCCGGCTGGCCCGTCGGTGGTGGTTGGAATCCAGTGAAGGCAGAGGGATCGGTGAAGGCGGATGATTCCCCCTGAAACGATTGAGGCACCGGGGGCGGCGGCGGCGGAGCCGGGGGCGGGGCCTTTAGGGCATCCTGAATCTCATCCGGCGTTGCGTCATCCGGGAAGATTTGAACTCCGGCAGGTCCAAGATCGATGGTCTGAGGCATAGGCGTTCAAAATCCTCCACGCCCGATAGACTCCTTTCGCTGTTGCATGCCCTCCAGGATCGTCTGCTTGATCGCCCGCCACAACATCACGGGGGGATCTACGGGCCAATCGGATGGCTTTGGTGCGCCGACCTTCTGCGCTTGCGCCGCCAGCGCCTTGGCCTGACCGTTGCCCTGCATGGCCAGCCCGTAAAGACGACTCAGGGCATCGCTAAACTCTTGCGGCGTCGGCGTGTCGCCCCCTCCTGCAAGCGGCGAGGGCTGGAACCCTCGGAAGGTGTCCACCGTGCCGGGGGGGATGAAGGGGTGTGTGGCCGCCGGGGGTGGAACGACCGGGGGCGGCGACGGCGCGGGTGTTGGGGGAATGACTGGTTGCTGTACGGGAGATCCCGATGGAACAAGCTTTCCGGTGGGGTCACGGGTCCAAACGGTCGCGGTCGCGGTCGGGCCGGAAGTCCCGGATGCCATCCGATTGGCCCTGGCGATGACGGCGCTGGTCGGGTCCGTAACCGGCATCGGGGCAGCACCTGAGGGTTTGAACCCATCGAAAGGCGCTACGGGGCCGGACGCTGGCGCTCCGCTAGGCCCTGGCAAGGCTGCGGGCGGCTGAGGGGCCGGAAGTGCCGCCGGGGGCGCTAACGCCGCTGTGGGGCCAATGGGGGCCAAAGGAGGGGTCGCGTCGGGGGTGGAGAAGAAGTTGCGAGTCGCCTCGCTGGCGCCGCCGGTGCCGAGCGCCAGTGCCGCCCTTGGTGCCTGCCTCCACCATGGAAGGGATGTGGCGGGCAACTCCGGGGATGCCGGCGGGGTGAAGGAGAACCCGTTGGCCATCGAAGCGGCCTCGCCTGCGCCGCCGGTCACGTCTCCCGGCGGGGCCTTCACCTTACTTTTTGAAGTCACTCCGCCATCACCTTCATTGTCGCTCGAAGTTTGGCCTCCATACCGCGTTTTATGGGGGATGCTGTAAATGCTGTAATCGTTCTGGTTGAAGTGAAGTTCCTTCGGGATTCGGTTCTGAAAGGCTGCCAGTGCTTGCTGCGCGGCAGTGAGATCGGATTTGGCTTTGGCGTGGGCGGCTCGAATTCCAGCCAGAGCTTCGTTTGAAGCGTCAACGACCTCTTGGGTTTTATCTTTCGTGGCCGGATTGCGATCGTTGTTTTGCCATTCGTTTACCCCGTTGACCCACTTGAAAGACCCCGATGGCAACTTGGGTTGGTTCCGCGCTACCGCCGCTGCGAGATTAGCATCAGCCTCGGCTGCGGCCTGCTGTGCGGCATCGTGATCCTCTCCAAGTTGTAGCCCCTCTGGGGCCAGTTGTTTCGCCAGACTTTCGGTCTCATCCAGTTGCTTCCGCTCAAGGCGGTTCTGTTCGTCACGGGTGAACGTGAACTGCTTGTCGCGCTCCGCAATGCCCGCCCGCGAGATGTCCGCGCTAACGTCGAACTGGCGCTTGGACTCCGCCGCCCGTGCGGCTTCCGTTTGCTGCTGGACGGCCTGCTGCTGCGCCGCGTCATCCGCCGCGCCCTGCCGGTCAATCGCCTGTTGCCGCATCGCCGCCGCGGTTTGAAGCCACTGATTCTGGTTCTGCTGCGCGGCGTTGGCCCGCGCAATGTTCGCCTGGTCCATCTGCGCGTTGAACCCGGCCCAGTGCTGTTGCTGCGCCGCGTCCTGGTCGAAGCCGCTGCCGATTACTGGGGTCCATGAAGGGTTTGGCATACGTCATCCTCACATTCCCGCGAACTGGTAAGCGGTGTTGTAGCCGGCGAGAAGCTGGTCGATGTTCGGTCGAGCCGATACTTCGACCCCCGGCATGTTGGCGTAGGGGTTGTATTCCACGCCCGGCGAGTCGTCATACGACGACGCGGCGGCCCGCGGGGAACCGCCGGGAACCGCAGCCGACGCGGCGGCCCGCGGGGAACCGCCGGGAACCGCAGCCGGCGCGGCGGCCGCCGGCGAAGTCCTTCCCCCGCCCCGCGTCGGCGCCGCGAAGTTCGGGTAGCCGGGCAGCGAGTTGTTGAACCCCATCGCAGGGGTGACGTTCGCTCCGGGCAGGTAGTCGAGGCCCTGATAGTTCGTCTGCCCGTTCAGGGCGGCGATCTGGCTCAGTTGGCCGATTTCCACCCCGAGCACCTGGGCCTGAACCGCCAAGGGCACCTGCATCGCCTGCATGAACGCCACGGCGTTGGCCTGGCTCATGTTGGCGACTTGGTTCTTCAACCCCTGCACCTGCATCGGGAGGTTCGACTGGGCGCTGAATTGCTGGCCGGCCACTTGCGGGAGGTAGCTCCCGGCGTATTGCGTGGCCGCCGCGCCGATGTTCCGCTCCGTGGGGAGCGCCTGATTGGCGAGGATGTTCTGCTGCTCCTGGATTTTTTGGAGTTCCAACGGGGCGGCGACTCTCGCAGTCTGGTTGCCGAGGATGCTCATTTCGGCGCTGCCGCCGCTGGTCGGCGTGCCCGTGCCGAGCTTGTAGCGGGCCATCTCCGGCCCGAGGGCGGCGAGTTCCTGGGCCATGACGTTGTTGACGGCCGTGTCGTACTGCCCGAGGTTGCCGAGTTCCTGCCCCACCACGCCGCGTTGCGCCGCCGCGGTCTGTGCCAGTGCGTTCTGGTAGGCTTGGTTTGACGCATTCAAGTTCCCCACGTACCCCGTCGTTGCGGCGGTTAAGGCGTTGACCGTGGGGGTGATGTTCTCCGCTGTAGAGGCTGCCTGCCGGGCTGCCGATTCATCGGTAGAAAACTGGGTTTTGTAGCTGGAGAAGTCCTGGAGGGCGGAGTCCGCCGCCTTCTTGAAGCTCGCCAGCATGTCGTCAACCTGGCCGGACAGGGCGGGGTCCTTCGAGATGTTGACGGGCTTGTAATCCTTCGTCGGGTCCCCCGTCGCCAAGGGCGGCGTGGTTCCGGCCCCGTGCTGCAACTGGCCGTTTTTGTAAACGACGCCGGTGTTCGGATCCGTCCCGGAGAACGGCTTCCCGGTGTTGAGGTTGATGGTGAGGCCGCTGGCCGCGTCCTGGGTTAAATACACCCCCGGTGCCCCGGTGTTGGACGGTTGTGGCCACTGATCGGTCGAGGCTTGGCCGGTGGTGGGGTTGGGGCCTTCACCGGAGGATTGCGTGGGCGATAGAAAGCTGTAGGCCATGGTGGGTTTCCTCAGTCAATCGTTGTCCCGCCCATCGAAACGACGAGTTCTTGGCGCCACTTTTCGAGATCCGCCTCCCACTTGTGCATCGAAGGAAACCTCGCTTTGACTTCCGGCGGGATCGGCGGCAATCGGCGCACGGGAATGCCCGGCGTGGAAGATGACAGCCGTGCCTGTTGGGCGGTCTGCTGCACGCCCAACCCGTTCGATCCTGGTGTGGTAGCCATTTTTTTGGCGGTAGCTGCCGGCAACCGTCAAGGAAAGATTACGGGATTTCGTCGCGGGCGTCAACGTCTATCTTGGCCCCCACCGATGCAGTATGCACAGCCCGCCGCACGTCGCCGGCTCCGGCCCGTCGTGGATCAAGTCGCCCTGGGCGGGCTTCCGTTTCCGCTTCAGCTTCGGCGGGTCTGCTTCCTCATCCCAATTCGCGGTGAACGCCCGCTCCCCGGTGTTGAACAGCACGAACTCCGCTACCGCTTCTTCCAACGCTTTAAGCTGCCCGTCGTCTTTGGGCACCCACCGCACGGGCAGGTCGGCCAGCGTCTCGTTCGGAATGAGCACGCCCGCAGCCTTGAGGTATTCCGCGAGGTCGCACTCCTGGCCAGTGAAGCGGGAGAGCAGGGCGGCGCGGTTGGCTTGGCGTTGGTCGGTCATGGTCTCCGTTTCGGAATTGGTCGCATCACCACGATTCGGTCGGGAAGAAATTCGACGTTGATCAAGTGCCACGTCCTGACGCTCGCCCCGTAAACGTGGAACTTGTCGGGTCCGAGTTGAATTGGGTTCCCCCACAGCCCGTGGGCCATCCAATGGTCAAGCGCGGCCTTGGCGCTGGCGTGCCGGTTTCGGAATACTCGCGTCGGAGCCATTGTCATGATTTTCATCGCATCTGGTAGTTCAACTCGCCTTCGCCAAGGATCTGCCGGATAACGCGCTTGGTCTCGGTCGGGAAGTCTCCCTTGTCCAACATCCAGTGCGCGTAGCCCACGTCATCCCTGACCGGCACGTTCCGGTTTCTCTTGGTCCCAAACACCGGCACGCCGTTCTTCATGCGGATCGTTCCGTTGATGTCCACCCGATCCCCCACGCAGAGCTTGTGAACCTCATCCGGCGTCATCAGCATCAACTCCGGGTAGCGTTCCAACTGCGCCAGGAATACCTCGATGGTCGCCGCCACGTCCTCACCGGAGTCGTGGGCGCCGCCGTGTTCCTTCCCGCAGAAAAACTTTCGCGCCGCGGTCAGTGTGCGTTTCTCAAACTCCTTGAAGATGACGCACGCATCGAATATCCGCCGCCCCTTCAAGTCCAACTCCAGCCCGACGCGGACCAGTTCCTCGTTGAGCATGGTGATGTCGAACCCGAGGCAGTTGTAGCCCAGCAGGTCGCACCCCTTGATCGCCGCCTGAATGTCCTCCCCGCCCTCCTTGTCGAACGCCGGCCACGTCGCGGCCATCTCGTTGGTGATGCCGTGGATGTCAATAACCTCCTGATCCATCCTCTGGCCGCCGCCGTTGAACTGCCACTTCACCTTTCTGGTTTTACCGGACAACTCGGTGCGAGTGATGTCCAAGGTGAGGATGCGGTTGAGCACGGGGTCGGTTCCCGTGCTTTCGATGTCGAAGGCCGCGTAGGGTTTGTCAAAGGTCATAGCGACTTCCTCCAGTCCCACACTTCGTAGCCAGCCCGCCAACCGTAGCAGGAAAGCAAACAGCCTTTGGGGAAAGGGTTCTTACCATCGAAGCACAGCCTTCCGTTCAGGAACAACACGCGGGCCTCTCCGTGGACGTAATCCCGAAACCAGTTCGCATCTACGCCGGCCGGCGTGAGCAACAGAATCTTGCTCCGCTCGTTCGCCGCCAGCGTCTCCAAACACTTCTTCGCCCATGGCGTGATGTTCGAGAAGGGCGGGTTGAGCCAACAGAGCATCGGGGCCAGCAATTCCCACTGACATACCAGCGAGTCCGGGTTTACTGATCCTGGTCCGTTCCAACGCACCGCCTTGTGGTTCGTCTCGTCAGCCGCCAGGTCGTAAGCCAGCGGCCCAAAGCGATTCTCCACTGCCTTGATGAACTCCGGCGGCGTGCCAAACGTCTGAACGCTCTTACCGCGGGCGAAGCTCGCCCCCGTCCGCGAAGGCGTGTCCTGAATCACTTTCATCCATCCCTCAGTTTGTGTATCAATGCTCATAATATTTTCCTGGTTGCTTCCCCTGCTGCTGCTACGATGTCCTGAATCGAAGGTTGCGGCGCCGCTGCCGGTTCTTTCCGGGCCTGCATGTCGCTCAGGAAGTCCCACAGCAATCCGCAATCCCGGTGGTAAGCGTCCCAGGACTGCCCCGTTTCATCCCGCCGCGCCTTCGCCCACGCCATCGCTTCCTCAAGGGTGACGGTCATTGAAACATTTCCTCCATGATCGGCTGGACGCCTCCATCCGGGTTAACGTTTGCGAACGGGGCAGACGCCAGCATTTCGGTTCCATCCCACCCACGCGGCCACGTCTTGGTATTAATGAGGTCGACGATCCGTTGTTCTTCCTCATCGTTTATCAGGTCCACCCCGGCGCGATCCTGGATGTCTTTGACTGCCGCAAGCCCCCACCATCGGGCGTCGAACGTCAGCGGACCCATGCGGCATGGGTTCGTCACAAGCGATCCGTCCTTGCGCGATTCGGTGCCATCCTTGCGAAGTCGGTTCTTGGGTCGTTTCAACTCCGCATAGATGGCCCGCAGTTCCATCAGCGGCGAGTAGCAACGCCATTCGGGACGTTGAATGATTTCAGACAGGGCGAAGTCCCGGCTTGCGAGGTTGCACGCCACACATCCGGTGCGAGCGTGGGTCTCCAGGTTTTCATCCTGACCATAGACGGCGGCAATGAGGCGCGTTGAAAACTTGTGATCCGGTTCGTAGAGGGTGAGCCAATCCCAAACGTGACACAGCCGCCAGTGCAGCAGCGGGGCCAGCGTGTCGGACACGGCATTAGGCATTGCTTCCTGGAACCATCCCTGGCCGCACTCGGAATTGTTCTTTCCGCAGGACATAGCGATCCGATCGTCCCGCGCTGCGCTCTCGCCAACGCGAACCCCGGTCAACATGAGGAACTTGTGACCGTGCTTGTCGCGTAGGTCTTTCAACGCCGCAACCATCGGTTCTACCTTCAACTGCCCGGTACACCACCGGAAAGTGTTGGACGGCGGAGGAACCCCCCTCCCAAGGACGTAAACGAAGAAACGATCATCCATCACCGGCATAACAGGAACGGACTTATACCCGCGCTCTGCCACTTGGTCCATGATGCGACGGGCGCAAATGTCCAGCGGAGGAAGTTCCATGCGCGTGTCAGAGCGGAGGACGGTTAGCGATTTTGGCGCCTTCACCTTTCCAGTCTCGATAAGGTGAATCGTTGCAGCCACGGTGGCGGAGGAATCCTTCCCGCCACTGAACGCAATAGCCCAGTGATCGTATTTCTCGCCGTAGGTGTTGAGGCTTTGCGCTGTGAGTTTGAGCGAATCCTCCAGCGTGATTCGGTCCGACTCCCAAAGGGTTTCTTGTCGTTTCACGCCGCAACCTCCCTTCTCAGCACGTTAGCCACCGCCGACGGCCACCACACCCGACCGCTGGCCGGTTTCACCCCCCTCGCGTTGAGACACCGGGCGATCTCCCGCAGGCTCTCGACGTGGGCCGATTGAATCTCCCGGATGACGGGCAGGACTTCCCGGACGTGGCCGGCGGCCTTCCGCGTCCTAGCGGTTCTACCAAGCTCCGCCGCCCCGGACGGCCGGGGGTTCCCCAGCCGGGTGCCCCGCTTCCTGGCCTCCGCCAGCCCCAGGCGGGTCCGGTCGCTGATCATCTCGCGTTCTTTCTCCGCCACGAGCGCCATGATGCCCACCGTAAACCGATCTGCGTGCGGCATATCGGCCGCCACGAAGTCAACCCCAGAGTCCCGGAGCGAGAGCAGGAAGGCGGCATTGCGGGCCAGGCGGTCCAGCTTGGCGATGAGCAGCGTGGCCCCGCTGGTGCGGCACAGGGCCAGCGCCGCGGTCAACTCGGGGCGGTCGGTGCGTTTGCCCGTCTCGACCTCCGCGAACTCCGCCACGGGCGTCCTGCCGTTGAGGAAGGCGGCAACCGCAGTCCTTTGCGCGTCCATGCCCAGGCCGCGCAAGCCCTGTCCGTCCGTGCTCACGCGGAAGTAGCAAATGAAGGTTCTATTTTCAGTTTCAGTCATAAGGTTGTTGGTTGGTTAATTGGTGTGTGATCGCCTTGAGTGGGTGGAAGAACCACAATCCACGCTGGCCCAAAGTTTACTCCTTTGACCACTCAGGGGGTCGGAGAGCAGGCGGTCTTTCAACGGTCCCCGCGACTTTGAACGCCTCCGGTTCATAGACGTAAGGTATTCCCATTTGATCCATGAACACAGCCCACCGGGCTTCCATGCGGCTTCTGAATCGGTATCTCCGGTAATGGGTCTCTATTGCTTCGAGGTTTTTTTTCATGCTGGTGGTGAATCTGGTTGCTGCGGGATGAGGCCCTGTTCAACTGGCAATTCCTGTGCTATCCGAAGCGTGATGGACAAGTCCTGCCGGTCATCCCACTCGATGCGGGAGTATCGGTAGATGCCGCGGTTATGCCTTAGACGGGCGGAGAACTCCTCGCCGGTCTCGCGCTGTTTGGTGCAGCGAACGATGGCCCCTGGGCTGTCGGGCGTCTGGACCCCTTCATCGTTTCCGTCGCTGTCTTTGCAGCGAAACACGCTCATCATGTTGTCAGGCTGGTTGATGAGGTCGGAGCTTCCCTTCACGTCGAGCTTGCCGGGCGCTTTGAATTCGTCGGCCCCCTTGCGGGCGTGCGCGACCACGTGGACATGCACCCCGGTGGACTGGGCGAAGGCGCAAACGTCGTTCATGAAGATGCGCTGGGCTTCGTAGTCGTCTGAGGCGATAGCGCACTTCATCAGGGAGTCGATCACGAACATGTTCACTCCGCTGCGGGAGTAGCTGTATTCCATGAGTTCGAGCAGAAGCTTGGGGGAGACGTTGCCCAGGATGTCGTAGATCCAAATCTTTCCCCCCATCCATTCCAGGATTGGCCGGATGTCATCGCGTGGCACCGGGGAGATGCGCTCGGACTGCATCAGCATCCGGTAGAGGGTGGCTTCGCCTTTCATCTCCATGCTGGCGATCGCGACCTTGTATCCGCCCAGGGCGGCCTCCAGCATAAGCTGGCTCAACAGCACCGATTTTCCATGCCCGGATATTCCCGTCCAGCACGTTACCTCAGAGGATCGGAACCGGATGTTTCCAAACAGCGCGGACTGGAATCCCTTTTGCTCCTCGGGCTGGTAGAACTTATCGATCACTTTATCGAGGAATTCTATCGGGTCGCGGATTTGTTTCGGGGTGAGCGGACGGGCGCGGGCGATGGCGTCTTGGAAGTAGCTTTCCCCTTCGCCGGCCTGCAAGGCTTCGTTGGCGTCTTTGTGGCCTTCAAGTCGAACGATGGGGCACCGGCTCAAGCCGAGGCGGGCGGCGAACGCCTCGACGTTTTTTTGGCCCTCGGTGTCGTTGTCCCAGTTGAGGTAGATGGTGGCGAACCGTTCCAGGTTTTCCCATTCGAGGTCCACCCAATTGCTGCCCGCGGCGCCGTCGGGGATGCTCAAGGCGTCGTAGCCCATTTGGTGCCAGGTCATGGCGTCGATCTCCCCCTCGGTGATAACCACGTCCCGAGCGCCCGGGGGAATTGCCTGCCAGCCAAACAGGCTGGGGGCGCAGCCTTTTTCCTGGATGATGATTTTCTTTCCGGACTCGGATCGTTGCAGGGCCAGCCGTTTGATGTTGACCAACTCTCCCTGTGGGTTGACGTAGGGAAACGCGATGGCGGGGCCGCAGCCTTTAAGTTCGCTTTCAGTGACGCCGAACATTTCCCAGGTGAGGAAGCTCAGGCAGCGGGTGTCCTGGAGGTAAGCGACCACGGGGCTGACTTCCGTGAGGGGCTTGAGTATCCGGGCGTCGGGCCGGTTGTAGCTCTTGGCGGGCACGACGTTGACGGGGTCGCGGATGCCGAGCCAGTCTTTGCAAACGCGGATGGCGTCTCCGATCGAGACGTTTCTAACCAACCGGCAAAGCTCGATGAGGTCGCCCCGGTCATCGGTGGCGAAGTCGGCCCACACGCCCGAGTTTGGGCCGGTGACTTGGACGCGGAGCGAATGGCCGGCCTCGCCGGTGATGCCGCCGCACTCCCAGTTGCCGCCGTTCAATCGGCCGTTGGGCAGCAGCCATCGGGCGAACGATTCGGCCCGCGCTGACAACTGTTGCGAGATTTCCCGGACGGTGACTTTCATCGGGCTGGAAAGGGAGGGGTGGGCGGCGGCGGGTTAAACGTACATTATGGGACCGGGAACGCTTTCCCCGCGGTCGCGTTTTTCCTGGTCGGCCTTCTTCTGCCTTTCAATCGCCGACATCTTTAGGTGGGTCTCGGCTATTTTGGTTTCCAGTTCCTCGATTTCCTGTTGCGTTCGGAATATGCCCTTCCAGAAAATCGTCCCCGGCGGCCCGGCGGGTTTCGGGGTTTCGAGGGGAAGGTGAGAAGATGAAGCGACGGGAGCGGCCCCGCTGCTGTTTGGGGCACCCGCCTGCTGGCGGTGCTTCTTCGCCCAGGCCGCTTTCTGCGCCCGCACCCTTTCAGGGTCAACCCCACGATCCCGGTGTTGCTCATGGTTGACCAGGAAATAAACCCGCGGTCCCTTGGGAAGCAGGCACCGGCCTTCCTCTTTCGGAGAAGTGCTGTCGGGGTGCGGATCGCACAGCCGTTGGATCGCCGCCTCGATGTCGGGGATGGTTATTTTCGGCCCGAAGCACGCCGCCATGACCTTGAGGTTGAATTCGACTTCGTGGTCGGCCCCCGCGTTCGCAATGGCGTAGGTCATCACCAGTTGCGCGTCCGAGTCGCCAGACAGCGACCCAGTGAACAGCCGGGGGTAAACTTTCCCGTAGCCCATGTTCATTGCGCCACCGCCTTCCCGATAAGCCCAAGCTCCAAGGCCCGGCGAACCGCCGCCGTCATGTTCGGCTCACCCAGCATCAGGTAAATCTCGCGGCAGCGGTTCCCAGCCGTTGAACCCGTCATCCCCATCGCCTCGGCAATCTCCCGTTGCTTCTGACCCCTGGATACCCGTTCGAGAATTTCCAAGTGCTCGACCGTGAGAGTGACGCTTACCGTCACCGCCAGCACCCTCGGTTCGTTCGATGTTTCATCCATACGCCAACCGTTTTACACCCCAACCGAATAGAGCGCAAGGAAAAACTTAAAATATATTAAAATAATTGTGTCGCGCTACTCACGCCACCCGCCACACCCGCACTCCACCTTCCACCTTGGCGACTGAAAACCTTTTCCCATGGCGCTTGCCGTTCAAACAGGCCAAATGCCGAAGCGTGCCCTCAGTCGGAGCGCCTGGGTCCTGATTCGAAACGAAGAACGAGTTCCCGGTCTCCATCGCTCGCCATGGGTATTGCCTTCGAAGCCCAACCCGTTGATGTGATCCGGCCGGCCGGGGCATCGGGATGTTAGATTCAATAACTGTGTCCATATTCATAATAAACCAACATACCCAAAAACCCAAACCTGTCAACACCGATAATGAAAAATAGATTGTCAAGTATTCTCCCCCTTGCATCCCCCTGATCCGGATCATAGGCAATAGGCATAAGCAAGGGTAGATTCTACTCGAATTTGGAAAGAAGAAGTAGAAAAACGAAATTTCTACGTAGATTAAAGTAGAACTCCGTAGAATGATGTAGAATAAATACATTTCCCAATGCAGCCCAACCACTTACCGATATTTCACTTCCTACAATTCCAAACCCACAAATCCCACCGAAACCACTTCCTACAACTTCAACTATTATTCGGAACCACAAAAACTCACTTCCTCACATTTTCAATACCAGAACCTCAAAACCCAGATTTCCTGTCCGAAATAGAAACTGAGCATGTTGGACGCACGGGGCACCCCCTGCCGCCCCCCAAAAGCGGGGGGGGGGTCTTTTCGCTGCGGCGCTCGTTTCGGCCTGGATTTCGGCTCCGGTCTGGCCGCGGCGCGTTTGGCTGGCGGGGTCTGGTGGGTGGGGGGGGGGCTGGCCGACTCGATTCGCTGGCGGGCACCCTGTGGGGGGGCAAGTCCCCCCCCATACCCGGCCGGCTCCAGCCACCGGGCGGCGGCGCGACCAGGAGGGGGGAGAGTCCCCGCCGGGCCGGCCGGCTCTGGCCAAATGTCAAACGCTCGTTTGACAGTTGGCCGGGCGCTTTTACCGGGGGTCAGGGGAAGGGGGCGGCGCCTGCGGCGCGTCCTGGGGCAACGTAGAGGCTCGTTTTCCGGCCTTTCGGGGGTGGCGGGCCTTCCGGGGCCTTCCGGGGCCGCGGCGCGGCGGTAGGAGGTCGGGCCGGCAGTAGTAGCACCAGGTCATCCACAGGGCTATCCTGGCCGCGGAGTGGGTCGGGGGATTGCGTCGCCAGTTGTCCAGCGTGTTCTGAGGGAACCCGAATTGCCGCGAGGCAGCGCAAACCCCACCGGCGAGTCGGCAGAGGTCCGCAATCAGTGCTTGAATCTCGGAATTATGGAGCGGAGCCACGCCCCCACGGTAGGCCAACCGGCGGCGCGTGGCAAGGGAGAAGTCAAACCGGATGTCTTAATCTGACCAAACCGCTCATATTAAGCATGATTAGGGAATGTGGGGATAAGATGGGGGAAGTTAAGGGCTGGTCCTTGGGCGCGTGGGTGAGGCGTGGGGGGGGGGCGTGGGCGGGTTTGTACGCGATAAAGCCCGGCTGGTGGGCGGGCTTGGGCTGGTGGAGTTATTTATTCCTCGATTTGCTCCGGTGCGAAATTGTGAGGTGCTACGATTTGCACTTGGCTGCAAAAACTGTGTAGCAATGCATTTTCGCAGAACTTTATTTAGCTTGCTGGTAGTGGTTTACGGGTGAATTTGAAAATAAATGTGGACAACGCAAGCGGCTTGTGCGAAACTGTAATCACGGTGAGAGTATGGAGCCTCCACCGGCGCGCGATCCCGGTGCGAACAATCAGGGCGCGGAGTGAGAGACTCCGATATATATACGATGCAAACTAGCGATCCGAAAACAGAGCACCCCTTCCGGCGCGTCCGGCGGGCGGGGGTTCCGCTGGTAGCGTACGAAACGGGCGATCCGTGGGCATCAATTAGCGCGTGCCTGGAGGGGTTGAACGGGAAGCGCGAGAGCACACCGGCTTTCCAATGGGATTGCCTCCGCGGGCTTTCCCCGCTCAACGAGGCCGGACGGTCGGCCATGACCCGGCTTACCCCCGATGGCTCCGCGTTCCTCCCCACTTGTTTAGCCATGCTGAACGAGGCCGGGGCGGAGGCGAGTCGTGGCGATCCGATCCGACTGGCGCCGGAGAGCGTAATTTTCCTTCACAACTCCCAGCGGTTCGTAGACGATCCTCAAGTCATCCAGGGCTTGTGCAATCTGAGGAACGCGCTCAAATCCATTGGGGCAACGGTCGTGCTACTGGGGCCGGGATGCACCCTCCCCGTTGAAATTCGCGACGACACGATCACAATCGAGGAGCCAAGCCCCACCGAGGTCGTGATTGATCGGATCATCAAAGCGGGCATCGCAGACGCGCAAGCGGCGGCGAAAGAGCAGGGTATCGAGTTCCCGGCGCCTGACTTTGATCACGTCCGGGATACCCTCCTGGGCTACCGGGCCGAGTTTCCGATTGATCAGGCGCTGGCGCTGAGCTACACCCCCGTCGGGGTGGATATGGATCGGCTGTGGGATCTGAAAGTCAAATCGCTCCGGCAAACGGCGGGCCTGGACATTTCCCGGCCGGCGGTGAATTTCTCGGACTTGCGCGGCGCTGACGGGGCGAAGCAATTCCTGGGACTGGTTATCCGGGGCCGTACCAGGCCGCATGGCGCATTCCTCCTTGACGAAGTGGAAAAAATGACGGCGGGCGCCACCGGCGGCGACTTGTCCGGCACGTCGCAGGCGATGATGGAGCAATTCCTTCAATGGGTAGAATTGCGGAAAGTCCAGGGCCTGCTTATGGTGGGGGTGCCGGGGGCGGGCAAGACCAGAACAGCGGAATGCACGGCCGGCGAAATCGGCGGGCCGCTTCTCCGGGGGTCAATGTCTGCGGTCAAGGGGTCACTGGTCGGCCAGAGCGAGCAGAACATGAAAAACCTGCTGCGGGCGGTTGACTCGGTATGTCAGGGGGCGCCGCTCATGCTCGCAACCTGCAATTCGCTCGATAACCTGGCGCCGGAGCTCATGGCACGGTTCAAACTGGGGATCATGTTTTTCGACTACCCGAGCGAGCAAGAAACGGCGGATATTTGGGCGTACTACATGAGGAAGTATGAGCTTTCCGGCGATCCACCGGCGGCGCGTAACTGGGTAGGCCGAGAAATCGAGTCATGCTGTCACCGGGCCTGGCTGTTTAACTGCCCCCTGGCCGAGGCCGCCAAGACGGTCGTGCCGGTCTCCGTGGCCAATGCCGCGAGGATGGAAGCCTTGCGCCAGTCGGCATCGGGGCGGTTCCTCAGTGCCGCCAAGCCGGGGCCGTACGAATTTCGGGCGGCGAGCGGCGGCGGGTTTGTGCTCCCGGAAGCCACCAGCAAGAGAAAGGTCACGCTGTAATCAGTCGTCCGGGGCGGCGCGTCCGCTCCGGCAGACTGGCAACAACGCCAGCAAAACGAAAGGATCACAAGATGTCCCACTACACGGTCATCGAGACGGAGATAAGAGACGTTCCCGCGCTGCGGGCGGCGGCGGCCGAGCTTGGCTGCAAGCTGGAGTATGAGGAAGGGAGGAAGCAAACCTGCAAGGGGTATTACCGCAGTCAGGCCACGGCATGCGACGCGATCATCACGGTGCCTGGGAGTGAATACACGGTCGGCTTGACCAGACAGCCGAGCGGGGTATTCACCATGACGGCAGACTTCTGGTGCGACAAGCTCACAAAGGCAGTGGGGGAGGGGTGCCGAAAGCTCATTCAGCTTTACGGGATTCACCGCGCAACGGCGGCGGCGAAACTTCAAGGCTACCAGGTTCGCCGGCAGCCTGGGCAGAACGGCAAGATCAACCTCGTTTGTTCCCGCGCATGAAACAGATCATCATCGAAGTGGGGGAAGACGGCACGATCAAAATAGACGCGATTGGATTCCAAGGTCCGGCCTGTGTCAAGGCCACCGAGGCGATCCAGCGGGCGCTTTCGCAGGCGCCGCCAAAGGGCGGGGGCCGAAAGCCTGAGTATCAGCAGAGCAACGGCCAAACCCTGGGGCACTGAGCTATGGAAATCGTGCTTCAATTCTCCCCGGACGGGCGGGGCTTGTGCCTGCACACCGAGCTTTTGCCTCTGGCTGACATTGGCCGGCTGGAGGTTCAACGGGCGAGCATGGTGGAATTTAACCAGCGCGTCCAGAAATGGGAAGTGACACTAACGGGGCACCAGTCCCCGTGCTTCTCGGCCACCAGCCGGGCGCGGTGCCTGGATTGGGAACGCAGCGAGTTACAGCAAGGACTCTTGAGCCAGTAATCAATGTTGGGCCGCCGGGCGTGACAGACGACGGCCCACCAATGAGGACAATCCTCAGAGTCAAAACACAAAACCAATAGGATCACGAAGTTATGGCAGAGCAAAACGAAAACATGACGGTGAAGACGGTCGACGCGAGCAGGTTCAAGGACAAGATTTTCATCAAAATCTTTGTGGGCAAGCCTGGCGTGCGGGCCAAGGTCAAGAGCATTGACCAGTTGCAAGAATACCTCACCCAGTTGCGGACCGAGAAAGCCCTGGCCGACGGCGACGAGCAGGCGCGGGCGGACGTGTCGGTCGATGGCCACGTCGGCAATGCGCCCAAGGGCACGGTCGGGATCACCAAGCGGCTTTTCATCCCGGTGCCTCCCACCAAGGAAGACGGTAAGCAAATCGTAAATGATCCGATCGAGAAGGCCAAGCGGTTCCTTGACAGCACCAAGGCGCGACTGGTGGGGCCGTTTTCCAGCGCCCAGCCGTCGTGCATCATGGATGGCCTTTTCCTCATCCCGCAGTCCAAGGCGCAGGCGTACAAAGAGGAGATCGACGCTGCGGCGGCCAAGCTCATCCTCGAATACCTCCCGGAGATTGAGACGGGATACGAGCAGGCCATTGAGATTGCGAGAACGGCGCCGCTCTTGCGCGGGGGCCTGGGGCCGTTGTTTGATCGGGGCGACTACCTCAGCGCGGAAGACTTCTGCGCGGGGTTCAAGATCGAGATGATGCCTTTGAAATTGGAAGTCCCCGACAACGTTGAACGGGAATTGCGGGAGCAGTTCTCCGCGCAATTGAACGCCAAATTTGCGGCGGCCGAGGATGAAATCGGGGCGGCGCTCCGGCAGCAAGCGGTTGACCTGTTTGATCACTTGCGCGAGTCCCTGACTCCGGGCGAGGACGGGAAGCCCAAGAAATTCCACGCCACCGCGGTGGAAAACATCCGCTCATTTATGGCCAACTTTGCCGACCGTAACATGTTCGGGGACTCGGATCTGTCCGCCATTGTCGAACAGGCGCGGGCGGTCCTGGGGGGCGTGAACGTCGAGAACATCCGCAAGGATGGCGGGGTCCGGGATGCCCTGGCGGCGCGGGTGGGCGAGATCAAGGGGCAACTCGATCGCCTGGTGACGGTGCAGACCAGCCGCAAGCTGGATTTTAGTGACTAGCGGTTGAGGCAAGAAATCAAACAGCCTACCAGCAACGCAAAAAACTTTCCCGCCAGTGATCCGGCGGGGCCGGGGCGGTCCATCGGGGGCCGCTCTGGCAATTCACCTTTCCCAAAATGAACCCCAAAATTAAAGACGCCTTGGTAGTTCTTGGCTGGATCGTGGTATTCGCGGTCCTGGGCTTGATCCTGGCCGGGCTTGTGCTGGCGCTATAGATCTAAACCGGAGCAAAATGAGGTATGACGAACCATGAGATTATAACCCACCTGGCCGCTTTCGTGGCCGGCGGGGTAACGTGCGGGGCAATGGTGATCTGGTTCCTGTTGTCCCTGTGCCACACGGTACACGGGGTCGACGATGACAGGGAGGCGTTGCTACGTGGGGAGAGTTGCCACACCGAGGTCACGGAAACGAAGCTTGAGCCATGAAACCCCACAAACACCCCAAAAGAATTTCCGCTTTGTTCCATAAATTGGAGCGCAATTGGGCCGCGCTACGGCGTGAGCTTGGCCGCTTCGCCCACGGGCCGGCAAAGGTCCGTAGGTTTAACACCAGAGCAAAATGAAGATCAGATTCCCAGTCGCATTAGAATTTCGCGGGCAGTGCAGGCGGGCAATCCTAAAGTGGTATCAGGCGGATCGAAACCTGGGCAGGATTACCCAAAGCACTCGGAAGAAATACAATCACCGGCGGGCCAATTACTGGGCCGGTGAAGCGGCCAAGTGGCACCAGGCCGCAAGAATTCTGATGCTACAACATTACACGAAAGAACTGAGCCGATGAAAGCAACCATAATTGAAATCGTGATGGACGGCGAACAGCGGGCTTGTGCCTGTGTCGAGGGCGTGAAAGCAGACGGCTTCCCCGCTGTGCTGGCAATCTTCCCCGGATGGGAACAAGCCGCGGACGGTTCGCTGCTGCCTAGCCGGGAGGCGTGCCAAACAGCGGCGGCCTA